>Ga0179593_1434830_pt1 | contig 12556 bp, 12 predicted proteins | sample CZODoug2_1_08_16_FD_185931 | JGI IMG/M metagenome (GOLD analysis project Ga0179593, IMG submission 185931) | Vadose zone soil fungal communities from Angelo Coast Range Reserve, California, USA - CZODoug2_1_08_16fungal (PacBio error correction) | ecosystem: Environmental > Terrestrial > Soil >... | reverse complement strand
GAACGCCAAACCGCCGGACCCCGTCCGGCTGTCAGAGGTCTTTGCGTCGCCCTTTCGTTTTCCCCGTCACCTCCTCGCCACCGCTGACTTTTTTCCGAGTTCTGTTCTTGAACGATTTTTTCGAGTCCATCGACGTGTTTTTTTCTCGGAGTTTTTTCCTTGTTCACTGCCCCCGGTTTCCTTCACATTTCTTTATCCCCTCGCTTTTTTTCATTCGCTTCTCCCCCTTTCTTCTCTCTCCGGCTAGTTGCTTGCGTCCGTCTTCTTCGAAAAGAGCACCCTGCTCGGGCTGCGACGGTCCCTTAGTCACCGCATATTTCCTCTTAGCAAGTGAATGGTAATTTTTCCCTTTTACCCCCCGCTTATTTCCTGCTCCCTTGAAGGACTGATCCCTCTTTTCCGTAGTTTTTTGCTGAAATAGATTGGTTATTAGACGATGTCCTGTGTGCTCCTTTTGCTTTCGTCTTTTTCTTGAGTCTATTTTTCTTCCTGACGATACGGCTTTTTTTTCACGGCTGACCCTGATAAGATTCCTCCTCTTGATCTCCCTGTTTCTTGCCGATATTTCCATCGCTTTTGCAGATGGGAAGAGCTTTCTCTCCTGCCTTAGACCCTAGATCCCCTGCTTTTTCCCTTTCCCTGACGTCGCGCGCAGGTCTTCGAAGTCCGCGAACTTTGTCATTCTTCAAGGCCCCGCGGTGTGATTCGCATCTTTTCGTTGGAAGTGTAGTCTTCTTCTTTCCCGACTCCTTTTCAGTCGCTACCTTCCTCCCGGTGACGCGTGTTTTCCCCCTCTCTCTCGACGATTTTCTTTCCCCCCTTGAGCTTTGCCCCCTCTTTCGACGGCGACCCAATCTCTCCTCCTCTGATCTCGATAGGCGCTTTCAACCGGGCAACAGTCCGCTTCCTATCGATTCTTATTTCGTTTTCTCCTTGTTCCGGCCGGTCGCGAGAATAGAGCCTTCTCCTTTTTTCGTCCGCTTTTTGGAGAACGTCAGACGGGCTCCCTCACTAACTTCTTTTGCGTTGTTCGCTTTCCCTTTACACCTCCTCTCCTCCCCAAGGCTTTTGCTTATTTTGTAATACTTTTTTTTCCCCCTTGAAGTCGAAGGGCCCCTTCTTCTTTTTCTCTCGACTCGGTCCCAGTCACTTCACCGTTCGAATTCGTCCGTTTGAGTACTTCCTTTCCTTTTTTTCGTTTTTATTTTTGCGCTGACGGCAGCTCAATACCACCTCGGAGTTTTTTGACGTCCTCTCAACGTTACCCTTTCCCCTCATTCATCCCATATCGTTTCCCCCCTGCACAGGCTTTTCTTCCTGAACCTCCTAATCGAAAGTGGTTGTGTTTGCAGCCCAATCTATTTCTAGTATGCCCTACCATCTCAGTTTGCTTCCCTTTTATTTGGAGAGCAGTATGTACACCTTCGGATTTTCCACGTCTTTAGCTTTACCTTCCTATCCCCCCTTCCGCCTTTTCCGTTATCCTCCCGTCTTCCCTCTCCTCTAACAGAACTGCGAGGCGAATTTTCTGTCACCTTGCGAAAAGAAGCGGAGGCCCTCTTGGCTGATTCAATAGAGGTCTTGGTGCCTTCCTCGTCCCTTTTTTTTTAAGATTCCAGCGCTGGTACCTTTGGCTCCGAGGTCTCCGCTTTTTAAGTTTTATCTCTGCGACGGTCCTTCCCCATTTATTGAAGATAATTTCCGACCAGCCGAGCTACCGATATTCTCTTCCGGACCTAGTACCCGAGGTCGACTAATAAGGGTCCCCCCCTCCCTTCAGACATCTTCTTGAAGTATTAAGGCCTAAATTTCCCGTCTGCGACGAGCGTTTTCCTTTCCCCCAAGAGATCTTCTCTACTTTCCCCCCCCTGCAGGCTCGATCTTGTTTTGCTAGATTCCCATCTCCAGGGGTTTCGCAAGTTGCGTTCTTCATGAGCACGATCTTTTCAACGTGGCCCTAGTCGTCCCGTTCAATTTTTATTACCCGTATTTTATTTATTCCCTCTTCGCCAGTCTGATGTATTGTGCACTTAATGTCCATATACCTTTTCTCTCATTTTTTTTTTTTCCGGTATTTGAAGTTTCCATTTAACCCCCCCTCCATAATAGAAGAAGATGGAATACCTACCCGCCATTTTCCGTTATGTGCGCTCTCCAAAGCTTATGCTTGGGCTTTCTCCTAAGCTTTACGCACGGACCAATTGTCAGTGGAGTTTTGATCCCCCCAATTATTCGCTTGTTTTCCCTTCGATTTTTCCCCCGATCTGTTTGCGTGGGTCAGAAACGTTCCTCTTCCCCTCCCTTTTCGCTGTTACTTCGTCTCTCCTCGCTGGGTCCTTCGTTTGCGACATTCCCCGTCTTTTGTTTCCCCCCACGCCCTTTTTTTGGGTCCCCTTAGTTTCCGAGAAAGCTTGCCGCTTGGCTGTATTTTTTTGATTACCGAAGGGGAACGTCTCCACTCTCCGGATGGATCCCTCTTCCGCGGTCCCCCTGCCACGCAGGCCTCTCTCACGAATTTTGTTGGTTTCTGGGCCTCCGGGTATTCCCCCTACTCTCTGTTTACAAGGCGGCCTCCTTCGTTCGTTCTTGCTGCATTTCATTTTGCAGAGCCCCCCCTCGGAAGGTTTGGTACCCTCTTACTCTTGTTTTTACTTTCCTACCGCGATTCCCTCCTTGGCTCTTGTTTTTCCTGACCTAACGGGCCGAGCCGCGTGCACGCTTGACTGCCGTTTTCCCTTTGCTTCTTCCTAGCCAGGTCCCAATATTCCGAGTGGTCCTTGCCCGCGGTCGCGTACCTCCCTCTCCCCCCCAAACTCCTTTCTGCTCTTTGAGTGTCTTTCCTTCGCTTTGTTTTTGGTGACAAGCCGTTTTCTTGAGTGTTCCGTTTTGGTTCGGCATTTTTGCAATGGTTGTTTATTACTTGCGCGGCCCATCCCTCCTCTCATCATTGTCACTTCCCGAATCCTTGTCTCACTCCCCCTGCCTTCCCTCTTCATTTCGATTTTTCCATGTCCAATTTTTTTTTTTTGCTGGCTTTTGATGCCTTCCCCTGAGATTTTTTCCCAACCCATTCTTCTTCTCCCCCAATTCTTTGCTTCAAGCGGATCGTCTTGCTGCTCTCTTCACTTCTCTCGCGCGGTTAATAGATCGGTTCTTGATGCTTTTACTCGTTAAAAAAACTCCGCACTCCTGAAGAGAAGTACCCCTTCTTTCCTGCTACGCCCTGCCCCGGCCAAGGAGTTTCACCGGTCTCGGAGTTTATTTTCGGTTCGCCTACCTTTGGCTGTCTGTGACCCGGAGCTCTTTCTCGGCCGATCGATTTTCGGCAGGATTAGATCGACCGTCCTCATACGAGCGCGGTGTGGCCCAACCTTTTCTGCATTCGTCACGTTGCGCGGAGGTCGGGGCCCTCATTTCCGGCCGTTCCCCCCCCTTTCTCCCCCACGGAGGGTAGGAATGCCCCTTGGCCACCGTCTTTCGGGGAAGAACGGCGGCGTGTCTTTTCTTCCTTTGTCTCTTTCTTTGAGGTCCGAACAGGCCGTTCGAGCCCCGACGGCATTTTCCCTTTAACTCCTTCCCGAGTTCCTCAGGATACCAGGTATCGGCCGTTGGATCTGTTCCCTGTATTGTGTCCTGTTTCGCCCTCTAGTATCCAGGACCCCTCTCTCGTGACCCCCCTGCAGAATCCCCCCCCCCCTCCATCCGGGTCTCCTCTTTCTTGCCGATCCAGAAAGTCCGGATTCCAGCCTTTTCTCCTTAGGAGCCCCCCCTTTTAGGGGATTCCTTTGTTTCTTTGCCAAAAGACCCTTTCGCGCTCAAATAATTAGCCTCGCCTCTGCTCATTCACCCTTCCCTTTGTTTATATATTCCTCAGACGATCTTGCCTTTTCCCTATAGATTCCTTTGACGGAGGCCTTCCTTCTTTTCATCACTTGGGTCCTTCTAGAATATTCGTGGCGCTACTCAGTCTCTCGACGACGGCGTCTTTCGGCCGGCTTGACCCCGAATCGTTTCCTTTCCCCCCCCTGAAGAACTTAACGTGGCTTATGTCTTCTGGGGCCCTCGTCATGCGCGTTAGATTAGTTCCCGGCATCCTTTTTTTCTCCGTCGTGTGACCTACGGTGCGTTTCTCCTCCCCCTCCTCTCCTTTTTTTTGTTGAGAGAGTCCCGCCCCCCCTGACTTTTACAACTTCCCTTTTGGTTTGCAGGACTCTGCGCGGGCGGCGCCCGCCAATCCTTTATTTTCCTTTTCTTCCCTTTCCTTTTGCCATTTTTTTGCTGTCTGTGGACTGTTTCAAGATTTGTTTTCCAGGGTTCACGATTCCGTCTTTCCGTCTTTTTCTCTTTGCGGTTTCTAGCTGTTGTTCGAGCATCCTGTGATTCTTCTTAATTATCGGCGCAAAGCTTTCTATCGATCCGGCCTGTCGTTCCGCCGATATCTAAATTTCGCCCTTTCTTGGAGCTCCGCTCTTTTGATTGTGTCTGCCTAAGTTTTCATAGGTCTGCAAGCGGAATCTCTCAAGTCCGCGACTCTTTCGGTCTTCCCTGCTTTTGGAAGCTTCTGCATACATGCGTTCATTTATTTGACTCGCGTCGCTTCCCCCGATGAGTTTTTGAGAATGGATGTCTGGGCTCCCTCTATCTTGAGCTGTCGCCCGGCTTCCCTCCCCCCCCCCCGCTCTTCTGAGTTTCAATGTTCGCCCCCCTGATTCTCCCTTTTGTCCCTCTGTTGAGGGAATGCCGGGCGTCCTTTTTTATTTTCTTTTTCCATAGTCTCATCGAATCTCCAGACTTTTATCCGCGCAGGTTCAGTTAGGACCGTTCCTGTCTTTACCTTTTCCGTTTCATCGGTTTTCACTTTGGAGTCCTTTCCCAGAAATACATCCTTCTTCTCTAACCGACTACCCACTTCTTTCCAACTGTCTTTCTTTTTTTTAGTGACGGTGTAGGAGCTTTTTCATATATTCGACGTTGTTTTTTTCCGCGTACCTGTTCAATATCGCCTCCATTTTTTTTTTGTGAAATATCTCTCCCCCCTCCTGAAGAGAGCCAGTGCGAGTTCTAGTCCTGGCATTGCGCGTCAATCTTTTACTTCTTTTCCGGTCTCCTTCGCCGTACGACGGCGGTTTCACGCACCTTGGATCGATACCTCCCCCCCGTGATGAGCGCACGGTTGGGCACATCCTCTCCGTCTTTTGATCGCCTGTTTTAAATTAGTTTTGTTCTTTTCCTCTTGCGGTCTGCCTCCCTACTTCCATTGCGACGCGCGGGCCTTTTTCATTCTCCCGATATTAGCGCCTGGTAGTTTTGTTGAGTATTTCCGAGGTTTTTGCGCGTTCGACTCATTCTCCACCTTTCTTCAGGTGTCAGGCGACCCTCGCGAAGCCCCCGGGACTTACTAACCCTCGGCTTTTCCCCCACTTCCCTGCTTGGCGCTTCCCAGAGAGCGCCCTTTACTGGCGGGTGTTTGTTTTGAAGGTCTTCGCGCCCGACTGATTCGACCTTTCCTTTGTTTCCTTTTTTTGGCGTCCAACGCCCCCTGCTTTTTTTTTCGTTCATTCGTTCTTTTTTGCGTTCCTCCCTTATAGACCCTATTTGCAAATAGATGTTCGGATATCCTAGATAAAGACCACCGGCCCTCTTTTTTTTAATAGAGTCCCATCCCTCGCAATTTACCCTCCCCTTCTCCCTCGCGCGACCTCCGCTGTATGTTTTCGTCCTCCCGGTAGAGAGCTCTGCTTGTGGAGGTTTTTGTCAGCTCTTCCTGGCTCCTCCCTGATTCTTTCTCTTCCACCCGGTCGATGACGCGATCAGCTCCCACGGCCGCGTCCCCCCCGAGCGTTCCCACTTGCTGCATAGTCAACACACCCTCTGTACAACGCCGCGCTCCAATCTCGTTTATGACCGACGACCCTCCGATCTTTTACGTGTCTCCCCCCCCCCCTCCTTCCACCTTTGGAAACTTTCTATTTTTCGTGTTTTGTCCATCCTCACGACTCGTGAGCCCGTCACTAGTGCAACGTGCCCCCCTCCTATTTTTGGGTTTTCTCGCCTAACGGCCGGTTAGTGTTCCGCGGCCCCTTTTTTTTTACAAGGTGAGTCAGCCTTGGCACCTTGATCTTCTTTCATGTCCTTTCTCCCCTGAACCTTCTCTAGGTAAGAATTGCTCTGCTTCTTCAGAATGCGCCTTTCCCCTCATCTTTTTTGTGATTTCGCTGGCTTTATCAAGGTCCCCAAAGCTCTTCAGTCCAGATTTTTTCTGGACTTCCCTCCCCCTTTGGAATGTGACCTCTTTTTTCTATTCTTTGCCTGTTTTCCGTAGGTCTATCTCATCCTCTTTGCGTCCAAGCCCATCGCTTTTTCTAGATCCCAACAACCCTGCTATTTTCCTTCCCTGTGAGCTTGCTCATTCTTCATTGTTTTGGTTCCTGACCCCGGCTCTCCTGATTCGTGCCCGTTTCGGGTTTTTCGGATTCTCTTTTTTTGTTTTTGGACCCCGTTCCCTTTTGGAGCTTTCCAGCCCGGTTTTACGCTGTGTTTCCCTTCCCCCGAGACCGAAGCGTCGCTGGTCGCTGCATGCCTTTCTAGTATCTGCCCATGGGGCCAGTAAATCCTCCGATTAGAAGGAATCTTAGCCCTTCCCCTTCACAGCTTCGATTTGTCCACGTTTTCCGATCGATCCTCCCTGATTTTCTGCCGCTTTTTTTTCGCATTCCTGGAGATGCTCACACTCGATTGGCGGTGATATATGGTCTGAGAGTATCGTTGCTTCCCTCCCCCTACGACGGGAGATCGCGTGGCCCCTTCGTCCTCCTCTCGAATTTACCCCTCGATCTGTGGATTCTCTCCTCCTGAAGGACCATTTTTAGTTTTAGTTCCTGCCGTCGCGTTTCGTGACCCATCTTTACCACCCAACCCCCTCGTAGATATAGTTTTTGGTCTCCTCCTTGTTTTCCTTGTAATGTTTTACACTCTATGGGTGATTGCCTTTTTTTTCCGCTTGGTCCTCCGCTGCAGGGTAAGCTTTCTTCCCGTGACTTTATCCTTCTCCTCACCTTTCCAGTAATACTCCTTTTCGGTGAACCTGCTATCGGCGCATATAAGAGATTCCTTAACTTTTTTGAGTTTGATTCTTTTGGTAGTCCTTCCCCCAGGGCCCTGAAGCTTTTAACGGCAATACCAGATTACTTCGACCCTGCTGATTTAAGAAGTCGTTCTTTGCTTGAACTGAGCCCGGATAACGTATTAGACTTTATATTTCCATTTATGATGTATTTTATTTCGAGTCCTTTCTAAACAGTCTTTTACGTCCTACGTTCCTCCCCTCTAGTGCTCTCTAGGATGGTCCAATGATAGCTTTTTCTAGTTTATTTCGCTCTGCCCGTTCTATTCTTAAAATGCGGCGCTCCTCTGTTTGACGATTCGATCTTTTTACCTCGGACTATTATCCGATCGTGCACGCTTTTTGGGGGTTGTGCTCATTGCCCGTACCGAACACGCGGACTCCCCTTTGGTGTTACCCAGTCTGGGCGCCGGGAACGTTTTAGCGACAGAGCTTTTCTGTGGTTTTCTTATCCAAGTTTTCCGTTCCGGAAAGTGATTCCCGTTACCGGGTTTCATGTTAGACCTTGCCGTCTCCTTAGGGACATGAAATTGCGCGCGTCTTGTTACGACTTTTTTTTGTACTTGTCTAGACGCCTTTTTTCACGGCCCCACTTGCTTTTTTAGTGCTTTCTGAACGCCTACTTTTTGGGCGTTTCTTAACTTTACCATTTCTCCTTTTTCGTTTTGTGTTAGATAGTTACGCCATTTTCCTTGCCCCCGGTCAGACTCCCCCGGACATTTTTTCATTCTCTCTCCCCCCTAGCAGCCTTCCCTCGTCGAAGCTACTGCCCCTCGAAGTCAGTCTTATTCCAGCCCGCTCTTCCGCGAAGTTCTAACCTAGTCTCCGGGGCTTCCCCCCTTCCTCCCCCCCCTCCCCAGCTTTCCGTGGGTTTCCCTACTCCAGCGCGCTGATCCGAAGGTTCCTAGGCTTTTCCTGTCCGCACGCTCTTGCTTTTTTTTTTATTATATTTCGCGAAGCTCGCCGGCGGGTTTTTCTCTCCCTTGGTGAATCTCACGATCCCTGGTTGGGCGCCTGCCCCCTCCTTCGCTACTTATTCCACGGACGTTCTCGTGAAGTCAAGACCTCGTTTCCCAGTCCCCCTTTCCTGCATTGAGTCCTTTAGATCGACTTACAGAGTCACTGTTTTTTTTTTTTTTTTTTTTTTTTTTTTGTTTTTGCGCGTTATGTTTCCGCTGCCCCTGCGAACCTTGTCATTGTTTGAATCCGTCTTTTTGTTTCTCTTTTCGTGGTTGTTGAAGAGCTGAACGCAACCTTATCACTTTTTCCCCTGTCACCGTTTCCTTTTCTCTCCTTTCCGTGAGAAAATAAGCTTAATGTGTGCATTATTGCGTAGTTCTGTTCGGTTTGACTGCGCAACCCCTCTTCGTTCCACTGCTCCCCCCGATGTGCTCGTCGCGACGTATTCCCTGATCCCCCTCTTGACCGTTCTCTCCCTTGATTCCCCATTCCCGTTCGTAATTCTCTCCTCCAAAGATCTTATGTCACGGCCGAGATAGGCTGATATATGCCCCTCCCTCCCCCTTATGGCCTTCTCCCTGATCATTTTATGAAGGAGTTCCACACCTCTCTCCTCTTTTTTTTCTGGAGTCCGCGTGAGCACCCGCGCCGATTTAGGAAAAAGCGATAGCTCACCCTTGACTGTTTAGTGTTTGGCCATAGATGTTCTTCTGCCCCTTTGGTTGATGATGCTGGGTTTAGCTCCTTTGCGGGTGTCCGGTTCGACCCTCTCGTCCATTGTGCAGACACCGTTCTCGACACCAATCTCCCCCGACAGAAAGTTTGTGGTCCTGTTTTCTCTCCGCGAGTCCCCTCCCTCTGTCGTTTACGATTTCTAACTCTGGAGGCTTCCCCGTTTCCTTGTTAGAATAGTCCCTAGCACTCTTCCAAGCCATCCAGCATGTCTTATTCCCTCTTCGTTCCCAGGTGTTTTTCAAGGTTGCCCTCCTTCAAGTGCGAGAAGCTCTTTGCCGGAACACTGACGTTAGATGTCATTACTCCGCCCTATTGCTACTTGAGAAAGGCGCCCTGTTTTAAACCATACGCGCTGTCGCGTGTTCTTGGACACTTGTAGATCGTTTGGCACCCTGATCGCCTAAGGGCGCTGCCCATCCGATCGTCCTCCGAGCGCCCGCACACGTTTGAAGAAGATCGAACCCCCCTCTTGGAGCGCCTTTTCGAGAGATCTTTTTTTCTATTGGCAAGTCCCGCCTAGAACGAGTATATTCTGAGTTCCGCCTTTGTTTTTCTAGTATCTTGCAGCACTCACTAACTGGGTCATTTTTTTTCCTTTGTTGCTGCTCTCTCTTTGTAAATTCTCCTGCCTAGCTTCTGAGTTTCTTTGTCGCCGTATACTTTGTTCCTGTCGATGTGAGGTGCATTCCCGCGCTCCTATATTCTCTTTCCCTTTTTTTTGAATGTTCCTTGTCTCCTTCTTTTCCGAGGTGACCTTTTCCCCGATTTTCTGCGGGGTCTGCGCTACTCTGCCGCTCACTAGCTCGACTTCCTTTTATGTCTACCCCCTCGCGCATCTGTGCACTCACGGACACCGACTGCGTGTCAGGGACCCAGGCCCCCCCCCCGCTTTCGTCCGGGGTCTGATAGATGTCGCGCCGCATAATTCCCTCCCCCGATTCTTTTTTCCCCGCTTCTTTGGAGATCAGCGACTTACAACTTTGCGCGTTCCTTCGGTTCTTAGAGACCCCCCAATCAGCCCTCGGTTCACCTCTTTTTTTTCTCCAATCCGATCTTCCCGATCCCCCTCACCTGCGAGTGTTTCGCCCCCCCGTTTTTAAAGGCTGCAAGAAACCGCCGGTGCCCACTCGGGCGCGCTCGTCTTAGGGACTTTTTCCACCCGTTTTGTTCTTATTTCGTCGCTGAGCTCTTTGTGGTAACGTTGCCTCGGATCTGATGTCCTTCTCCCAGATCTTTTCTTTTTCTTCCCCGTTCTTGCCTCCTACTCAGACGTCCCCAGCCGAGTCTAGCCCCGTTTTAACTGCAACCCAGAGTACCGTCTTGCCCCTGTTTCGTTCCACGACCGACAGAGCGACTGTCTCGACGGGTTCCGGTACCAAGACTTGGTTGCGTATCGGCTTCCGTCAGCCGTGTCTGAAAATAGCAAGATTTTAGTGCGGCCGACTATCAACCGGGCCCGCGTGGGTTTTTCTTCCCTAAGTTTCCAGGCGCACGCTCTCGTTTTCCATTTTCGACTTCGGGAAGCGTTGGTTCCATGATCTTGGAATAGTTCACCTAGCCGCAACATTATTGACGCTCCACCCTTCCTTTTTTGATACTTCCATAAATTCCCCTTTTACCTCCTCCGTTTTTGTTTTCTGCGGAGCCCCTTATCGTCCAACACCCTCCCTCCGAGAGATGGCTGAAAGCCACTTTTTTCCGCACCCGATTCTATCTTTACCTCTTCTGCTGTCTTTCTCAAGTCTGATTGAGACCCGGTTTACCTGTCTTTCTTTTCGATCACCCCCTCCTCTTTTTTTTTTTGTAGTCAGTTCCTAGCTATTGCCCGGAGTTCGCCCCTCCCCTTTGACCTTTTGGGAATCCTTTACTCGTGTTTTTCTTTACGGTTTTTCACCGTCCGTGTCATCCGACGAGTCCCGCGGGTGTGTCCTCGGACGAGATCGAAGAGTTTTATCAGTCGTTTTCGGTAAGCCACTGGTCCATCTCTCCGATTCACTCGACCTCATTTTCCCGCTTCCTCTGGAACATCTTCAGTTCGCTCACTTAGGGTCCGACCTGCAACGTCTCTATGATTCTTCCATCAGGGCGCCTTCGTTCCGCATTTCCTTCCTCGTTTTTTGCTCAATCGTCCTTTTGGTGATACTTCTCGCTTGATTTCTTCCCTTTACCTCTCATTGACGCGTTTTTCCCGCGCGTTTAATCACTACCTCTAGACGAACGCAATGTCAGAAAGGTGGACGTCGCGCTCCACTCAGCGGACACCCCATCTTTCCCCTTTTCCTTCCCCCCCCTGTCGCGCAATCTAGTTCAGCCCAACCCCTCGTTCCTTTTTTTTTTTTCAGAGACTCGTGTCCTTGTTTCAAAGAATATTTTTTTTTCCGTGAGTGAGTGCCCGTGGTTTCGGCGGGGTCCGCATCACGGCCGTCCGTTTTCCTTATCCTCTCGCTCCTCACAATATGAAAGTCCCGAATAGTGACTCCAATTTTTCAATCGTTCTCTTCAGTACTTTTCTCACGTGATTTCCACCTTGTCTCTTTTCCTGAGTATCGGCGGTCCTGCCCTGGAAATGCAGATTTCACTTTCCACTCCCCCCTTTTTACCCTTCTCACAAGATTCCATATCCGCTCTCGTGATGATTTTTTCCCTTCGCGATCGCCGTCAGTCTCGACCCGATCCCCTGTTCGTGGTCGCACGCGGTACGTTCAACCCCTGTGACTTCACTCTCCTCTCTTTCCGTGGACACTTTTTGCCCTGGCCTGTTCCAAAAGGAGAACCCGATCGAGCTCCCCTTCCCCCCCTTTTTTTCGATCTGATTCCTGGTGCTTCAGAGATGCTGATGTTTCTTCGTAGTCTTTGAGCACTGTTTCGCTCGTGCACCGCTCGCACATGCAGATTTTCCCGAGTTTTCCCCCCACTTAGGTCGACTTTCTCCCTTTCCCTCAGACGCGGCTGATGTATGGCTCTTCCTAAGTTTCGGTTCGGCACCCTCTGCTACGGAACGGGTTATTGGCCTGGATACGCAATGTTAGGGTCCGATCTCTTTAGGCTGTCTTTTTTCATTTTGTGTAACTCTTTATAAACCTTCCCCTTTTTCGCTTTTTTCGCCGTTCCTTTCCTCCATAAATCCCGCCGAGTTTTTGTTTTGACCCTTCTTCCCCGGGTTAAAATTTTTCTGCCACAGATGTCTTCTCCGGTCTTTTTCTGAGAATTACGCCATCTCCTCCCGATCGTCTAGCTTTTCCCCGCTCATTCTCGCTACCAAGAATCACTTTACATCTTACGACTCCTCCGAGAGTGAAGCCCCATCAGACTTTCTTTTATGAAAGCACTCTCACTCAGAATCATTGGGGCTCTTTACTTCCGCTTGCTCAATATTGACCAAAGCCTTTGATTGGGGTCCCCTCTTCCCGCCCCTCTGACCGCAGTCCCCCCCGTTCGTTCTTTTCTTCCTCCTTGAAGTCCTCTTACTTCACGGACTTTAGCCATACGATCTGTAACTGAATGGTGGGATCTTTTCTTTTTTCCTAGACCGATCCCTCCTGTGTTGAAGAATCCCGTAGAGCGCTCGGTAACGCCGCTTCGTTTTAACTCTCCTTTTCCACGGAAATTTGCATTCCCCACCTCCAGCAATCCTTTTTTTCCTAGTTGTTTTTTTTTCCCCGTTCAGCCATTGCGACCCGCCGGTTATCTGCATCTTCCCGCGGCTCGTTCCTTGGCCGTTTGTGAATACCGTTGTTC
>Ga0179593_1397048_pt1 | contig 12557 bp, 10 predicted proteins | sample CZODoug2_1_08_16_FD_185931 | JGI IMG/M metagenome (GOLD analysis project Ga0179593, IMG submission 185931) | Vadose zone soil fungal communities from Angelo Coast Range Reserve, California, USA - CZODoug2_1_08_16fungal (PacBio error correction) | ecosystem: Environmental > Terrestrial > Soil >... | reverse complement strand
GGCCCAAGCGAGTACTACCGCGCTCCCCCCCCGATCTTCCCTTTTTTCCGCGAGTCGACCCCAGGAAAGGAAAAGTCATCCCCCGAAAATCGATTGAATCTGAGACGGCTTTTTTCCTTGCAGGCAAGATGGCCCCTCCCCTTCCGACATTCGTATGCACCTTCCGATTCCCAGAGCTTGAGAAGAAGAGCCTCCTTTTCTTGATCGTAGAACCTCATCTGTCCTAAGATCGAGTCCAGAGGGTTTCTCGACGAGATCCTCAGCCCGTATGTGGTAGAAGATGTCCTCCCCTTCACTTTGCCGTCACGTCAGCTCGAAGTGAATCATCTTCCCGGTGACTGCAAGAATCCGGCACCGATATCTCTACTTTTTCGACATGCATTCAACGATTCCGGGCGAGACCTTACCTCTTTTCTTTTGATCCCCGACTGAGTTTCACCATAATTCTTCCCCCAAGATGGATATCCTCGTAACTTTCGAAAGCGCCTCACGGCAGTCTTCTAGCGGTCACAAACCTCCTTTTCTTCCCCTCAATCAGTGTTGCAGAGAATCGTCGCCCTGACGATTCTTCTTCTCGGCGGTTGGGTCTTCCCTTTTCGTCGGCCGTAGTCTCAGGAGTCTTTTTGACTTTTCCTCCTGCGCCCGCTCTCTTTTTAACCGAGTGTAGGCCTCTCTTCCCACTGCATGACTTCGACTCCTACTGGCCACTGCCGGCGACGTCCTTTTCGGCATGCCCATATAGCTCTTTTAAAGAAGGTGTCCGACGTGATCTGTTTCCCCCATGGCAGAAGTCCAAAAGCGGGGCCTCAGCGGCTAGACCATTTACGTCCCCAAAAGGGTCTTTCTTCTCCCTGCTCGGACCCCAAGGTTATTCCCCTGATCCAGTGATAGCCCTCTTCAGGGTCCTTGTCCGTTCCGGAGCTAGTACCCTGGCCTTCCTCTCGAGGGCATTGAACAAAGTTCTTTCCCCCTCCAACTGTACCTCACTGTTCGCAGTGGTTCCGCTTACAACACTTTCCAGCACACCCTCTTTCTTCCCATAGGCGACCGCATCTCCGCATGGTGTTATTACTTGCCTCCTCCCCTCCTCCCCCGCCCACCTCGACCGCTCCGTCCCACTGAGGCCCACAAAAATTGTGCCTACTGTCACACGAACCGACCCCCTCGAGCATCGTTGTCATACAAAGCTTTTCGTCAGAAGTCCCCCTACGGATTTCCGAGAGGTCCTCTTTGATCCTTCGCGCGTACTACTGTGATTCAACTTCACATTTGTTTATTCCTTTCCTTCCCGGTAGTCTCCCCCCTCATCCCTGAGCCTAGCGGAGGTTGACAGGACACCCACTCGTGGATGTTCGATGAAGCTAGTTCTTCTCTACCTAACTTATTCTTGCAGATCAGCTCCCCTCCTCGTCTACTAGAGACATAGAGTCCCCCCCCGACGCGAACCCCACCACCACGAGTTCCTTTTCTTATGTGATTTTGCTACCTTGTTTTGAACCGCCCTTGTTCGTCCCGTCCCCACCTGATTTTCCTTCGGTCACAACCCCCCTTCGCCGAACATTAATCATCTTTTGGACTCTCTATTCACTCCCTATCCAGAACTACTAGCAGACCTTGTCTTTTGTCGGTGTCACCCTATAATCTCACGCTCCCCTCTTGTGTGAAAAATTGGGTAGCGCTAGCCGGCATAATTCATATTCCGACAAATTCCCCGTCATCAATCTTTCGTTTTGCAGAATAAGAATCCCGCTTCCCCCTTTTAAGTTCAGACAAGAACTGTCCTCCTTTTAATTGTCTACATCTTGGGCCCGCATGATGAAGTCGACCTCACCTTCTCAACGATTCAGGCGAGAGTTTCGGTTCCCACCCCGAAAACTGCGTTCCTCCTGTCGACGATCGCTGACTTTCACCCCCCCCCCCGTTGGCCGTTACCCCTTTTCAGCCATGGTCGCCTAAAAGTTCTGACCCAACGGTCTTGACGCCCTGAGTAGTTCCCAGTTGAGTGCACTTGCGGTCGTACGGTCGTTCGGCGTTTCCCCTCGCGCGGCGACGTCTACCCTGAAAGGATTGATAAAGAGAAGTTCCGCCTTACGATGCAGCTCGATTTTTTTTGTTCTATCGTCGCCCGCTCCATAGTAAGATCTATTCCCTTTTACCTTTTCTGTTTCCTTCATCCAACTTCGCTGTCCTAAGTGTTACAAGGTTGTTGTTTTACCCAATCTCGTTATTGTTTGTTTTTTCATTTCCCTGGCCCCCCGTCCTTTCCTGATCTCCCCCCTGTTTTCTCCCTTGTTTCCTTTTTGAGGCGTTACTATGTATTGCCCAGCAGGACCATTTGTGTTGTGGCCGTAAAATCCCTGCTTTTAACTAACTCGACTTACTTCGGGCTTTTCTGCCCCCACCCGTATTTGTCCCTCAGCCCTAACCCCGGAATACTTTTTGGAGCAGGATTTTTTCCAAGTGCCTCCTGCCGGAGGTCTCCTGTTTCCGCTTTTCCTTTGTAGGGCTATTTTTCGACCTCTTCGGTTTCTCGCCTTTTTCCTTCCTCAATCTTACTTCTCTCTTTTTTCTGACACGAGCCTGCATGCTGAAAGGTTTACTTTTTTCCTGTTTTTCCCGTATCCCCATTCCGGTGGCTTTCTTCCTTGCTTTTCCTTCTCCAAGCATATCCCCCCAAGATTCTTTCACCACCTTTTTCTTGTAAGGTGTTGGCCCCCCAAATCGTTTAACAAGTTTTCTGGTCCCCCAAATGATTCCAGGCCTTTTTATTTGTCCCAATTGCCTGCTTATTCCTTTTTGGTATGCTATGGGAGGCGGCTATTTATCCCCCAAACCCTTTAAATCCGAGGAAGTCTGCGTTTAATTCCCCTCCTGATCGGTCTTGGGGATATCAGTTTCTCCTTTCTGCATAATTTTTGAGTGGCCAAAGAGTTTTTTCCTTCTCTTCTTTCGGGAGGCCCTAGGAGATTTGGTCTGCCGTCCCGATGTCTCTTTCCCCAAAACGGCATCGCAACCGGGCTTGATCCGACCCCAGATGCAAGTCCTGTCTATTGAAACTACGCTTTTATGTCCAATATTTCCATTTCCCCAGTAAGTGCAATCCAGGAAGGACAGCCCCTCCCTGTCTTTGCCCTTGAACGTTTGCCTTATGGCATTGTTTCTCTTCTTGACTTTCCGCTGGATCCCGATTGCAGGGATTGGACAATCGATGTCCAGTCACGTCTGAACTGAGCTTCACCCTCCTTTTCCGGTTCCTACATGGACGGTCTTTCTTTATTCTCCGTATCAGTTTTACTTTTCTGGGGGTAGTGATGACCATTTGGAGTGTCTTTCATTTTGCAGAAGTTTCCATTTTCTTTCCGAAGTTTCCCCCGCTGTTCTTCCCTTTTCTGTCCCCATGGCTGTTTTGTTTTGGCGGATGACATTTTAACATCCACCCAGTAACCTTGGATTTTCTATTCTTGTTCCGACTGGACCCTTTCTTTTCCCCCCCAGCCTACCTTTTTCCATTTTTGTATTGACACCCATACAAGGGTCAACGTCACCTAACAAATTTGGTAGGTCTACTTTTTAATCACCATGTAACCTCTTTCCACGGTCAAGGCACGTTTCTTCTTGTATCATTTAAGGGAAAGTAGCTTTGTCCGTTCTCGCCTGAGTCAGGACCTTGCTTTCGGTCATCCTTTGTTTTCTGTGAGGAAAATACTCTTTTTTCTGCTCCAATTACTGGAAAGGGCGATCCCCAACTGGAAATTAGGCGGCCCCCCCGGTTTTCCCTACGAGGACTCCCTCGGAGAAGCCCGCCGAAAAACTACTACCCCTTCAGGACGGACCACTAAAATGCCCCTTTGCAAACATTGTGGATAGCTCGAGTTTCATTGCCAGCGACCTTTTTTCCTTCTCCCAGCGTGTGATGCTTTTCCTCCCCCACTCCTCCACTGGCTTTAATGTGCCAAAGCCCACAATGGTGAAGGTTCTGAGGAGGGGATTCTTCAGAATCACAGTTCATAAGGAATGAGCTAATCGACTTCTTTTGGTTTGATACCCCCTCTGGTTTGGGACGGTGACAGCCTTTTTGCAGTATGAGGATCTACCCGACCATTCTTCCCCCAAGACTGACAACCCCCATTTCCACCTTCCGTTGAAGGCAGATCGGATATCCCTTTTCATCTATTTCCCCCGAAGAGATCTACCTTCCCCACAAAAGAAAGTCACATAAAGCGGAAGCGCAGCTCGAGTTTTCCGCCCCCCAAGTCTTCCCCGGAATTCCGGCGCCTCCCCTGAAACGATGGCCATAAGTCCGACACCTATCTACTTTTTCCTTTTTTTGTGTGAGGAGATCTACTCCTGTATTTATTCACCCCTTGTCGGGGTGCCATCTGATCTTTTCTTCAAGAAGCTTCTCTGGAACTGCCGCTTCTGATTTCCCTTGTTGGAAGGACCTCGTGCCGATTGCCCCAACACCGCAGAATATTCGCAGGGATCTCCCCCTCTGTTTCAAGGAAGGTTGCACCGGCCCCCCGAACCCCACTGGCTGCTTTTGATATTTTGAGGTACAAGAGATCTCTCTGCTGTAAACCTCCCCCCCCTCCCCCCGAGCCCCAACCTCATACGTTCCCCTTCTCCTTTCTGGTTGATACTTTGCCCCAATGAACCTACAAGACCCTCAACATTTAACCGCTTGTTCTTTTGCACCCTCCCCTTCGGACGGCTTCTGGTTTTTCCCTCCTGGGCCAACCTCGCTTCCGTCAGAAAATTTCTCTGCAATTTCTCCCAATCTCTCTTATCGAATCACCTTGCCAAGGACGGAGACCACCTTTCCAATAAGTCCACAGATGTGATTTGTTAGAAGTTTTAATACACTATCAACCCGCAGCGGCCCGTTCCAGACTCCTTCTGTATTTAAGCGGCAGACCGCCCCATGTGCATCCAAGTTAATGGACATTCCTGCTATGACGAGCCTCCACATCAAGATAGACAAATTCCCCGGAAGAGACTTTTCAGTGGAAGAGTCTCAATCTCACATACCCTGCCCTCCTTCAGTATAGATCCCTCTCCCCCATACGTTCTTGGGCTTCATTAAAGTTCCCTTAGACAATTTTCCTCCCCCTGAAGACCAACTGTGGGACGCCCAATCCCCCCCCCACAGTAATTGGTCGGTTTTCCTTACCCTAACATTGTAGGGGAAGGATGTTTTTTATCTTCCAGGAGGAACCATCTCCTTCACTTCCCGTCCATTTGGGATTTTCTTTTGTTTCTTTTCTTTAAATCCCTTCATCAAAACCCGGTCATCCCTTGCATCTTCTCCTTCCCAACGACCAACTTGACACCCAGGCAATAACACTCCCTCTCCGGTCCCCCCTTGAACGTAAATCATCTAACCGGAGCCGCCCACCCCGAGGACGTTTACGGCCCTGACGGCTCCAGCAAGTTACACGTTCCCTCCTTTGACCTGGTGCAGAGGGCAGCCTCAGGGGCAGCTTTTTGCTCTCCTGGAACCCCGCGAGGGCCCTGCCCTTCAATAGAGCCATCCCACCGGGTTTGTCGCGCAACCCGGATAAGTACCTTTTTTCTGGCCCAGAACAGGGCGGGCTCTATGTTAAATTTCCCCTTTGTGGCTCGTGCTAATTTCATTCTTCTTCCCCCCCCCACTTTCTTCAGCCCTTTTTTTGTCCTTTAGAAGGGGCCCTTTTGACCCAAAAAACCGAGCGTCCATCCCTGAGATAGTTTTTTATCGCCTGGAGCATGCTACCAATCCCATCCCATCTAATAGGTACCTCCAGGAACCTCTATATTTCGGCTCCCGAACCGCATGACAGCCCTTTTCCCCCGAGCCTCCTTCGGATGAAAGTTTGACCAATCCCCTTATAATAGCAACCATTTTTGTCTTTCCCTTTTGTGAACCACCCCATAAGTCCCCATTCTCTTTCTTTTTTTAAGGTTCCCCCCCCTCAACTCCCAGAATAACATCTTGACCCCCCCCTAGAACCCCAGCTTTCAAGAAGCACCCTTTTCCCCCTTATCTTCCTTCCCGAATCATTTCCCCCAACCCATCCGCTGTGAACCTTTCCCCCCACTCCCCTACTCCCCCAATTTAGAAATATTTTTTTGGATTTTCCTCGTAGTGCAAATCTTTGTTCTTTCTTCTCCCTAGAATGTCCAGCCCAAAGGAACTGAGGCCTGATCACCCCCCCCCCAATTTTCAGCTTTCCCCAGTCTTCTTCCTGAATAGATCAGTTGTCCAATCACAATTCTTCCCCCCTTTGAACAGTTAGAAAACCTGGCGTGACCATAGGACTGTAAAACTATTAGGGCCTATAATTAAAAACCTCCCTCTTAAAACTCTTTCCCCCTCAGGACAGGCGCACTTTATTTATACTGGTTCCACCATCCTGATTTCACCGGTATTCCCCCCCATTTCCTTTTTCCTCTGGCCCCACTCCGAAATTTCATTCCCTTCGATCCTCCCTCGAGGTAAAACCTTCCTATTGATGGTAAGGCCCCCCAACCCCTTGATTTTCGCGGACTTCTGTTCACTCCTCTGGGGACACCGCAATCCCTACAAAAACAAAAGGTCTGGACCGTTTTAGACCTTATTCCCCAGGCGCGCTTTGAACACAACCCCATACCCTTTGAGGCAAGAGATGCAACACCCCACGTGTAACAAATTTTAACCGCGTCCCGATTTTTCTTTTATGAAATGATGCTCATCCCTCTTTCCCCCCCCCTGAATTATCTTCTGAATTCAGTTTCCTTTCCGAATATAAAACCACGCGCCAGTAGTGCAGATCCGATTTTTTTCCCCTTTTCGTCTCCAACTCGCACATGAATTTTCCTCGAAGAGCACGTCCCCGTCCAGATGACCGTGCTGCAGACTTTTCACTTAGACTGCTCCCAGCCCCAAGTTCCCCTCCCTTGTGTAGACCCGTCACCTTGCTGCCCTTTTCTAGGATCATGAACTTTCTCTTCAGGCGAACTAGTGAGCTACTTTTCATCTTGACATTCCCTTCAATTTTTTTCCCGCAGCGATCCTATTTTAGCCATTTCCTTCGCCCACAGCAGATTCTTTTTGTGGAAGCCCTTATCCCATCCAACATTAGTCCTCCCTCGGGACGTTTCCTTTTTTTGCGGCGATTCGAGGGCCCCGACCAAAAGATGTGATCCCCTTCTTCGGCGCGGACATTTTCTTCATTTCTTTTTCTTACTGTTACGGCAGGGCCTGATCTTGTAAGCGTCAAGATTGCCCCCTCCTGTTTTGGACGTTGTCAAGTTTCGATGAGTTCCTCGGTTATTCCGGCTTCCTTTTCTGACCCAATAACCCACCCCCTGTTCACCCCTTTGTTAGGCTACTTGAACACCTATGTCACTCGTGGCCCCCCACTGTAAAAACACCAGTTTTTTTTTTCCTTTAGGCCCGTAGCGTTTTTTGCCACGGCTGAGGTATTGTTCCTTCGCATGGTTTTAAGAAGTCATTGTGTCGTTAGTGGAAACCTTTTCAACCATGCCCCCCCAGAGCCCTCATAAAGTAAACTTTCTTTTTCCAAGCAAAAGGATAAGTGATGATCTATTTGCTTCTTTGAGTAATCAATGTTAGATGTCGCAGTTAGCTATATGCCAAAGAGTCATTCCTGCGTAGTTTGCGCCCCCTTTCTCCTCCTTCATATCAACCATCCCCCTCAATAATCTGGTCACCCACCGCGTTATGAGTGGATTGCGAGTTTTTCAAGGGCAAAGGCATACTTCCCTTTTCTTGACAAGTAGTAATCGAGACTTCTCCAAGTGTTTTTCCGTAGCCCAGCGGAACTTTTTTCCTTCCTTCGGTGTTTTTCTTAGTAGAGCTCAGTTCGGCAAGCAGCCCACAGTAGAGTGTTCTATTTTCTATTTTCTATTTCTCTATAGGCACCATGTTTGACTTTTTTCTTTTTACGGATAGTGTTTCGGATTTTTCTCCTTCTTATCTTCGCTGAGCACCCAGATCGCGTGCTTCTGGTTAAGCTTATGTACTTTCCTTTTCTTCCGTTGAAATGTTGGACCACCGTCACCTAGTCTTAGGTACGGGGATAACGGTTTCGACTTTTTCCTTGGTTTTAGAACTTCTGAATTACGCTGATCTAGTAATGATTGGCTCGAATCATTCAACTCTCCATCGCCTATACCTCCCCCCCCCCCCACCCTTTTCTATAATGCTACTCCCTTGGGAGGGCATCGAGACTGCGCACAATCGAAACTTTTTTTCCGACTGGACTTGCCTGCCCCCTCCTTGTAAGACTCTTCCATTAGTGACACCTGCTGCATTCCCGATCGAACTAGATTCCCCTCTTATTGATCTGCTTCTTGTTCTGCGCTCCCCCCGATTTCTCTGTTATCGAACACTCAATTTCTTAGGCTGATAGTTGGGCGCTGCACGGCGCAAGACAACCCTACGTTGATCCGCGCGGAGAGAACTGTCACTTTCCTTGAATTTAATTGCGGCCCTCCCGCCGCGTGGTTTTTTTTTTTTTGGGTGTCCCTCAGAACCTAGTACACCTATGTAAGCCCCTTGAGCAAAGATTTCCCCGTCTTGGCCCGCCTCGTTGCACCGAGCAACTTCTTTTATTTGAAGAACCCAAGATTATTTTTTTGTTAGAACCGATTGACGACTCCTGTGTCTGCGGCTGCGCCCACCCTTGTTAGCCTGTAGGCATCGTCGCTTATCTGAAGATGACCCCCTTTTCCGTCCGACGGACTGCTCTCCCGACGACCTGCTTCTCCAAACTGCTAACTTGCCATGTGAGAGGTGAGTTCGAGGAGATCGTTGCCGATGCTTCCAGCTGTCAGAGGCTTTGAAGTAACCTGCTCGAGCGTTTTCTTAGAGACGTCCCCTTTCAAGCATGCGAAACACATACTTTTTAGTCCCCGCGCCATCAAGGAACTTATATCGTCGGGACCACTTCTTTTTGACCTCGTGCGATGTCGAATGCTTGGTTCAGGGTACGATAACTTTTTTTACGCTTTCTTCGCCAGCTTCCTCTGGATGACTGACGATGCGTTTGGGAGATTTTTAATACCCTTTCCCCCCCTTTTTCCAATTTCTGCCCTCGCGCTTTTCCTAAATTTTTTTTCTTCTTTCTTTGACAAATAGACCTTGTTTTTCTTCTTTTTCCCTCTTTGGAACAACGGCAGCTTTCCCGCCGAGAAGGCTTTTCTCGATCTTGTACACCGGCGATCTTATATCCTCCGTCGTGTTGGGTGAGAGATCTCTGACCGGGTTTCCACTTTTTCCCCTCCTCTGACCTACTTGAGCTCTTTTCTTTTTCTCTTGATTCCTCTTTCCCGACACCTCCCCAGGCCCTTTGCAAAGACCCACGCGCCAACCTTTTTTTTTTTGAAGGCTTTGAAGTGAGGTCTTTTGTCTTCTATATGGCCACCATCTACAACTGCCCGTCATGTTCCCTAGCGGCCATTTCCCTTTCTTCCTCCCGAGACCAGTCGTGATCTTCCCCCTTCCTCCTTCGGAAAAATCATCGCCGAGTTCCCTTTGGATTTTCTATCCCGACAGCTCCAAAGTCTTTAGCTTGTGTTCGCTCTGTCAGTCGGACAATTTGCTCTCCCCCCCTCTAATATTCATCTCGCACTTTGCCCCCCTACGTGCCGCATTTCCCGACCCCCGACTTGAATCCAGTTTGCAGTTAGATTGGAAGGAGCCTGCCAGTCGTTCTCTCGGAGTCCGCTTTTTTATTCCAATCTGTTTCTTTCCCCCCCCCCTCTGCAGATTGCATCGAAAATTCCCTGACAGCCGCAGTGACACTTGCCCCCCTCTTTGACTCTACAAAATACGCTTGTTTCACTAATCTTTTTGCCTACAGCATTTCTTTCTTTCCCCCCCCCAGCTTTTCTCTGGAGTCCCAGGTGGTTTTTTTCAAGTTATCAAGGACTTTTGATCTTTCGTATTTCTGCATTCTCGCCATTGTCCCCCCCCTCCCGGTGTTATGGGGAAGCCCGACCACCTTTTTCCCCTACGTACACTGCCTTTTCGATTCTCTTTTGTCTCGAGGCTCTTTTTTCCTTTCCTGATCTCAAGAAGTTTCTTCGCTATCGACTGTGGTGTTAATCGAAAAGCGTACCGCACTTTTCTAGCTTTGCAGTACAAGGGAATTTTCCTGCCTTGTTATTGTAGACTCTCCTTCAGAACCAAAGGTTAGTTCCCCCCGAGCCCAGTATCCTTCCCCTCTTCTTTATGAAGGGGTATTTAGTTCTACTTAGCGATTTCCCTTAATACCCCCTCCCCCCCCCACTTTCTGACTCAGCAAAGTTAGTCCCCCCCCAATAGACAACTCTTCCTTTTTGCCCCGTCTAGGTAGTCCAAGTAGACCGGCCTCCCCACCCTTAGAAACCCCCCAGATTTATATCTTCAATCAGAGGAACGTCCCAGAGTTAGATTCCGAGACCCTCTTCATAATGGAACCAAATTACGAAGAATACAGCTCTAAGAAACTCCCCCTTTGCTCTAGCTCCCTCTCATAGATATAGCCCTGAACCCCCCTCGATCATTTGGATGGGGTTCCTCCCCTCAACCGCCTCGCCCGATTACCCGACACTTTTCCTTTAAGAGAGGTCCCCTCTTTTTTCCTTTATCCTTGACGCTACGGACTTGATTTTCCTAGATCTTGTCCTTCGTCCTTCTGCCCATGCGGTGACTCCTTGTTTTAAGCCCACACGCTGAGTCTCTTGTTCTTACTTTTTCTTTAGTCAGACCCTAACATCGACGTCCCTTCGCTGTCATCTTCGCTCCTGCCCTCTCTCCCCCAGGATACGCCCTTCTCCAATCGACTTGCTGACAACAGGCCTTTCTTTCTGATGTGGTCTCCCCCCACACACCCACAGGGTCCAGTACATACCCCATTGAGCTTTCTGCCCCATTCGCTCTCATTGGACTATCTTTTTTTTTTGTATAGGCACGGGCCTTTTCACTCTGAAAGAATTCCCACCGATGGTTTTTTTTCTGACCCTTTCTTTTATGTTATAATTATTTTACCTTTTATTTCTCCACTTTGAACTTTTTTGATCGAAAACCCTCGCGCTTGCACCTCTCCTTTTAAAACCTTAGTCCCCGCCCTGCCGGAGTACTTCATAGATGTTTTAATGACTAACTTTCACTCGGCCTTTCCCCCCTACCAGTCCCCAAGAAGACTGACCCCCCTTAAGGGCTTTGGTGCGCTAATTTTTTTCCCAGCACTCCATAGCCCCCAACCCGAGATTCCGGTAGAATATGCCCCACAGACCCTCTGCGTGGAGGACTGGAGCCCCTGAGATCGATAACCCCCACATGTGGCCCCTTTTTTCTTCAAAAGTTCCCCGCGAGCGGGTTTTTCAGCCGTTCAGTAATGAATACTTGGAAACGGAGATGTCCCGGACCCCTTTTCGTGATATCGCCTTCTTCCCCTTGCACTTCCCTTCTTGTAACGATGATTCGCGACCCCCCCCCTTTTCTGCAGTGCTGATCTAAGTGATCAGGACGACCACACGGATTTTTCTCTTGAGTTGTGGAGATAGTCCTGACCCTTTTCAATGAAGTACCCATATATTCTTCCTTAGCAAATGGAAATTTATCCTTGTCCGCTGTCGCTTCCGTTTAAGTGTTACTTGTTTTCATCATTTCCATCACGGTTTGTTAATTGGCCCCAGTTACCCCCTTGTTACCCGAGTCTCACCTGTATACCCTCTAATTTAGGGAGAAGTCCATATGTCCGCAACAGCCTCTCCTTTGTTTTTTCCAGCACCATTTAATCGTTTTTTTTCTGGACCTAATATCTAACTCCCCCTGGGACTTTTTTAGGGCCATCCCCCGGTTAATACCCTGGAATAATTGAGCTCAAGATGTGTCCCCTTATCCCTTTTTGCCCCTGAGTGTCCCTCTGTTTCTTTTCCTTTTTTCAACCTCAATTTTCAGAGTTTTTTCTAATTCCGTTAAAGTGTAGACCTGTATCCAAGGAATTAACTGAGCCTCCCTGTCCCGTTCTTTTTTTCCTTTTTACGTTGGTGGGGCGGGTGTAGGGGGACGGACAGGGAGGAGACGGTGAGAGCAAACGCTTTCTCTGCCCCAAGAAATCCTCCCGACAACAACGGGATAACGGGGTTGGTTGTGTTTTTTTTTTCTTTTTTTTTTTACTTTTTTGGTTTTCCCCCCCCCCAGCGCTTTTTTTACATGCTGTCCGGGATTGTAGACAAGTACCACTCTTTCATTTGTTTCTTCTGTTTTGGTTTAATGTTTTTCGTGACAAACTCCCCCCCCCCCTAATTCCCGTAAGCTTTTTTCCTTTCACGACCTTTATTTAAGGGTCACTTTGTGTTGCTCCAATCTTTTAAGAATGTTCCTGCTTCGGCCTGTGTCCTTCCTACCAACAGATTTTGGAGTTCTCCCCATGATACCCATATGAGGGATTTTCGGGGGGGTTTTGGGGGTCTGACCTAGGACTGTTATTTCGGCCCCCCTGCCGGTGCGACCCCAACGATCCCTCTCCGATTGTTCTGGGAAAGGAAGCGTTGTGTTACTTTGCCCCCCATGATAGCATCCGAAA
>Ga0179593_1647881_pt1 | contig 12558 bp, 18 predicted proteins | sample CZODoug2_1_08_16_FD_185931 | JGI IMG/M metagenome (GOLD analysis project Ga0179593, IMG submission 185931) | Vadose zone soil fungal communities from Angelo Coast Range Reserve, California, USA - CZODoug2_1_08_16fungal (PacBio error correction) | ecosystem: Environmental > Terrestrial > Soil >... | reverse complement strand
TCAGCTATAGCTTATCCCCTCTCCTCTCGGTTTTCTTCTTTTTCCCCAACCTTTTTCTTTTTTTTCTGCTTCCTCACCTTCCGTTGTGGTGGTGGCCCCGGCGTTCATAGACCCTTCCTCAGTTTCTTTCTCTTTCTTCTTTCCCCATCCCTAACTGGCGATGCGGCGGAACGCCTACCCCGGGCGAAAAGATCTGTTCCGTTTTCTGATGTATCTCTCTTTTCTCGGAATGCGCGACCGGCTTTGCCCACGGTCACCCGAACGGTCTATGCAGACTTGCTCTTTTTATGACCCCTTTTTCTCTTTCGTCCCCCTTGATCCCTTTTTTCAGTTTAGGGAGCCCAACGGTCTGAGTGCTTCCGGGCGTCCCCTCTTTCTAAAGCTTTCCAAGGGCTTTGGCTTTTTTGTCTTCCCCCCGGCACTGAGATTCGATACCCACCTAAAGAGGGAGCCCCTAAGGAGATCTTCCCCTCTCCCAGTTTTTCCCCTTCCTCCCAAACTTTTTGGTAGACTGCGTCGCGTACACCCCGGGAAATAATAGGGAGGCTACCAGTCTTCGGTTTCCCCCTTTCCCCCAGACGATCAGTCATCCCTTATCATTTTTGCCGCCGAGACCGTTTTCCTTCTTTCCTCCCCTCGCATCTTTTTCCGGTTCCGGCGCCCGCCTCGACAAAGCCCTTGCCGAGCCAGTCCCTTGATGGCTTTTTGAAGAGCTTTCTGGTCTTCTTTTCTCGCCATTTCCGGGACAACTCCTTGCACTCATCTCGGGCAGGCACCGTTTCGGCCCTTTTTTAGGAGAGCTTCCTAGTATTTCGCTCTGCTTCTTTTCCCGCAAGGCCTTTTTCTTGCTAGGTCTTCAGAAAGCCGTACGAAAATGCCTCGTCGCATCGGATCGACTAACTCGCGATTTTTCCTTTCCGGCTTCCCTCCGACCCGGACTGAGACTGTGTCGCAAAGAGTAACCGGGTGGGGCCCCCCTCGGACCATACTCTTTTTTGGCCTTTATTCCCTTCCGACTCCTCTTCCTTTCTTATGAGAATAAAGGCCAAGACCGGCCGGCGCCGCGATAGCCGTCTCGAAGAAAGGCTAGTGTAGCGTTAAGTTGCGCGTTCCCCCGTCTTGTTCCCTCGCCCTCCCTATTTTTCTTGTTCCTTTTCCCCTTTATTATCTTTACGGGGGGGAGACCATTTGCGGGACGATTGCTTGAACGGAAGAGGGGATGAAAGGCCAGGAAAGAACGAACCCGCGACCGTTACGTTCCCCTGATTTTTTTTCTATTATCCTTGCGGATATAAGTTCACTTGAAGGAGAGTTTTTGGCTAATAAGGTAAGCGCTTTTCCTGAATTTTTATTGCATCCTTTGCTTGAAAAACGTTAAAAGAGGGTTTAAAAGTCTTTTTCCATATTTTTATCTTCCCCTTTTTATATTCGATTTGGGCCCGGAATAGGAGGTTGTGGCGGTAGCTTATGGATGGCTTCTAGGTTTCTCCTCCCTCGTTCCCCCCAGCCTTCCCGGCCTTCTCGTATTAAACGACGAATCCACAATAAGAAAAGTACCAGACCTCTTTGTCGAGTCCTTCTCCTTTTTTTTTTGGCTTTACGCCCCGCGCCGTTCGGAAGCTACCGCAGCTCGGCACGAGTTTTTGAGTCCCTCTGACTCCTGAGATGGCCTCCTTTGTTCATTTTTTGGCTCCTTACTCCCCAGTCCCGTGGTAGGATGTTCCAGCGGCACTAAGGAATACCGAGTGCGAGCTCGTTTCCTCCGCTACTTCCCCACCCCTTTTCTCTTTCAGCTTTTCCTGGTTGTCTTTGCGTTCCCCCCACATCGTCGCCCCTGCCGCCCTGTGCGACCAACTACGATGTTTTCAGCGAGAGCATACATAGCGCCGTCCAGCTCCTGTCTTTTTTTTCCCCTTTCCCCATCCCACACGCCAGCGCCTCCCTGCTTGCAGCGGACCCGCTGTCTCGAGCAGGAAGCCGATTTGCGAGGGCCAGCTCTCCCACGCCGTCTTTTTTTCTTACTTTCCGCTCTTTTGTCCGCTTTCGTAAGTCATCGCAGACGAAGAAAGTAGTCGAGCAGGATAAAGGCTTTTGCCTCTCTCTTTTCCTTTTTCCTTTGGTCTTTCGCCGGTTTTTTTTTTGCATTCTCGCCCCAATCGCGGAGCCAGGTCCAGCGTTGTACACCCGTCGGAAGGGTGTTCGAAGAGGAGGGTCTCTCGCTTCCCGTCTGCCGCATTTTCCCGCCGCCCGTTTCCCTCATTTTTTTAGCGTTGACGGACCCGCCTCTCGCAGGGCGTAGACGCGCCCCGCTACGACGTCGCCGCTATCTGGGAGGCCCTCTCCCTGTCTCCCTCTGAGGCTCCCCCCTTCACCTTCTTCGAGCCATGCGTGGCCGAGCAGCGAATGTCTTGTAGCGCGCGAAGCGCCGTTCCTCGCCACCGCCTCCGGCCCTCGACCTCCTTAGTCCTCCTTCCCCCTAGCCCCCTGTCCTTCGAGGCCTCCATCCTATGATGACGGCCCGTTGCAAGCGTCCCAGCGTGGCAGGTTCTGATTTTCTTCTTTTCGCGCTTTTTAAGACCCCCAGCCTCCTCTCGGTTCTTTTGTCCCCGAGCTTGCGATCCTGTTAGATGAAAGCAACATCCGCTGGGCGGGGCAGCTTTTCCGACCTTCCCTCTTCCCCCGATTGCCCGGTCCACCATGGAGAAGTGCATGTACGAGCTGGTTGACCAGAACCACCGTCCACCCTACCATTTTTTCGCTCTGCGAGCTTTCGTTCGGGGAATGCCTCTAGCTCGGAGTGAACCGTGTCCAATGAAACAGCAGATTTGCCGAAGACAGTCCCAGCGCCTTCCCCCTTCACTTTTATTTTTCGGCCTCTCTCGCGAAGGTCCAGTGTTGGAAATTTGATCAGAGGTGAAGGATTCCAATCAGGCGTTGCTCTGGTGCCTCCCATGGTCCCTGTACCTCGTTTATTGCCCTAGCTCCTTCTCTTGAGGGAAAGGTCCTCATTGAGATCGCCAACTTTCGATCGTGCGATGCTGGGACCCCTCGAGGGGCAAAGACTCTCTTCAGCCCCTGATGCGCCCTTCTGTCATTCCTCTTAGGGTTTTTCTATGGAGACCTAGAGCAAGGCTCCATTGCGGCGTGATGATGCAGGACTCCCTGTGAACGGCGCGACTCACTTCTCTCTGGGATCGACCTCCTTATCCCCCTCCTCCCCCCTCCTATCTTTCCCCTCCCCATCGCTTGAGGAGATAAAACGCAAGCTTCAATTCTCCCCCGGCAGCGAAAGCTTTTCTCTACTACGCCCGTCTGCGGAGACACGCTTTTTGCTTTTTACTCTCCAACCCCCCTTTCCTTCTTGAGTCCTCCTTCCCCCGCCGGCCCATAAAGGTTATGGTCCGACTTTCAAGACGATCGTCATGTCTACTGGAGGAGGCCGACGAGCTGGCCTTCCATCTCGTGAATATCCTCTTTCCTCCTTTGTTTGTTGTGACTGTCTCTAGGGCTTCCTTTTCTTCTTTTCCCTTCTTAGTCTCTCCCCCTTGATGCAGTGAAGCGCGGAGGGACCCCACGTAACTGTTATGTGGGCTCTCATTTTCAGCACCAGCGGGTCGCCTTTTTTACCGCCAGGGCGTAGCTCAGATGGCCTCTTCCTTCTAGCTTGGTGCTTTCCGGCTTTCCCTAGGCTGGGAATCGTTTTTATTATTCGGAGAGGTCCCTTCCAGATCGCCGAAAGTGGCCTTTTTAGAAGTTCACCCTTTTTCCTCCTTCTTTTCACTCCTGATCGTGCGTCCCTCCCTTCCTTTTCCCCCTGACAGTCCCCTTCTGCCTGCGTCCAGGCCGAGCTCCTTGGCTTTCGCTGTCGTCTTGCCAGCTCCGTTTTTAGCACCGCACTTTTCCGCCATGGTCTATCGCCCTCTTGTACGCCTTTCTCCCTTCCCCCCTCTTTCTTCTCGGGTTAGCAAGACTGAGTCCTTGCGTCCGTTGCGTTTGTCACCAGTCGCAACAACCGCCTTCTTGCGAGTGACCGTCCCGCTTTCTTCCTTTCCCTTTCCCCCTTTCCTTCTTCTGCGTCTTCGCGACTCATAGCGCGCCTTACGGCCCCTGGGGCCTTTTCGCACGGGCTAAACCTCCCCACCCTCCCCCCCATTACCTATAGAAAGGTGCTTCTGAGTTTCGCGAGACAGGCCACCGACGAAGGCTTTGGTCCCGCCGGCTTTTTTGTGCTCTTTGCTTGGTTTTTGTTCGTACTCTCCCCCTTACCAAGCTTGCGGAACTGGAAGCTATGACTTCTCTGGTAGGATCCCCTGATGCAACGCCTTCTGGTCCTTTTTCCTCGTTCGGTCTTCTCTCCTTTTCTGCCATTCCGGAGTCCGTGATAGTCAGACGATGGCTCTTGCACCCTTCCTCCCGTGCCATAGGACTCGCTGCCCACCCTTTTCCCTTCATAACGTGAGGGCGGCACTTCCAATCGGTATCAGCCGCCTTCCCCCCAAGGCCAACTCCTTCGGTCTCGCGTGCAATGATGCCTTATCTAGCGACCTCACGAACTGCTCTTGCCCAAGCATGTCGGTACATCTTCCATTTCCTTGATCTTTCCCTTCATGCTCCTCCCCTCTTTTGCCCATTTAGGGGTGAGCTTCCCTTCGAGAGGTTAGAGATTAAGTGAAGGATAACTTAATCTCCCCTCCATTCCTCTTATTTTTTAGACCCTGCGCCCCCTAGGACGGATCAGCTTCCTCCTTCCCCATGACCTCCGATTTGACAGCACGCCTGGGCGCTCCGGAGGGTCCACCATCCTGCGCCCCCTCGCACCCCCCCTTTTCCCTTGTCTGAATCTTAGTCACTGACGACGGGAGATGAGATGGCCTGATCGGGAACCGTCCTGCTCGGCCTCCGCTATCGGCCGCGACCTTTTCTCTGCGTGGTATACCTTGCCCGAATCTGTTTGGCTTCCCTTCTTTTCCCTCTTCTTCTTACTGCGCCTTTTGTGTAGCTTGTTGTCCCTTGCTTCGATGGACAAGGATTGGTCCCCGCTCCTCCTATGTCGCCCCTCTTTCTTCCCGTTAGTTGGTCTAGAAACCTTCTTTTGAATTTCTACGGGTTTTTTCCGCCAGCCAATCTTTCCTGATGGACATCGAGATTTCCTTTGACGGAATCTTCTTCTGAGAGTTCGTCTCCTCGGATGCCGCTTTTTCAAAACTTCTTTGCTCCCGTTCTCATTCTCTTCCATGTCAAAGGAGTCCCAGCGGCTTCATGATAAAGGCCCCTGAGAAAGCGTCCGATCCCAGTCGAGATACGGTTCCCCCTTCCTCCTTTCCCTTTATCGAGGCCCTTCCTTTATGACGCCTCCTTTTTGTAGCGAATGATTCTTCTGGTGATGGGGCAGTCGTAGTGACTACGAAAGTGGTCCCACTTGCCAGGCTTCTTTTCACTCTTTTTCCCGCCCCCCCTGTCGCTCTGAACAAAGAACCTTCCATCCTCCGAGAGGGCGTGTAGCCCGCATCTCTTTTGCCGGCCCCCCTGCCCCCCCTCTGCTGACCCTTTTTTTTCCCCCCATGGTTCTTCATTGTGCATACTCCCTCCGGACCGGCGGAGCCTCTCGTTGGCCTTTCAAAGTTATCGCAATGCCATCGCCCTTCCCCACTCTTTCTTGTTTTCAATAGCCGTCGTGCAGGGCGCAGATGGCCCAGGAATAAGCCGGCAGCCTGTCTCCCCCCCCCCCCCCCCTTTTTTTTTTTCGCCGCTCTTTTTCCTTCTGTGGGTTTTCTTCCAACACTACGTCCCCCATTTCAGAGGAGTTTCCCCCCTCCTCTTTTTTTAGAAGAGACCTAATTCGGATAAAAGGAGTTGCATGCTTTGAGGCCCTGCGCTCCCCTTCTCTTTCTTTCTTTTCTTCTGAGCATGTTAAATGACCTCTTGTCCTCTCTCTCTGCGGATGTTTCCCCCCTTTGTCAGCTTAGAAAAGTAGATGCCGGTTGCCGTTAGTCTCTTCGGCTTTCCGCTCGAGTAGCCTTATGTCAGCATCCCCTCTCAGGTGCTGTACCCTTCCTTTTCAGCGGTCTTTGCCCCACGGAGCCTTTTCCTTTTTTTTTGGTCTTAGGCCTCCCTTAATTGGACGAGAAGACCCCCCGTTGTTTCCGAGATCTTCCTGGGTGGTAGCCCCTGACTGTCTGCGTGCTCCCGCTTCGGACCTTCCCCATACGCATAAGTGAGGTCTGGCTCTTTAAGGGATTAGGGCTGGGGGCTCCCTCTTTTTTGAACCGTGCCTGTCTGTTCTTCTTCATCTTTTTTTACGGTGGTTGATCTTTCGGGCTCAGGAAGGTCCTCCAGGTGCATCGGATGGATGCCCTTTTCGTCCAGTCCACTCCCCTAGGGATGGCGCCCCCCCGTCTGCCGATATTTTAGAGCTTTTCCCCCTCGATTCCTTTTTTTTGGCGTAACATTCTGCAGTTGAAGATCCTCTTACGAGCGCCTTTCGGGGGGCGCCCTAGTTGAGGTGTTTCCCGGCTCGCCCTGGTTCGACGTCCACAGTCCTCACCTGTTTCCCCAGCCTTCTTCCCGTAGACGATCGGATGGAAGGGACCCCGCGCACGTTTAGTTGTGCTCCTTCTCCACTGCAGACCCTCGTGCTCTCGGTTTTACCTGCCCGCTATGTTTTGTCCTCCTCCCCTACTTTCCGCGCTCAACGGGGGTGGCAATGGGTCACTTTGCGCGATGGAGACCATACGTTTCCTTAGATTCTTCCCCCCGGATTCCTCTTAGGAATTCCTTGGTAGGAGTCGCCATTCCTTCCCTGAAGTGCAGGACGGTAGTAGGTTTGTGGCATTCGTATCAAAGAGAAGACGTCGTCCAGTTCGACGTTCTCGCCGCCTCCTCTTTTCCGGGCCGGTCTTTCCTCCCCATGTTTTTGATCAGCATTCCCGGAACGAAGTTCCTTTCGAGCGGCTCATCGAGAGCCGCCCTCTCCTCTTGTATCCGTTGTTGTTGTTGCGACGCCTGACCTTCTTTTCCCTAGGGCTCCTGACACCACTGGAGTTCATGCGAACCTACGGCCTTTGTGGAGGTAGGCTCGGCGGCTCGACTCAGGCGCGTTCTTTTTCTTTCCACCTACTTCAATGAAAGTCTGCTGAGTGGCGGGCCGCCTAAACCAACCGTCGAGAAGGTGATCTTCTCGCGATCCGGGCGATGTTTTAGACTTCTTCCCTCTCCTTTCTAGTTCCGTGACCCCGTTTCCACCCTCACGCGCCTCGAGATGCATTTTCCTGGCGGTGCTGATTTCTCCTCGCTTCCCCTTTTCGTTCGGAATCCCCTAGTGAGACCCCCCCTAGCCCGTGCGGCAGGGCTTCAGGCCAGCCGGCTGCCTAAAAGGTGTCGCGTTTCGTTTATTCCGTTCGAACGCCTTTGAGCCGTTTCCCTCAACGATGTCCCCATTTCGCTGACTTTTACTCTGAAGCATTAGTGACCTTTTTTCAGAAATAGTTCGCTCTTACCAAGGGAACATCGAGAAGAGAAGACCCCCCCTGCTCGAGGACTAGGGCTCCCCCCTGGCTCTTTTTTGACCCTTCCTCTCCGCATGCTCATATCGCGATCACCCGTCCCACCATTCTGACGCTTCCAATGCGCGTTACGGTCCGGTCAATTCTCGAAACTTCCACCCCTCAATTTTTGATTTTCGGGAGCCTCGCTCCGCCCAAGACGAGATTTGGGGAAGGCTGCCGTTTTTCCTGGGACAGGTCCTAATTAGCCGACCTTCCTTTTAGTTTCTAGGCAAGGCGCCCTTCCGGCTCGTCGGCGCCGCAGAGAGAACTCAAGCAAACGGTGCCCTTGGCCGGGTTGGCAGACCTCTGTCTCACGCCCCCACTTTTGAGAATCGGCCCCGCCTCCCCGGTTTTCTCGCCCTTTCGGACACGTTGAGGCTCCCGGAAAGTCGCTACGAGTGGCAAAGCGCCCTTAAGCCTCCCGGTTTTGTTACATTCCTCCTTGAGGAATTCTAAGCCCTTGAGGATTCTCTTCCTCTTGACAGAAGAGCAGCCCAGGAAGCGCGAGGTCGAAGAGATAGGCGGCACTCTTCCCGGCTAGTGTAGAGCAAAGGGATGCTACCCAGGAGGCTTTCCCCCCAGGACCCTTAGGGTGTGGTTAGTCCCCACCGGTACTCGTCGAAATCGCCGGAGAGGGGAGAAGGCTGCCTACGGATGATGCATGTTGCAGCTGCCAGGCCCAAGACCCTTCCTTTTTATAAGGGGGCGTCTCGGTGAATTTCTCGCTGCGATCTGTTGACCATACCGGAGGATCCTCCGTTTCAAGAGCGGGCTTGACTATTTAGGCCTCTCTTGCCCCCAACCCTTTCTTGCCCCGTCGCAATTGTTTCCGGTTTTTTGCCCCGCTCTTTTGGGATACCATCTCCAGCCCTTCTCGGCAGGCGGATGTGGGCGGCACCTTCGCTTTTCGTTCCCAGCTTTTCTCTACTACGTGCCCTCGTCACCGGACCGCCGCTGGCCTTTACGGTCTAGGTAACTTCCTTCCGCCAGCCCCTGACTCATTCCATCTTTCTCTTTGGGATGGGTCTCGCTTCCTGGCGACAACGCCCGCTCCCCCGCCCTCCTTCATCGAGACGCGCTTGAGACGAGGCCCTCCCTGAGGAATGAAGCGCTGGCGCCTTTGTCCGGCCCGGCGGGTCCTCCGGGTCCCCCCTCTACCCGAACTGGTCTGAGGACTCTTCCACTCGGCATCTCGTGCGGGCCGCGGCCGCCGCAGATGCCGTCAACGCCCATTCCCGCTTCGCCTTCCGGTTGGATGGACTCTGATGCACCCCAACCTCTGTCGCACCGAAATGTGAGACCTCGATGTCGTGTTTCGAGAAGCAGGGCGGCCCTTTCCCTTCCGCGGACCAGTCTTGAGTCTCCTTACCCTACGCTCCCCCCCCTGCTCCGTCGCCTTTGCATCGTGCAAGCTGTCTATCCTGAAGAGTTGAAGGAGGCGGTACATTTCCACGCCGTCGCTTTTTTTCCAGGCGACCCCTCGCAAGTTGTCCTTTTGCCGTCAGTTCTTCCTCCTCCCAGTTCGTCGTAGCAGCTCCCTTTGCCCGTCCGATTTGTCCTCCCCATGTGCAGCAGTTTCTTCCCTTTGGGCTAGGTGTCAGGATGTTGGTCAAGCCCTCCCTCCGGAGGAGCCCAGCCCAGTATGTCCACGGTCGGCAGGGTTTCGGGCGGTTCTCTACTCCCTAGTGTCGGTCGCAGGATGACAACTGCGCCATAACTGTTTTTCGGATCCTGCTCCGGTAGCCGGCGATTCCTAGCGACTCTAGGCCTGTTTCTCGCTCCCCCTTTTATATCATGGACGGTCGACCTACTTCGGCCGGCAAGCTCTGAGCACCCCGATGACGCTGGCTTTCTGAGACAATTTTTGATGGTAGCGCCAGCGCAATCTCCCGACCTGCTCACCTCATCGAGCGGAAGTCTGGCCTTCGAGCAGGCGTCTCTTTCCCGTGTAATGACTGCTTCCGCCCAGCACGACTCACGGAAAGGGTGGGGATCCTAGTTAGTGGCAGGGTATTTTTATCACCGGATTTTTTTCTCGCCCTACTTGATGAGCCCCCAGCCCTGGGACGCCGGCTCTCCGGGGTAAAGCTGGCTTAGGAGAGGATCCCCCGTAGTGAAAGCACCCCCCTGCTCTTTCCCCGAGTTGCCAGTCCGTGATCGCCCCTTCCAATCGAGGCCGCCACGCTGGTCCCTGCGCGCTCTCTCTTCGCGCTGGTGCCTAAACCACAGTCCGAGCCCCGTCCCCTCCTGCGTTTTTCCCCCCATCTTTCGTCCGGTGGCATTCCCTATTTTTTTCAGCTAGGTCGGGGCCGATCGGAAACCTGTAGACCGTGCCGAAGTACTCACCCATCTCCCCTTTCTTCCTCATGTCCTCGCCTTAGCTTTCGAACTCCTTGGTTTTAAGCAATTTCCTTCCTCCTGATTTCCCCCGAGGTGAAGGATTAAATCGGCGTTGTCCGGTTGTTTTGCCTCCCAGTGCCGGGTTTTACCCTTCCCCCCCCCCCCTGATGAAAATAGTCTAGATCAAATGCGTCAGAAGAGCTTCGTATGTGGAGGAGCTCAAGGTCGGTCAGAGCTTCGACTCGTTCTCGTGGATTGTCCCTTTCCCATACGTCCCCCCAGGCATGTGCGCATCTTCAGGGCAGTGTCAATGTTAGGAATGAAACTGGAGGAGAGGCGCAGCAGCCAGTGTCCTTCTTCTGATTCCCGTGACCGGCCCTCTCCTTTTTTCCTCTCTTTTTCCATCAGAGTCATATCGCACCCTTCATGCACGCCTCGGGCCAATCGCCAATCCTCATACAGGAGGAGATCCACCGTCCGGCAAGCTCCTTCCAGCGCCACCTTTTCTCATACTCCCTTTCGCTGGTCCTTCCCCTTAGAGCCCTTATGGACTTTTCTCCCGGCCTCGCAATTCCTCTCGGCATCAAGGAGTTCGCGGACGAGGGGAAAGACGTCTCTCCACCCACTACCTGAGGAGGTTTCGAGTGGCCCTTTCTCCATCTTTTTCCTCCCTCCCCTTTTGAGAGACTTCACTATGGATTTTGCTCTCCATTTATTTCGATCGTCTTGCCCCCCTCTTTGAACTCCTGTCCGTCGAGGAAGTCTCCTTGACTCCCTCCATGCAGACGTTTTCAGGAAAGCAACCAGCTGGTTCTCCCACCGCCAGGGCGTATCCCTTGCGTGGACGTCGGCAGTCCGTTCTTTGACGGTGTCTTTTTTTTTTTATCTTGAGTTTTCTGGCATAGGGGGCGTTTTTTTTTTTTTTTTTGAGAGGTCGACCCCTCACGTGAGCGCGAAGTTAAAGCCGGACTGCAGAATCAAGAATTTTTTGCGTGCGCGCGCTCCTTTCTAAGAACCGTTTCCCTTGCCTTCTTGCGAAGTTCTGATCGCTTCTCGTGGGTCCAGACTTGCTTCTCTAGCCCTGGTCGACGAATTTTTTGCCCGCCCTTTCTCGACTACACCTTGAAGATCTTATGAGCGTTGTGTCTGCTCTATTTGTTTTCACACGGACCCAGTACCTGCGGTCCCCCCTTTTCCCCCCTTAGCACCCCCTTGCGCGTATCTCTTTCTGCGTCCTTTTCTTCGCGATAATTTTTTTTCAAGACATTGCTGAGAATTCTGGCGCGAAGGCGATTGGGTTTTTGGGCCCCCCCATTTGTTTTTTTTTTCCCTCGTTTTGCTCTTTTCCACTCTTTTTTCTCCTCCTCTCTTGAGCTACCCCCGACGATTTTGTGCTAGCGCGCTGTTTGTTCGTGCTCGTGACGTGTGGTTTGGAAAAGAGCGTCCGAGCGCTCGAATACCGGGGACCCTTTTTTTCGGCCTGGGTCCTCCTTTCCCGGCTCTTCCACGCGGGTTTTTCCAGTTTTTGCATGGTGATACCTGGGATCGTAGGGACGCCAGTGTCTGGAGCGAAGGGCGCTTTCTTGATAGCGTGCTCTTTCTGGGCGCTCGCGCCCCTTTCTTTTCGCCCCACTCCCCCCTAGTTTGTTCGGCGGAATTCGCCTTGCCGAAGCACTTCGAGATGCGACCTTTTTATGAGTTTTCTTTGGCTTGGCAAGTCTTGCTCTTTTTTTCCACCTGTTGGTGTGGTGGGGGGCCACAGCTGTCGATTCTTTCCATCGTTCCAAGTTCGGAGTAGGAAGAATCAGCCTCCGCAGGAGAGGGCCGCCCCCCTTTCTCGTGCGCGTGGAGGTTTTTGGCTTGACGTTTCTTGGTGCGAGTTTACGGTTTCCGAGCCTCCGGAGAGCGAGCATCCTGCGGGACTCCCGGCATCCCTTGCAAGGAAAAGAATCTCTCCTTAACCCCTGAGACGCAGTTTCCTAAGTGCCTGGGCTCTTTTTAACTATTCGTCTCCCACTCATATCTCCTCTTCAGAGGGATATTACTCGTAAGGAGCTGCTCGAAGACAGTAGGTGAGATCGCAGGAGGCCCCCCCCCCTGAGCGGTCCCTTCCTCCCCCGAGTCGGTTTTTCCCCTACCCGGCGGCTTCCGGCTCGCGGTCAGCGTGACTGAAGGACGTCTTCGCATAGCTTGTGTGGCTCCGTTTATGACTTTTTTTTTCTCCGGCTCCTCCCTGCGCCGCTTCCCTCCCCTCGAGGTGGTAGCCCTTGCAGGGGGACTCGGGTGGTGCCCGCCGCGCTGTAAGAAACCGCTTTCGGTGATTTTTCCTTCTTTCCTTCGATTACCTATCGGAGTGCGAGTTTCATCCTGACCGTTCGCCGTCCCGGTACCTCAGCGGGCTACAAGAGTCTCACAGCGGCTTCCTCTCAAGGACGAGAAGAGGCCTCTTCCCCAGGAGCCAGTGTTAGCCCAGCCTTGCCCCCAGGCCCTCCCGGCTAAAGGTCCCGCTGTCTGGACGTGCAGGAGGGAGGTCGGAGTCTCGGGACGGCTCGAAGTGGACCATGAAAGGAGGCTGTTCCTTCGGTGGCACCAACCCCTCTCCTAACACCTTCAAGACCCCCCTCTCTGAGAAGGTTTCTCTGAGGGGGCCTCTGCCCGGGGAACAGATTTTTGA
>Ga0179593_1542845_pt1 | contig 12558 bp, 19 predicted proteins | sample CZODoug2_1_08_16_FD_185931 | JGI IMG/M metagenome (GOLD analysis project Ga0179593, IMG submission 185931) | Vadose zone soil fungal communities from Angelo Coast Range Reserve, California, USA - CZODoug2_1_08_16fungal (PacBio error correction) | ecosystem: Environmental > Terrestrial > Soil >... | reverse complement strand
TTTACAGCGGGGCGACTCCCAGTCCTGAGTGACTCCCTACCCCTCCTTTTTTTCGGGGATCCGCGGTGCCCTGCCGGTTTGTTCTTGTGTCCGGCCCGATTTTTGAGAGGCCTTGCCGATCTTTTTTCCCCCTTTCTCAAACAGGGCTCCGAGCCGGCGGCCTGGTAGTGGTCGTGAAAGTCTTCTCACCGTTAGCCGTCCCGCGGTTTCTTACGCGGCAATCTTCCCCCCCGGCTTCCTTTTTTATTGGGTTCCTTTTTCACCCCGGAGTCGTTTTCCAGTGGACCGCCAGGGCGGTCCCTTTTTCTCTTTGTTTTTTTTGCGATTTTTCCCCTCTGTGGCGTCGCCTTTTTTCTTTCTGTGCTCTCCGTGTCGTTGATGCTTTTGATGGTGCCCTGTTCCCTTTTCTTCAACGGTGCCTACTTCAATTTGCCCGTTCTGCCACCTCCGGCTCCCTCCTTCGCGTCAGTGGTGGTGGCCCAGAGTACACCTCAAAGGCACCGCCTTGGTGGTCGTTGACGCTTTCCTCGGAAACCCTTCTTCAATTTCTCCGTTTTACTTCAGTTTTTGCTTTAGAACTAAGAACTTCTGGAAGAAGTAGTAAGGAAGCGCTCTGCCCTTCAGGTAAAATCCGCTTACTTTATCCCTACATGGTCCTCCTTCCTGTTTTTTTTTCTTTTTTTTCGTTTGACCCTCTTCATGTCTCGGCTTTTTCCTTTGTGATTTAATCTCGGTGTACTCTTGCTTTCAGCTTTTTTTCTCCCGCACATTTTTTCCGATCAGTTGTTTTTTCTGTCACAGATAAGTTTTCCTCTCTTTATTTTTCTGTTTCCCCATCTCCCCCTATCAGAAGCTGTCTTTCCCCTTCTTTACCGAATAGCTCCTTACGCTCGTTGGCGGTGCCGTTCCCCTTATCTTCTTTGTGTCACTTCACATTTTTCCCCCCCTTCTCTTCCTCTTCCTGCCTATCACTCGTCTTTTTTTTTTTGGGGCTTTCTAGAGGCTTACGGAACTCTGTGACGCCGTCAAAGTCTTTCGGGGATACGACGACCTCTTGTTCAGGTGGTCCTTTGCCTTTCTTTTATGGTGTTTTGCTTGGGTGACTTTGAGCCCTCTTGGTGTCAAACGCCCCTTTTTTGTGTGATGAGCATTTGCGGTTTCCTGCCCCGCCCTACGTTCACTTTCCCTTGAAGTCTTTTTTTCTTCCCCCCTTTTTTTTTTTTTTTTCTTTTCCTTTTTCGACCTTCCCTTTCCCCCCCCTTTTCTTCCCTCCTGGTCTGCCCTTTGCCCCTTTTCCTTTTCACTTCATTCGAATTGTCCGTTTCCACCGCTTCCGTTCGATCCCTCCGAGATTCTTCCTCACCTTACTGACCTTGGGTTATTCTGCTCTGGTTTTTATTTTCCCCTCCTTCCTTTTTTTAGTCCTTTTTTCTCCCCTTTTTTTTTTCCCCACTTAACAATTTTTCTTCATCTTTTGTTCTGTCGACACAGTGTCTATCTAACACGGCTTTCTCTGTTTGGTGTCCCCGTTTTTTCTTCTTTTCTTCCCCCTTATCCGTTCGCTCCCTCTTTTTCCCTTTTTTGATTCCCCCCCTGTGAACCCGGCGCCCCTTGCTACCCCTTTTTTCTGTTTCTTTTCGGACACCTCCAAGTGTGATGGCTTCTTTGTGCCACCCGACCTTTGCTTTTGGCCTTTGGTCCTCCCCAGTTCCCCCCTCCTTTTTGGCTCTCTGTTTTTCCTTTTTCTGTACAAATGCCTGATCCTTACTTCGATTTGCGAAGCTTTCGCTCATGTGTGTCGTGTTTCTTACCCTTCTCTCTTCCTCAGTTGTTCCCCTTTTCGTCCGCCGTTGGTTGCCTCAGCTGGATATGCGTTGCCCGGGCCCCCCTTCATTGATGCCTGATATCCGCCTTTTTTTTTAACCCTCCCCCCCAACCCCTCCTTTTGTGCCTTTCCCCTCTGCGCCTGACCAGTCCCCCCCCCCCCCTTCCCCCCGCTTTTTTCCCACCGGTTTTGCAAGGTATCTTACCTTCTTGGACTGCCCGTGTGTCCAATGTCTCACTCGTTTAGTAGAAATTCTCCCTTGGTTTTTTTGTAGTTCCCGCCACCCTTTGTTCACCTTTCTTCTTCTTGACGTGTTTTTCTTTTGCTCGTTTTGTGACCCGGGACCAGTGCGTCGATTCCGCCGTGAGTCTCCCTTTTTTTTGGTTGTTGTATTTCTACTTCCAGGTTGGTTCTGGTTTTTTTTTGCCCCATTTCCCTTTTACGCTCCGACCGCATCGAACTGGTTGTGGGTTTGGCTTGTTTCTTGGTGTGAAGATCTTTAGACCACGCACTAGGGCTTTCCCAGCCGGTTTTCTCTTTCCACCCGAAATTTTTTTTTTCCGAGGTTCTCGAGGTGCGGCTCGGCTCGAACCGGTATGCAGGTCACATCGGTCTTGTCCCCCGGTCCCTTCTCGGTTTGCGGTCTTCCTTTTTTGTTTTTTTTCTGGCTAGCAGCCTTTTTTTCATTGTTTAAGACATTGATTTCTCCCAAGCGAGTGAGACGTATTTCCGGTGGCCGTTTTTTGTTTACCTTATTTCTTCCCTTTCTCCCTCTTTTAACTGCATTCCCCGAGTTTGACTGTATAGTGCTTTCCTTTTTTTCTTCGACCTCAATTTTTTACTGTTTATCTTTGGTTCGCTTTCGTTTCCCTTCTCGACCGTTGTACCAGTTCCCCCGGTGTTGCGTGTTTTTGTGTTTACTCGTCTTCCCTCCTTTCCTCTCCGTCTTACCCCACCCTGATCAGCACGGGACGCGCAGCCCACTTATACCCCCCTTTTTTTTTTTGCCGGTGCACGTCACCCTTTTCTTTCATTTCCATTTCTGTTTTCTTTTTCCCGCAGTTGTTGAGGCTTTTTGTATAATCCGACATTTTTGCGGCTTCCTTTTTTTTTTTTCCCCGTTCCTTGACACCCGTGAGATTCCATGAGTTCAGATTCCCTCTGGTCCTTTGGACTTTTCCACTCTTTTCGCCCATGGGACGTACCCTTTTCGTTTCCCTCCCGGTTTTTTCTTTTAGTTGTGCCGACCCACAATTCCACTCGAACAATAGGAGCCCCGTTAGCGTTTTCTCCCCCTTTAGAATGCCGTTGGTTTTTTTTCGGTGACAGCCTTTCCCCCTTTTCCTCCTTTTGACTTTTTTGCTGACCCCCCCCCCTTTTTTCGATTTTCCCTTACTTTTTACTTCTTTGTCATCTTCTGGGTTGTTTTCCCTTTGACGGTTGCTGGGATGAAGACTAGGGTCCCCCGGCCCGGTAGTCTGGCAGCGTCTTTCCCTCCTCCGTTCTTCTCCACCCACCTGCAGCACGACCTGGCCTCGAGGTTCGGCATATATCCATCTTTCTCTTTCATCCTCCCTTTGTTGTTGTTTTTCTCCTTTTTCGATCAGCCTTTGTGTATGTGATGCAGTGGGAGTCCGCGTAAGGTCCCCCCGACTTCCATTCCTTCAACATCGGCGTGTCTTCACTACCATCTGTTCTCCCCCCTTGCCACAGGATTCCCAACGCCTGAACGTCACCGGACGCGGCACGTAGCTTGTACTTGCAGTTTTTGTGTCCCTTCACCGCCCCCGTGGACATCCTTCAAGTTCCTAGTTTGTCGTTTCCCATTTTTTTCTGGCCCGAATCGTCTTTTCCACATGCCATTCCTTTCAACGTCTGAACGCCTGTCACGGTAAAGCGGCCCACCAGCGTCGGGTCGTTGGGGAATGTAGGTAACTCCATTTCCTCTTCTTCCTTTTTGAGGCGAAGACGTTTTGTGTTTAGTTTCTGTGTGAAGTGCCGTTTTTCTGTCTTTCCCTCTGGTTCGTGCTTTACTTCTCCTCCCCTTTTCTTCTTTTTTTTGGTTGATTTCGGCCCCCGCTTCCCCTTCAAGTTTCATTCACCGACAATTCCTGTGGATCCATTTCGTTACACAATCTGCTTTCAACCCCCTTGGTGATTCTTTTTATTCTTTTCTCCCTTTGGAACCCTTCAAGGCTTGTTTTCCCCATTCGACTTTCGTCGGGCACAATCGCACCTGCTTTCTTTCTCTTCGGCCGCGCATCCCCTATCTTCCTTCCGCCCTTGGCACCCCTCCTCCACTTTCTTTGTCCCTTAAGATCCCCCACGTTTCGTGAACGGCAGGTACGCCAATTGCAGGGTCGCGACACCTGTGCCATATATAGGCGTTTCCACTTTTTTACTGTTACGCCCCCTGTTGTCGAGATTTCCACTTGTCCCTCTTTTTTCTTCCCCCCCTCGCTTTTGGTTTTTTCCTTTTCCCCCCATAGCACCCCTCGTTTCTCCCCCCCCCTACCCCCTTTTTCCCTACCAGCAGCAGGTGACCTGAATCCGGGTCTTTAGTTCATTCCCTTTTCCTGGTTACCTTTTTTTTCTTACCCCCCACCCCTGGCTGCCCCTTTCTCAACCTCTTTCCCCCGCCCCGTTGCGTTTTTCCTCAACATCGATCTTCACACCCAGGCACACCCACTCTCTCCAGTCTCGGCCGTAGTTACCCCCCCCGCGGTACTGATCTCTTTTTTGACCTTCGTATCCGTTCCTGATCTTTTTCCCCACATTCCCGATTTTCGTTCTTTCGGGCTGAGTCCTTATACGTCCCATTAATAGCGGCCTTTTACTCCCTTCTTGTCCTCCCTCCGAGGGCCGCCTGATGGTTAGCTTTCCCCCTCCCCCCCGGCCTCAATTCTGTTTCCCTCTCATACATATGCCCCACACAACGAACGTCTCTGGGTGCTCTCGCCCACAGCCACGATTTTTCTCCTCTTGACCGTACTTATTCCTTACACTATTAGTTTTCCCCCTTCTCTTTCTTTCCACTTTCCTCTCCCTTTCTCTTCCTTCCGGCCGTTACCACCTTGTGTGATATTTGACGGGTCTTGCGGTGTCTTATACCCAAGCCAGAAGCCTCTTCCCTGTCGCCATCCCAGCGGCCGGTTCTCTAAATTCCCCTTCTTCGGGATTTCCCCCCCCCCCCTCCCTCCAGTTTTTTCTGGCGCCCCGTTCTGCGTTTCCTTGTTTTCGTCCGTACTCCCATATGACATCCGGACACCAGTCTTTCGTCTCGCTCTGAGCAGCACAGTGGCTCCACCCTCGCAAATCTGAGCTGCGTTTTCTCTTTTTCCGGTTCTCTCCTTTGTAATTTCCCCTGGTCTTCCCCTTCCCATTCACGATATATTATCCCGCGAACACCCGTCATCCTTCTTACCCCTTAACTTCTCCGGCCAGTTTCGTAAGCGCTCCCCATACGTGCGTCGAAATGGTCTTTCTTTTTTGCGTTGCCGCCACCAGCGGCCTAGTGGTCCGACCCAAGGCCAGTGCCATGACCCCTTTCCTCTTATCTTTCCTTCTTCTTTTGTCCACTCCGCTACCACTTCCGCGCTGCCGCAGGCACGTCCCCTTCTCACCCGGCGTTTGCTACCCCCCTCACGCGAGGGCGCTTGTTTCCACCCAGCCACTATGGACGTCCTCCCCAACCTTCCCTCTGGCTGTCCTTTTCCCCCCTGGCCCCCACTCCGTGGACTTTTTACGGGTGCGGCCGGTGTCTGCTGATCGACTCCTTTCCCGACCAAACAGCCTTTCTTTTCGGTTTTCCATGTGACCGCCCTTCGGCATCCGTGAATTTCCGCTGCACGACCGGTCTTTTCCGGATCGGCGGATGCCGTGTACCGTCGCGCACGGGCCCAAATCTGCTTTGTTACCCTCCCCACGTTCCCCCCACATGTGGACTTTCCTGACCACTACCGGTTTTTGGGGCCCGTCAACCCCTATATTAGGGGGTCGTTCAACTGCGCACTCCTTTTTTTCCCCGTAATGTAGTTCCTTCCCCACGCCATTTGTACCCCTGCGAGCGCGTTCCTGGATCTTCTCCCCCTTTTCCAGAACGTATCCGTACCGAGATCCCCTAACCAGGCGCCATGCCAGTCCACGGGGTATCCACCTTTACTGCAGTCCTCCATGGTTTCCTTCCCTTTCACGCCCCTTAACTTGTTTACTTCGTCCTTCACCCCAAGTTTCCTCCTCTTGTCGGGCGGTCGGTGCGCGGCTTCCCCCGTGCCTTGTCCCAGCAGCCGTCTCCGTTTCCTCCCCCCCCCGTGTTGCGCTGCACCACACATCATCAAAGACCCTGCGCCGCCGCCCGCCCCGGGCGACGCCCCCTACAATGACCAATTTGGTCTTTTCGCTTCCCCTCGCCCCTTTTCTTCCTCAGTTACCAATACCAGCTGACACTCCGGTTGATCGGCGGCGCCCCCGTCGAGGCCGAGGCCGTCTTTCTTCACCCCCCGGCTGTGAAGTGTGACTTTTAGCCAACCACTCTTCCACCAGAAGCCGGTTTGCCACTGTGTGCTTGCCTTTCTCGTGGCTTTTGCGGCCGCCTTTCTGGTACTCCGTTGACACTCGGACTTTTCCCTTCCACAGAACCCCCGTGGTATTTCCTTTTTCGTGTGGTCCCGGCCCTTTTCGTACCCGATCTTCCGGGCTGAATTCTCTAACTCTTCCCCTCCTCCGTTTTCGGCCGCGCTTGACCCCGATGATGGACAGATCTTCGGGTCCGCCACTTTCCCCCGAGTCGCAGGCCCGCGTCCAGGATGACACCCCCCTGCAAGGGTCCTTTCGCCCCGGGTGCCGGTTTTCCGGATCAGTTGCCTGCTCTCGTGCCCTCCCCCCCCCGCAGGGCAACATGCGGCCAACAGTTTTCCGCCCTCCCCCCCCAAACCCCGGTCCTCTGTTGCCTCCTTTTTGTTCAGCGAAGAGAAATCGCGGTTTCCCAGTCTTCGGTTCTTTTCCTCCTCCCTTCGGTGTTCCAGTCCTGGCGTTCCCAGCCGTTGTCTTTTTGATGGTTGATTTAGTACTGCCCCCCTAAGAGTTTTCCCCCTTTTTCCTTTTTCTTGGTCTTTTTTCTGATGGGGTTCCCTGCGCGCACGGCCCGGTTGCCGTTCGTGTCTTCTTCCGCAGTTTGGTTTTTTGGATTCTTCTTTCAGGGTTGACGTGAACAATTACCCCCCGGTACTTGACATGGCGGCACGCTTTTGTTTTGCTTCTTTGCCTTTTTGTCGGGGCATGGAGCCCTTTTACGTCTCCCCCCTTATTTTGTGATGGTCTTTTTTCTTCTTTATTGTCCCCCCACCAGCTTGAGAAAACCCCTTCTTTCCCGCTGTTTTCCCCCCCCTGTTCTTGCATTTGATCCTTTTCACTCTCGCTCCATCCCGTTCCACCCCCCCCCCGCGCTACCCTTCTTTTTGACCCTACTCCCCCTTTCCCTTATTTTTTGGTGTTAAGTCCCGCAGCCCGCCCTACGCACGACCCGCCTGCGTCCCGTTTCTTTTGGAAGATGGTACCTTGACCCCTTTTTTTTTACGCTTCTCCGGGTGTCAGGACTAATGCAGTTAGGCCTATAGTCTCCTTAGTTTGGGAAGACGTTGGTAAGGCCTTCTCCTGTTGTAACCTTGACCTTGGCGGGAATGTTTGTTTTATACTCCCACTTTTCGTCCTTCGTCTGTCTGCCGAGACCTTCGCGTGTTTAGCCCAGCCGTCCTTAGCCCCCTTTTGCCACCTCCCCTTTCCCGCCCTTCCTGTGGCTTCCCTTATCTCACCGTTGTTTCCTGTTTCACGTTGATCAGCTGTTTTTCCTTCGCGACCGCCCCCTCCTCCTCCTAAAGAGTTTCTCGGAGCCCGGATCTTTGACGCCGTTTTGGCGTTTTTGCGCCGGACTTTACCCCCCCGTCTGACTTTTCGGGTGGCGTCGATAACGCAGGCCGGTCGCTTGACGCAGTATTTTACGTAGCACCCCCCCCCTGGGGTTATTTTCTTGCTTTTTTCCCTTTGTATTGGTCCCTGGGTGGGGCCGACTTTTTTCGAGGAAAGGGGTACGGGGCTTGGTGACGTGACAGCTTTCTGAGGTGGACCCGCGCGGTCTTTGTTTTTTCGCCATCTTCATTCCCCGTTCGGACCGGTGTGCCGTGCCGGTGGCGACAACGAAGAAGATCGTTTCATTCTAGATCTTCCCGAATTTCTTGGAACCACATATTTTCCCCCGGTGCCCCCCTTCGGTGTCAGCTCGGCTTTTTTAGGCCTGAGGTTCCTTAGTTTTTTTTCGTACAGGCCCTCGCGTATCGTTGGTGGTAGCGAGGACGGGTCCTGCCTTCGGAGATTTTTTTCCCGTTCTTTCCTTTTGTTTCTGCCGCGACTCTGGCAACACTCCCCTGTTTCCAGCCATTAAATGTAGTTTCTGGTTTTTTGTCTTTGTCCCTTTGTTACTTCCTTTGTTTCACTGTACAATGTGTGCGAAGCAGGAGAGAATGGCGTCGATCATTGGGAGCTGAGAGAAGGACGAAGGCTTCTTGACCCTTTCCTTTTTTTTGGATATTGGCGCATTTCAGACATACTTGTGGTACGAACGCCTGGGAGACCCAAATACCCCCGCCGCTCGGAACCGTTTTGGGCGGGTAGTTTGCCAAGAACGTTCTGCTTCGAGTTTTGATCGCTCCTTTTTCTCCCCCAGACACCCCCTTTTCTTTCCCCTTTACGTGATCCCTTGGCTGAAGTAGTTTCGGCGAGATTACCAGTGGACCGACCTTCGTCTTTTCCTTCCTTCTTTCCCGTACTTTTTTTCGCCGCTTCTCCCGAGTAGCCTCCCGGGCCGAAACTGGTTGTTCTTTACCTCCCCCCCCCCCCCCCTTTTTTCCTCTCCGCCTGTTTCTTCTCGTGCCATGGATTTTGGGCTTTGCTTTTCGAAACCCGGTGTTCGGGCCGGAATTTTGGGTTCTTTTACGTTCCTGTCTGGCCTCCCGCAGATGTTGACTTTTTTCCCTTTTTTTTTTATTTTTGGTCGGGCACGGTCCTTCTTTCCCTTCCCCTTTTTGGTCCTGCTCATTCCCCTTTTTTCTTCCTCCTCCCTTTTCGGTGCCGTTGATTTTCCCGCCCTCTTCGTCCGGTGTTTGACGTTCTACTATGCTACTTCCTTCCCCCCTCTTTCGTTTTCTTCTTGGTTTTTGAGCGCCTTTGATCCTTTCTCCCTAGTCCCCCCCCCTCTTCCTCCCCCCCCCCTCCCCCGTACTTCTCCCGGTGAACGTTTCTTCTCATAAGAGTATAGGTGCAGCACCTTGGCTGTTCGTTCCCCGAGCCGCAGTGGTAACCCGGTTTTCTTTTTCCTTCGACCACGCCCGTTCGTTTGGTATAGACTTTCGGGATATTGCCCCCTTTACTCTTTTCCCATCGCCTGCCATCGTCTCTTTTTCCTTATGTGGTTGGGTCCTCCTTTTTTTGGTTCTTTCCGACCTGTGTCCCCCATTTGGTATCCACATTTCCATTTCCCTTTAGTTTTCCTCTACCCTTCTTTTTCCCCCATATGTTGTTGTCTCGTCACCCTTTCCCTTCCTTTACGGCCTCTCAGCCGGATTGGCCGTTCATTTCGTCAGTGCATTTTTTCCGCAACTGTGTCTGTCCCGATTCGTCTTTGTCGGTCCCCTCGTTTCTCTTTTTTCGCTCCGCTTCCGAACCCTCGTTGTTTCGCCACTTCTCGGTCCGTGCTAAGCTATTACAACTTTCCCCCCCCCCGCGAACAATTATTTTCGAGTAGCACTCGCTTTTGGTTTTTTTTATCTGATTTTATTCGTACATTTCTGTATTCGGCATTCCGGTGTTACCCTTGTTCCGCTGTACGCCTCTTTCAAGTAATTTCCCTCTTCTTTCTTTTCTTTCTGCCCGTGTGTCCTTGTCCCTTCTTTACTCTTTTTGTCCACCCCGTTTTTTTTCTTTGCCGATCTTTTGACCTTACCGGACCCTTTGCCGTAAGCCCTGTGTTTTTTCCCTTGTTAACCCTTTTTTGCCCAAGACAACCTGGCGATTTCTCTTCCGCTTTTTTTCTTAGCTTTGGGCCGTCTTTTGACGATGTTTTGTCCTTATCCCTTTTTCCCGTTACTTGTTTCCCTTTTTCGATCTTTTATCCCCCGATTCAGGGTGCTGCATTGTAGTTTTCCCTTCGGCGTATTTTCGGCCCGGCATCCCCCCATATCGAATCTTATCGGGATTTTCCCCCCCTGGACCCCCGTTTCTTCTCAACATGGAAAGGTCCCTTTTGCTATTTCCCCACTTTTTTTAGTTTTTTGAGTTTCTTGCGACAGCCCTGTACTCGTCTATTAAGGTGCGTCAACGACCCGACCTGCCTTACACGTTAATCCGTTTTTGTCTCTTCCTTGTTCGGAAAACTGCTCTGCCCACACCCCTTTCTCAGGTAACCCCTCCCTTTTTTCCCAGGAATAGCCCCTTCCCTTCTAGGGTGCCGAGTGTTCTCCCCTTTTGCGAGAAGGACGTACGACTCCCCCCCCCTTTCCTCTTTTTTATTTCTCCTTCACCCTGCGCCACTTATGGGGTTAGTTTTCACTTTTTCCCTTCCGCCCGCAATTCTTTTTTGAGCTTTCCTCGGCGGGCTACTGCGATCTTCCTGGTCTTGCCCCCTGTTCCCCTGGTTTTTTTTTCCCCCCCCCGTCCTTTTTCCCCAGGGCCCTATCAAGCCCGTGCGACAAAGCCCGCATGGAGATCTACACGGACCCCTCCCGAACCTTAGCCCCTTCCCTAGAGGTTTCCCCTTTTGTAAAGGCGTCCCCCAGGTACGTTCCCTTCAATGCAGGTGACTCACTTGTACTTTCTTTTGTTCCCGCTGTTTCCAAGGTCTTCACCTGCGTCGGAATCCACCAACAACGGTCCCCACCCACCTTCCCCCACGCCGACGGTGACCGGTCCCGGTTTTCGCTATCCCGCTTTTCCCCCGCAACCCTTTTTCGACTCCCACCTTTGACATACCAGAGCCATCACAACAATATTAACATCCCCCCCGCCCCCCCAACAAATACTAATTTTTCGTCCCCCTGGTTTCTCCCCTTCTTTTTTTTCCCTAAGCTCGTGACAATGGATTCCCTCTTTAGACGGTATCCTTTCTTAGAGTCCACTGAATTCCAATCGTCGGCCCTTTTTCTGGTTCCCCGTCACCCCAGACTTTGTTTTTCTTTTCCGAACATGTACGTTGAAGATGCGACCACCACGGTCGAGCGTCCTTCTCCCAGCGCTTGGGCATTAGTGTTCTTTCTTGCATCTTTCTTCCCCCGATTCCGGCCGTTGGCATGACTCCCCGCCTCCAAAGATCGTCCTGAAAATAGTATCCTTTCAGCAGCTTCCCCGCCCCCCCGGGTACACCCTTTTTTTTTCATTGCCGACTCTTTTTTTCCCATGGTTGGCTGTGGTTTTCTAAAAGGCAAGCATTTTTCCCCGTCCCCCTTTTCCCTCCCCACTCTCCCTGAAGCGTTACTGCTAGTCGCCCCACCGGCGTAACGTTGTTTTTGGATTTCGTTCCCCAGTTTTTTTACCCCCAAGTTTTGGCAATTTTTTCATCTCGCTAGATCCTTCCTTCGTGGTCCGGTGCCCCCGGCACCACCGTCAGAGACCCCTGAATTCCCCGCTTCTTCTGTGCTTACACCCCCGTTTCTCCCACCTTGGCGCTGCACGTCCCGCCCGGCCCCCGTGATCTTTCCCGGCCTGGCACCACCCCTGACCCCGGACAACGGCCCAGTCGTTCTTTTTTCCCGGATTTGGATTGGTTTCCCCTTTTTTCCTGTTCGTTTCCCGGCCCGAACCTAGCCAGTCGCTGGTGCGTTCCAGTCGGCGTCCCCCACCCCCCGCCAACCACTCTCGACGTCTTTCCTCTTTCGGGGCTTGTTTTTGATTCCCGCTGATCCCATACAAGTGATCGTTCTGTACCCACAGTTCTGTGGTTCGCCCTGTTCCTTCTTTTTTCCCACGTGCGGCTGGGACACACGACGCTCCGGTGCCTGGGCTCGCGGCAACGTATTAACAGGTACGCGTTTCCGAGCCAACCTTACGTTTGACCTGGTCTTGCCTTGCGCTTCTTCCCGTGACCTTTCCTTCTTCCAGAACGATGATTCCCGTCCCGAGATTGACCGACTACCACGCGGCTGGTTGGTGACTCTTTCCCTGGGCTAAGTCCTACCAACCTTGGCCGACCCTCCCTAAACCAGACCACGGCTTCCCCTGTCTTGTCTCCTGCCCCCTGGTAGTGGAGCTTCGGGCCCTTCTCGTTTCACCCCTTCTTTTTCTTGCCGGCCCGGTGGCGGTCATACCGACTTTTCCGTGTCGCCTCGTTTCAGCCGGCACATTTCCACCATCCACCGTCCCTTTTCGACAGCCCTTACCGCCCCCATTAAAATCGGACCACCCTAAACATGATCTCTTCTCCCAATGCGCGCCTCTTTTGGTTGCTGTTGCATCCTGTTCCCCCCAATCCTTTCCCCCTGCCTGACCACTCGGGCCGCCGGGCGCGCCGTCACCCCCTGGCGGCCGATGTTAGTTCCTATCCAGGCTGGACTCATAACGGTTGAATTTCTCCAGTCCTGTTTTGCCCCTTTTTTCGTTTGTGGTTTTTTCTTCTACGCCCGCCCGGCACGACGACACCAACCCGAGGCCCGTTCCTGCGTGGGTTTTCCCCATCCCCCGATTGCCCGGCC
>Ga0179593_1454545_pt1 | contig 12559 bp, 18 predicted proteins | sample CZODoug2_1_08_16_FD_185931 | JGI IMG/M metagenome (GOLD analysis project Ga0179593, IMG submission 185931) | Vadose zone soil fungal communities from Angelo Coast Range Reserve, California, USA - CZODoug2_1_08_16fungal (PacBio error correction) | ecosystem: Environmental > Terrestrial > Soil >... | reverse complement strand
TTCTTGCTTACGGAGAGTTAGGCTCAGCTTCTATTTTCTTTTCCCCCTCTGACAGACTCGCCGCATGAAAGTCGTTTCACATTTTCGTCGCCCTTCCGCCCTACTACGCTACTCCTTTGGACGATGACCCTCTTTAAGTTGAATTGGAGTTCTGGACCCTTTTTTTCCCGATTCTTGGAGATCTGTTTCCTTTGCTACGACCTTCTTATCCTTCTTTTGAAGAACTCATTTCCGGGGTTCGTTCCTTTTCGCCAGCCACAGTCCGGGTCCTTCTTCAATTGGGTGGGGTTTCTTGTTTACGAGGACCTTATTCCCCGTCTCTCATCCACATCGCCTGTCCTTTCTGAAATCTCCTTTGAACCTCTGATGCGTTCCCCCCATTTCCAGCTGGGAGAGGGCGAGTTGTAGCTTTGTCCCCCTGGAATTCCCGGTTTTCCTGCTCTCATCTCAATGTTCAATCGCTGAAAACCTCCTTCTCCGTCTCCTGTACAGCGTCCTTCATGTTTTTTTGTCTGTATCTTTCAACACTTGGTACAATAAGACTCTTCACCTCTTTCTATTGTCCTGCAACATTTTAACCCTTTTCCTCCCCCCCCCCCACTGGCGCGTCCTAAGCCCGGCTGCCCCTTCTTCCCGTAGGAGAAGAGCTTGAGCTACCTTTACCCAGTTTCTTTCACTATGTAGAAGCTGGTCCCGCCCCACTTTTTCTGGGCCCCCTACTTCTTACGGTACTCCTCCATCTCTTCTTCGGTGAAGTTCTGGAGGGGACGATGGCATGCCCGATTGTAAACTGGGACTTTTGAGCTCGGGCACTTCCCCTTCTCTGCCAGGCATGCTGGTGTTGTCCCGAGCCCGGCCCCTTTTCGTCACGTCGTTCCCTTTAACCTAGGCAAAGGTCCCCCTTTGGATCTCCTTATCTCCAATGGACTTCACCTTCGCGTTCTTCAGCGCTGCTGCTCTGTTGCGACCGTTTTGGCCACCCGACTGTGTTATGTAAGGCCGACTCCGGGTTGACCTTCGAGTACTCAACTTTTTTCAGTACTGGCTTTCCCCCCTTTAAAACCCAGTTCCTTCAGTACTGCCAGCCACCTCTTCGCCCGTAGTGACGAGTCCGTTACGCGCCATGACCTGCGATGTGGGTCCCATATCTTTCTCGCGCTACTTTTTCTTCCCCTGCTCTGCCAGCGTTTCTGCATGGTTTATAACGCAGCGCCCTTCCCCTTCTTCTGCACCCCTCAGAAGCTTGCGTCAGCGCCTTGCTGGCGCTGGTGGCTCGACTCGCTTCGTTACCAAACATTTCCTTCCGACCTTGTTCCTTCTCCCGCGGCGTATGTCACGCACAGGCGCAAAGCTTTGCCGTTCGTCGTCTTCGCCCTTTTTCCGCCGCTGCTTGCCATCCTTCCTATGTTCGTTGTGTTGCCTTCCGGAATCCTTCAGAAGTTTTTCTGAGCCAGCTCGCAAGGCGTATGTCCTTTCTCTGATGTGTTCTTTGCGTTCTTGGTCCCCATTATTTTGAGTTTCCGCCGCGCGTTTCCCTGAGCGTTTTTGTCTTGATTCCTTCCGTCCTCCAATCCGTGCGAATATCCATTGAACCTCCCACTCGGACCGCAGTACCCTCCTTGGATCCTCAAAAGTCCCGGTTTTTCGCTTCCTTTCCCTTCGAAGGACAGGCTTGATGTGTTCCCGTGTCGAATTTCTTCTTGGGGACAAGATAATCTTAAAAGACTTTAGAAGTGATTTTCCTGTTCTCTGTCCGTTGCCTCTGCCCCCGGGGCTTGTCGACACTACCCCCGCCCCCTGGTCAATTTTCAAGACACCGGGATTGTTGGAGGAAGCTAAACTGAAGGCAACTTGCTTTTCTTAGGACGTCCCTCCATCACGGCTTTTTTCACAGACAGGGACCCTATCATCCTCCCTCCCCACTATCTTAACGATCGCTAAAGATGGATGTTACCCTACTCCGCCTGTTCGGTCTTTTCCTTTCCCCTCCCTTTTGAAACCTTAAACCCACTCTTCCTTCCCTCGTGCATGGACTTTGTTTTGATGCTTGCGTTTGGCGGGGTTTGTGTCCTTTCTTTTTTCCTAAATGCCGCTGCCCCCCCCGCGGCACCTAGTCAGGTCGGCGTCCCCCCAACCCCCGCCTCACCTCGCTTTCACACCCTCATCTCCCGGAAAATCACCCCCCCAGGTTTCGGACGTTTTTTTAAGGCCGTTGCCGCCCCTTACTTAGAGTCCTCTTACACTTCGCGAGCGCGCACGGGAGAGTTTTACGAGTCGGTGAGTCATCGCTGGCATCTCCACGACTCTTTCCTTTGATGGACTTCACGGGGTCCCCAAAAGGGTTGATATGGCGTGACACGATTGTGATACTAGGGTTGATTCTTTTGGTCTTTCTTTCCCCACTCTCTCTTTCCCCCTTTCCTCCGTTGTCTTTTGCTTGATTTTTTTTACTTTGTTTTTTTTCCCCGAATCTCGTCAGTACTGATTTCTCGCCTGTCTTTTTGGAAGAATATAAATTGTTGACCCCGTTGACCCCATTCCTCCCCGTTTTTTTTTGGAAATAGCCGCCCCCCCCCTTTTTCCTTTTTTTTGATTATGCAACGCTTTTCTCCCGCCTCGGGGCTCCTATACCCTTGGCAGTTCGTCGAACATGTGTCCCGAGAGTCCATTAATTTTTTTCGTTCTGCCTTCCGGCTTACCCTTTTCTTCCGGTGTGGTTTTTTTTTGTGGTTCTCTTTTCTTTTTCCAGCTCTTTCGAGGGTCTGGGTGATATCAGAATTTTTTTCGGTTTTTTCTTTGTGTTCGCATTTATTTGGGTACCACACGACCCGTGAACGGAATATCCTTCAATCCCACGACATTTTCTCTGCGAGGTACACGTTGAGTGTAACGACAACAGTGCTTTTCTGCCTGAATCCCCTCCCTGACCTCTTCTGTCCAGGTTCCCTTCCCATCGTTAAGTTTCGTAGCGTCCGGCTACCCTGTATATTTTTCGGTCACTTGTGGTGGTTTTTTGGAAGTGATGCTGTTGCGCGTGATGTAGCTCCTTTCCATTCTTCAGCTTTTATGATTTCTCCTTCCTCCCCCCCAGCCCGGTTGTGTTTTTGACTTCAATTCGGGTTGCATGTCTGCTTCTAACCTGTCTTTCGTTTTTCGGTTTTTCATCCCGCTGACCACTTGGCCCTCCTCCTTCATCACTCTTTTCGTCCGAGGATCCTTCCCCGCTCCACTCCGCCTCCTTTTTCTCGAGAAAGGGAAGCTACACCAGGTACTGTGTGAGGCGCCCGTTTATGGTAAACCTTCCGCGTTTTTTTTTTTGATCCACCCATGTCTCTCCTTTCAATCTGGCGGCCTGTTACTGACTGCCTCAGTTTTTCCTCGGCGTCCACCTCATGGCCCAGTCTCAAACCCCGCACGTCCAACATCTCTCTGGAATGCTCTTCCTTGGGTTTATGTCAGATTAACTTCGCTTCATTCACTGGCACCAAGCGTCTATGAGGATGGCCGCCGCTAGGACCCAGTTTCTTTCGTACTTCGGGACGCGTGGCCTTCCCGGCTTGGTGCTTGAGCATCGTGTTCGTTTCCTTTCCGCAGCGTTCTCTTCCACGGTCGGACTCACCTGCACCTGGGGGGATGTTCACCCAGATTCCTCGGCCACCCGCGCAAGGGCGATGACCCCTTTCTTCTTCATGGCGATCCTGGTCCGTGTCCGCCTTTTCTCACAGATTCCTTGCTGCTCTTTCTCGCCAAGTTCGAGACCTATCTGTATTCCAGCATGATCGGTCTTTCCACTTCTACCCTCAGAGCGACGGACTCAGATTTTTCGCTTTGCCCTTTCTTTGGTTTTTCCACAGGTCCTCCGTTGCTTTCTCGCCATTTTTCCTCTGTCCCTTCTTAAAACTTATCTTTGATTCCTTCACTTTTTCCTCTTGTGGTTCAGATCGAAGCCCGATTTTCCGCAGCCGCTCTTTGCCTTAAAGTTCTTCCAATAGGCTCACTTTTGGGATATACCAGTTGACCATGTTCCGTTCGGACCGTTTTTTCTCATTTTCTTTATAGGTTTCGTTTTTGTTATCCATTGTTGGCAGGCGTTTCTCCAAGACTTTTCGAAACACATCTTTACCGAACGTTTTAGACGTCGGTAATGACCAGTCTTCCCGCCCTGCACTTCCCTCCCGTCTATGGGCGGCGCACTTTTTTAGTCCCGCGAAAATAAAAGAGAGTCGTTTCCCTGCTTTTGCATCTCTTTAAAGGCGCTCCCCCCCGCTTCTTTAGACCCTCTTCGACCGTCATCGAGTGTTGTCAGCTCCTTTGGGGGTGTTGGCTGCCGGTCTTTTCCTCTCTCCCCCCCTTTTCTCATGAGGGGAGATATTATGCTTTCCGGTTGATTTGAATTGCAACCTACTGCCTCGCCATTCCCTTCCGGGTTTTTTCCCGATGTGACTAGGCGCTTCTCGGTTCGCTAGTTTACCAGCTTTAGCTAGTATGCTCCTTTCTTCATTGGTTCACAGACCCCTGCCCCCGGAAATCTACTGTGGCCACCTCCTCTATCCTTTGTCTCCTTCATGGAATATCATCTACCCCCTTCCCTTTTTCTTCGCTGGACAACGGTTTTTCAACCACATCACCCTTTCTTCTTTCACTTTTAAAGCGGGACCTGGGCTGTTTCATACGTTTTCCCTCGGTCCGGCATCGCGTCTTCAAAGTCCGTGATCCGAAAAGGTCGCCTCCCCGTGCATCTTGCAACCCCCGGCCGATTTCTCCCATGGGCCCTCCTTTGCCCAAGGGCCTCCCTCTTCTTTTCTTGTATAGGGACATGAGCGTCGGCGCTATCGGGGGTGTCTCCAAATTGAAAGAATTAAGTGGCGCTAGCTTCGTCAGCGGCGAGGGCCACTGTCTCCTTGTTTTTTTTGCCCTCCATTGCACTCTTTTTTCATTTTGTATGCCCATGGGTCTCGGCGTCTCACCCTCCCTCTGTTCGTCTGAGCTTTCTCCCTCCTTGTTGTGTTCGCGCGCTCTCTTCGACAGTCCGGGCTTGACGCGAGCCCCTGTGTTTCTTGAAAATTTGGCGGCGGCCGGGATCGGCCCTTTGGCAGCGGACTCCCCCTACGTTTTTTCGGCCCTCCCCCTTTCCGCTCATGACGTCGTCTTTTTCCCACTCCCCTACGATTCCCTCCTCCCTCCTCCCTTCCTTGACATAGGGACAGGAAAGATTTGTTCAGTCCTTCCCATTGTAGGATTTTGCAGAGCTGTGCCGCAGATCCCCCGGGTTTTTTCTCCTTGTGCTCCTTTTTTTTCTCGCTTTCTGTTCGTCCCGTCTTTCCTCCCCCCATGTCCGTTTTTTCCTCTTCCCCTGCTGACATGGCTTCATTTTCCTTTGGTTCGAGGCCCCCCGGATGTACGAGCGCATCCCACAGGTCTGTGGTCGTCTTCTACCCCTCTGCGTAGCCAGTCTCGATGTTGTTTAACGTGCTTTTATCCGGGGCGAGGGTTGCGCATGTCCCCCTTTCCTCACGGAGGCTGTTGCGAATGGCACCAGCGGTTAAACTAGCGCAAACCCCGGCAGGCTCGGATTTTCGTCCCTCTTGCCTTCCGTCGGCTCTTTTCCTGGGCAACCGCGATTCCCCCCCTTTCTTTCTTTTCCAGATTTTCGACCTTCAGCAACCCCCGGCTCCGGGCGCAATAACAGGATCGGTCGCAACGTCGGCGTCACTCTTTTCTAGGACCCTTTACGAGATTTTTTTTTTTTTTCCCCTAGTGTCAGTCCCCCCCGCTCTTTATTCTCGGCACCTCGACTCTCCCTTTGACGCCCATAGGCGTTCCCTTTAAGTGTCTTGTCTGGTTTCCGATTTGCATTGACTCCCTTTCGTCCAATTTTTTCTGGATTCGCGTTTGACACGCTCCAAGGTCTATTGATCTTCATTCCGTGAGGTTGAACGAGCACGGACTTGTTTTGCCTTCCCTGCACTTGCCTAGGAAACAGGTTCCTACCCCCGTGGATGACGACTTCGGCATTTTTTATCACAAGGAGCGTTTTTCGTTCCCCATACGCTGCTCGACTCCGCTCTGTGTACTACCTTTTCTTCAGGCAGAATGCGTAGTTGCCTCACGGGCCCATCTTGCAAATGAGGACTCCGTTCCGGTAAGTTTTTACCCACAACCCCCAGATGCGTGATTTTCCCCCTCCCTCCCTGCTGCGCCCTTTACTGATCTAGGGGAAGTGAAATTCCCTGATCTGAGATGTGCCCCCCCAGTCTCTTGATTTCTCTTCCGGCTCTGTTCTCACCGGTAGACTGCGCGGTAACGCGCATTTTTTGATACCTGCAGCGCCTGCCCCGGATGCCATGCACACCTCAGCGTGTCAAGCCGCCTGTCTGTCGTCTTTGGCTCGATCTCTGGACCCTTTTCGTGAGACCGTTTTCTTTTCCGCTGCCGGCTTCGGACGGTCCCCCCCGCCCCCCTCTTTTTTTCAAAACCTTGATAAGCGTCGGATTCGACTGATGGGACGTCCCCGCCTGCGTTCATCATATGACTCGGGTTGCCTCCCTGGAAAGCTATCCGCCTTTTCGACAGTCCTTCGTTCATCGTCTTCTCTTTTTTACGTGGTTCTTCCTGGTCCCCGGTTGCGTCGCGAATACTGAGATGGCATAATTTCCTTCAGCCAAGCCTTCCGCATCTCCCCTGCCTGCCTATTTGTTACCTCTTTCTCCTCCCCCCAGTACCGTCTAGCGCTTTTTGTTCGGACGTTCCGACGTCGGCATGTGGCCATTGTGGACTCAGATTTCCGGTAGTGGGCCAGATCCTTTCGCAGTTTTTGATTTTGAGTAAGAGTTTAGTGAATCCGTCTCCATCCTGTTTTCGGCGCCCCTTCCACGACACTTTCATTTCCCCCTCGTTTGCTGGTTGAGTGCCGCTAACGTGTCCTTAAAATCTTCCGTGCTCCCTCAGGAGTAATTTGCTACCCTTCAATTCCCTATATCATCGTTACATTTATCTTTTAACGTCTCTCTACGCTGGTATCCCGATCAACCTGACACGCTGGTTGTGCGTCTTATGTTACTACACGTTTTCTTTTCCCCCCAACATGTGAAAAGACAGATTCCTTCGTTTTTGATGCGGACGGATGGCAGAGGCACTTTGTAGTTTGTCCATTCCCCACCTGCCGACCAGCCAACTGGTCCAAATCCCTTCCGGGCGTCCCCCACCCTTTCTCCCCTCCCCGTCTTCCCATTTAACTGCAAATCCGGTGCGGCCTGATTCCTTCCCCTCTCCTCCAGTCATTTTTTTTGACAAAATGTTTCGAGCGGCGGCAAAAGGTCGAGGTCTTCACGAGGTCGGTGGTTCATAGATTGCCATCTTCTCCACCGGTATTATTGCGCTTTTCTTTCACGTTGCCATTTTCTATTGTCGCCCCTATCAGACCATGCCGGGATGGCAGTCAGATCCTTTTCTTTTATGCAACCCAACCCTTCTCTAGTTTCCCCTTTCCCCTCCGTTTGTTGTTTTCTTTCTAGCCTGTTGCTATTTCTGCGTCTGTCTCTTTCTTTTTGACTAACTTGGAAATTTCCCTTCTGCTCGGAAATAGGACGTTTATCTCTTGCACTCTATTATTCCCACGCCCTCTGTTGAATTGAACTCTTCGAGTCTTTTTGCCCTTCGAGGTTCACTCTCCTGTGCCCTTCTCTGCTTGCCTCTCTGGCCGGCTGTCCTTTCATTTGGTAGAAGGGTTTACCTTCAGTTTAGAGGGGTGATGTGCTGACGCCGACCGAATAGTGTGCCCACCGTTTGTTTTTTCGTCAGGTTCTCCCAAACGATTTAAGTTTGTTCCCATTCCCATCAAACCGTAAATTACCTTTCATGTCGGGTCCTTTTTTTTTGTCCGCAAAGTGTATTTACCATTCAGACGCCACTTGGCGCTTAACGTCAAATCGTTAGCGAAAGCTTTCCTCTTTCCCTTTTGTCTTTTTTTTTTTCTTTAGTTAGTTCATTGGAGGTGGTGTTGAGTTCCCCCGTTTTTCCCTGTAGCGTGTCGAGAACGTTTCAGATGTTTACTCCCCTTTTTCTTCTCCCCATTCCCGGTTGCGTCCATCAAGGGTCGGTTGTCAGGATCTTTCTTTCTCACTTCCTGGTAGCTCGGCATTTCAACTTTTTGCCTTCCCTCCTCATTATAACCCCTTTTTTTCTTTTCCCCGAGGCTCTTTTTCCCCCCACCTTTCCCATCTCCCCCCCAGTTTTCAACCTCCGGTCTTGTCAGTGAGACCTTTGGCTGCCACCCGGGAAGTTTCTTCGCCGGTTTCATTTTCAGGAGCCGGATTGCCCATGGATCCGGGTTTCAGGTTTTTGCGGAAATTTAATGAATGGATTCATATGCAGCGTCCGGTCTCATCCATCCTTGGAAGAAATCAAGACCTTTCCAAATCTCTCACGGGGCCCTGATAATAAAGAATGGCTCTCCTTTTCCTTCAAAGAACGTTCTGATCATTCCTTACCAACCTGAACTATGTTTTTTTCCCCTCATCGGGGGCAACGTCGTTCGGCAATCCTGTCAGCCTGTGCCCCGGCTGGGGACTTTGGAATCTGTAGTTGACTCCGCCTCCTTAGTCACCTGTTCCCCCTTTCGGAAAACTCCTTGGGAGGTTTTTTCCCCTCCCCCTCGTCCCGACTACACCCCTCCCAGAAATCAGGCGCTGACCCGATTCCTTTTCTTTCTGGCCTCCTTGGTAAGGAGTTTTTCCTTCATCCAGATGCCCCTTTGAAGCCGATTTGCCTCTCTTTTTGAATAAATCACCAGCAGTGCCTCATCCCATGAGCAGGCTTTTTTTGCACTCCCCTTCTTGGTTTTTCGGTCCAATCTCCTTCTTATAATCGGATTGAGTTCATTTTTACGAATCGGGTTTAACGGTTCCCTCCGTTCTGCTCCTCATTTGGACGCTCTGTCCTCGTATGTCAACCGGCTTCTTTCTGGAGGCCTTCCCTTCTCTTTTGCGCATGCTCTTTCTCTCCCTCGTCTTCCTAGGAAGATACTTGTTTTTCTCATCCGCGGACTCCCCTGGTTTAGAGGGGACCGTTTGATTCTTTTTGGCAACTGCTAGTTCCGGCACCTTTCGTTCTCGTTTCGCTTTTTCTTTGCGCTCCTTGCCGTTTTTTGAGCCGAACGCAAAATCAAAGGAAAGGCCCTTTTCGCACGTCCTGTCTTTCTTAGGACCAGCTCCCACTTCACGAACGTCCTTTTTGCTTCCTCGGCATTCTTTCGACGGAAAATACCAGAGTCGTTATGACGCTCGACGCGAATTACGTTCGGATAAGATATCAAGACTTTTTCGTCTTTGCCGCCGGATCTTTGTTTTTTTGTCTTCCTGGTTGGTTTTTCCCGTTTCCTGCCCTCTTCCCTTCCTCCATGAGGGTTAGAAGAGTCTGTCACTTTTTTTAACCTAGCCTCCCTCCTTCCATTACGGGGACGCTGTACGAGTTCCAGATCTGAATTTTGCGAGTTAACCATTCTTTCCCTCTCTCAAGGCTCTGTTAATTCCAGGGGACAAGGAGTTCCTTCCTCACTAGCCTTTTTTTTTCACTCTTACCAACATATTCCCCTTTGCTACGCGAATTTCCTACCATACTTTCCCCCTTACTTGCGATTCGGACATCGTCCTCTTCACCCCCTTAAATGCCTGCTTGCACTTTTTTTTTTTTAACGGACTGTGGATGCTTCTCTTCCTCGGCCTTGAAATCCCCCCGGAGTCCAAATCCGTCTTTCTCATCTTTTAGAAAGCCCCCCTGCCTTTGCTGCACAGATGCACTCCACCTTTGTTCTTCAAGACAGCTATTTGCTGTAATCGTCGTCCTCTGCCGAGCTTTCCCCGAGTGGTTTGATACCACCTGAATCTTTTCCTTCCGTCGAGATAGTTTCTCGTCAAGCGGCGAGTTCGTTCGTATGAGGAGTTTCCGAAATTGCCTCGCTGCCGCTCATCTCTGCCTTCCCTTGGGTATAGGTTCAACTTCTAGCTTTGCCGCGATCTCCTCCTTTTTCTTTGAGAGATCTTCTTTGGGCTTTTGCTCAGGGGCGGTTTTTTTGACGCTCCCCCTGGGTCTTGCAAGATGGTAGTGGCCTTTAGGCACTTGATTTTCCTTGTCAGGGAGGACGTGGCTCCGCCTCTTTGATTTTTCATTTAGTTCCCGTTTTCTTCCTCCGACTCACTTCACCACCTCATTTATGAAAGTCTTCAATGCATTTCTTCTTGGACACCTTTTTCCCCCTTTGTAGATGGGCAGCTCTGTGCTCTCTTTCCCAGGTGGGTCCTTGATGAGCACGCGTTCTCGATTTCCGTCTCGGCACGTCTCAGCCCCAAGTCCGTTTTCCCGCTGCCCTGTCTTCGATGGTAGATTTACCGGCTGTCGCGCATCACAGGTGCCTTGTGTTTTCCCCTTGGATGATCATTCGTGCACCGGTCCTTGACTTAGTTGGCCACTTTCTCTTTCTAGGCTTTTTTCGCGCCTTGTCTTGCATTCCTTCTTCTTTTCGAGACTTGTCTACAGATGCCAATAGAGCAAAAAACTGCATTATCGTTCTTTCAGAGGAACCCCTTTTCGCCTGGGGGTCTTTCTTTTTTCCCCAACCCTTTTGGACTCCTTCCTTTTCCCTTCCATTTTTGCCGATTGGCCTCCCCCCTCACATGCAGCCCCCCATGGCTGCCCTCAAGACACAGGCTGCGTTTACGGGAGTATTCCCTTGTCGCTGGGAGCGTACCTTTTTACCTCTCTTTCCCATGCTTCCTCTTCTTTTCACTGTCCTTTTCCAACTACGACTATTTTCTCATGCCAATGATGTTTTCGTGGCATGATTTTTCTTTTTTCTCCGAGGGCAGACCTTTCTCCCTTGGGTCCATGTTTTTTTCGGCTTTCAACGCGCCTATAGCCGTTTCCAAGGCTGTGTTGAAACGATAATGTCCCTTGTTCCTGGAAAGTAATTCACCTTGGCCCTATTCAAACCTGTTTCCTTTTCCTTTGAGGCTAGTTTTAACGGGAAGACCAGGAGCGGTGTCCATTTTTTTTTATATCTGCGCACCTCGGAACCAAGAATTTTTCCCTTTCCGGCCCGCATGCCGGTGTTTTGACCATATCGGAAATAGACCCTTTCGGAGCAAGACCTTTAGTTCCCTTTCCCCCAGCGCGGGGTCCATCGCCAAGATTCGCAAAGTTTTTTTTTATCATTTCTCCCCCCCTGAGATGCCGATTCGTTCCACGAATGCTTTTGCTGAGCGACGGCTTGCTGTCGCAACCGTCGAGCAATGTGCCGCCTTTTTTTTTTTTTTTTTTTTTTTTTTTTTTTTTTTTTTTAGGATACTGCTCTCTGCCAGTCTTTCTCCCCCCCAGCAGAATCGTTTTAGCCTGCTGGCGCTTGTTGCAGACCCCTATTGTTTCACCCTCCCCCACCCTTTTTTGCTTTCCTACCCTATTTATCAGGCTCCTTACGGCGTAGTTCCCCCCTTTTTTTCCCCCCGTCCCCATGCGGTTTTCGAGTACGATTTCCTATCTGGGCCGCCGTCTGTTTGAAGGCTCTCTTCTTTTGGTTTCCCCCTCTTTTTTTTCCTTCCCCTCTAATCATTTTCTCCCAAGGTCCTTTTCCCTTCGTATGAGTCAGTCACGTAGATCTTTTACCGTGTGTGAAGGCGCGGTCAATTGCTTCGATACCTCCCGCTTTACTGTTCTGAAGTATTTCCCAGGTCCGCCATCCCTTGCCCCGTCATCTCACCTTTGTGCAAACTCTTGCCCGCACTGTACCATCGGGGCGCCCCCCCCACCCTCCCTTTTGGCTTTTCCGGTCCGTACTTTTCACCGCGCCGGTCAGGTGTTCCCATGGTGGATCCTGAGACCTGGGGTTCACAGTCTCTTCGAACAGAAGTTTTCCCTGCTCTGGGCGAGTTTCGTTTTCCGTTGCCGTCGAGAATTTTCCGGGGCGAGCGACAACTGTCCCACCTTTTGACCCCCATTTATCCCTGCCCTTGCGTGGGGGAGTCAGTAAATATGAAAAGTGACGTTTTTTTCGAGCTTCATAATCACGGCCTTCCCATAACCTCCACTATAATCTTCGACCCACTTTATATCCCTTCGCTGTACCGTGGGACGTTACTGGCCTCTAATGTTAGTTTTCCTGCATGTTTACCACCGTTTTGGCCCACCTTTTCAACACGTTTCACTCTCCTTCCTTTTTTGTATTGCGGATTCTTTGTCCATTTGGCACACGTTTAGTTTGTCCTCCCTGCGCTACCAACTGTGCCTATTCTTTTGCGCCCCCCCCCCCACACCCGCGCTCCCCCATCCTTTTACATCTCCCTGAAATCACGTCCTCCTCGCAGGACTTTACTCAGGCCCAGTCCGTCTTTGCCTGTGACAATTTAAGAGCTCTTCAATTTCTCTCTCTCCCCCGATTATGTTCGCTCATCGTGAATGATTTCGCCAACTCGTCTATTTTTTCCGAGAGACTGATGGTCACGGGTCATTGGATCGGTCTGCCAGTCCTTTACGGCTTCCCTTTCATGTTCAGCGTGTCGTCGCTGCCCCC
>Ga0179593_1793875_pt1 | contig 12560 bp, 22 predicted proteins | sample CZODoug2_1_08_16_FD_185931 | JGI IMG/M metagenome (GOLD analysis project Ga0179593, IMG submission 185931) | Vadose zone soil fungal communities from Angelo Coast Range Reserve, California, USA - CZODoug2_1_08_16fungal (PacBio error correction) | ecosystem: Environmental > Terrestrial > Soil >... | reverse complement strand
CACTTCTTCGAATGAACGAAAGGGATTTTTTGAGTTAGTCTTCCTCCCTATTATTCTGGCGGGGCCCTTTTTTTTGAGCCTTGAGAGTTACCGTCATAGGTGGCACTTCAGATTCTTTCTCCACCTCTTGTTCAGGACCCAGTTATTTTTTCTTGTTAAAAGCTCAATTTGTTTAAATTTTGGGGACTCTTTTTTTTCCCGACAAAAACACGTTTTCTCTTTCCTCAGGATCGCGGCTTGCACGTTCCCCCATCGGCCAACAAAAAGTTCCTTAGTACATTCGAAAGTGTAATCCTTTTTCCCAAACGTCATTTTTTCTCCCGGCCCCCCCTCACGCCGCCCCCCTTCAACCCTTCAGCCGGGTTTTCGAAGAAAAGAGGGATTCTTCCTCAAATAGACTTGGTTTAAAACCAGAGTCCCTTTCAAGCCAATGCTTCCCCCCCTGCCTTTATTACCGGAGTTTCTTCAGTGCCAGGCTCCGCGAGATATTGGGTCACTGGAGCCCGTTCGTCCTGGATTTTCTCACCTCTCCCCCAATCCAAATGACTCCCTTGATATCGATCTTGAACTGGCCTTTTTTTTAAACGCAGCGGTCCTTTAACAAAAGATTTCTTTCTTTACATGGGGCTCTTGCTCTCAATTTCTTTCCATCCGGAACCGACTGTGAACCTGCTAGGTATTGTCAAACCCTTAAAATTCTTTCCATTCCCCTTGTATTTTCCCCAACTGGTCTTCTTCGGGGACTGCGTTCGTTGCATTATATTTGAAGGTTTATTTTAAGACTTCCATGTTTCAGGGGTTTTTTTTTGTTAGGCCCCGGATAATAAAGAATTTTCTCCGTGCCCTTTCTCCTTTCCTCCCATTGCTTCTCGGAATTCTTTTCCACACCACTTCAAAGGAAGTTCTTTGGTCTTTTAGAAAAATTTCCCCAATGGGAGGTACTTCCGGTTTCCAGTCTCCCAAACAATTTTACCCTCTGCTTGCTCAGATATTAGCCTTTGGAAGAGAATATCCTCCTGTATTTTCTTCTTCTTCCCCACAGGTTAATTTAGGGAGGTGCTTTATCCGAGTCCTTTCTAGAAGCCCCACTCCCCATTTTGATACCCTTTCTTTCAAAGACTTCTTTCTTGTTTTGCCCGCAATGAACTCCTTTGGGGTCCCGGACTGGAACTCCAAGGGGATTTGCATCCCCCCCTCCAGGTCTCCTATACCCTCCACTCTCCCAAGTTTTTCAAATTTTTGACTTACTCTTTTTCCTCGCGCCCTTGCGGGACGGTGCGAGAGCCCCCCCCCCACCTCTCCCTTTTGTCCGAGTTCCTGACGCCCCGTTTTCTTTGCCGCTGCCTGTTTTTTTTTTTCCCCTTGTGAAATTTCCTTGTTTCTCCACGCGGCATATGACGCCCTGAGGTGATTGCACCTTCTTCAGCGTCCGGCTTTTTCCTCCTTTGTGTTCGATCATACCCCTCCTTCGGGAAGGCCCCTCTTAGATGCCCACCTCCCCATTTCCAGGCCCATTTCCTTGTATGAAGACCCCCAAAATCTTCTTTCAAAGGGGACCCGTCCAGTCGACTGCGGACTTTCCCTTTCCGGTCGATTTTCCCCCCCCTTTGTTTTACCCCCCGAAGTTTAACCCCTCCAAAACCCCCCAAAATATGGTTTCTTCCTCTACAGAAATGCCTTGAGTTTCCCCGGTTTTCCTTCCTCTCAGTGCAATTTCCTCGGCGGTCAGCCCACTGCCCTTTTCAGTTCGCCCTTGAGGGTCGACTAGAGGATCTCTCCCTTCTCCTCCTAAGGTGTTGTTTTTAGTTACCTGCATGCCCCTAGACCCCCTTTTCAATCAATTTGTTTTCCAGCCGAAATTTCCCACCGCCGCGTTTCCCGACTAAAGGCCATCTTTCTCTGCCCCAGAACCACTCCCTGGAGTTTTTCTTTTCTTTTTGATACCCGTCGGCCCCCTGTGGCCCTTTTCCTCCCGCCCATCCCCCCCCTGCCTCGCCGTTTTGCTTTTTCTGGCCCTTTTCGCTCAAGTACCCTTTTCCGGCGGCCCCTATTCCCGCGCGGTTGCCACGACGTCCTTTCGCTTCCCCACCCCCCCTTGCTCCCTTGCGCCTGCGCTTAGCCCGTGCCCCCCCCTCCGTTGCTCGGATTGCCCTCTTTCCTTTCCCCCTCCCCGTTCCTCCCCCCTCTTCCTCGTCTCGCCCGTTCCGGCGTTTGTGCGGGCCGGGCCCTCCTTTGGTTCCGGGTTTTCCCTTTGCCCCCCGTTTTTCTTCTCCGGGTTTTTTCACCCCTCCCCCACAAGACACCATATCCACATACAACCCAAACACAACCCCCTCAACAAACAACCCCGCCGCCACCACCAAAACACCACTTTTTCCCGTCCCCCCTTACCCCGAGTTACCCCCCCCCACCCCCAACCCGCGTGGTCCCCCCCCCCCCCCCCCTCCGCCTGCGCATACCCCCCCAACCCCACCCCCCACAACACACCCCCCCCCCGACCACACCTTCCCGTCGGCTTCTGCCCCCCCCCCCCCCACCCCCAAACCCCCTAGCCCTCCTGTCCCCCGTTCCCCCACCTTCCCCTCCAACCAACTAGCCCCCGCCCTCCCCCCCCATGCAGAGTCCCGACCACACCCCTGTTTAACCCCCACACACCTTTTGGCCCCTTTTCCCTCCCCGTTTCCCCGTTCCGCCTCCCCCCCTCTTGTGCTTGCTTTTTTCCCCCGCCGCCACCCCCCTTCCTTCCCTATCTCTTTTTCTGGTCTCCCTTGCCCCCCCCCGTGGGCTTCCGGCCTTGGTTCGTTTCCTCTGGCACCACCTTCGTTTACTTCCCCCCCCATTTTCTCCTCCCCCAAACAACCACCACCTACCCCCTTTCGTCCCCTCCCCCACCCCCAACCCCTCCTTTCAACAAACACCCAGCCGCACGCGGGGGCTGTCCCGTGGGCACCACCCCCCCTGTCTTACCCAAAACACACCGTTTTTTTTCCCACACACAACTCCCCCACCGCCGGGGCGCCCTCATGGTGTTTTTCCCCCTTTTTTGCACACCCAACCCAACATCCAAGACAACATTCTCCCTCATTCCAGCGTGAGTGAACAAACACCAACAAACAAACACACAAAAGAAACAAAAAAAGATAGTACATACTTTATACCCACCCAAAAACAAGAAAAAATACAAACAAAACAAAACTAACACCCCCACACACAATCTTTAAAAAAGAAGGAAAAACACCAAAACAACACAAAATTTTAGTGATGATGGAGAAAAAAAATAAGTAAAAACAAAAACACCAACAAAAAAACAGATGTACACCAGCCCACAAGAATCACCACCAACAACCAGCCAAGAGAAAACAAGACACGAGGGAAGCAAACCCCATTTTGGGAGGACTCCATCTTCTTTTTCCCTTTGGCCCTGCTCAAAATCCCAACAAGCGCCGCTTGTAGGTCGCCCGGTGAACGGTGTCACGGACCCTAGCCCCAAACAACACTAACCTCAACCACCCACCACCAACCTCTCCCCCAAAAACCATCAAAAACAACCACCACAACACTTTTTTCAAACAAACACCAAGTACCCCTTCTTGCGGTTAGCCAGCCCCGGCCAATGGTCACACCCACTTCAATTCCGATCATCACCCCAGTCACCCCGAGCCAGTTACAATTTGATCCCTTTTCCCTACCGTCAATGTGTTAGGCGACCGATTCCACGGGCCCCCCTTGTGGCAACCCACAAAGCCCCCCAGCCGCGCACACCACGGGACCAACCACCCAACAACCCCTGACGGTACCTAAATGCCCGGCTAATCAATAACACAAACCCAATTTAAATATTATAAAAACAACCCAATCATCTGTTTCCCCCCCCTTTCCCGGTAGTGCCCGCTGTTTTGGTTTTCTCAATTGATGTTATCCATCGCGCAAAAACTCCCTGCACCCGGCTGTAGGGGTATCCCATGTCCGCCTCTTCTACCCCACCTTTCCCCTTTTGCCGCCCCCCCCCGCCTTTCCCCTTCGCCTTCCCTTCGTTTTTGTTTTGTCCTGCTCTTCGCGGCCCGGCCATCTGCCGTCCGCGCCTTTTTCTCTTTCCCTTCCCCGTCTTCTTTCCCCCCTCCGTCCCTCTTCTTGGCTCCGTGTGGGTTTGCCCGTGGCCCCCTCTCCCTCCAAGCGGGGGGTTGTGGAAAACACCACATTTGCCAACCCTTAACACCCCCCATTCTTGCCAATGTTCCTAACGACATCGTTGCACTTTCGCGTGTTGGTGTTGCGCCCCACAACCTTACACAACCCCTTGTTTCCGCCCCCTCTTATGTTGTTGTTGTTAACCCAAATAAAAAACCCTCCGTTGATGACGCCGCTCCACCCCCGTCCCTCCAACCACCCTTTCTAGGTTCATTCCTTCCCACCGCGGCAATAGACCAGCCGCCTTGACCAGCGCCCATCCATTTCTTGTGCCCCCCTTTCCTTGCCCTTTTGTTCTTGTTTTTTCGAGAAGGTTATCCCCCCCCTCCCGACCCCTGTTTGTTTCCTTGTTTTTTTCTGCCCCCCCCCGTGGGGGGCTTCCCCCTTATTTTTGTGACACCACCCAACCCCACCACCCTTATTTTTAACACCCCCCACGGAAAAACAGTTTCCCCCCACATTCCCCACACCAACCACCCACCCACTTTTTTCCCCCCCTTTGCCCCAGCCCAGGAGACCCCCAACACCCAAACACGCCTTTCACGCCACGTTTTCCCAACCTTCTTCTTCCTCTTTCCCTTCTCCTCGCCCACAACCCCCCACAGACGACTTGATTATGGTCGCCCCAACCTCTCCTCCTCGCAGAGCCCCACACCACAACAACCCCCTCATTTTTTTTTTTTTTACCATCCTTTTCTTCCCCCCCCGCATCTTCCCTGCCACGCCCGCCCGCACACACCCACCCATCACCACCCACACACCACCTACCCCCACCACCAGTTCTTGCACCAATACCCAAACCATCACATATGCAACCGGGCGCCCGCCCGCCTTCATCAGTAAGCCAAAGACTTCATCTAACACCCAATTGCCCAACCCATCTATCCCCCCGACTCGGAGCACCGCACAAAAATAGACCTTCCCTAAACCGCTACCCCACCGTGGCTTTTGCCCCACATATGTGGGCCCAACTAAGCACCAATACCCTTCACCCTTCCCCTGGTCGCCCCTTGTTACACCAGGCCCAATTGAACTTCTTGGCGCCGGGGGCGATCCTTGTGTTCTCCCAGCTCGCGTTCACCCCACCTTGGCTTACAACACCCCCCCCGTTCCCCCCCATAATCAACACCACTCCAACCGGTCCTTCTTCCCCTCCACCCCTCCGCACCCCCTTTCCCATGGGTCTACCTAACAACCAACAAAGCCCACCCACCCCCTGCCTTTTACGCATCCACGCCACCACCGGGACACTCAAACAAACCCCGGGCGCCCACGATCAACTTATCCCCACCCCCTTTCCCGCACCCAACACCTCCTCCTCCCACAACCACCCCTTTATCGCCATTTCTTTCCTTCCAGGCCCCGACCACGCCCCCCTTTTTTCCCCTCCCACCCAAAACCAGCCCCAAAACAAAAATCCTTCACGACCAACAATCAAGAAACAAACCACCAAACACAACCCACCCCCCTCTCAACCCCCCACAGAGACAACAACAACCCAAAAGCACCCCAAATCCGTTTCACCCACCCCGCGCCCCCCACAACAACCCAACCACCCCTTTTTCCGCTGTAGTCCCCAGTCCCCCTTTTCTTCTTTATCCGTTCCACCAACACCACCCCCCCCTACCCACCCACCCCTGCCCGGCCTTCCCCTATGTTCATCATCCAGAACCAAAACACCAAACCACTCAATGTTCCTATTTCTAAACACGTGGTGCCCAACGATACGCCAGCACACAACAAAACCCAACAACAAAACCAAAGACCCCGCCTTTTTCATGCTCATCCCGCTTTTCTTACCGGAGCATTCACCGGTTGCTCTTCTCACTCGTAACAAAATTTTTACAGCAAAGCAAGAAACACAATACCGGGCCAACACCCCAACCTGGGGACCTGTGCAACCCTTACAATATCCGAGCCCCCCCCACAAAACATTTCAAGCCACCAAAAGACGCCCCCAACCTTTTAATTCAACCAAAACACAAACCAAAAATTTAAAGATTCAAAAGAAAATCTTGAGGATGCTGATAGGTAAGAACACAAAAACACCCACCAAAAAAACCCCGAGACCCACAGCAATTTAGGCTCATACACGAAAGATGGAAAGCAAGAGTCAACATTACCCCCGCGCAATCCACGCCGGCAAAAAATTTTCACAAAAAAATTAGAACAATCCAAGGCTTCGCCAGATAACATGGTAACAACCAAAAAACACTTGCCAAATCCGACCCCAAAAAATTATCAACTCTCTCCCGCCCCGTAACCCAAAGAGAGCACCAAACACCAAAAACAAAAACCAAAAAAAACCAGAGCACCAAAAAAATTAATATCACAAACCAAGAAAATTCCCAAACACCCTGTCGATAACCCGTGCGAGCAGGGTCTAATACCCAACACCGCACGCCCGGCACCACACCCCTTATCCTGCTTCCTCTGGAACAGTTACAACAAACCCAACCTATCTTTTTTCCGACCCATTACACCTGCTTTTCCACTCTAAGCACCAAAACAAAAAAACAATATCAATGTCCAACGATCTCGATCCACAGGACACCTTTACCACAGGCGGCACGACCCACCTATCGCACCCTGGCGCAGAACTCCCCTGTTTTTCGCCTTCTTAACTGCCAAAGATATGGGCCTTTTCATTTTCCCTTTCCGGGGAACATTCCCCTTTTCTTTGGCGCCACCTTCCTTTTTAGACGACCCTTTTAAAAAGGACCGCGTCCTTCTATGGTCCCTTTAGGAATGACTGATTGAGGGGCGGTCTATTTTCCTCTTTTGTACCCCTCCTTTTTCCCCTCCCCTGACGACTCAACCATGGCCCCTTATGTTACAGATACCCGAAATTGGGAGTACCAGCGTTCCCCCTCTGCCGAGCCCCCTTTTTTTTATGCAAGGCTGGTTTTTGATTTACTGTTCTGACCGGTTTCTTTATGGAGAGCAGGGTTTCCCCCTTTTCTTTTCCCCCCCGTTTTTTTAGGGATCCTCTTCGACCTTCTTCTCCGCAACGGGCTATAGAACAGGTCAAATGTGGGATGAGCCAGAGCCCCTTCTCCCTTCCCCCCTCTCTTTCCTGTGCACCCTCCATCCTTCCCAGAAAAAATATTTTTTCCCTTTAACTGGAGTTTGACGGGTCTATTCGGGTACCTTTTCCCTCCCCCCCAAAGGTCCTTTCCCCAAAACTTCTATCTTACACGTTCCTCCCCCTCCTTCGGTACCTTTTACCTTTGGACTGGTGCCCCCTTTCTCCAACTCTTATCCGTCAAGTGCACCTTTCTCCCCCGCGCGGTTGGTCTCCCTTTTCCAGAGGCGGTTGTTCCTGCCCAACCAAAGGGCGTCCCCCCTAGCCAACGCCGGACGTGCTTATCCCCTAAGTTTTCCCATTCCCCCTTCCGCTGCCTTTATTCCGGTCACCAATCTATTTTTTGCGCCTGAGGCAGCGGCAAGCGGCGTGCGTGCGGAACTTTCCGATTTTCCCCTGGATCTGCCACCGCCCGCCAAGGGGTTAAACTCTTTATTTAACAGTCATTTTCAGGACGTAGAGCTCTATGCCTTCTTGTCTTCCGTTTCCCTTCCGTCCTTCCGGGTCCCCAATTCCCCACTCGGTGACGTTCAACTTGTTTCCCCAGATCAGAACCCGCCTCGTTGTTCCCACCAATTGTTTTGGCGCCCGCGCGGAATACAGTTCACGTCCAGCACTAACCTTCCGGTCGTTTTTACATCTTATTCCCCCCTTGATTTCGCCCTCATATCCCGCGGGTCCCCTTCCCCTAAAAATTGTCAACGTCATGGAACGTCGTACGCAATTTTCTGTTACCCTTCCCCTCAGGTGTGGCTAATCATTCGCGATGCTTCCTTTTTTTAAAGCGATTTGGACGCGTATTTTTCTTTTCGGCCCCCCTTTCATTTCTCCGGCTGTCGTCGCCCCCCGCAAGATCCGCCTCTTTCCCCCCGTTCAAAAGATCCCCCAAAGCTTTTTTCCTCCTAACTCCCTTTACCGGCGACCCCCATCGGTGGTGTACGAAGTGTCCTCCTTGCAGGAGCCGTCGATTGCAAGTAGGGTTCGGCTCCCTTTGATAAATCCTCCCTTTCTTCCCATTTCTCCCTTCTCTGAATTGTGGTTTTACCATATACTGTCTTTCCTGGAACTCGGCAAATGTTTAGAGACTTTTTTTTTCTTTTCTCGCCCTTGGTTTCCCCGGCTTTGTCGTCGGGCCGTCATCCGAGACGCGGCTACTTTTTTTTCTTTTGTCTGAGGCGCTTTTTTCCCCCCCCCCTGGTCCCGAGCCGTTTAATCCCCTTTCCTTTTTAGTGAGTTTTTTATGGTTTGCAGATGGCTTTTAGAACCAAGTCTTCCTCCTTTCAAGCTGATGAAAAAACTCGCTCTGGTTCTTTTATTTGCGCTGTATTTCCCGAGCACAGTCCCCCCCTTCCTAAGCTCACTGGCTCCCTCGATCCAGGAACTTTTTTCTTGGCCTTTTGGGTTCCCCAGTCCCTGGATATCTGTTTGCGACGACCCACCGTTTGTTGTTTTACCGCCAAATGGCTTCCCCAAAATTTAGGAAACCCCAACTTCTTTCCTCCCCCCTTAAATCTTGGTACTCGATGTTTCCGCCTACTGCCAGGTTCTTACGTTAAACCATTGTCTCCCCCTTCTACGAATAGTTACTCTATCGTTCTTTTCTTCCCCCATGCCCCTTGGTCGGGCCGCTGTCTTTTCCTATTTCGCCCATTTTCCCACTCATAATCAGTGTGGTGTGAGAGAGATTTGCGTGAGACCCTTTCCCTTCCCAATGCTTTTTCGCCTGATTTCCCCTTATTTCTTTCTCCAGGAGAGTGAGCTTCCCGTTTCCGGAGTAGACAGTTCCCGACTTCTTTCCCCATCCGATAAATCCCCCATCCGTGTTGCGGTCACCCCCTTGGTTTGATTTGTTTCCCCCAAACGACCTTTTTTGTAGGGAATCCCTTGTGAGGTTCTCTATCCTCCCCTCCGGGAGTTTGCCGTTCCGCGAAGATTCAAAAAAATAGCTTTCTGGTCCTGGGAGATTTCTTCCCTCCAGTGAGCGGAAGACCCCTGAGCCTGTGTCAGGCCATCAGTCTCCCAGACCATCTCAGCTTTTTTCCCGCCCCTTTTTTCTTTAACTCGACTTGTTCATTCCAAACCATCCTTCCCCCATGACACGCAAACTCCCTAAAGTCGCCTTGATTACGGCCTCCTTTGGACATTTCCTTCCCCTTCCCAGATCATGAGCCCGTCTCGTCCTCCGACGCCCTCTCCTGCAATTTGACCTCCGGGAGGATGATCGACTTCGGCCATGGAAACCTGGCCAACCTCTATTGTTCCCCCCCCTTCTAAGATTGGAGACAGTTAGGAGACGGGCGTGCGGCCTTCCCTCAGTTTAAGAGCCTTCCTTCCGGGCACCTCGTGATTACGCCTGGGGTCGTAACCAGAATCCCTTTTGCCTTCTCGATCGAAACCGTTGTGTCACCTCCTTTTGGTCCTTCGACATCTTTTTTCCCGTTCTGCGTTTGTTCTGGACCGTTGTCGGCTTTCAATAACGCCTCCGCAAAGGACCTTCCGGCCTCTCCTGCCGAGTGTTTCCCTCTCGCGAATCGCTCCCCAGGACGTTAGTTTTGTTTTTTCAGACAGGAAAATTTTTTCTTCTGCGGTTCCCCTTTTTTAGGCCCCCCCCCCCCCCCCCCCTTTTGATGCAACTCTGCTTCGCCATCTCTTCGAACATCTTAAGAGGTCTCTTCTTCTATTATTCCTCTAATTCCGGGTTTAGTTGGACCTTTGATTCGAGCAAAGTGTCTCGAAACCGCCTCCCCAGTTTTCTTCCCTCTCTCTTGTCTTCGATCTGTTTTTTTCCCTTGAACGTCATTCTGGGACCTTGGTTTCTGAAATGTGCCAAGTGAAAAACCTTCATTACACTACTTTTTCCCTTCTCTCCAGCAGCGTCTGCCCCAGTATTTGTTTTTTTTGTGATAGGAAGAGTCCCTTTGGAGGTGATATTCCCCCCCCCCTCTCCCTTGCTCCCCTTTTCCTTCTCCCACGCCTCCTTTGCCGCTGCTCCCTGTAACCGATTTCTCCATTATCTTTTGGGTTCCTCCTCGTAAAGCGTGACCCTTCTGTCCCCCTATCCGAGTGTGTTCTGTTTACAGCGCCCTTTTCCGTGTTGGCTCCATGTCGGGTTTGGTCGATAATCCTGGAAGGCTTGCCCCCCCCGACGTGTCCCCCCTTTGCTTTCCGGACTTTGTTTGTTAGACGAACCCCCACAAATCGTCTGCGCCAGGCCTACCGCCTATTCAAGGTCGCTTTTTTTCGGTCTCTTTTGAACCGTCCAAAAGCGTGCCGAATGGTTACCCGAAACCCCTTGACGACCTGCAAAAATCCGTTCATGGTTTCTTTTACCGCTCCCTTTTTGCCTGACTTCCTTTTTGTTGTACAGGTTTCCGCTCCCCCGGACGGTCATTTCAATTTCGTGGCTATCCCCCTCTTACCTGTTTATAGCACGGTTTCTCCAAGGCAAGGGTTCTCCTCCTCCGTTTTTTGTTTTTCCCCCCTCCTTTTGCATTCTCCATGCTTCCCCCCAACCTGGCTAGAAAGGCCCTTTTTGCCGAAATTGCACTCTCTCACGCGAGCGGGACCCTGTTCACCGATCAAGGCCCACAGTCCCCCCCCCTTTCCCTTACCGGTTTTTTTTTTTTTTCCTGGTTTTTTTTTTTTTTTGAAGGTTTTTTTCTTACACTTCGGCACGATTTTCCAAGGTGTCCCCCCGCCCCCATCCGTTGCAGTCCTAACTTGATCGGGCTTCCTTCATGGTGTGTCGTCTACCAGTAAAACTCCATCGTGCCTCTGCGGTTTTGCAATTTAATCTTTTTGGGTGCCGTCTTTGCGGTTGAGTTCTTTTCTCGCACAACACCGTTCTCCCATTTTTCCCCAGCCCCCCCTTGCCTTTTCTCCGGGTCCCTTCCCCCTCCGCTTGACATCCACGTTTTTCTTGTTCAATTCAAAAACAAAATCATGGCACGAGTCCTTGGCCCTTCCTTCCGTTTGAGCATTTGAACTCCTGTTCCTGTTCGATTAACGTGTCTCTCGCACCCGTCCCGTGCTCCTCTTTTGGATTTTCACTCCTTTGGATCACCTTTTTGGATCGACTCCTGTCCCCCGGAGTGGCTTTCCACTTTTTTTGTCGTCCCCATTCCCCCCCAATTTTCGTTCACTGTCCCCCCACGATCCCCACAATCTTCTCCCCCGCTCACTTTGTCCCCAATTCGTATGTTTGTCTTTCGAAACTTTGCTCGGAATACCTTTCAAGTCCACCGCCCTTTCGCTTTCTAATACTCCCCGGCCGGAGAACTCTCCACTGCTGTTTTTCCGAGATTCTCCTTTTGACTCTGTTTATCCGGTTCCCTCCCCACTTGTTGGTCCAACGCTTTGAAAGATTACCCCAAAATTTTCCTGGTTTACCCCCTCCCTCCGGTATTGAAATTGCATATGATGAGTCTCCCAGGCCGATTAGAACATGAAGCTTCCCTTTTTTCATTCTTCCTTCCCCTTCGTTCTTCCCCCCCACTGCAGAATTTCGTCACAACGATTGACAAATGTGTCGCTCTTCCTCTACCTTTTTTCACCATGAGAAGTTTTTTTCCCCCCAAAATTAGATGTGTAGATCCTTCACTTCCCTCGGAGTCATCTTCCCCCCCAGTTAAAGTTCCCCTCCGAATTTCATTTTTACCCCCCTTTGCACGGATTCTGAGTGTTCCGGCGTGCCCACGCAAGGATTATGGTACTATTCTTCCCCTGTGGTTAACCCCCCTTTTCTCTGCGTTAGTCAAGTTTTCCTCTTTAATCTCGATCTAGAAAGTTTGTTTCATCTCCAGGCGTTCTTGGAGTCTTCCCGTGGACGATTATTTTCCCGGTGATGTTCCGCTCTTGCAGTCATGTCCCGCCGGTTCCCCCCAATTTCTTTTGGGAGTTGATTTCTTGCTTCTGGTTTGCAGATGGATCTGGTTTCCTTTTTTCAATTCTTCTCCCACCCCCCCCTCCGGCTGAGATGTTGTATTCCGCGTTAAGTTTGTCTGCCGCCTCCTTAACACTTTCGAAGCCCTTCCCCTTTTTTGTCTTGTCTTTTTCTTCGAGTACTATAACTCCCCCGATTTCCTGGCCTTTCTCCCCTTTGGCCCGGGCCCGCCACCTGGATTTAAACAAAACCAAACAACTTCCGTGACTTTCATGTTTTTTTTTATTTGTCCTAATCTGAAGTTCCCCGCCTTAGGACGACTGTTTCTCTCCTTTTTATCTGATTCGCGTCCTGGCTTTCTTTCGAACTATCCCTTTGGGCAGGTTTTTCTTTTCCTTCGCGCCT
>Ga0179593_1498511_pt1 | contig 12560 bp, 19 predicted proteins | sample CZODoug2_1_08_16_FD_185931 | JGI IMG/M metagenome (GOLD analysis project Ga0179593, IMG submission 185931) | Vadose zone soil fungal communities from Angelo Coast Range Reserve, California, USA - CZODoug2_1_08_16fungal (PacBio error correction) | ecosystem: Environmental > Terrestrial > Soil >... | reverse complement strand
CTTTTTTTTTTTTTTTTTTGGATTTTTTTTCCATTCCGCCGGTTTGGAAAGGGTCCGGTTGCGTCCACTTTTTCGTACTTAATCCTTCCCCCCCCTTCGTCCCCTTTCCTATATGGAACCTCCCTTCCGTCATTCCCCCTCATTTTTATGTCTCCCGTCTTTGAAGACAAAGTAGGTTCCTTCGTTCCCCTTTTTGATACCACGTTTTTGACCGGTTCCCTTGGGCGGGCCGCATTTTTTTTTCGTGTCCCCCCGCTTTGCGGGGACCCGGAGGAACCTTTACTGTGCTGTTGACCAAATTTCGGTGCCTTCCCCCCCCCCCTCTTTCCGGAGGATGAAAACAAATTTTTGATTTTCTCCTTACGCGTTTTGCGACAAAAGTCACCGCCCCCTCCTGTGTTTTCATCGGCGATCGCGTAAAGGTTTGTGCCCAACCTTCACCTTTTTTTGTCCCACCCTCCTGCCCAATTCCTGCTGGGACACCGATCCCCCTCCACTACCCCGAGATCATTGGCCGAGTTCCCTTTTTTGACTCCCATTCCCGGTCGTGTTTGACCCTTTCCGTCCTTTTGAAGGTGTTTTCTTTCCTCCTCGACTTCCGGCAAGGACTCTTCTCCCCTTCCTAACTAACAGGTCTTTCACAACCGTTGGTCTATTCCCTTTTTGCTTTCTTTCCTTGCAAACCCCCGTTTATCGCCTCATAGTTTCCTTTCCCCCTGGGGTGTTGATCGACTGGGTTCGTTCCTTTTCCGTCTCCTTCAGTGTCATCCTCCCTTTGTTGTTTTTGTTGTCGTTCTTAACCCCCAAGCCCACTTTTCTCATGGATGTTTTTTGTTATGGTACTTCTGGCTTTCCCCCCCCTTTTTTGGGCGGACTGCCGAGGCCCCCCTTTGCAACGTTGACCGCGCCGGAGTTGTCAGTCTAGTTTCCTGTAACATTCGAGGCATAACTGATCGATATAATGCTCTTGACAATCTGTTTTCTTACTTTTTTCACCTTGATGGGTTTGTTCTTTCTTTCAGTTGAGACTGCCTATTTTTTTTTTGGTTCCCCCTCCGGGCACTCCTTTGCGGTTAACCCTCGTCCTAGTACCCACTCTTTTTCTTCGCATGATTTTTTTCTCCTTCTTTTGGATTTGCGTGTTTTTTCCTTTTTAGATGGGTCGCAGACTGACAAGGAGAGGCTCCCCCCCTTTGGTCTGGGATGCTGGCAGTCCCTTCCCAAAAACGGCGTTTTTTCGTTTTTTTTTCAGTAAACTGTGATATTACTTGAATCTCTTTTTAACCTGTATCCGTGCTCTTTTTTTTTTTTTTTTTCACCGTTTGGAAAAACGGGCGAATCACTTCGGGTGCTCCGCCCCCCACCCCCTTGCCTGTTTTTTTTTTCCAGTCCACCCTTCTCTTTTGTCCAACACTGCATTTTTTTTTTTTTTGCCCACCCAAAGATTCTACGTTTTGTCATCCTTTTTTCTTGTCCTGGTTCCGGCACCCAATACCAATGGTGTCTCTTTTACACCAAGTTCCCCCCCGCGACGATTTCGCGCCCCAGGCTTTTGCCAATTTGCTCCCCTTTTTCGTCTGACTTTCTCCTTTTTTTTTCAATGGAAACCTACCCCTTCCTTTCACACCCAAGGCCATTTGTTCCACCGATACCACCAGAGACCACCTTAACAGTGCGTGTGTGTCCATGACCCCTTTTTTTTTTTTACCAGGACCCCCGTAACACCTTGTTCCATTTTGGACCTTTTTTTTTTTTTTTTTTTGCCTTGCTATTTGTTCCCCCTCCGATGGTGAAGTCTTGTTTTTATTTGACCCAAGTCGTGCTTGTCTTCCTTTTCTTGTCCCCCACTGCTCCTTATGCCCCCCCCGTTCACCCTTTGACTCATGCTAGTTCGATTTTGTCTGGAAAAAACTTTTCTTTGTGCATCGGGTAGCCGTTCCACGCTGAATTCGTTTGTGGTGGACGGCAAGTCTTTCCCACCCTCTCGCCACGCAATTTACCACCGTGTCAGCGTTCGCCTCTTTCCACGGTGCAGCCCCCATACTTTTTCCCGTTTTTTGATGGTCCTTTGATTGACGGATGTGTTCGTTCCTTTTTCCCGGCTTCCCAACCCCCCACTGTCCTGTCCAAAACATGCTTCTTTTGCCGGGACACGACATTGGTTTGAACCCCCCCCCACAATCGTGGTCTTCTTACTTTTAAAGGTAGGGATCGTGTTATATTGCTTCCGTGCCCCCTTTTTTCCTTCTCGCGTTCAAAAGATGACCCCCAGCAAATTTTTTTTCCCCTGTTCCCCTTTATTGCTGCTTCCCATCAAGTCATGCGACGTTGTCTCCCTGCTTTCCCGAAAAGGCTATGTCTAAGAGGCGTTCTTTTGAACCCTTTTTCTCTAAGACCTTTCCCCCCCTTTCCCCTTTCCCTTGCGCTATCTTGGGGGACGGCTTTGTTTTGCACCTTACGGGCCTCTTGCTGCCTCCCCCTCCCTCTCTGTCCGGACTTAACTTCCCCCTCTGATTTTTCGACGGCTCCAATCTTTGCCTCACTTTTCTTTAATCCCCGAGGACAGTCGCTCCGACCAAAAGGAGTTGACTTCCACCATGGCTGATGATTCGTTCACCCGTATTTTTCCTCGGCGTAGCTTACCCCCCCTTTTTTTAACCCCCCTTCCTGTGACCCCAACTTGGCTGGCGCAGACGAACTGCTGCTGTTAATGCCCCATATTTCCTCTTTCACCTCGTTATTCTCTTCGACCGACCCGCTCCTTGTTATTGACTCTGTATTGGTTTTTCTTCCCCTTTTACCTTTCTGAAGAATCAGTTTGTTCACTCAAGTTACGGTTCAACCCACCTTTCCGGCCAACATAGCAAACGCCTCTCGTCTTTCTCATTGCCTTGTTTTTACCCCCTATGGCATCGATCATCAGGAATTTCTTCTCTTTCCTCTTTCCCCTTCACTTGGAGTCAAATTCATAAAGACTGGTATTTTCGCCTAAACCTTGTTGCACTTGAATTGAGGGGCCCCTTTTCTCTTTCCGGACTCTGGCGTGCGCAAGTCATACCTTCCACCACCTTTTTCTAGCCCCCCCTTTTTTTGCAGCTCTTTCCTCCACTTTGCGTTCGATGTGCCCCCTTCTCCTCTCCTCTTGCCGCAGGCCCACCTCAAGCCGCTTTTTTTTTTTTTCCTTTTTCCATGTTTTGATGTTGGAGACCGTTCAAAAGCCTGTCTTTTCGAGGCGCCTCTATTCCACTAATCTTCCCTTTTCCCGCGACAAGGGTTGTTTCAAGGGCTTTCTTTGCCCGCCACTTTCCATGCCTTTTTATTTGGAGCCGCGGTGAATAATTTCATGTCTTTTTTTCTCTTGTCGTCCGTCATCAGGCGGGCCTTACCAAGAGTTCTCCTCTTTAGTTTTTGATCATCAGCCCTGGGCGGTCTAGGACCTTTCTCCCCCTCCTTACAATCGACTCTCAGACAGAAGTTTTCACTTTTTCACCCATTAAGGGACAATGCGTTTTTTCCCCCCCCATTGAACCAGCTGAAACCAGAAGTTTTTTTGCATGAGGCGTTCCCCCCCCCCTCTTCTCTCCAAAGTGAAGTTGCTCGCTGTTCCGAACCTCATCAACCGGTTGTCCACCCCGCTCGTTTTCAAGAACTGTTTTTTTTTAGACTCGGACAACCTGTATGCACATTCAAACAAATTAGACAATTAGTTCATTCCCCCTTCTCCTTGTTTTTATAGGTTACACGTTTTTCCGGACTCGTTCGGTCCCCTTCCTTCGTTGGAGAAAGTGATTTGCCCTTCTCTTGGCCCTTCCAGTGACCTATTCCGGGGCCGAATAGAAGCTAGCAGTTTTTTTCCCTCCTTCCCTCTACTGATAAACTTCCGCCGTATCCGGTGCCTTGTTATCTATCTCTTTTTCCCCCTACCCCCGTGGTTTTTTGTTTCCTTTTGAAAGTGGTGCTCTTTTTTTCTTTCTTCCTCTTGACCGTTTGATCTTTTCGGCGTCAGCAGTTTTTCCAAACCTTCCCCTAAGCTGTGCACTTTGGACACCCGTTGGTGAGGGGTTTGTCCGTGACTCCCGTTTTTGTCCCAATGCCAGGCTTTCGTTGTCTTTTTTTTTGAGGGTTTTTCCCTGAAGGAATCTTCTTAAAGAAGTGACACTGATTTCATTCTTGGTGGGGTACTCAACGTATTGCGCCGTTTTGTCCGGTTCGTCATTCCTGTTCTCTTTTCCAACCCAGTTCGTAGACACACGATTTGGTCTTCCCCCCTCCCTTCTCCGGTTACACGGGTTTTCTGTTCGACCTTTTTGTTCGTTTCACGTCGCTCCGATTTGTGCTTGCATCTTCTGTTGTTTCATGCGGGGTTTTTTGTGTCCCCCTTTTTTGATTTTCCCTTCAACCTGGTGTTTTTGACCAGTGCCCTTGCTTGATCGCCCTTTTGTTTATTATTTTTTTTTTATTCACATTTCCCACTCTCGGCCCCCCTCGGTTAGCGTTAGACTCTCCTTGTCTTCCTTTTTTTTTTTTTTTTTTTTTACAGCGCGGTCCTCCTATTGAGGTGCTTGCGTCGTAACTGACTGCTTCCACTTTTCCCCCCCTAACTGCTTTCGTTTGCTTACTCAGTACTGTCACAATTGGCTCGAGTTCCCTCATTATGCTGTCCCCCCTCTTTCCTCCCTTGCTACACTGCCGTCCAAGGAGCTTTCCTTCCCCCACCCCCCCCCCCCCCCTTCGTTTTGGGGTGGTGTGTGGTGTGTTTGCCCCCCTGCGAGTATGATAGTTGGGCCCCCTTTGAGTTTTTTGCCTTGCTTTGCCTGTTTGATGCGGGGGTTATTCTCCAAACGCCCCGGTTTTTTTTACTTTTAACCTATGGCAGGGTCTAGTCCCCCCCCTTTTTGTTTTCCCCATTAATGGATGTCCCGCAGAGTGCCGGGCCTGCAGGACACTTGTTCTTCCCTCCTTTCCTTTCCTGTTTTTGGTCTTCGATTTCTGTTTCCCCCCCCCCACATGCCTTGTTCTTCCTGTTGACTACCCTTTGAGGTTCCCCTTCCCAGTTGGAATACGTCCAGATAGGATCTTGGTTTCAGCGCCTTGTCCTTTTTTTTTTTAAAAAGGTGTTCCCCTCCTCCGGATTCGTTGCTTTTGGGCTCGTCCATTTCATGTTTTCCCTTCCCCCCCCTACCAAAACTGTCTGGGCTTCCCCCTTAGCCCCTCTTGAGGGCGCCCATATTCCAGCCGTCCTCCCCATAAAGGGGTGCCTCGTTGTCGTAGTCGTTGAGCTCTACTCTTCTTTTGTTTTTTTTCCCCGGACGTCTTGGCCTGAAAAACACCTTCCCCTTTTTTTTCTTTCCTTTCCCTCCCATAAAAGATTTGGTGTGCTGACTTGTTCAGTTTACCCCTCCCCCCCCCTGAGCTCTCCCATTTTCTCTTAATTTCAGTTCACTGCTGGTCCATCCTTTGGTCGGATCCTCCCCTGTTCTCTTCCCCCCCTTTTTCGTCCTTTTCCAACATGAAATCCCACCTGCTTTCTTTTGTCTCTTTTGGTTTCCCAGGTTCTTCTTGTGAAAAGTCGGATATCTTCTCCTTTCCCATCCCTCTTCCCTTCTTTAATAAGGTGCACCAGTGCTTTTTTCTCGGGGTTACCTTTCCTCATCTAACCTGCCTGCCTTTGGCACACACCTTTTTTTCCTACCGATGTAAGCATTAATGGCCGTGTCTCCTCCCCCCTTCTCCTGGAGTTTCGGTGGCCGTACGAAACGCCTTCCTCGTTCCTTCTTGATGGATGGTGCGTACATGTCCGTTCCAGTTTTCTGTTTTCCTTTATGTTGCATCGTGGTCTGGACTGCTGGTCCGTTCCCTCTTCCTCTTCCCCCCAACCGGAAAGTCCTCTCTTGTCCTGTTTTTTCCAATAACCTTGAACACGATGTGGTACCCCTTTCTTTTGGTGTCCGGCCGGCACCAGATTGTATTTATGCCATTTTTGTGGAACTTTTTGGTTTTTTTTGCAGGAGGGCTCTCCTTGTTCTACCCCAACACTCTTGGGGCATTCAAAAACTTCCCACCTGTAGAAAGCAAGAGCACTTTTTTTCACACTGGAACCCCTTTGATTTTTGTCAATAGTTTTTCGCCCTTTTTGTCGGCAAATGCTTCGGGCTTGCGGGCCTTGAAGCTTGGAATCCCCCCCCACCCCCGGGCCCCCCCCCTTTTTCGTTTGTCGGAGAACACACCGGGTTTTGCACCACCTTCCTTTTCCCCCTCTCCCGACTTTAGTTCGTTTGGTAATTGTGGTTTTTCTTCCTGTCCCCGGGGGACCTCGCTTCCTTTTAAGGTGGATCCTAGCCCCCCCTTCCCTTTCCCCCCTGCTTCACAAAGAGCCTTTTTTGTCCCTTCCTACCAAACAACTGACAAAGTTTCTTTTTTTTTTGTACGTTTCCTTCACCCAGTTGGGTTTCCCTTTTGAAATCTTATTTTCTTGTGTTTTCATTTCCGGTTTTTCAACTAGTTGGTCCGGCTCACTCTGTATGTTTCTTCAATTGACTATGGGGCCCTTCTTTTCCTTCCCACATCATTTGAAACCGGTGAACTCTCGGTCGATTTTTTTTTCCTCTTTTTTGTCTCCTCACTGGTTATTGGTGCCGGTCCCCACAGTTCCCATTCTTTGATTCCCATGCTTTTCCTCTCCTAAAGCTTTTTTTCTCTGAAGGGCCAGTTTGCCACCACCCTCGCCCCCAGTTTTCTGGTTCTCCCCCATTATGTCGGTCTTGTTTTCTTTCACCCTGAGGGTGCTTTTTCTGCCGTGCGCAGCATTTCTTCCCTTTCCCGGATTTTTTCCATGGTCAAAGTCCCCCCCCCGAGTTACCACTCATATCCAACATTTTATTTTTTTCTCATCTTTGGCCCTTTTTTTGTGAACCTGCCGGCCCCCCTTCAAACCGTTTCTTCTTTCTTTTTGCTGGTCGTACCACCTGTGAGCAACAAGGCCACGTCAAGAAAACCCCTTCTTGTTGCTTGATTTCGGACATCCGGCGTTGTAACATGCCAACACAGAGTTTTTTTTGTTTCTATTTCCCGCATTTTGACGTTGGGTTGAGACACCGGAGGGTGCAATCTTATAACGAGTTGGCAAAGGTTTGTTTTTTTTGCCATGACAAGAGAACAACCCCATTTTCCAAGTTTTCTCCCCTTCCCCCCCCTTTTGAATTAAATAGAAGTTATTTTATCTCTTTTTTAAGGAGCATCGCCCTGGTTTCACAGAGCAATTTCTCCCCCCCCCGAATGAAACGTCGACGTTCCCCAGGTCAACCCTTTTTCGGACAGTCGTAGGGTAAGCCCCCAATGTTACCCTTTGCCCCCCAAAACCCACCTCACACTGCGTTGACAGGACCTGGCTTTTTTTCCTTCCCCGTGTGCAAAAATTTTTTCATTTCTATTTGCACAGTTCAATTCTTGCCGTAGTGTAGCTCCGACCCCCCCTTCCTTCAACCTTCTAGCTTACAAAGGCCACGCCTCACCCTCTTTTCCGAGCCTCCTTTTCCAACCCAACGTTGCGGGCCGTTGTGCATGAGGTCTTTTTCGGGTCAGATCCTCACGCCTTCCCCCCCATTTTGAAGTAGTACATTCTGGACCCTTCCAGGAGATATCATTTTCAAAAACCCACGCCTCCCTTTTCTCCTTCCCCACCTCTTCGTGAGTTTTTTCCGTTTCGACTTGATTCTCTTTTTAGTGTGTTCCGAAATTCGTTCCTTGACCTCCCGCTTTTGCTTGTTTCGGGGTGGAAATTTTCCCCAAATGTGGACGCCCACCCTTTCACTCCAGTTAATCTCGATCAGGAGTATTTTTTTTTTTCTTTCAGCGAATTCGAATTCTAGTTTTTCATTTCCTTATTTCTGTCCTACTTTTTTCTCCTGCTGTCGGTTTCTACGTCCCCCCTCCCCCAACCGCGTGCCCCCCAGGCTTTGGCGCGGCTTTTTCTTTCCAAATCTTTGTTTTGCAAATGCCCATGGTCAGTTCATCCAATCCCCCTTTGTATTTGGTTTTCCCCCCCTTTTTTTCCCCCAGTGTAATGCATGCATTTCCCCCCCCCATCGTTCCCACTTGAGGTCGTCATTTTTTAGTTCTTCCCGTCTATGTGACCTTCTTCTGCGCGTTAGGGTTACCTTTTTTCATAAAATCTGGGTCTTGACATGTCACTCCCCGGCCTCCTCCTTCGTATACCACCCGTTCCTATTCTTTCTCCTCCTCCGTGCTTTTTTTTTTTCTCTTAGACTATATGGTTTTTTTTTTTTTTTTTTTCTTTTTTGTTCTGTTCCCTTTTGTTGTGCAGTCCTTTTCCCCCCTCTTTATCTTACGTTGTCGTTTTCCGACTATGCAGAACCCTTTCCCCTGCTTTTCGTATATTTTTTTATGTTCATTTTTCACACCTTTTTTCCCTTTCCCGCCCTCCCCCCCCCCCTTTTTTCTGTTCGATTTGCTACCCGAGTTCCCCTAAGGCTGACGATACGAGCAAGCGTTGTCACTCTCTTTTTTTTTTCCGTAGAAAACAGCAAAGGTCTTTGGTACCAAATGATTTTTTGAAAATAGTAACATGGTCTATGACCCCCCTCCTCATTTCTACTTTCCGTGTCTACCAACCCGCATGCAGATACGCTTGCGCTTGAGATAGTTCATACGTACTTTCCCCTTTAAATTTTTTCACGTTTTGCCTCAACATTTTCGTGTCCGGAACCCCGATTTCCATACCTTCCTTACTTTTCCACGCACTTCTCTTTCCTCTTCAAGTGGACTTCCTTTTTTTTTCGCGCCGTTGAAAGGTTTTTTCTTTCCGTTACTTCCTTACGACTTCCTTGTTCAAGGTGTTCTTCTTTGAAGTCCTATGTCCCCCACCCTTCTTGCAAAACAGTTTTGTTCCTCTTTCGTCCTTTGCTGGGTTTTTTCCCCTTTTTTTTCTCTAGAGACCTTTCTTTTGGAGAGACTGGCGTACCGGCAACTGTTCCCTTCCCCCCCGGCCCAGCCATTTCTCTCCCTGCTGAACCTGGCCATCCTGAGAAGTGGTGATTTGTTGGTTTCTTGTAAAGTGTGGCGAACAATTTTGTGGCCCCTTTTCCGAGCTGAGGGACTAACCTGTGGGGCCCTGTGAGTTTCACTGGGTTCTTCTTTTTATGAGGGTTCCCATTCGAGGCCCGGAAGTAGGACGAGCCTATTCCTATTTAATTCGTTCTTTACCGGATGCTGGCCTCTTTTTTTCTCTCGCTTTCTTTGACGATTTTGCTTAGTTAGGGCCCATTTTTTTCCCCTTCATGAGTGGCCCAGAGCCATCGTCCCAAACAGTGACTAGTTTTCTTTTTTCCTGCCCCTGGTGATGTCGACCTCGGCCGGGCCGGGTTTTTCTCTTTTTCCCGCTGCTACTGGTCGCTCCCCCCCCCCCTCTGGCTTGAGACTTCCCCTCCCTTTGAGGTTTTTTTTTTTTGGGCTTCAACTTTTATGAAGCCAACTCTTTTGTTTATTACGTGTTGACAGCTTTGGTCCCCCCCTTTCACTTGTAAGGCGGTCCTCCGGGATTTCCTTTTTTTTTCCCCCTTTTTGAGAAATCCCCACCTTTTTTTACAAGCCAAAAGGCCGTTCGCTTTTCTGTCACGTCACCTTTCTCTGGGACCCCCCCCCCCCCCCACCGATGGCCTGCGCCAAAATCTCTCTTATTCCTCCTTACCCATTCTTTCAAATTGGGACTTTTTTTTCCCAGGAACCACATCCCCAATGCTCGACAACATCGTCCCCCATTCCTCTCCGCTTCGCTGGGCCACTCTTTTTCCCTTAATTCCTTACCGAATGGGCCCTGCGGGTTTTAACCCCATTCACTAGTTTTCCACAAGCCATTCCCCCCCCCCCTATTTCACAACTCAATGAACAACATTCACCTGAGGATTCGTTTTGCATGTTACACCACTGGTTAAGCCGAAAGCCAATTTACTTTGTTTCCCCCCCCCTTTTGGAGGAGGCCAGGTTGTTTTTTACCTTGCCTTACTGTTTTTAAAGTTCCCTTGGGCCTATAACCCCCTTCTTTCTGGGCTTCTCGGCCGGGCCCCCCCCTCCCCTGACCGTCACCCCCCATGGTAGAAGCAGATTGGTCTCTTTCTCCACCAGTTGTAACGGTGTAGTTTTTTTCCACAGAAGACACCCACAGACCCTTCTGTTGTGAAGTCCAGCACGGCATTAGGCCCGAAGCTTTTTTCCAGTTTGACAAAAACGCGAAACTATTCGCCGTCCCCCGCACCTTTCCTGTACCCCCAGTCCTGACTTCTCTTATGGTAGTGGATGACGGATTTGGTTCGGTTCTTTCGGCCTGGTGTCCCCCCAAAAAAATGGGCCATTTGCCCCTCAAATAAATTTCTGTCCGGTTTTAGTGCGTTGGTGTGACACTTTTATTTAAAACCCATCGTTCCAGTTCTTCCCCTGCCCTTTTCAAAGTAGCTCAGTTCCCTTTTTCTCGGCTGTGATTCCCCCCATCGTTCGAGCTGGCATTCCCCCCAGTTCATTGTATCCCCACCACGCCTACGCCATGGCCACACACTTTTACAGCCATAAGATGGCGGCCGAAAGAAGGGGCGGTAGGTAGGACCGAACGCCGAGCTATTTTTTTTTTGGATTCTTGAGTTTCTCACTGTGCAACCCCCGTATTAATGCTTCCTTTATTTTCTTCCTGCCCCCCAATTGGCCCCCAGTCATCAGGGTTGCGCTATCTGGATGTGTTTTCCTCTGAGATGGTCTTCCCCCTTTCTCCTTGAAAGAGGCATCCACCAGTCACCCTTTGACTTTAGGACCTACTTTCAAGACCTGGACCAAGTGCGGATCGCGCGAAAGTACCTGGGTTTTTTTTCACTGGATTGCGCAACCTTGAAGACGCCCGTGCCTGATTCAGACCAGTTATTTCTCAAGACCTGGCTGATGCATTCGGGTTAGTATCTTCTCGTTTTCTTGACACTACCCCGGCGTGCCAACAGCTTTTTCTGATTTCAGACGGCCGACTGTTTGGCACAACCCGACTCACCTGTCACTTTATCGCGTCTAAGAAGAAAATCTGAATTTCGTGGCGCCCCCTTTTGCCTTGTGCGTCTCTTTGTTCCCAGAAGGTTTCCAGTCCTTCGTGTGCGAAACTTCATGGCCCACCACTGAGCCCACGCTCTTTTCGTTTTCTTGCACATTTTTCCCCCCCCCCTCTTCCCGTTCGCTCCTATCTAATTAGGACTTAACTACTTTTTCACCTCAAAAAATTGAGTACATTCCTCCAGACATGAATGTTGCCCTCCATCTCTGCCAACCCCTAGGAACGTGAGCGTCTTGTTTCGCCAGTTGGGGGCTGACAATATTGACGTTCTCAGAAGGTCCAGGAAACCCCCCCCTTTTGCCACGTGCTCTCACCCGCTTTCAGCTCGGCCGTTCCGTATGTTTTTTTCTATGCCTTAGTTCTTTAAGTCCGTTACGCCCAGGCCCCCCCCCCCCAACGGCCCTTGCCTTCGATGGGGTCTTCTTACGCTTCCACAAGCTGGTGGGCATTGACGTTTCCGGATCTGACCCCCCTCCCCATCGACCACAAGTTGGCTCGCCCCCGTGTTGCCCGTATTCTTCCCCGCACGACATCCGTGATGAGGGCGGTTCCTTTTCAGAATCACTAATGATGTCCGTTCGCATTTTGTTCTGCCTTCCCTTACTTGTTTCGTTCTTGTTATGTTTAGCGACCTGGCTTGTTCCCTTTTTTTTCCCCCCTTTTGATCTTCCCTCTTTTTCCTCTTCGAATTCAAGTTTACGTTCAACCTTTTCCTTGCCCCCTTAAACTCTTTCCCACCCACGCACCCCATCATTGAACCACCCTCCTGGCTGATTGACACAAATTTTCCGAAGATCGAGTGTAAAGGACTATTTTCGTCATCCTACTTTTTTTTCCCCCTTTCGAGCGCTCCCAATTGTACGTCCCTTTTGGGTGGTTGAGTGACTCACCATGCGCCCATTCTTTGAAAAAAAACATTATTTCTATTCTCCACCACGTTTTTTAAGGGGTGCTTGGTCACGTTCTGTTCTCGTTCGCGTCCGGCTTTTGTCTCAATGGCTGATGAGGTCGCTGGTTGGTTCCCCGACCAGCTCACCTCCTGGCCGGACTTTCTTTCTTTAATTTTTTTTTCCAAATTTTTTTTTCGACGCGACTTGATCAAAACCCCCCTTTTTCAGGAACCGGGTCCTCTCCTAATAGTTGTTTGTTGTGAGCGATCCCTTGTTCCTCCTACTCTGTTCTTCCGCTTTGCATAGTTTTCATTTTTTTCTTTTCTCCCCCCACCCCCTTTTTCTGTCGAAAGTCGGGTCTTTTTTCAACGGGCGTGTGGGTGTAAGTTCCGGTGCCCCCCTCAGTCCTCTTTTGTCCCCCCCCAAGCTCCCAAGGCGGCGGCGATCTACCTTCTTCACGACGACCCCTTGTCCCCCCTACCAACGTGACCTGAGCAACTTGAGCCTTTGTTGTGGTTCGCCTTCTCGGAGTCTTGGCCCTCCACATATGAGCAAGAGTAGTTAGGTTC
>Ga0179593_1413084_pt1 | contig 12560 bp, 17 predicted proteins | sample CZODoug2_1_08_16_FD_185931 | JGI IMG/M metagenome (GOLD analysis project Ga0179593, IMG submission 185931) | Vadose zone soil fungal communities from Angelo Coast Range Reserve, California, USA - CZODoug2_1_08_16fungal (PacBio error correction) | ecosystem: Environmental > Terrestrial > Soil >... | reverse complement strand
ATCGCGACGATCCGTGCGCATTTGGGGTATTGGCGATCTTCAATAGAGACGAGCAGCCGCGTGCTTATCGTCCTGAGACGTCTCTTCGATTTCCCTGACTCCCTCGGCAAGTTGGGCTCTTTTTGAACAAGGTGTGACTGCCGAACTCTCATTTCCCCCAGTAATGGAGCTAACTTTCCCCCCGGTGCGGACATGTGGGTCCGTCGATCACTTATTTTCTTTATTAAGCCCGTGCCCAGTAAAATATTTCCTCTCGGTCGTATAGCTCCCCCTTCACGTTTTTTTTTAGTTGCTTGCAAGGCGCCGTTTTCCCCCGGCTTTTTCCCCGCGCTTGTCCTTCAAAGCCCCTGTCACCCGGTGCCTCAATCGCGGCTTTCAAGACATCAGGTTTTTTCCCTTTCTCGAGTTTGATCTTTTTTTTCCTGATTTTCGCGCATGACATCCTTTCATCGCTTAGCGATTCGCGCTGTTTTTCCTTCTCTTGCTCAAACAACCCTCATGTGACGATCAGTAAATTCCGACTTCTCTCAGAGTAAGTCCCAGATAAACCCCCTCCTGCCTCCTCGCAACCTTTTTTTAACCAAGCCGCGCTCAAAATCGCCAGCTTGGGCAAACCTCCTTTTTCCTCTCTCTCAACTTTCCCCAACCCTCTTCAGGCCCAATTTCAAAACGTAAATTGCTCCCAGTTTTCGGCCCCCTTTCAGTATCGGGACATAATTTCGCGAACGCAACCTAGGTAAATACGACTTTTTTCCATACGGAGAAATCATAATCGTCCCAATCGATGGCTAACAGGAGGTGAGATCTTAGGATTTTGTTTTTTTCATACGGCCGTCTTCCCCCCCTCCTTTTTTAGTAACCCAGACCCTGAGTTTTCGGGCTCACAAGGCCCTCCGGACAATCTCCCCCCCCCCTTAACCTGTCCTCTTCGCTTTACCTCCCAAAGGGCGTTTTTAGTCTGGACGCATAAGGTTTTTCGACTTATGGTTCGTCTTTGATTTTTTCAACTCCCGGTCCCTCTCCCCCCACTCTCAGTTCCTTTCCTGAAAGCCTTCAATTGGGTTTCCTGAACCTTCCCATCGCTTGCTTCCCATTTCCATTCGTCTGTCTTTTTTCCTTTCTTTTTAGGATGTGGGAGTTGTATTCACCCGGTCTTTCCTGGCGAATTTAACCTCCCCGTCTTCTCCATTCTTGTCCCCCGACAAGCCGTAGGATCGTCTTTCTCCACCCCGTGGTTTCTCTGACATGTCCATCCCCCTTCGTTCTGATGCATTCGACGCTCCTTAGTCAGTTGTTGTGTTAGGCTTCTCTCCCGTAAAACTCCTTCGCCAACAAAGTCTCCCGGTTTTCTCCAATGTTTCCTTCTCAATCGAGCTCTGCCATCCACATCAGTGCATACTGAGCATCTGTCCCCCCGTTCCCCCCCACATGGATTCGTGGGCCGCCTTAATTCTTTTCCGTTTTTTTCCATTGACAAGTGATCCTCTCTTGTTTCCTCCACACTCCTGCCATCTTCTCCCTCGGGTCCTTTGAATGCTTTCCTTTTTACTTTATTTTGACACCCCTGAGGCCGGAGTTCACTCTGCGCTGGGATCCAACGCGGTCTCTAACTTCGGGCCTTTCCTTCCCTGATTATTCTCGTTAATGCGGCTCGGTCCCTCATCCTGTCCGCATAAACTTCACTGCTCCAGAGAAGATTCTTATTTTAATCTTCGGCGCTCTTTTTTTTTTCTAGGGTAAAAAACGTCCGCCTTGGGGCGCCCCTTCGGCAGCCTTCTTCTTTTCCCTCAGTACTCAATCGTCCATCGTGCTCCCTATATCTTCCATAAGCAACTATTTCTGTGACCCCTCTTTTCCTTTTTTTTTTTCTGCACTCCCCCTCTATGATGATTCTAGGTCCTTTGTCCGACTTGCGTGGTTCTTTTATTCTGTCGCGAACCGGACTCGTATTTTCCCTTCTTTCGGAGCGTGGAACGGCCCCTGGATTTGCGGCTCTGACCTCTTTTTTTTTGCCGAGGGCCTCTCCTTGTCTCCTCCCCTCTCAGCCCGTTGTTTTTTTTCTCTTGTTTCAGTTCCAAGGAGATGACTAGTTTTTTTCGTCGATGCCAAAGGCCCTTTTCTTTGACCCCTCCACCGATCGGACCCCACGGTGTGAACCCCTCTATGTCCTGTCGCCGCCGTATTTCCCCCCTTCCCCCCCCCCCCCGAAGAGCGTTTTAGCCCCTCTCCCCCTCTTTTCCTAGATAGTGAGAGGCCCATAACCATGTATTTTGACGGCTTTTCTTGCATCTTTTTCCACATATGGAAAGTGCTCATGACGATCCTTGCCCGAGTGTCTTTCCTCTTTCCTATGTTCCCTTCCATTGTAGCCCACTTCGTTTTTTTTTCACTGCTTCCCAACCCCAACGCGTAGCTCGGATCGCACCCTTTCTTCCTCCTAGCTTCCCCCTTTTTCCACCGGGGGTGGTTTGTGGTTCGGATTTTCCATCTTCTTCCTTCAGACGCATTACCATGTCAGACTTACTGACTCTTCCCGCTTACTCAGCTTGTTCATCACTCATTTTCCCCCCCCTCCGTGGGATGGCCACCATTCCCTAACGGGGCAGGTCCCCCTCCGGTTCCTATTTTGGTGCCGATGGTCAGGATCAGTATTTCGTCCCTCAATCGATCCCATGGTCCCACTTGAACCGGAAGTCTCCTTTTTTAGGCTTTCCCCCGACCCTTCAGGTTCTGTTTCCTGATTGCTTGGGCCCTTGAATGCTGTGTTTGCGCTATCGAGTCTAATTTTCTGTGCAGGCTTTCCGTTGACAAACCTTGTTCTTTTTTGTTTTACACCTCTTGCAGGCCCACATCGTTCAAGGAGTTTGATCTCCCCTTTCTTCTTGAAATGCATCTACAACCCGTAGAACTTCTTTGGATACTCCTTGTTTCCTCCTGTTGGCCCCGATTCTTTATCTCCTTTTCGATGTCCACTTTAGTCTGGTAACCGAGACCTCACCCCACATTTTTTAGCTTTCTGCTTCGACTAGCCTGAGAAGTTTTCCCGCGGGATTCTTCCGTTTATGCACGAGCTTCCTCCCATAATTTTTCAGATGGTAGGGACTTTTTTTCCCGATAGGTTCGTTTGCCCCTTTTTCCTTAGTCATGATGCCTTACCGTTTTCTCTTTGAAAAAAATTATGCTTCTCCTTCCCAGCCGCGGGTTTTTGTATTCTTGAAGTTTTTCCCTAGTGCAGCGTTTCCTGGCGTTCGATATTCTTCTTCTCTGTTGCGTATGAATCCACTTCCCTTATTTGTGACGAAGGATCGCACGTTTGTCTCAGGAGTTTTTCCCCAAAACGCTCTCTGTTCCCTGGTGAAAGCCCCAGAAACGTTCTATCAGTATCGTGAGTGGCCCTTTATTCTCGTTTTTTTTCCTTGCCCTTTATTTATTTTCCGATTCCGTTTCTCTTTGCTGAATAGCGCTTTGTTGAATTCGGGTCATCTCTGCGACCGTTTTTGGATTTTTTCCATCGAATCTGAGTTTTTCAGATGCCGGGTTTTCTTTCTTTTTTCACTGTTGAGAGGATCTCTTTTTATGGGTGGCTTTTTCGTACGCGCGGCTGATTCCTCCTGTTCTTCTCTGATATTTGGTTTTTGCGGCACCGGTAAGAAACCCCTTCGAATCGCTCCCTCCCATTTGCGCCGCGCTCTCCTGCGTTTACTCCCCTTCCTTTAGTCCACTCTCTGGCTTCAGTGCGGCATTGATGAACGTCGATATTTTCTTTTCTTTCGCTTTTGCGGAGTTAAGACGAGTGTTTCCTTCATTTCCTTCTGCGCTTCAGCACGAGATACGTTTTCCCTGCTTAAGACGCACCATAGCTCCTCTTTACGGGGCCCGGGACCCCTGTCCCTTTGAGTTTTGGTCGCATTCTCCATGAACCCGTTGGCCTCACCTGGGTTTGATCCAACCCTTTTTTGTTGAGGACTTTTTTTTTTTTTTCCCTCCTTTGACTTTGCCCCTTTGCCGTGTTGATCGGTTCTTTTCTCTCCTATCTTTTTTGATACTATGGGACATGATCGCACCTGAAATTTCTTTTTCCTTTGATAACGGCTCGCCAGTGTACAACCTTTCTTTTTATTGTTTTCTTCTTTCTTTTCCTATATCTTCCTTCCTCCTCCTTCCGTTGTGTTTTTTTGTTTTCTCTTTCGACAAGATCGTATTCTGGGTCTTTCTCTCTTCTTCAAACGCGCGCCGCCCTCGCTTTGGTTTGACATGACCAGCAGATCTATTCCTCTTCGACCATAACGATGATCAAAGCTCTGGTTCTCCCTGGCCCTTGGTCTGGACCTTTTTTTTTCATAAAGCCGCCCCCGTGTTTGTTCACCAAGTCTTTCTCCAATGGGAAACCCATTTTTACTTGTTTTCCGTCGCTCAAGACTCAATGCCTTTTTTTTCTCCCTTTTCCCTTCCCCTTGAGCAAATCTGTCTTCTCAGAGTGCTACCCAAACGGATCTCGTGATTTACGGCGCTTTAAGGTCTTCTCCCAGCTCTCCCGCATTGGACAAACTCTCCAAAAGCATGCCTTTAACTATATGCGAGTTTCAGCCCAGATTTCGCTGTCCTCGAGGTACTCATCTCGGCTTCTGCGGTTCGCGGCCTTCCTTGATTTTTTGGAGACGAGCGCTCTCTGTGCGTTTTGTGTGATCACCTCTTTTTTTTCTCCTTTTAGACATTCGCTCGGCGCGTCCGACCTCACCTCCTACATCGACGATCGCACCGGTTCGATCCCTCTCTCACCCCCGCCCGTTAGTAAGGTCTCTTTCTGAAAATGAAAACCTTTCTTGAATGACCCCACTCCCCCGCAGACGATAACTTTACCCGAATTTCTCACCCGTACATGGCAAATCCTCCTAACAGAAACTCATACTACATCATTTTTTCCACTCTCAGGAGAACCTCCCAAATCCTATGGCTGTTTGTTTTTTGAGACCCCCTTCCTCTCATTTTTGTGGATTTTTGGTTCCCATCGCGAAACCCGTCCCTGGCGTCAAACTCGTTTCGTTTCGTTGTTTTCCGAAATTCTTCCCTACAATATCCATTTGGCATGACGCTCGGCTGGAAACGCTCAAATAGTTTAATGGAATGCCAATTTGTTTATCCTTCTTCTTTTTTCCTCCTTTGATCGCGCTGGTGCACGCTCTTTTTTTTTACCCACGTCATCGCCTTTTTCTCCCTTCCCTGGCGGCAGTCTCGCCCCCCTCCTAACTACGGCGCTATGAATTTTTACAGTCGTATAAGATTTTTTCCCTGGCCTTTTCTCGTCCCACAATTTTCTACTCTCATTGAACTTCCACCCCCAGACGCCCGTCGCCTACCTACCCCTCCAGAAAGGCCCTGGCCGGTTTCTTTTTTTACCTTGTCTTTTTTTCATTTAACTAAGACCTTTACAAGGTGCTACTTTTTTTCTTTTTCCTGTGGTGCTTGTCTGAGATTTTTTTTTTTGGTGCAAAATCATCCACCACTTCTTCCCAAGGTTGCCGGCCAGCCCCTCCAAAAATCTGTTCTTTTTTTCTTCGCACCTACACTATGATCATTTTTAGTCCGCATTGCCCCTTTCTAGAACAGCCCTATTTTTTAAGAACAGTCCTTCTATCGTTATTTCCTTTTTTCCCCTTCCATGATGGATCGATTGCTGGCCTGTTCTGCCTCTGATCCGTTCGGGCACCACACCCGAAAGTTTTTTCTTGTTTCTTCATGGGTGTCTGCCACCCTTTTTTTAGGTTACGTGGTTCACTTTTAGTGAGGGGTCCCTGTCTCTCTAACGCTTGGCCCTGTCCTCTTTTTTTCCCTATCGTTCGTAGAGTTCTTTTCTTGCGTGACAGTCAGGGCCACTAAACTTCTTTCTCCGTTTTGACTAGTCTCCTCCAGGCGTGTTTGGAACGTCGTTTCCCCACGTCCTATTTTTTTCTCCACTTTTGACATCGGTTTCTTTACTCTGTTTCTTCTTTTTCCCCTTTCATAGTGTATCGATTCGATCGTCGGTGATCAGGTTGGGAATGGTCTTGGCCCAACCCCCTTCTTCTTCCTTTATATGCGCCGTATCTGTGTAACTTTTATGTCGGCTTTTCGAACCTTGTACTTCTTTCCTGAGCATTTGGTTTTTACCCGATTTTTGATTTCTCCAATCGGCTTTTCCTTTGCCTAGGAAGGAGAAACGTATTTTCATTGTCCTTCTGACTCTATTTCCTCCCTAAGTTTTTCTTTTTTGATATTTTTCAGGTCACTCTCCCCTAGATGGACACTTTTCCGTTTCTAGTATAAGCTGGCCCCCAAACATGACCTGTTACGTGCACCACCCCCTTTTCCCCCTGCCCAAATGATGTTTTCTTCCCTTTTTTTAGAACGCCGCCATCCTCAAACCCCTCCCTGAGCTTGTAGAACCGCTGATCCCTCCTTATTCTTTGATTCTTTATTTCCCCCCATGCCCCAGCAGTAGCGCCTTCCTGATTTCTATGCCCCATATGAACTTTATCCCCGATGTCGTATCTTGTATGCGGAGGGTTTCCGAATTGGATGACCTGTGATCATGCTTTCTGCAGTTTAGACTCTCAACCAACTAGTAAGCCGATCTCGCCCCCCCTTTTTTTATTCCCCCTCATGATTTTCCTTTCTGTTTACGGGGCTTTTCTTCGTCTCTTCCCGTCCTCTGATTCTTTTCATAGATCTTGGGACGCTGACTCATGGGCCGAAGTTCGTAAGTGTCCCCTCACTCCCTTTACACGGAACCTCCGGTTTTCTTTAAACCCCCACTCACTAAAACATTCACATCTGTGTCTGTGCCGATCGGCCTTATCATATTTGAGTTTTCTTTTTTTCCTCTTGCAGAAATCGGGGAACCGGGCAAGGTCGTACCGTTCTCGCTGGGGTTTCCTAGAACGCCCCCTCGTACTTTCGGACACCTTTTTTTCACCCAGACCAGGTTTTCTTTTTGCATGCTCTCCTACTTCTTTCCTCTGTCTGGGTGCTGATGCTTAGTGGCTTCTGGCTCTGCCCGAGATGACGACAGAACGGCCTTGGTGGGCTGGTCCTTTTCCGTTGAAGCACTGTTTTTCTGATTAGGCCTCGCATCGTTCACCCCACTTTGTTCTGGCTATTCCTGATCACTCCCTGTCCCCTTTCCCTTTCCATAACACCGGGCCACGTTTTAACGATCCTCCAAGGCTTTTCCTTTTCAATTACTGTAGGGGGTTGTAGAGGATTCCCCTTCTTCCAGTCTCCTGTTGGTTTTTACTTACCCCACACCACGAAGGAGATGATTTCCATAACCTGGAGATTTTGGTTTTTTTATCTCCCCCGGCGTTGAATACTAATCCTCCTGCCGCCTCCCCCCATCCCCCCTCACTCATGTACGGGGTCTCTCTTGTTTTTGCCCCTGCAGGGCCGACGTCGAACCCGTTTTCTCGACCCACATCTTCCCCAGGACTAAAACCATCGGGTTAGGTTTTCCGTCGCTTCCCTTGGTCCGCCCCACGTTTTCCTAAGGTTTATTCAGCTGTGTTTATTGCCCCACTAAAAGCCCTTCTTATGGTTATTTTCTTTTTGGTTCCGGCGCGATTTGCCCCCCCAAATTCCACCCGATCGTCCCCTCGTTTTTCTCCGCCTTTCAAGCCTTACCGAGGACCTGCCGGATGCTGTGCCTATTTGTTTTTTTTCCTAAGGTGATTTGCCCCTGTGAGGTTCTAGTACTTTCTACCGTTCGCGCTTGGCGTGTTTCAGTCTTGTCCGTTTGGTGATCGACACTGCCCTTTTGAGTTTAGCTGGCGGGTTTTTCTGGGATGTGCATATTCTCCCAATGTGAGGATAGGCTTTGTTATTTTTTTTTTAGGCGCTTGATTTTTTCTGGCTAGTTAGTGCGGACGTCATGCTTTTGTAGCACCGCAGCTCCAACCTCTCCTTTGAAGCAGCCTTTTTTTCTTGCTAAAGCGTCTTATCCCCAGACCCCCCCCGCTATTGCTGTCCCTACAGATAGCGCTAGGACCGCTGGAATTGTTTGTCTTCTTTTCGTAGGATTTAGTTTTCCTTTTTTGTCTGCCGCCGACGTCTTTTCTCAAATACGTAGTGACGGCGAATTCCACTTTTTCCCCCTATGTCAAGAAGCCGCCTTCCCCTTAAGTTCTTTGGCCCGAGAAGGAGTGTGTGGTGCTTGAGCGACGCTCATCAGTAGGGTCCTTGAGAATCCAATTTACCATTTTGTTTCTGTCCCTTCCCTTTTGAATCCTTGGCGTTTGATTACTTGCGACGTTTTGACTCCTTTTCTTTTCCGAAGATCGAAGAGAGTTTCATGCTCGTCCAAGCACGCAGTTTGATGATAAAGCGCTCGCCCCTGAACCCCATAATTTCTCCTCCTTTTTTTTTCAGGGAGTCAGATCTTTCTTACTTGTTTTTACGAGAGCCCTTTCCGACTACCAGATCCTCCTTGGTCTTGGCGAGCTCTTGGATCAATTTCAACTTTTTTTTTTTTGATGCGTGTGGCCCAATGCCTTGAGTTGAGAGATAGTATTGACCACCCCCCTACATCCTTATACCCCCTCCTCAATCCGACCGTTACTCTTAAACAAGTGTTTTTTTTTCCAAAGGTGATACCCATGTATGCTTTCCTTTTAATTTTTAACCCTCCGCACGAATATGGGTTCTTCTTTCACACCTCCGCGCGTTTTCGCCGAACTTTACATTTCTCTTCTCTTTTAACCCAGTAGAGGCGTGTATTTTTTCAAGCGGTGTAGTCCCCCCTGATCGCGGCAGCAAACTCCCCAGTTACTTTGAAAGTCGCCGGCGTTACAGCTTTTCATTCGGTCCTCTCTTGATCCCTTTGTTCTTTCGCTTTAGATCATGACTGACTTTTTCTTTCTTTCCTGAGCGAGCTCGTTTTTGACTGGAGTGCTCGCCACCAACCATTTCCATTTTAGAAGCCTGCGACCCTTCCTGACGCTGGACGCCCTTCCCCGAGCCCTATCCTCGCAACAGTTCACCCCTTTGCCTCACGCGCCACTTTGCAAACGCTCTGGTTTCCTTTCGAGCAATTAACCCCTTCTATGCCTGCAATTAACCCTCAACCCGCTCTTTCTCCCCTTTTTCTTCATACTCACCCGTCCTTTTATTCAACGCATTTCCGTACAGCCTACCACTTCGCCACTCAATGGATCCTTTCGTTTTCATCTGTTTCTTGTCCCCGGGCGGGAGATCGCTTTTATGCACATTTCGAGCGGTGCTTACACCACGATTTTTCCTCTCGCTTTTCACATACGTTGTTAGTTTTCGATCAAAGTTTCTGTCCGCCCCAACCCCTTTCCGGAAGGGCGGGCCCTCTTCCTTTTACCTCCGAACACGGCCTTTCTTCCTGATGCCCAGTTGTTCGAGACTTGCGGATGGTTATTTTGGCCCAAAACGCCCGCGGTCACCCTTGTTGACAGCTGTCCTCCCCTTCGGCGTAAGATCGGTGAATGCGGCCCTCCCGCTCCTCGTGCAATTAGTCCAGTTAGGCTGAATCCAGGCTGTGAGTTGTTTCTTCCCTTCTTGAGCTGGAAATAGTCAAAAGCCAGTCCCCAGATACCGCACTTAGACACTGCTAATTATCCTTTGTCGTATTATTAGCACCTCTCAGGTTTTTCTTGCCGGTCTTTGTGATCTTTGGACGCTCGTTCCGAATTTTTTTCAGCTTTGGCGACTGATTTTCCCCCTAATCCCCTAGTAGTTAGTGTCCTCCCGCCCTCATCCTTTCTTCTCTTTACGCTCAGAACTCCACCCATCTATCCCCCCCTTTGAATTGAACCCTTCGCCCGGACCCGACCTTCCTTTTGGAGATTCCGGTATACTCGCGTTCCCGCCGGTTTCAAAAGATTTCCTCTTCTCCCCCTTCCCCCTCCGCCCCCCTTCTCCGTTCCATACTTTTTTCTTGTCTGCGTTCCGTTAGTTTTGTCCATCCCCCGTCTTTTTCAAGAGTGCGGGACGAACTCCCAGCGGGCCCAATCTGTGCGACGATAGATTTTTTCAGTTGTTAACGTCTTCCTCTCTTTTCACTCTCCGAACCCCTTCAGTGATGTTTCCCATTTCCACCTTCTTTTTCCATCCTCGCATTTTAGCGTTTGTTTTAACTTCGGGAAACACAGTCACCCTTTTCTTTTTTTACCCTTCGCACAATCGTTGCACATTCCTCAGAGTCACTGATCGGCATCGTGGATCCCATTCATATTTGGCATTCATTTCCGCAATCGTCTGCCCTCGTTTTTGGTTCTGACACTCTCACTCTCTTATGATCGCTTCTCTTCGTCCGTCGTAAGTCTTTCCCGGACGGAACGTCTAATAATAGAATCCATTTTTTTAACGTATTCTTTATTTTTGTCCTTTTCAATAATTTTTTTCTTCTTTCAGTCATCCGGTGCGTCAGAGCTTTTCTTTTTAAGTCCTATCATCTTCTCCTCTCTGGTTTGGATATTACTTTCCGCCCGATATTAACTGACCCGTATGTCCTCATGACTGCCCAGAAATGATTGCAATCCCACAGCTCGACCATACGTTTGGTTTACCCACCACACTCTGCTCTGTGCTCTTCAGTTTTCGCTCCTCCTACATTACCCGACGAGTCTCACCTCTCCCCCCTCTTTGATAATCAGATCGTTTTCTTGACACTCCAATGCCCCAGCGTTTCCTCCTTCACAGATGCCAAATATTTAAATTGTCGCTGTCTCTCAGTGCTCCGTTCTTTCCCCGCTGACTGATGCGTACTTTTTCGCCCACAATGGCTGAGTTTTCCACAAACTGTACGCCTGCGCCCCATCCGGATTTCCCTCAGAAGAGTGTTCCCCGGCTTGTCGAGATTTGAGTCTAGCGATTCCTGAAGAAGATCGGTTCCCCGTGCCTCTTGGTTTTCCCTTCAGTTTTTTTTTTCTTTGTCTAACATACTACGCGTGAACCCTCTCAATTTGGATGGCCAACCAATGATCCAAAGTCTACCTTTTGAAAGCGGTCGATTTGTGACCCTCACGGATCAGTCTCGTTTCATTCACAGCAATAGTACATCTTATTCCCTTCTTCATGAACCGCGCTATTCCTGTTTCCCCCGTCCATTGGCTTTTCCGGTTCAAGTTCCTTTCTATGATGTCTAGGGGCGATGATAGAGTCAAGAAAGTTCTTTTTTGAGATTGTCCTTCCTACGTTGCAGACTTTTTTTAGTTTTTCCCCCCTCCGATATCTTATAACCACCCACCACTTAGACGGGATCTTTCCATCCCGGTAAGGTTTTCTTATTGACCGCCTTCTACCATCACCCGTGGGTCTAATTTCCTTCTTTTGATCTTTTTTTTTGCAGGTCACCTCTTTGGGTAGATTTGGCCGTTAAATTTATTGTTGGTATTACCCCCCTCCCCCCCAGTTTCAGTCGATGAGGACCATCCTTTTTTCCTTTAGTGGATCGCGTATGCTCACCGCCAACCCCCGGCCGCCCATTTCTGCTTAAGTGTTTTTATGATCATTCTGTTGCCCCCCTTTCTTTATTCAATAGGGCCACCACCCTCCCTTCTAGTCAACAAACCATATGCCTCAGGTGAAACGTGCGTGTTTGAGTTTCTTCCCCCCTGGCCAGTGCCGCTCCTTTTTTTTGAATCATTGTCGCTTTCGGACCCACTCCCACGGTCTTTTTTCTTTCTAGGAAGTTCTTGTGGTTAGCTTCCGATGTCCCCCCCCCCCCAAAAATCACGTTCGTCTCTTTCCGCTATGGGATAAGTCGACGTGATTTCGCGGATCGTTTATTTCCTTTACTTCTTTATTCTTAGTCTCTTTTAATTCGTTTCCCATCCACGATGGAAGGGGGGGAGTTCTCTGACTGGGCGTAAAGTTTAGCCTTGAATCCGGGCCCTTCTTCGCGTTTTTGGCTTTTTTCCCCCCCCCCTTTCCCCCAGATTTTTCATCTGGACTGGCTTTTTCTTTTGGCTTTTCCACATGTTGCCTCTTACCTTCCCCGCTGTTTTCTCGGGGCCTTCCCTGAAGCGCTGGTATCATTTCGGAGACAGATCCTGAGTGCTCTCCCCCCTTTTGACGCCCCCCCCCTCGCCTTTTTAACTCGTTCGTCTTCCGCTTCCATTTGGACCTTTAGAATCATAACAGTCGTTACAGTTCGTTCCCTCGTTCCTTTTGAAAGCAGAAGATTAGGGTCGTTTTTTCTTTTCTTCTGTCCGGCGCTTGGGGGGAATACACCTAATACGGCGCCTTGCACGCATGCATCTTTGTTATGCAGACTTTCCGTGATAATGATCTTTGGGCAAGGCGGAACGCGCCTTCTTGGAGTCTTGGATAAGTCCTTTTTTCAGTTGGTTTCCTGAGGACCTGGTTTATTCAAACCTTGTTCTCTTTCAACCTTTGCCGATGACCAGGGTTCCTTGCCTTTTTGCAAGGGTATTTTCTCTCAATCTTTCCGAATAATATTATTCTTTCCTTTTTTTTCCCTTCTCCAGCAATAAGTCGCGGCGGCGCGTTGATTGACTTTCCACACCCCAGCACCACAATTGCGCGTCTTTTTAGATTTA
>Ga0179593_1324958_pt1 | contig 12560 bp, 14 predicted proteins | sample CZODoug2_1_08_16_FD_185931 | JGI IMG/M metagenome (GOLD analysis project Ga0179593, IMG submission 185931) | Vadose zone soil fungal communities from Angelo Coast Range Reserve, California, USA - CZODoug2_1_08_16fungal (PacBio error correction) | ecosystem: Environmental > Terrestrial > Soil >... | reverse complement strand
TCCGCGTCTTCCCTTTCCCATCGGAGATGGGACCCCTTGGGGCCCGAGAGTCTCTCTGTAAACCGCCCGGATTTATGATTTTTCCAATCTGATTTTCCCACCCCTCTGAGTGAATGATCCCTTCACATATAAAGACAAAACCTGCTTCCAGACATTATTAATTCTTAGGCATTCTTTTGACACTGAAAAAGTCTTTGCTTCCCCCCGGTTTTGTGGGTATCCGTCTCATCTCATGGCAAACTCGATCCGGCTGAAATTTTCGCTCTTCCCCCCCCCTTCTTCACAATTCGCCACTCCACGTGTTCCCCATTCAGTATGGGGCAACTTTTCTCGTTCTTTGACCATGACGAACTTTTTAATATTGCGCCGGCCCCCCTTTTGAGGGACTGGCTGGCCCAAGACTCTTTATCCGTCCAAGGCTTGCATTTCCTCTCCACGCGAACGGTGCAACGCTTTAGTGCAAGTCCTTTTTGTTTAACGCCTTCTCCTTTTCCTTCACCACCGTCACCTCCGTGCCGGATTTTTTTTTTGGTCCTCATATAGGCCCCCTGTCTGTTTGCTATTTCCGAGTTTCTACTCTTCCCCCCACCCCGTGGTTCGGTTCCTTTTTCATGGGCTCTCAATTATCAAGACGAGAATCCGTACCTGCCCTTTTTCTCCTTCCATTTTCCGCTTTCCATCTTCTTGGCCGCATCTTTCACCGTAAAATCGCCCGTGTACGCAGATTCTATTGCTTTTGAGCACCTCGCCTCCTTTGCCCCTTTTTTATCGGTCCATCATTCTCGCCCGACAGGCAGATAGAGAGTGAGCCTGGAGATTGGATATCCCAAGGTTTGCTCTTCTCCCGAAGGATGGAATTAGTTTCCCGTACCCCGGTAGCAACGCCAATTGCCCAAAGGTCGCTTTTTAGGTTTTTTCCCTTTCGTTTCCTGGCGTCCTGCATACTTTCCCCCAGACGATGGGACGAAGACATTTTTCTTCGAGATTTGTTTTCCTCTCCGCGCCGGGTTTTCCCGTTCTCAAAATCTCCTTTCTATCCCTTCTTTTCTTATCTAGCTTCTTACTGCGGGTTGAAGCGAAACCATCCACTTTCTTCCGTCACCCGCAATTGGCGTTTCAAATTCCCTGTTCCCACCCCCCCTTCGGGCCCCCCTTCCTGGACCCATCATGCGCGAGCCGAGCGGCTCTGGATTGACATTCGGGAACTATCCCTTAGCACGTAACCCCTCCCCCCCCCCGTTTTCCGGATCGCGCCCCTTTTTCCAGCCTTCCTTCTAACCACCGAACGTAACCGCGTCCATAGGGACTCCCTTACGGGTGGCGCGTTGTTTTTCCTTCCTTGTAATATTCTTAAGGTGTGGCTGCTAGAAACCTTTGAGTTTTCTCCGAGCTCCCGCTACCTTTTTGTCGGTCCCAGGTTTTTTTTTCTGTCTTTCCTTCGGCTGACGAGCAACAAAACCTCTTCAAGGCCAGATAGCAGGGATTTCCTCCCTCGATAAGTTTTCGCGGATTCTTTTCCCTTTGGCGCACGGCTGTTTCATCGATTTATTCGGGGAACAAAGCAGGGAAATTCGGGAGTGACTATTAGATGATCCCCCCTCTCTTTGTGCGTTTGGTCCTTTATTTCCCGCTTTGTTTCTTGCGGACTTCCCGAATGCCTCCCCTTTCGTGCCCCGTATGTATCGTCAGAGCTAATCAATTGTAAATTTTGTTTGTTCTCCTTTTTTTCCAAATCTGGTCTTCCTTCCCTTTGGACCAGCAGGGCAGTAGCTAGAAGGGGCTGACGTCGTTATTCCAGTATGGTACCTCTTTTGGTAGCACATTTCCACCGTTTTTCCGTATTTTCCTCCTTTAAGCGAGAACCAAAATGGGAACTGCAGTGTCGCTCATCTCTAAGCGTTTGCTGGTGGGGCATTCCCTACCATCACCACATCTGGGTGAATCGGAGTTCTTACTTTTCCCCCCCCCACGCAGACCCTATTTCTGATCCGATGGACCATGAGCGTTCCGAGCCAAAGAAGAATGGGCGCTGAGAAACACTCCCCACGGCAACGATTTTAATTCTGTGGTCATTTGTTGCGTCTCTTCTTTTTTTTTTTCTTTTCCCTCCAGAGAGCGTTCTCAGGCCCACCCCAGCAGTTGTGGAATTAATTGCTGCCCTTGGTTCCATCCCCCACTCCCCCCCTTTTTTTTGCTCGGAAACAGAGCGTCATGTATCCCTTGTATCCGTGCAGCACGTGCCGTCTGTGTCTCAGTAAGGTATGCCGCGCGCCCTCTCCCAAGTCTGGAGGGATTAGTCATGGTCCCCCAGCTGGGGAACCCCCCCCACATGGCAACTGACTTCCTGCGTTCACCTGCACCTTGACGTACCTTCTCGCCCCCAATGTCCTTCCTTTACAAAGCGGAAACAAACTACTGGAATGACAGCCCGTCTGCTCTTTTAAGATTCCGTTCCACTTCTGGGGTTGTCATTCCCACGCCACATATGCCCCCCCCCTTCCCTTTCAATCTATTGAGTGAAGATCTTAGTCCCTTTCCCCTTGGGGCACCGTACCCTTTAATGAATCGGGACGTTCCGGGCTTTGTTTCCAAACCGCGGCCAATTCACCCCTTCCCCCTCCGCCATTCGAATTAAGAATTCTTAAGAAATTTGATCCGATTCCCCCAATCTACTTTCCTTTGTCCCTTTAAAGCCTTGAGAGTCTGCTCCGCCCCTTCGGCTGGTACCCCTCCATGTCTACTTATTCTGCGGACCGTCGATATGCCTTGCATGCTTTTTTTCTCTTAGGCGTTAATGGCAGCTGTGACCAGCCCACTGTTTGCCGACGGTAGTGGTACTTCTCGATAACCCACTCAAATGGATTACCCAGCCACCCATTGAACCCCTAACCGATGGTGCTACTCCGTCAACGCCTGCCCCGTCCTGTCTTCTCGGCGGCTAGTTTGATACTTTTGCATGATTTCCCGGACACCGGGCGCGATCCTGACACCCCCCCTTGGCGGTTCGTCCTTACGCTTACTTCCTTCTGAATTGCCAAGGCCATCGCCCTGGTCTCGCTTCATTGGCAATTTGATTGGCTTCACCCCTTTTTTTTTTCTTTGAACGTGGGCTGATTGCACAACGGCCAGCCGGTGACCTGTTGGAGATGGTTTCGTTTTCTGCCTTCGTCCATACGGCGTAGCACCACGGATTTTGGCACGGAGTTCCACGGGGCCTCTCCCCGGTCTCGGCGCATCCTGCTCAAACATGTCTCACAATTCGTTCCCATCCCCATGTCTTCCCTCTTGTGAAATGTTTTATTCGCCGCGGTTCTAGGAAATTTACTCCTTATTTCTTTTTTTCTTGGCACTGGGGTGCGCCCAATGATAAGTGGAACCTAATTCCCATTCTTGCTCGAACCGGCGGAAAACCTTGATACCCCTTTTCTCCCTCGCCATTCTCTATATGCATTTTCTTCCCCGGCGCGCTAGTATCGCCGCCCTTTGCCCCCCCGGGGTATCCTTTTTCTCTCAACCCATAGAAGAAGTTCCGCGCCCCCCGTGCTCCTTTACGTGTGTGCGTCAAGCGGATTTGGGCCCTCATCTTTCACAGCCAGATGGCCGAGTCCCCGGCCGAAGGTCTTCCCATCGGGCTGATCTTGAAGCAAGCCATGCCAAGACCCCTCTCCGCCATCTTTTCGGGAACTCGGCCGACCGCCCCCCCTTTTGTCTCCTCTCTTCTTTTCCCCCCCAGGTTTGTGTACACCCCCCAGGTCATCGTTGATGCGAAAAGGGACTCAGCAAACTTGCCACCCGTCTCTGTGTAGTCCTCCTCAGGCCTAACTTTGCGCCCTGATTTTCCAGCAGTCTGCAGGTGTTTTTTCAGCTTCAAAGTGCACCCTTTCGTTCACTGTTCAGTTCCCTTGCCGCCCTCCCTTTCTCAGGTGCCCCTGGACTCGGTTCGGTTTGCCCTTGCCTCAATGCGCATATTAGCGTGAGCTCCGTCGTTTGCATGCTTCGGAAGCTTCACCCGGAAATCCCGACAAACCCTTTTTTTTCACAGTTTTTTCCCCCCATTACCCTTCCCCCCAATCCCTTCGTTTTAGTTTTCATTGTTTGTCTTACATGTTTCTTTACAACAGGAGTGGTGTTCCGGCAAAAGTAACATCCCCCCCCCCTCCCTTTTTACCCTTCGGTTCTCACGGCCTGAATCCCATCTAGCTGAATTGAAAGAACAGTCGGCCACTCTCTTTTTCATCCTCAGTTGTGTGTGGATCTTGACGGCCGTTATTTCAATCGGCTGCGATGGATTCATGTCTTGAATTTCTCTCCTTTTACCTTTCTTTTCTATTTTGGGACAAATTGAATTGCGTGCATGGACAAGACCAAACACTTGGAAAAAAAAGATTTCACTAAGAGGAGGTCAATGCCCCCCACTTGGTTCAAAATTTTCTTTGCTTTAGTTTTAGAGTCTCAGACACGCTGGCGCTCCGGATATCCGAACTGCAATGAGCACGCTCCGTCAAATTCCGTTCTCCACTTTTCGCGATGGAGTTCGGGCAAACTGTCATTAAACAGTACGAAATGAAGCACTTTGCGCTGCCGCATTTGTTCCGTCTGTTTCCAACCCCTTTTCAGACCATGCTAGGCCTGTCTTTTGTCCTATCCCGCTGGAACGCCGTTGCCCCGTTTATTTTTCTGAAAGTCATGTTTCGACCAACCCAACGGCCTTTTGTCTTTTTCCCCATTTTAAACCTCAATATTGGCCCCGCCTGTGATATCCCAGGGTGCGCCCCCCCCCCCTCCTCTTTTCTCCCATGTCGAGGTGGCTTTTTTTTTTCTTCTTCATTCATTTCAGAGCCGATGTTTCATACAGTAATGCCGTCTCCCCGGATTTGGCAGCCAGCTCCGCCCGATTCCTATCTGCAGCACCCGTACCATACCCTTTTGTCCCAGGTCCCATTTGCGGTGTAGAAACCCTCGAATGCTGGCCCCCTTGCATCGCATACTGGCCCCCGCTCGGTAACATGCACCGGAAATAGTTCTTAGTGAGCCGTGAAGACTAATCCATTTTTCTCCGTAGTCCGACGTCTCATTCCTTCTTTTTTCCCCCCCTCTTACTTGGCGTCCCTGTTTTTCCATAACGGGCCGCACGGTTTGTTTTTTTTCCCCTCTTTATCCCTCGACGGCAAACCATTTTCACTCCCTACGCGATGGGAAACAATTTGTTTCCCTTTACCTAGACTGGCGAGCCCTTTCCGTTTTCCCCACGCATAAACTCTCGCGGAATCTCTACCTCGTGGCCCGATTGATGACAAGCAGACTGGTAGACGGGCAGAAGAGGCCCCCATTCCCCCTTTCAGGACCCACATGTTGTCGTTTTTCCCCTCCCCCACTGTCCCCAGTACAACGTGCGGGCCATTTTTCCCCAATAATGCCCGGCCTGGGCGATGGCCTGGCTGGAACTGACCGGTCGCCGCCTGAACCCAGCAAATTTCTTTTCTTCTCGTCCGTCTGGTATCAGTGATTCTCATGCGCACCGTATCAAATCACCGTAGCGCACAGGGGACGGGCTTGCTGTTTTTAGGTCCATCTGATAGTTTTTTTTGGGACGATTTTTTCTCGAGTGCAGCTCGGGTCGCAAGTCGGCTTATTGCTGGTCGCGCACCATTGAAGGACAGCCATAAGTAGCACCAACAGCAGTACTGCCCCTCTTCTCCTCGGGAGCGCCAATATCGAAGTGAGATGTCGGACTTTTTTTCGGCGCTTGCTCATCGATTTATTTTTTCATTTTTATCAGGGAAGTGGTGTTATTTGAAGCTTTCTCTTTTTTAGAGCGTCGAGATTTTTTTTGGAATCCGGCGGCTTCTTGACCGCAGTTTTTTTGCCGGACGTCCCTTGCCTGTTAAATTTTTCCCGTTGCATCGCCGCCTAAATCACTCCATTTCTTTCCCAAATGCTTTTTCATTCTCTCCTAGGGGCAGTGAGGATGCACCCCCAAGCAGGACTGGTTTTGCAGCAAGTTTCGTTTTGCATTCTATTTCTCTTTTGTTACCCCCTTTAATTTTTTCCACGTCCCCTTTATTTTGTCCGCGCCTGGAAAGCCTTACGGTCAAGTTGGACAGTGGACGCTTCACCTCCCGAGTTTGCATTCTGGTGCTCCATGTTTTCCCATTCCTCCATCATGTGGTATTGAATCTGCGCGGCTCTTACACCTCCGTCCCCTGCTGTCCGAGTTGCGATCGTTTTGACATCCCCCCCCCCACAGCCCCCACCCCTTATGGGGGTGTGTAAACGCCGCAGGCAAGCTTCTCTCTGGGTCTTTTCTCGATTCTCTCTTATCTCCTTTTGTTGTTTTTGCATCTCACGCCACGGCCCAGCTTTCCATTATCCGTTGCCTGCCGTTTGTTCTCAGTCGGCCCATTTTATTGTTGGTCTTTCATCGGAGCTCAGCTTTTTTGGACGGTAATGTCAACGTGCAGTTCACCAACAGGACTGATTTTTCTCTTCTTCACCATGCCCCACCCTCTGCACAGCGTTCTTTTAGATAATTCCCCCTTTTCCCCCCTTGCCTACCTGCTTCTCCGTACAAAATCCATGTCTTTCGTTGAATGGCACCCTGGCACCTCACTTTATTGCCAGACTTCCCCCCCTTCTTGCATTTTCCGCCCCTCTGGGGGTTCCTGTCAATGCCCATATTTTTCCATAATTACCTAAAAGTCTTTACACTGATTTTATAATTAAGCTGCCCGATTTCTTTTTGTCACCGGCCTTTACCCCCCCCTCTTGACGTCCGCTTTGCGTCATGGCCAAGGGCCGTTCCCGCCCATCCGTCGAATATTTTATCTCTAAGATCGAATCGGATCCTCCCCATCCGATTTGTTCCATGTTGAATACAATCGTTCTGCATCCGCGCCCCATATTACTAGCACCGACATGCTCCCCCCATATCATCTCCGTGAATAACGTTTCTCTATTCCCCTTTCCCTCTTTTTTTGTGCCTTTCAAGCTCTTTCCGCTATTCTGCATGTTTGCCCTCCCCCGTTTGGAGCTCCTAAAAATCAAATCGTTTTTTCTTCCCAGCCCCCTGACAAACTATTCCGCTGGTCCTGCGGACAACTCCACCCGTCCTATGTTCCCTATGGCTTCCTTTTCGTTTTTGCTCCGTCGCCCATTTATGAATAAATGGTTCCTTTCTCGGCACTACTTTGGCGGTTTCGGCATTACTCCGGATCGTCCTGAATTCGCCAACGGCAATCGCCGCTTTTTCGCCCTGATTCCCCTTCCCGGCCCGCTTGTTCTTGGGACGTGTCCGATTTTGAATCCAAGCCGTGACGTCCTGACCTGAGGGTTTTCTGCACCTGTGCTCCCTTCCTTCTCCCGCACGCCCCGGAGCCTGGAACGGAGAGGTCCTGACGACTTGGCTAAGCCCGGCGCGGGGCTCTGCCCAAACTGCTCCTTGTATCACCTTCTTTTTCCCCCCCGGTATTCGGGTATTCTGGGAACATCCCGCCGCGTTGACGAGAGTCAAATTAACATCCCGATTCATGGGTTCAAAATGGGCGTTGAGACACATTACCGGAACCCCCCCCCCTTCCCCCCATCATTGGAGTCGATACGTCCCCGCCCACCTGATATCCTCTTCTGGCCAATCGCTATCTGACTGTTGCAGGTTGGTTCTCTTTTTTTTGCGCCGCATTGCCCAGGGCAATGGCCGGGTTTTCTCCTAAAATCCGGCCCTCTTACAATGTTTTGATTTCCGTTTCTGAAGCCCTTCTGCATCATTAGTCCCCTAACGCGGGCATTTGCCGATACGGCCAGATTAATTGCTCCACGATATGACTTGAACAAGCCATCCAATACCCCCTTCCTTTTTTTTGAACCCCCCTTCCTCAATGTGATGCAAGCCTTTGCTCTCTAGGTCCAAGATTTTCGTTTCCCGGTGGTGGTCCCGCCACCGCGCCCCCCCCCCAGTTCGTCTAAACCTCCCCTCACAACCAATCCGTTGCACCTCCCCCCTTCGGTTTTTAAATCCCGTCCCTTCCACGTGCTGACGGATAACATTTTTCAGACGTCAACCCGGTGCTCCCGCAGCCTAAAGTGTTCAATAATTTCGCATGGTCAGGCGAGCAATGCCTCTCTAGGATGTACAATTTGCCGACCGTTAGGAATTTGACGGGCTTTGCTACATGCTGCTGCTTTTTGCAGCTCCTCCCCCTGTCGTGGGCCCTTCTCCTACCTTTTTTTCAAAATTCCCGTCCCCCTTCCCAAAACGTTCAATTACCCCTATTCCCCTCCCTCTGAAAAGCTTCGTTTTCCGCCGACTTTTTTTTGTCTTTAATGTGCTAGCCTCACTCCAGACGGGTGTGTTTCCCCCTCGCCCAAATCCCCTTTCGGTTTTACGTCGCAATTCCTGAGGTTCCTCCCTCATGATGCAGTCACCGGTTTCTTCGGCTCCCCCCTCTTTTCTCTCTTTTCCCTAGTGGTGTTGAGATACGTACGCGCTGCTCCAGTTCTTTCAATCATCGTCCCATGGCCAGGCCCATGTGGGAATTTTTTGAGCTCCTGTAAACCGGCTGCGATTCCTTTTCCCCTCTTCCCCTGGATCTGAGTGAATGCGTGATCCACCCCCCAACAATCGTGAATGCTTATTACGAGTTAATTGTTTTGTTTGACCCGTTTGAAAAAAACTTATGTTCTGGTTTTTTTTTTCTTTCCTCCTTGATAACTTTTGCTCCGGCTAACGAAATCGGTGCAAGCCCTAATTCGCCTTGTTAATCCCCCCCCAAGTTGCATATGTTAGGCCTTTTTCCCCCTTCCTCGTTCCGACTTAATGAATTGCACTTTGCGTCTTTTCCCCCGTTTCCTCTCTGGCAAGTCTTATCCGTCAGCATCTTAGTTCCGTTTAGCTCACGGGTTCCCCCCCGCTTTGAATTTCCTGTTTTTCCGCATCAACGCTGACGCCTTTTGTCACCCACCTTTTCCCTCAAAATCTGTGGCTCTTTAGATATTCACCAGGCGGGCCCCCCATTGTCGTTTTCCTTTCCCCTTCTCACAAAGGCTTCGCTCTTTCATGCTGATCAAGGAAAGCCGAGGTATACAGTAATTTACTTTCAAATGGGCCCGCCCCCCTTCGTCCCCTATGTCCTCTGGTGCCGTAAAGCGTCTTTTCCAAGGGAACCCTAGGTGATGAGACACCAGACCCCTTCTGGCAAAGGCGGATCGGCCCCCGCCCCTCTCTCGGGAACCTGTCCGTAGATAGAGAGTGTTTTCGCCTTCCGTTCATGTGGATACCATTTCCGCCCTTCTTTCTTCTCCTTGAATTAGTTTTCTTTCCCTACATTGGGCGCCCCGCCCCCCCTTGTGCACCCTAAGCACTTTTGTTACCCTTTTTCCGATCTACATACCATTTTCCATGACCTCTTGGGAACCCCTCATTTTGAGACATTAGCTGATACTTTGCACCAGCCCCTTCTGGGTCTTCCCCTGGAAACGTCCTCCCTTCCTTCAGCGATTTTGAACGCCGTCTTGACTGAGAGCGCCACCCATTCCCCCCCTTTCATGCACCGGCATCCGGCGTTTCCCTTCCTCCCGGTCCATCCAACGTGGGCTCTGCAAAACCTTCTGAGCCCCCTTGCGGAAGCGGCGATCCTTGGCGTCATTCGCTGACCCTTTCTTTTACCAACGCCACAGTCTTTTGCCGAGGTCCCTGGCCCGTCCCTTTATTCCCAACACCAACCGACCGTAGCGCGAGGGACATCGCTCTTTACGTTCCTGTAGCCCGGAGTTTCATTTGGTGGGGACGTAGCGATTTGTCGTTGGCCGTAACGGTTTTGTCTGGTAAATACCTGCCCGGATGCGTATGCGCGCCCTTGGAGGACGAGCCAATTAGACCCCACACACCGGCCATTCCATCCCTCCTCCCTGGGATTCCCAAGAGATAATTGACCTTTCGGAATTCTTATCCTAGCGGCGCGGTGTCATCCTCTTTTCTTCAACCAAACTCAGGGAAATATCTGTTCCTTCTCCCATTCGAGTCTTAGAGGATTAGCGGTTCTTGGACCGGCGGCCTGTCCCTACCGCATTTCTTACTTCCGATGCGTTTAAGTCCTAGCTCTTCGCAGTTTCCTAATCACTCATTCTACGCTTTTGAGGTTTATGGCCCCCTTTAGTTTGAAGGTACCCAAAGCTATCGGAGATGAATCCCTTTTTCGTTCTTGCATTCCCCTTTATCCTTGTATTTCCGATTTTCCCTTTTCCCCCCCAAACCGGTTTTTTTCTCTTTCCATTGTTGCCGCGCCGATTGACCCGTAAGGTAAGGACTGAAGTGACTCTTCCATTTTGGATTTCCCTGGGGGACAGATCAATCCATCCCCTGGTGAATCTGCGGGAAATTTTTACGACCCCCCTTCCTCTTTCTGGATATGGTCATGTTTTTTCTTCCTCTGTTTCCAGCCAAACAAATCATGTTGCGCGGACGGAGAAACAAGCGGTTTGCAACTGTTTAATTCCTGCTCCTGGGCGTGAGATCTTTCTCTACTCTTTTTTTCGCTCAGATAAGCAACATCGATTAAACGAGTTGCCTGTTCCATTCCCTCGCCCCCTTGCTGTGCTCGGGACCCAGAGCGTCATCCTAGGGTGCAAACAGGGCCTATTCCTTGTTCCGCCCTGCCTTTTCTCCCCCCCCTTTTACTTGGGTAAGATGCCCCAGGGAATCCCACCCATCCGGCAACGCGAGATGAAGGCTTCCACAGCTGACCTTTTCCTCGGCGCGGACCCCTAAATGTCCCCGTTTGAGTTGACTAACCAAGCTTCATCCCCCCCCCATACTGGAATACCTGCATTCCGCGCCTTGCGTTGGGTATTTATGCCTACATATTTCAAGACTCCCCCAAAAGCTTTCGATTGTTAGTGATTAGTTTTGATATCTACTCTGCATTCACTTTAACTGCAGGACGTCCGTTTTCCCGTTTAAATGCGGTCACCAACTGGCCGCCCGGTCCAGCCCTCCTTCTTCAAAGCATCTATAAGACGAATCTTACCGATGCCCCATATCTTTTCCCTGATTTGTCGAATAAACTGCGCATTTCCGCGCCCTGCTAGACTGAACTACTGCATCATATCTCTTTTAATCCCGTCGCTATCTTGCGCTTTTCTGTGTTCTCTTGCTTTCTGCCAATTGCCGCGCAGGTACAGCTGAGCCTCTTCACACCCGAAGCCTACCCTTTTTTCCCCCCCCCAGTCGGATTTCACCCCCTGAACTATACCGCTGGGGCTATGGCCTTCCCCCAACTTCCTAAAGTTTACTCCCCTGGCGCTAAGAGTCCCTACGTGGGTCCATCGTTTGATGAATGAATTTACGGAGCCAAATGCGTTCCCCGCCCCATCCTCCCGAAAGTCCCCAAGCAAAGGGGGCCTGGCGGGCCCCCTGTACCGATTCGAATGTGCCGACCCACGAACGACCCAGGGAAAACCTCCTTAAGCTTTTCCCATGGTAAATAGCAGTACGGACCGGGGGAAAGGCCTATTGGAATCCGCGGGAGGGGATCATTATGGGGAGGGTGGGCTCACCCCAAAGAAGGAAGGCCCGGCCTTCCCCCTGGAATGTGGGGATTTGGTATTCGTCCCCCGCCGTGCCCACCCTGACGGTACAGACAATCGAATTCAAGAAGGTTCGTTTTCCTTTCCTTCAGAACCGTGGCCCGCAGCCCCCGCTGGCTGTCCGCATTCCTAACCCTCTCAAACCTTCTCCATTCTTCGGAATCCAATGGCATCTCCGGGGAGCGCTTGGTGACATTTTTCACCCTGGTCCTTATGGCACTGGGCGTGCTCCAATCCTCTTTGAAACAATTCATTCCTCCGGGGCCCCTCTTTCCGGGATACCCATCTTACGGCAGGCGCCACTCTTAGCCCTTTTCATCCCGGCGCTGCTTTTGCCGTCCGCCTTGCTAGAGGTTTTTTTCCAATCATTTCGCTGACCCACGTTGGATTTCTGTGCGACTGCTGATGCATTCCGGGTCAACCCCCCGTCACTGGCGGGCCATTTCTGAGAGATTCAATTTTTATTCCCCTCGGGCTTTGACTTGACAAAAAGCCACACGCGAAGCGTTTATCGGCGAAACCTCCCCCCTGCATGTTCCCAACACGTGCCTATCTCAGCCCTCTTTCCACTTTTTGAGGTTTCTTGGACACATGTTTTTATCCTTTGTCTTCCGACATTTCAGCACACCATCGTGCCCTGCTCGCGTTAGTACCGAAAGGCCTTCGCGTCCTCCCAGTGTCGCAACCGGTTAAGTCCTTTCCCCCCATTTCTCTTTTTCAGGACGCGCAGTCCCTGCCCTCGGCTAGGGGCCACTCACGTTCTTTTTGATTCTTCTTCCCCAGATTAGCAGGCCGGTTATTGTGGCCATGTCTAATGAGGACTTCCCCCGGAAGCACTCAAAAACCTTTGTGTTCCCCATCCCTCTTAATAAGCGTTCCGCATGATTTGAGAAGCTCCTCGTTTTTCTAAAACCATACTATATCAAGCTTTTCCCTGAGACATACATGAAACTTTGCTGATTAAAACGCAGCCTCGTCCT
>Ga0179593_1294610_pt1 | contig 12560 bp, 11 predicted proteins | sample CZODoug2_1_08_16_FD_185931 | JGI IMG/M metagenome (GOLD analysis project Ga0179593, IMG submission 185931) | Vadose zone soil fungal communities from Angelo Coast Range Reserve, California, USA - CZODoug2_1_08_16fungal (PacBio error correction) | ecosystem: Environmental > Terrestrial > Soil >... | reverse complement strand
GCGAGCACACCCTCAGATCATCCTTCGTGCTGAACCCTTCCCACTCTGCACACCCCAAGTTTCCCGACTTGGCGCCCCCCTCCCTAGTGTTTCCTTATGCGACCGTAGCTGCGTCCTATGCTTTCCAATCGTCGCCCTACAGTCATATACGTTCTTCCTGACCTCAGACGATACCTACGAACTCGCACACCCCCCAAAACCCGCACGAACCATTCTTCTTGAGAAGCGGGCCCCCCCGGCCATCCTCCTCCCTCTTCGTCTTCGTCTCCCAGAGGCAGTCCGAGTTCGCACAACAGTTTACCGTCCTGTATGAACCCTCCCGGCCTACACCGGGAAGCCTCCTCCCCCCCCCGCCTCCTCTCCTCACTCTTGACATCCGGTATCCCTCCCCTGTAGAAATCGCCAAACGTCTGCAACACGTACGGACTCAACTTTTTCGACTCTTGCTTCCCCCAGCAGGGCCTGTGGCCGTCCTTAAATCCTATAGCGAATAACGTTTGGCTCTTTCTCGCTTAACTGTACCGGATGTGCTTACTCATCGTTACATATGTGTTAAGTCCTTAGTTTCGTCTTTCTTATGCCGGTCTTCCCTTCGTGGACCCCTATTTTGGCCTTTGACGCCTGAGGGCTACTGTGGGTTCAGCTGAGAGATAGTCCTTGCCGACTCTTTCGGTGTCCTTATTGCCCATTGTCTGGACGAAGACGGCCTTTCTGTTCCTTTCTCCCTCTTCCGCTTAGTCCGACCCCTGATTTCTAGCTTGCACTTCTCTCCCTGCGGATTGCCCTCGGCTAGACGCTGGCGGAGTTCCCTATTGATCCTTTTTAACATCAATGTGCATCTCTAAAAGCCTGCCAAGTCGAGGTGGTTCTTGTGATCCCTTCTGAGCTCAGTGAGCACACCCACTCTATTCGCCGGGCCTTCGTCCTGAACGCATTTAGGAGATTCCTCCCCCATGAGACAAGAGGTCGTCTTGTGATTAGCTCACCTCAGTTTTATTCTGCTGACTTCCTTGGTTGATTTACAATATCCCGGTGCCGATCTCTTTACGGAGGCATCGCTTTTTCTTAGACTGGTGCATCATTTCTCAGCGGTCGCCTTCATCAAGTAATTCCTATGAACTTCTAGTCGGCCGAAGGGCTTGGTCCCCGTCCTAATTTCGGGATACGGCCTCTTTCTCCAGGTGTGAGCTTCTTAGACTTTACAGTCCGTAAGTTAGCCTAGTGTAGAGCCGCTAACCCCCCCCCCCCCTCTCCTATTGCCTCTGCCCGACGGTCCCCCATGATTTTGCTGCGTAATAGCCTTTTAGATTACGAAATCGTCTCAGTAAGGTAGTGCCTAGCATAGTCCCGCCTTTTCCCTTCCTCACCCCTTCTCCCAGCGTCCCCCTTTGTACCTACTTGAGACTTTAATCTGAGAAGCCACTGGATGGGCCGGATGCGTTTTCCCTCCGCGTCGTCCCTTTCTGTTTAGCCCTGACTTGTTACCCATCAGTGGATTTCCCCCTTTAATTACCCCGATGGACTGTCGACCTCACTTCGCCTCTTTTTGCCCTTTTCACGGCTCCTAGGGCCCTTCCCGTCTTCTTCGTTAGGGCTTCTTTGCGTCCCGCAGGGCGCCCGTGTGGGGGCCCTCTCGCACGTCGCCGTGTCACAAACGTGTTTGAGTACTAGTTTACGCTGACGGGATCCCTTCGCCGATAGCAGTGTCTGACGCCGTTCGAATTTCTTCACATCCTACCCTCTCCGTGTCTGTCTGACGCACCTGCTGAGAGCCGTTCCCGTTTACCTGGAGGTGTCTTTACTACGCGCGCTTCCACTCTTCATGTCTCCCTCATCCGTTTTCCTTTTTTGACCGATTAATAGGTCCTGCTCTCCGGGCAGCTCTGGCTTCCTTTGAGAGATGGCCTATGTCTCCTTTCCCTGACCGTCTTCGTCTTGTCCCAGGTAGACGGTCCGTATGGACACAGCTCGTCATGCGAGAATCCGGAGACATGTCGCGCCGGCGACGGGACCTCGTCTTTCTTTTTCCTATTGTAGAAACCTGGTTTCGTTTCGGTTTAGTACTAGGAGGTTGAAGGTTCTACTGGTGAGCCTTCCTTTTCTTCCCAGACTCTCCATTCCCGTATCTTGCCCACGGAACGAGAACCGAGTGCCAAAACTGACACAGACCTTGCTTCCACGGTCACTACTCTTTTTTTCTCTCCTTTGCTTCGGAAGCATGTGAGGGCCTTCTGCTCCCTTAGGCCGGACCAATCTTTGCTCGACTTAGACACTTCAATTCCTACCCATTATCTGGGCATGAGGCGTCTTGGTGTGATGCACAGCGCCACAGAGTGCCCGACGCTCACGATCCACCGTTTTCCTTCGTTATAAAGGAACCCCCTATATTAGGGAATGCTTCTCATTCGATTGGTATTATTCCCCTTACCTAAGGTGGTGTGGTGCGAGATTACCGAGCGTTCGTAGGCGCCCTGTATCGTTTGCTATATAGAAAAGCGTTACACCCTTTAAGACAAGTCGTGTTCCTCTCCCGCTTATGCTTGCCCCGGGTGCACAGTGGTTTTACCTTCATCCTATCCTCCTACGAAGCTCAGTCCGTGTCCCGACTGCAGACCAGTTCCCCCCACAGCACTCAGTCCTAGTGGTTTCTCGCCTCACCGACCGCTCGCTACGCGGCTTGGCCTCCTTTAGGAGCGCTGCGTTGCCCATTGTCGTCTTTTCCAAGACCACCAGTCGCGCGTTGACGTCATATTATACCCCTCTCTCGATTAACTTTGACTATTCTCCTTAAGCTTCTACCCAACTCGTGTGCCCCCAACGGTCCTTCACAGCTACCTTAAGCCGCTACTCTACGTTGGAGATCTCACAGTCATTCCTTCCTTGTATAGTTTCACCCTTCTGGCTGCCCTGGAAGAAGCCGTTCCACGCATTACACGAGCCAGTTCGATCGCTGCCAGCAAACATTAGAGCGCTCGACCCCGGTCACCCAGTAAAACTCTTATGATTTTATCTCTGTCTCCCGGCGCCGTTTCCTTTTTTATACTGAAACTTTTCGTTTTCGTATCCCTTCGGTATCCCATTAAACTTTTATAAGTTTACTCAGTTTCTATGCCTCCTTTCTAGCTCGCGATCTCAGTTTTCCTCCATGTCTCGGAAGACCTCTGCCATAACCCCACGTTTTGTTCAAAACTCTCTACGGGCTGCACCTTCCCCTTCTCCTACGTAAGTAATCAAAGGACCTAAATTTCGCCTCTTATCTCCTACAGGTACCCCACCCTTTCTTTCCCTCTTCCTGTCTACTTTCTCTCAATCTAATCGGGACCCTCCTACTGTGTCATTGTGGAGAGTCATAAACACCCCGGTTTCTGTCCGGCCGGGCACACCGAGGATTACAACCTGAGGGCGAAGATGATGTGTAAACATGAGACATGTCGTCCATTGACCAATTCCCAGTATGGGCTACCGTGGTGTGCCTACCATCTTATCCTATTAGATTTGTTCGAACTGGCAAGTATCGTACTCCCAGAGCCGCTTCTCGTTTCTCACTGGTATTGCGGCACTTTACCTTATCATCTCCCTCCCAACATTCCTGTAGCCCCCCTTCTATTCCCTCGCCGGTGCTCTCTCCCCTCCTCGTGTTCTTGGGATGTGTCCTCTCGTGCTCTCTACCATTGCCTGTCGCCCGACCTTAGCACCTCCCCCTGTCCCTGCTTGGATTTGAACCCTTCCCGTAGGCGTATATTCAACTTTATCAGGCTTCGGGTGGCTGCCATGGGACTTTTTTGAACTTGCCGCACTTGTTCGGCAATCGCGGCTCTTCGTTTCGTTAGCGCCGCTCTTTGAATCGCGTTACGCCACATCTCTAGTCAAACTTTTCCGAACTGGTCAGTTCCTCTTAAGACCGCCCTGACCTGGCATTCTTGGTTCCCTGATGATATACTCGTCGTTTAATGGATCCTTGTTTTTTATCTCTGTTGTCCGAATGTCTCTAATTAGGATTTCTAGCCAGTCTCCGGAGCCCGTCCTGCGCCCTTTGCGACGCTCCCGGTTTTCTCTGCTGTTTAGTTTTAGTTTTTGAAACATGTCCCACGCACATGACCAACACGAATTTTCATGCATAGTCTGACCCATCCGATTTTCCTCCCCTCCGGGCAGATCCCTTTGGTCTTTAGTTTGGCAGCCGGCCGACTTTTTCGTTACTTACTGAGTTTTGACAGGGGCCCCTCAAGTTTATATTTTCAAGTTGGCGCCCGCACACTTTTTTCTACTCTATCGAGGGACATTCGTCCGATCCGCTCGAGCAGACGCCCACCAAAATCTCCCCCAGCCATTTTTATCTATTCGACTCGTGTACTCTTCCCAAAGTGAAAAGCTAATACGCCCGTGCCCCTTCTTCCATCCCGCCACCCAGACTGTCCGACTCGTCGTACTCCCCCCGGCCGTCACCCTTCTCTCCGCGCTAACCCGCGGGGTAGGACGCCTGACTAGCGCTTGACCGCGTCACCGAACGAGAATTCTTCCTTCTCCCGACCCCCTTTTAATTCCAGCGAGTGTTTCTACGTGTATGTCGACTTTCTCTCCCCCACGAGCCCTTCAGTTTCCTCTCTCGAGTCGAGGCTACTGTGTTCTTGTATTCCCCCTCTCCTTTAAGTAGGGCCTTTTTCTGGGTGCATCCGCAACACGGGAGCAGATCTGACGTCGTGTCCGCCCCCCTCCCTTAACTATGATTCGTCGTCGGGGATTTCTGCCCTTCCGGCCCCGCCTCACTTCGCTCCTCTAAGAACCGAATCGAGCGTTCGCTTATAAGTTCTTTAGTTTCCGAAAGATGCACTAGCTTTCCTAGCCAAGACGCGTACGGCTTCTCATAGAACTACTTCATGGACAGACTTAGACCTTATTGACCCGCCTTTCTCTTTTGGGCCTTACTATTCTACTGAATTGTTTGGACCTGATAATCTAGTCCCCATCTCTCATCCCTTCTTTTACAGACCCATACCCTGATTGTTGGTTTCTATTGCGGAAGCTGATCTATCACCCCGCCAGTCGTCCATCCATCCTTCTAAGATCTTTTTTTTCTCCGTGCCCCTGCCATACATCGGGCGCGCCCTTACGCGGCCCTCCTATCTCGGTCGCCGCTTCTATTTTACTCTGGCATTATGATCATCAAGCCATTTTTCTAACTTCGAAACTCTCACAGACTCTCCGCCGCCCTTACTTACACTCTGTCAGGAGCTTATTTTATTAGCGCCCGCTTCCCCAAGGAGAAATCCGAGCGCACGTAGATCAGTCCCTTCGGGCTCCCCCCACCGTCCCCCGTACGCTCGGAGAGCGCCGGGTATCACCCTCTTCAATGCCCATAATACCTCGCCCCTCCGTTAACCCGAAACTCCCCGTGCTTACGAGCCTTAAGAAGGTGCTTTCTGAATGTATAAATCAACAAAGTAGGCCACCCCCCGGTACATTATCTCCACCCCTTTCGCGCTGTCCTCGCTGCAACCTATGTGTTTACGGTTCGCTCTAGTTGACAATCCCGCGACGGGTCTTGCCCGATTTACCGTGTTGGGCCACCTGAATAGATCCCGACCTGTTTCCTGATTCGTTTACCTCCGATTTGTTGACTTTGGTGTAAGGTACTAGGGCCTGACTCAGGATTGTCGCTCTATGGTGCCAGGGAGACTACGTGCGATATACTCACGAGTCTGAGCCGGTTCCAAGATCCTATTAGTCATAGTTGGCTGCACTGCGCCGCACGGAGTCAACTGTGTTTGGCCGTAAGGTAGTAAGCTCGGAGCTGGCCAATGTGATTTCGCTTCGCGATCGACTTGAGAGCATCCTTCTCGCCAGCAAGGTATATGGAGTGCAATTCTTTAGGCCCCCCCAGACATTATGAACTCTTGCTTTTTCCCGTATGGAAAACTCGTTTAGTTTCATTGCGAGTTAGACCCCGATTACCCTTCACAGTAGGGCGTGTCTTATAGATGCTTCTATTCTCTACCCGTGCCTCCCTACTCGTATAATCCCCTTTCTGGCCCCAAACGCTTGGCCGTTACAATAGCAAACTGTCGGTCTTCCTGAGTTCTGCGGACCCCCTTTCCCTTTTTCTACAGTCCTGGAAGCTCCTTTCATACCCTTGCAATCCATACTATTAGATCTTGGTAGCCTCTTCCTGCGCAGTCCGCGTTAATTTCCCCCGACAATGTCAAGCTCAGGTGCGCTTTAATATTTCCCATCCTGCTGTGGTACACCTTCCCATTAGAGATGGATGCACTTTTTTTCCCTGTCGCCTGGTGCTCGCGCGTCCCCATCTTCCTACCATTAATTTTTTGGCAGTTAATCGATCTTTTTCACAGGGATTTCCGCATGTTTGCCCTCCTAGCTCCTTCCTAGTGAGGATTTGTTCAGTGAGTAGCCAGCGGAGCTCGAGCAATGTTGAGTCTCTGTTTCCCGTTCCTCTAGTGGGCTTTATCCAGCCTTTTCCATGAGGGAGACGTTCCGCCACATACTCCCATGGGCCGTCCCGAGATGAGACTTCCCCCCGCTCAGTCCAGAGAGACTTCGGGAGATGATTGCCCGTCTGTTCCCGCCCCGCGCCCATTTTACGTCTCGGGCCCGCCTACGACCACTCGTCCGGCTCCGATCTCTTACGAAGCGATCTCGCTTCTTGGCTGTCCCCTTTTCGTCATTACTTCGGAGCCGTGATGAGTGATCGGAGTGAACTGTGTCGCGCCCTCTTGAGAGATTTTTCGGCTCACACCTTTTAGGCGCGTTTCGTCGCTTTCCGAATCCTTTCTCGATGCTATGCTGCATCTCACAGCGGTATATTTAGAGCAGTTTAAAGTCCTCTCCCCTCACCTGGTTTCGGCTTTAGCCATCGCCATTAAGTAGGCTCTCTGGCCAGACGAAGAGTGGAATACCCTTTGGTACGTCGTGCCTCTTCAAGCGCTCTGCGTGTTTGAAGCGCCCTGATTTCGGCCCTTACATTCCGCCACTCGAGCACTTCCCCTGCGTCCCGCCATGGGCCGCTAGATTGCTTAAGGCAATAAGTTTTCGTCTCCTGCGTGCGATGAGAGTATTTGTCTTTTTCGTGTTTCTCAAAGAGCTGTAGGGGGATGTGTTTGTCGTCGAGGAGGTAGTAACTCGGTCCCCTTGGGATAATCCAGCTCTACGTCGGTAGGATATAAATCTGTGCTCATTAGGCACTCTGAACCTAGGACAGAACAACACCCATCAGTGACGCCCTTTTCTTATCCCCTTTTGCCGAGCTTTGGTGACCCTTGCGTGGTAGCCCCTGGCATAAGCCCTTATGTCAGACACCGTCCTGATCATAAGGTTCGTCCGGACCACTCTTCACTCTACTTCGCCCCACGTCCGATTTTTCACCCCTCAATCGAGGAGGACTTTCGTCCTGCATTTTCGTTAGGGTCCCAAGTACGGTGGATTCTTAGACAAGCCCCCCCTGTGTATCGCGTGTCTCCGGATCAGAAAAAGACCGTAGGCTCCTCTTTGGTTCCCGAAGTAAGGTGTTGTTGTTTGGTTCCTCGATCCCGCCCCGATTCTTCTATTGTTTAGGTTAGGAGCATACTGGAAATCGTGTCTTGCCCCACTCCGAACCTTCTTTCCTCCAGCATTCTCGAAGGTCTTCTCTATCTTAGGGAAGGATTTAACTGATGCATTCCCTGTTACTCGAGCCCTTTGATTACCTAGCAGCTGAGTTAGTTGACAGTGAGGACAGTGGACGTCTTCCCCCGACGGCAGCGCTCCCCTCTACTCGTTTTGCCCTTCGGTGCCAGGTTATCGGTGTTTTTAGTTGGCCACCCGGTGTCTGTGGCTCATGAAAGATTGGACCTCTCGGCAAGATTATCCCTCGCCTTCCCGGCCCTCGCTGTTTTCCCGTGCCTAAAAGGTTTAGTTTCTCGGCGTGCGAAAGGCCTGCGACACTGAGCCCAGATCTGCGTCTTCACAGACAAGACCGCCTAATCCAGGTGGCCTCGACGTCTCACCTTGAGAGTCATCTTCTAGTTCCACGTCGCTCTGTTGCCTCCGTGTTTCGTCATATCCCTCACTTCGGCCAGATTGTATCAAATTCACAGTTTCAGGGCTGTAGACTCGCCGTCCCATGACCAGTACCCCCCTCTGTCTCTTTTTAATATACTTGCGACCCAGCCCGTTTTCCCCCGGTCGCCTCCTGAAAAATTGGGACCCCCCCTTTCGTTGCCCTCCGGATTTTTTTACAGGGATCGCAGGTTGATTGCACTTCCCTTAGCCGAGTCCGCTCGAGCCTACTCGCGCGTAAATACCCCCGTGGAGCCACCTGCGTTCTCGCACGGTTAGTCCGTAAAAAGGTCACAAGTTTCCCTCCCCTTCCCTTCCTTTCTGGCCCATACGCCGAATCTAACTGTGTCCCTCCCCCTATTCAGTAGCCGCTCCCCTTTAGGGAAAAGCTCCGGTGTCCTCTCGTCGTTTTTGCAATAGTCGTCACTTCGGGCTTAGAATTTCTCGGGACTCTCCTCCCTTTGTGAATGACTCCTTTTTTTACAGTGTGCCCTACGGCTTGGACATGCCCTGGGACTGAGTTGTGAGTAACGAAGCTTTTCCCTAGTGATCCTCCAGCGGAATATTCCAATTTCCCCTCGATCCCATTTTTACGCTGCTGTAGCTCCCGTAGGCCGACATCCTCAGATTTCTAATCTTGGTTCCTTGTGAGAAGGAGATCCTGCTCGTCTTCACGGCCCTCACCTGTCTCGGTACGATCCCCATTTCTCCAGAACGTAGCCCTCGCCCTCCTTTGGTTGTGGAACCCCCCAACTCGAGTCTGCCCCTGGAACGAGTGTCCCATGTGAGGTAGTCAGATAACCTTTCAGACCCCGGGAAGAATGCACCTAGGGGTAGTCCCGCCCCCCACAACGACGTGAATTTTTCTGGCATCGGCCCGGTGGCTAAAGTCTGAGGGACATCATTCCCCTTCCTTGCCAGCTCGTTCCTCCTTTATTTTTTCCGATACTCTGTGCGTATTCGTAGTCTTTTCTTCGTTACATGCCCGTTAGCTCGCACCACTGAACTAACCATTTTAGTTTTCGTATAGATCCAGATCGTCTATGGATATCAGCCAGGACGGCTTAAGGAGTATCCTTGCGGTTTATCGATGGTTTAACGGTCTAGGTATAATCCCCCTGAGAACCTAAACCCTGGCCTTCTGTCAGGATTGTTAGTCCTCGTGTTCCCTGGAACTAGACTACCACTAACAGTATGTTCTTCCCGCGGAAATCGATGGAAACAATTTGCTCTTCAGCTAGCAGGGTGTAGAATTAAGAAAGGAGTCGCTGACCGACCTTCCGACCCTGCCGATTTTCATTAGAATGGACTCGGGCCCGTAGTTTCCCCGGCTAGTGCTTCCCAAGAGAGTCTCTCTGCGATGGCACCTACCGATCGCTAGCGAGTTTAAAAAACGCCATTCCTGCCCTTATCGATTCTCTACTTGTACGCCGGCCCCCCCACCAGTATTCCCATAATCTCCTCTGTATTCAACCGCTTCACCATAAGCTGTACCCTAGGATTACCTAAGGTACACTTGTCGCGTCTTAGGCCACCTGCGGTACGCCGCCTTTTCGCACGATTGTGCAGTAGTACCCCCCCTCAATTTACCTATATGTTGGCTGTGCAGCAGCCTGCTCTGAAACCCCCCCAAAGAGTTGTAGCCATGACCGGTCGTTTTTTCTGCCTGCTTGGTAGAGTAGAGTTCCGTCTGTTTACACCTCCCTTTTCATTCTTGCTTTTCCGGTGAGGTCTTGCTTTGATCGTCGGAACCTGTGTTTCTTGAGAGTTCACCCTTCTACGCGGCGCCCTTAAAGAGGATTAGACGGTTAGTGCTCTTAGGACTCCTTGATGTGATTCCGGGGGATTTCGCTGCGTTTCTTTTCCGCCCGCCTAATTCAGAGGGATGATCCCCGGTACCCTTGCTCTCTTCTTCTCTTCTTGCTAGATACTATGATCTGGAGGCGGGCGTGTGCCGTGATGCCTCTCGACGGTCGTCAACTTTCCTGTCTCAGCTCTTCTGTCGTTAAAGGCGCGTTTTATCAGGCACGTGAGGTGTTTCCCTTTTCCGCTTCGGACAGGTGCCCTATTAGCGATTTCTATCTTCTCCCCAATAATGCCTCGGCTTTTATGTGGTGATGTATGAGACGCTTTGCTCCACTGCCCATCTCCCGTGGCTTAGATTCCGTGCCGTCCGTTTTTGCGAACGGCACCCCACTTATGCCATCGCCGGGTTGCTGTACAAGGAGGGTGTGTTTTTCGCCGGTGTCTTTCTTCCCAGTCTCGATTCCTTTTCCACCTCGTAGGACGCAGCATATAGATACCTCGGGTCCCTCTACATAGCTCTTTTCGCCTCCCATACCTTCAGAAGACTTCTTGAGGATGCCCGCCACTTTTTTTCTCTGCATCCCCTCCCTGCCGTAATTATGCGGAGAAATTTTCCAACGTCTCTCTCCCCTTTCCTCATGGATTGCCCAAAATTCAATCACACTTCCCTATGGAAGTTAGCCGCCTAGTCGCTCCCGATATCCCCCGATTTTTTCCTATTTACGACATCGCCCCACACACGTCGGCACACCTTATTGCAGCCACCTGTCCTACATTTGCGGCAAACCTTTCCCTTGTCCTCAAGCCGTTCCCTAGGAGACTTACCATTTGTTTTGCGAGAGAGTTACGGCTTAGACTTCCGAGTGGTGCATTCTGGTCGGTTTCTCCCAGGTCTTATGAGGATGCTTTCTTGGACTAGGACACCGATTTATCTCTCACTGCTGTCCGCTGGGGGGGCTCGCGGAGGACTCTTTCAGGCCCTATCGCGGAAAATTCTCTTTTTACCTAGCGGCAATCTTGCGAACCCCTTTACTATTCTACGGTCGCCTCTTGCGTCAGAGCCGGCGTCTCCTGCGGAGTCTGCCCCTCTTCGTTTTTTCCTGAAACTTCTTTCCCGACGCTTCCTTTGGTCCCTTCGTGTCACCTGCTTGACCCGTACACCCATTCCGGGGGCGGGGCTCGCTGCTCTTACCTCTGGCTACAAAAAATCCGGAATCGTCTATCCTCCTTTTTCGGCGATACTCCATTGTCTTCACTTAGCGCCCCTTTACAGGATGCCCCCCTTCGGGCAAGTTTTTTATCTATCTTCTTCAGGCAACTCTCGTGCCGGTGCGTGATCCCTGTAGTATGCATCGCGTAGGTCCGTACACGAGAGGTGCGCCTCTTTCCCGCAACCCCCCCGCTGAGAGAGGACATTCCTTCAGCGCCGACACGTTTGGTTCCATTTGAGAAACTTTTGAGCCGATACCTTGATGTTTTTTTCTTGTGTTCTTCGAATCTCCTTCGATTTAGTCATCATTTAAGTTCGCCTTCGCTGTTTATGAGGCGTCGTTTTTCCTGTTCCCGTTAGGCTCGCCTTATGATTAGCTTTCAGTCTTATTTTGTGCTTTGCCCTACCTTGGGCCTTTAACCTGATCAGGCGCGGTTCCGTGACGTTTTCTATCCTCTCCCTTTTTGCGTTCGGACCCAACCCTCCCGGTGCTATTTCACGCTTCTCTCTCCCATCCTGCCTGCTCGAGACAGGGGGCGACATCGGTGCCCTTCCTCCCCGACGTCCCCTTCTCAGGGCGAAAAGATTCTTCCCTATGAGCTTGCCCTACGCGAGCTATAGCGAGGAGGGCCTGACCTTATCTCGGGCGACTAGATGAGGCTCTTGGATGTTTCGTCAGCCTCTAAAGGTGATTTGTTGCTCAATTGTTCGTTGTACAGCTGTGGTTGGTTTTTGGGGCTGGCGATTTTACTATGAATTCTTCGCCCCTCCTCTCTCGAGATGAGGCACTTCACCACTCTCTTCAAGGGATATGAGAGCCTTCTCGAGACATTGCACTTTCTGTTTCTTTCAAGGGGGTGCGCTTGCCTAGCAGTCGCCGGCAACGGCGCCGTGGGGGGCCCGCTTCCCGGCACCGAGCGAACGGCCTCTTGGACCTTAGGCGGCGATGCGCCCTTTGTTAAACGTTTTTTTAGTCTCCAGGTGCCTAGGACTCCCCGGCGCGGTCCAGTCGAGCGTGGGTTTCGGTCCCCACTGTATAGACGAAGAGAGTGATGACAGGGCCCTAGTCAACCCTGGGTCATTTGCTACATTCTCGCTTTTTAAGAAAAACCCTCTTGCAGTTTCAGTACGATGGAGGGCCCTTCTTACCACCTTATCGCCAGTAATAGTCTCGCCTCTGTGATAATCTGTTTTCAATGGGCACGATGAGTCTGAGGCCAACAGAATCACACCCCTTACATTCGTTTTTCACCCTGATGACATCGAGACCGCTCATCTTCGTCGCCAAACCGCCAGCAGTTCTTACGTTATAATAACGTTTCTCCGTGCCAATCTACTGATTAGAAGTCGCTCCATCCCGTGCCATTGAATAAGAGGTGAGGACTCCGAGAGACGTTTTCTGACCGTTCCCCGGACTCTTTGGTCCTAGTCGGTTCCCTGCAACCAAAGCCCAGTTTCGGGTTCTATCACCGTTTTCAAAACCTCTCTGTGT
>Ga0179593_1403002_pt1 | contig 12561 bp, 16 predicted proteins | sample CZODoug2_1_08_16_FD_185931 | JGI IMG/M metagenome (GOLD analysis project Ga0179593, IMG submission 185931) | Vadose zone soil fungal communities from Angelo Coast Range Reserve, California, USA - CZODoug2_1_08_16fungal (PacBio error correction) | ecosystem: Environmental > Terrestrial > Soil >... | reverse complement strand
TGGTTTGCCGCTTGCGTTGCTTCCCAACTTTTTTTTTTTTCCCGTGTTGTTCGCCCCGTCCGGAATTCTTCGTTTTTATCTCTCCTTATTGCGACCAGTGGTTCCCGGTTTTATGGGTTAAGTCTTGCATAGGTTTCTTTTTCCCTGTGTTTTTATTAGTTTTGTACTTTGCCAGACTTTCTGCCGTGTACCCATACCAAGTTGGCGAACGTACATGTAAACGGGCGGTTTTCTTTCGGCGGCGCGCGTTATTTTTTTTTTTTTTTTCACCCAAAGGCGTGTGGTCTCCTTTTTTACTTTCGTGTGTTTGTTTTAATGTACCAGGTCCGTTGTTTTTCACCTTTTTCCGACTCGTGAGTTTTGGTCAATTGAGTACGCCCTCGTCTCAATTCTCCCATTTCCGTTAGTTTCCCTGTGTATTCCCCCCCAACCGGAGTCCCGTTTGGCTGGGCGTCCTTCTTTGTCGGTTCTTGCTTTTCGGGGCTCGGTAAGTTCTTTTACGTGCTTTGTGGTGGCGAGGTTGTAGTTTTTTCGTTGTTGGTGGGTGTTCTGGAGTATTTTTCGTGCTTTTTCCTTACGGTCTCCAGGTTGTCACTGATTTTGGTCCCGTCCATTTCGTGCGTATGATTCATCCTAGTTCACTGTGACAAACTGCCGGTGCATTGTTGTTAACCTTTTTTCATTTAAGAGGTTGTGTCTTTTACCCCTCTGGGGTTCTTCCTTGGAGGACGTGATCGTTGCTGTCCAACTGTATACGTTCGTCGGATCCCCTAATTTCCTTCGTAGGCTTTTTTATTGTGCCCCCTGCCAAGGACCGGTAACGTCCGGGTGACGGTGCCCTGCCCCCCCCGTCCTCCTTTATTTCAATCCTTTCACCCCTTCCCTTCTTACTTTACTCCCCAAACACCTCGTTCGTGGATGGCCTGTGGTTTGAACACCACCCCCCCCCTGGTCGTCCCCGCCTTTCCCCCCCCCCCCCGGTTGTGTTCCCTTTTTCGCGGTCCCTTTACCCCGCCGGCACAACTAGGTTCCCCTTTTCTGGGGGCCGTCTTTTTTCCCCACCAAAAACCCCCCTATTCCCCTCAATGCCCTCCATACCCCCATCCTTTAGTGGCCTTGTCACCCCCCATTGCACGGAGGGAATTTTTATTCCCTCCCTTCACCCACTTTTCAAAGCATGATGTCCCTCCAATCTTCGGGTTTTCTTTATTTTCCCCCCCTGATGTTTCCTTCCCCCCTCGTTGTACCCTCCCCCCCCCTCCCATTTTTGATCCCATGTACCTTTGCTTTTAACTCTTCCGCCTTGGAGTGTTGATTCAAATGTTTTTCCTTTTTTCGGTCGCTCCATTGCCCCTCCCTTTTCGTTCCGGAGAAAGTTTTAAATCTCTTTTCCCCCCCCCCTTGTTTTGTTTTTCTTTTTGGTCGTTTGGGGGGGCTGCCTGACAGCATCCAGGGGCACTGCTTTCGTACGGCCTTTTTTTTTTTTAACAAAGTTAAAAGTTTTCATCTCCTGTCCCCCCAAGCCAGGGCGGCAATCCAGGCCTGTTAAAGATCGCGCTTAGTCGGGGTTGCTCTGCAACCCCCCGTTTTTCCCCACTCGTGCACTGGTTCCATTGAAGCATTTTTGTAACCCCATTCTCCCTACTATCGGATTCCCGTATTTTCTGCCCGCTTACCCCCCCCCCCCTTGTTTGCAAACCTTCTAGCGCTGTTCCGCCCGGCACCCATTTAGGACCCTTTCCCCCTGCAAATCCAACTTGAGCGCTGGACTCCCTTCCCCCTGAAGTGTGGTACTTCCCCAACTATTCCTTACCCGTTCCTCCCAACGCGACCTTTGGCAGGCTTCTGTGCTTTTCCTGCTTTGGATGTCCAAAACCCTTCCCCCATCACATGTGATTCCTTCTTGATCACCAACTACCCCTGCAAGGGACCCCCTGTTAACGGCATGGCCTCCCGTCACCCCCTTTTCCTGTAGGCCCCAAGGTTCCTATTTCTTCTTGGGTTAAATCGGCCCCCCCCGCAAGTCTCCCAAGTTTGCGATGGTCTCCCTCCCCAAGTTCGGTGTGACATATCTCGTGGAGACACGCCCCCCTTGTAGCCTTGCGATGGCTTGTGTTTTGTCACAGGAATCCCCTAGATTCTGCCCTTCCTCCCCATTTCACAATATCCGGAAGGTAGTGGTTTCGCCCGTCATGTCCCCCCAAAACGTGTTGTTCCCGGACCCTGTTTTGCCCCGGTCCTTTTTCGCTTGTCCTTGGCTTTTTTCCACTCCAATCCTGGGGGCTCCAGGTGAACTTTTTTTACCCCCACTTAGTATTTTTGTGTCCACCGTTCTTTTCAAGAAGAATGCTTTCACCCCCGGACCCCCCAACCCTTTGGTTCTTCGTATCCGGCCCGCACCTTTCAATCCCCCCCTGACCTTGTCCGTGGGCCCACCCCGGAGGGTTGGTCTGCTGTTCGTGCACCCAACAACAGGCTCCTCCTTTCGCCAAAACCCCTCCTCTTCAGCCGTTCTATCTCCGTTTCTTGTCCCCTGTCATTATGAGTTGTGTTAAAGAAGACCATCCATCAAGTGCTCAAGGTCTTTTGACCCAACGGTGTGGAACTTTTTCGTGCCCTTCCTTTTTCCCCCCCCGTCCAGCCCCCTTTGGAATCGACGTTTCGGTTCCTTCCGTCCAGGATTATGGGCGCCCCGTACTATTTTTCCAGTTATTCCATGCCGCTTTTACATTCGCCCTCGTCTCCCTGGTCCCCCGTCAGTAGACCTCGGGAAGGGTTTGGCTGTTTCCCTGAGACGATGAGGGGACCCCGAAAAAACGGTAGATTGATTTCCAAAATGGTCGCCCGATCGTCTACCCCCACTGCCATTTTCCATGTGTTTTGCCGACCCCCTGACACGTTTTTTGCAAGATTGGTCTGACGCATTTTCATTCCTTTCTTTCCTTCGCTTGCGAATTACAACTCTTTCCCCAAGCTTTTAGAGTTGGTGGTTTGAGGATATGGTTGTTCCTTTTTTAATTCGGGTGATTTAACCCTGATGTTTTTAATCCACGTCCCCCCAGTGTGCTATGTGATTGTACTTTCTTTTGCTTCCGAGGCGTTTCTGGAAACCGTTTTTTCTCCCCCAGCCCTTTGCATCTCCCTTCGTCTTTTCTGCGCATGACGTCTCCTTTTTTTCCGGTTTGCCTCTTTTTACTTCCCTCCTTATTTGAATAATCTCCTTTGTTGTTGTTGAGCCCTTTTTTCTCTCACCGAGCATGACCTTGCTAGTTCATCTTTTTCCCCCACCTTTTCAGCACCTCCCGTCAGGCATGCTTTCTTACTTCCTTTTCATGCCCTTCTTAGAAAATACAACCCAGTCTTTGCCTGTACCGGCACACCATTTGAAGCGCCGCTTGACTCTTCATACACTCCCCCGTCCTTCCCCCCCCCCCCCCGATCTCCCCCGCAACGTGCTTTGTCTTTTCAAACTTTGAAGAGATAGTTTCCGCCGGTCCATTCTTTCCCCACGTTGTGTCAGGAAGCCTTTTTTTTTCCGAGGGGCTCCCGATTTTTTTTAGAACCCTTTCCCTCCCCCGCCTCCCGGTTGGTTATACGCTGCAGACCAAGGCTCCTTTTCGTTTGTTTTTCTGTTTAGCAAGCTTTTGCGCAATTTTTATCCCCCATTAGTGCTGGCAGTTGAACACTTTTCTCGTCTTGCGTCCTTGAACATTGGTGTTGTTGCCTCCTTCCCCCATAAACCCTTGACCATCCCCTTTCCTTTTTCCTTCTTCTTCTTCTTTCCGCTTTTTCACAGGTTACTGGCGAATTTTTTTGCTTGGGCTTCGGTTCGGGGCCCCCCCGCCCCTCCGCCTTTTTCTCTTGTCCCTTTTTCCCACCCTTGTTTCTCTACGCATTCCCTTCAATGTTGTATTGTAGAAAGGCCTTTTCGCTTTTTAATCCTAAGCCTAATTTTTTGGTCCTTGTCGTTCTCTTGGTTATTGTTCTTATCCTTTATAGGTACTGTTTTTTTGAACCCCCCTGGTTGGTTGTTCATTTTTTTGTTTTTTGCCTTTCTTTCCCCCCGCTGGTAGGAAACAGCCTGGTTTTCGTTGAACCAATCGATAGTTTCAAATTAACCTTGTGATTGACTGGTTTTTTCTTTTTCCCTGCCCCGTTTTTTTTTTTTTTCCCCCCCCTCAGTCTCCGCCAACGTACCTTTGCCCCCCCCAGGTTGATATGGTTTTTCCATCTTTCTTTGTTTTTTTCTTCGTCCAGCCTCGTTTGCCCCTTCCCGATTTTCCTGCCTCCCCTCTTTCTTCCCTGGGTGCTTGTAAGAAGAGGTTTTCAGTTTCGTTCTAGACTCATCTGTATCCAAGTACTCCGGCGGGGGGCTCTGCCTCTTGCCTTTTTTTTCCTTGTGTTTGGTTCCGGCCCCTTACCCCCTTCATGGACTCTTTTTCTTTTTTCTCAGTTCCAACTGTTGTGTCTTCGGTGACGGCTATACTGTTAGTTTGTTTGGTTTCGACTCATTCTTTTTTGTGGAGTTTTTGAATAGCCCGCGCCCCTTCCAGTTCCCCTATTCACTTTTTTTTTTTCGCCGGGTTGTTTTTTTAGTTTCTTTTCACCCGGGCCCGTTGAAGTTCCCCCAAGGCCCCACCCCCTTCTCTTTTTTTCCCCCTGTTGTGTCTTCTGCTCGTTCTTTCTTTTTTTACTCCTTTCTTCGAGCCTTTCTACTGCGACCTTTTTTTGTCTCGCTTGGTCCCTTTTTTGATGCTGGAGGCGCCGTCCTTCGTTGATCTTGCCCCTTTTTCTTTCTCCCCCCTGTGACAGGGATGTCCCTTTGGTCTTTGTATTGTTAGTGCTCCCGTCCCTCTCTTCATTGGAAACTGTCTTTTCCGCCCTTGGGTTTTTTCTTTTCCCTCCCGGCGTTTGAACCACCTGGTGAAAACCCCCTTTTTCCTTTTTCCTCTCATGCTTTTTGCTCTTCTTCCCCCCCTGGTCCTCTTTACCTTCTGTTTTTTTCTTCTTGGTCTCCCATTTGCCTCCGCGTAAAACATTTGCGCAGTCGGTCTTTGCCGCCTCTCTTTCAGGTGTTTCCTCCGTTCCCCTGTCCCCCTATTTTCTTGGCTTTTTGAGGTACGTTCCCCCTCCCCCTTTCCATCAGAAACCCCGAATTCTTTCGGCCTCGTTCATGACTGTGGTTCCTATTGATCCCCCATATCAGAAAGGCTTTTGGTGTTCCCTATCCTCCATTTTTTTCTTGTCTGAAGGTGGTATTCCCATCCTTTTTTGGTTTTGGCCGTTTCCTTCCACCCCCCCTCTTCCGGGGACCCCGTTTGTGCTCTCTTTCCTGTTTCCGCCCCCTCACATTGTTCACTCTTTTTTGTTCCCTGGTCGGTTTTTTCAGGTTTCCCCCTTCCCCCCTACGCTGTGGAGGGCGAATTTTTTTTTACCCTGAGTTAACGTTTGGCGTTGCAGTACCCCTTTCCGTCCACGGTCGAGTGACTGTCTCCTCTTTTCTTTTTCCCTTTCCACTAATTACTTGTATTGTTTTTTTGATTACCAAGTGCACGCATTTTCCGGAGCAGGTAGTCCCCTTTCGAATACGCGCTCCTGGTCTCTCCCCCCCCCCTCTATTTGTCAGTGACCTTTTTTTCGTCCCGTTTCACCCCTGTGCCTTTTTCCCCCCGTCTGCCATTAAGGAGGCCCTTTCGTACCCCCTGACTTTCTCCTCTCCCCGCCTTTCCCCTTCCCTCCACCTCTTTCCTCCCATGCACCAAAGCCCCCCCCTTATCCGTCTTTCTTCCCCTCTCTCCCCCCGCACCTACCGCGAATGCCTTTTGGGCGTTTTCTCCTTTTTTCTTGTGCGAATACTTCCTTCTCTTGCATGGAGACCCTTCTGGAACTTGCCTTTTCTCTTTTTTCTATTTTCCCCCCCCTCTGTCCTTGTCCCCTTTTTTTGGGGGGGTGGGGGGGGGTGGCCTGGTACCAATCCGCAGAGGATCTTGCGACGTTTAGCCCCCTCTGAATCCCCCTCATTGGTCGCCCTCCCCCACCACTTTACGTTTCCCCCCGTGACCCCTTTTTCACCTCTTCGAGACGCGCTACGGCTTGCCTCCCCCTTCCCTCCTGTTACATCCAGGAGCGGTTTTCCCCCGCTTTCCCAGTGCGCGTGCGAGGTTTCCCAATTTCCCGTTTTCCTCACGCCCCAAAGACCACCACAGTATAGCTGTCTTTTCCTACTCACTGTTGTTTTGTGTCCTCTCTATGTTGGGTTCTTTTTCTGCCCTGTTTTTTTAGACTGTATACTTTTTTTCTCTGTGGCCCGGAGGATTTCTTTACTTCCCCATTTATTTGAACCTTTTCCGTTTTTCCGTGCCATTAGATGCGTAGTTCCCGGTCCTGATCGGTTCTTCGTTCTATCAGTAGCCCGTAACCTTTGGTGCGACGCCATTCGTCGGTCTCTTGGTCATAATTTTTTTATCCACTGCTCAGCTCGTTCTCCTGCTGCTTTTTATTGCCTTTCCCCCTGGCCGTTCAAGTTTAGTTCCTGGTTCTTTAGTCAATGATAGACAGTGACTTTCTCTCACTTAATCATTTGATCCCATGTAGAGAACTACTTTATCCCCCCCCCAGTCACTGCCGGATTTTTTCCCCCCTTCCCCCCTCGGAGGGTATTCTGGATTCGCGGGTAATCTTCGGGTTTCTCTCGACTGGTTTTTCCGTTGCCCGAGGCCCGTTTTGCTTTTTTTCTTTTGGCCGGAGGTTGGTCTCTTTTCTGGGCTTCTTTTCTGATTGTCCACTTTCAGGAGGCAGTTTTTTTCCAGGTTTGGACTCTGCGTTTCCGTTAATGTAGACCGTTTCTATTTTTTGTGCTCTTGTGAACTTCCAGTGCTTCTTGCTTTTCGGTCTTCACTCTTTCTTCGGGAAAAGAGCCCGTTTCGTCATTTCCTTATGGTGAACTCACGGAGATTATCCTTTTCCTTTCACTCCCTGTTTCTTCGCCCCATTTCTTTTCCCGTGACTCCCCCCCCTTCTTGCGCCGCCTCAGGAGCCCCCCGCCTTGGACAGTTGTGTTTTTTAAACTTCGGGTGTTTTTGGACCCATTTGGCTCCCCCACCGGAGACGGTTTTCGCCCTCAAGTCCCACTTTTCACAGCCCCATATTCCTCCCCAGAACGTCTTGCGGTTCTGCTGTCAAAAGCCCCCCTTACGCCGCCAAACCGGTGCCCCCCGGCCTTACCCGCTTCCCGCGTCACCAACCCTTTTTCCCCTCACCTGGAGCCTTTTTTTTTGTTGGGCCCGGTCACGTTCAAACCCCCTCCTCATTTCAAAATCCCTCAATCCCCAAAGCCCCCCTTTTTGTTGCTCTGCCCCCCCCCCCCGTCATCTTCTATTGTGCCCCTTTTCCCTCCTTTTTTCCACGGGCCCAGTCCTTTTTTTGGTCGCCTTCCCGCTCCATCGTGTGTGGTTTTGACTGATGCATTTTTCCGGCGTCCGGTCCTTTTGCAAACCCCCCACTCCAGGGAGCCTTGCCATTTTCCGTACCACACTCTTTTTTTTTTTTCCCCTTTTTTTCTTGCCCTTTTCCTTTTTCCCCCCAATGGTTCGGCGACGCTTTTGTTGCCCCACTTGAGCAGTGTAGAGACTTTTCAGCAGGATCGCGTTCCCCTTTGGCACATTTTTTCGTTCCGGTTTGAGGCTTCTTCCTCCCCCCAGGATTGTGTCCCCTCCTGTTCTCTCTTGCTGAAAACAACCCAGTTTTCCCATGTTCATCGCCCGTATGACTGCCTAAACGCCCCCCTGGCTTTCCCCCTTGGTCCTCCCAGATGTAGAGATTCGTCTTGCTCGTACACCCCAATAACCAACTAAGAAGGTTCTGCCGCGCCCTTGATCCAGTAGGACTTTCTTGTTCTTCATCCGAAGCTTCTTTTTTGCCTCTAACACCCCCCAGGGCAAACTGACTACGTGTTGTTCTTCTGGCCTTCCTTACCTTTTCTGACTTAACAATTCCCAACCTCTTTCCTCACTTTTCCCCTTGCCATTTTTTTTACCTTTGTGCGATGTACTTAACACCTATGAAGCCTGTGTCTATCCGTTTCCCCCCCCCCCCCCCACACAACCCTTCCCCGTTTAAATCCTTTTTTCTGTGCAGTTTACCTTTTGCTGTTCAAAATAAGACCCTCCAAGATTTTGTCCTGGCCTTCCTTCTGCCCTAACATTTCAGACTCCCGCTAGTTCCCACCAAAGTTCCCCTTTGATTTTCAACAGGAACCCCGTTTTTTTTCTTTTCATCGGGTTTCCCCTCCCACCCGAATCCCCCCCCCCCAAAGTTTTTTTTCTTTTTTATAGCCCTCCCCTAGGTACTCAGGTGCCTCTACCCCCATTCCCTCCTGACTCCCTTTCCCATTAGTCGTTGGCCCCTGCTAACTGACCCCCCTGCTTGCTGGAACCAACCCCCCGATAACACCGTCTTCCTCTCGTTTTTCCCAGTCTCCCCCCCAATGGATAAATTGGTTTAGTTTCTGGTCGGGTCCCCCCCCCCGTTTTTTTTTTCCCCTGTGGCTATACTTTTGGTTCCCTGGTACCCTTTCGCTGCTTGTCTTGTTCCCCAAATCCGCCTATTCCTCCTTCTCCAGGTTTGAAAACCCCCTTTTACCCCTTCCCCTTTTTAAGGAGTTGCCCCACCCGTTCTGTGTTCCTACCGGGTTTCAATGCAAGTGCCAAATTTGACCCCAAACCCTCTGGTTTTATTCGCGATATGCAGAATTTCCTTCCTTAACCTTCTTCTTCCAACAACCCATGGAGGGATGAGTGTTTCGGTTTTTTTCTATAAAGGAGCCCGTGCCCTCAACTTCATATTTTCAATTTTCCTTGTCCTTCTAAAGGTGAGTTGGTGGTCACGCCGCATCATCTCTGGGGGTGATGTTTTTACCGCCTGACCCATGCCCCCCACACTTTTTTTTAGTCCCCGTTTGCTGCTTCTGGAACCCTTTGGGCCCCTTTTTTTTCCGACTTTTTTCCTTTCTCCTACAGGTCGTCTTAGTTTTCCGCGTATCATTCTGGACTCCTGTGGCTGTCTTTTTCCCGCCCCCCAAGGAAGACCCCCATTCCTTTTTTCCGATGTATTATGTCCCCTTCCTTTGGCTCACGCACTCCCCCCAGTTTGTGTTTTTTTTTTTTGTGTGAGGTCAGGAGAAAGGTCGCCCCTGATTGTTTTTGGCCCAAAAAAGTCTGGTTGGCTTTTTCCCCCTTTTCGCCAACTTTCCGTCTCCCCCCCCGTCCTCCCCTTGCTTGCATGCACCCCGTTTCCCATGTCCCACGTCTTTTTTTTTTTCGTAGCATGCCTTTTTTCCTGATTTCTGCTTTTTTCACGTTCCCTCCCTCTGGGCCGGGGTTTTTTTTTAGTTCCATCTTGTTTTGGTGCTAGTGTTCCTAGTCTTTACCCATTGCTCTTCACCCGCAAATGGTGTGTCCGTTTTCTCTTTTTGTTTTTTTTGTCCGATCTTGTTTTCTGGCCGTCCTTCCGATGCTCTGTTCGGTTTTTGTCACTTTTCGCGCTGGAGATTTTTTCACCCCTGTGCTTTTTTTTTTTTTGACATTCTCTCTTTTTCCCCCCCTTCCTTTTTTTGTTGAGTTTTTTTGATGATCACGAGCGTTAAAAGTTCCTGTTGCATTTTCTCTAATCAGCCTCCGAGTCCTTCTTTGGTCCTAGTGCCTTCAGCCCCCCCTTCCTCACCCCCCCTTTTTGTTTTTTTCTTTGCAGTACCCATCCCCAATCCCCCCTTATTTTTTGTTGATGGCCGCTCCCCTTTCAATCCCTCCACCCCTCCCACCCCCCCCCCTCTTTTTCCTTTCCCCCCGCACCACGCAAGCTTTTGAGCTGGGCCCATTTTTCAGCGAAAGAGTCACCAGCTTTACTTTTTTTTGGGTCCACCTTTGCACTTGTCGTTTTTTTTTTTTGCATGCCAGTGTGTCTGTGGTATCCGATATTGGTGGCCCCTTTTTCGCATCCAGACAGGTTTATCCCGTTCGTCCTTCGCCTTCTCGGTTGCGTTTTTCTCCGATTTCTTGCTGCATCCTCGTTTCTTTGGCAAGACATGTGGATTCTCTTCCGCATTTATGAAATCCCCTTGGACCTCCTTCCCCCATCCAAACCTTTTCTGAAATTCTGCTTCGAGGGGCTTGCGCGCTCCCCCCGTGTTCCCCGGCTTGACTCGCCTGCAGTTTTTGCGTGGCTGTTTTGATGTCACATGAACCTCCTCATTCTGTGTTTTTGCATCTCACTCTTTTCGGCTCAGAAACAGTTTTTTTTGGCCCTCTTCTTCGGCCCTCTTTTTCTGCCTTCGAGAACGCATCCTGACTCCTTGTTTTCGATGGTCATTCGGTCTTGTCCCTGTTTCCCCGAGAAACACCCAATTTTTGTGTTTCAGGTTTTGTCCCTGTTGTCCCCGGCGGTCGGCCCCCGCGTTTCCCGGTGGCGCGCCTAATTACGTTTACCCCTTTTTAATTGAGGAGATTTTTTAATCGGGTCTGGTCCCATGTCCCCAAGCGTCACCTCCCTGCCCCCAGGTTGCCCCTGCAACGAACTGTTTTTCGTGCGCCATCTACTCAACTATATAGCTTTTTTAATGTTTCTATTACCGGTGCTTTTTTACCGTCCTTTCTTTTTTTGTCCGTTCCTGCGAGAAGATTGATGTCATTTTTCCCCCTCTTGTACTTTCTGAGGTTCACTGCCCGTTTCCAACAAACCCCCCCCATAACAACCCCCTGCCCCCTTTTTTTTTTTTTTTTTGTGGTCGGCGGTTTGCGTCCCAGCTTCAGACCTCCTTATGGTTGTCCTGTGTTGTGATTTGTTAAACCGTTTTGATACTTTTTTTTGCCCCTTTTTTTCCTTGTTCTTCACTAAGTTGGGATTTCGACACATCTTTGCTGTCGGTAGGTTTGCCTTCGACACCGGTCGTTTGTCAAACTTCTCCCCTTTGTTGCCTTTTTTTTCGAGGTTGGTTATTGACAGTCATTCTACAGAGTGAATATTTTTCATTCGCCCTTCGGCCTTCTGAGTTGCGGCTTTTTCCTTTGGTGATGTCTTTACGTCGTACCCAGGGTTTTGCCTCCCGTGTTGACAGATTGAAAGACTGTTGGACGTGTCTAGATTGCTAGGATGATCTCCCTTTTTTTTGCGCTTTCTCACTTCCTTCCCCCTCCTTTCTTGGTTCTGTTTGTCTTTTTGATTTTCCCCTGCTTGATCTCGGTCTTCCTTCTTGTGCCCGGTGAGGTAGTCCCCTTTTCTTTTTTGAGTTACTCCTTCTATGTAAGAGGAACTTTGTTCCGGTGACTTTGCGCTTCCCCCTGATTGGTAGCTCCCCCCTCCCGCCACCCTTTTTGTCAGCATTTTAAACCGATCTTCCGGTGAGCCCCATTGCGTCCCCAGCCTTTTCACTATTTGGTGCTGCGTCAAGGTCGTTGGTGAGATACCATGCTTTACGGCGTTATTCTTCGCCTTTTTGTTTTTCTTTTTTCTTTTTTGAGGTTGTCCCGTTGTCTATCCAACCCCGATGTCGTTTTCGGGAAATTTCTTTCTTTTGTCGACATGTTGATCAAATATTCCTTTGCCACGTAGTTTTTTTCCCTAGCCCTCACCATTTTGCTTGTATTGTAGGTAGTACCTTATCTTGGTTTTTCCCGTCCTTTTAACCCCCCGCCGTACCCGGGACGTGCTATTTGTCGGCGGGGCGTTTAACCCCGATTTAATTTTGACAAGAGAGGTTTTCCGGTCTTTTTTTTAAGGTGTTATTTTCTCCCGTAAATCACGTGTGTACTCGCTGTTTTGCCCTCTTGTTGGATGTCCTGATATTGGCTTTTCCACCGGATTCCTCACCTTTTTGTGTCGTCTGATCAACGTTTTGAGGTACCGGTCAGGCGGCTGCCTTCTTCTTCCCGACCCTGAAGATTTCCCCTTCCTCGGCTCTACAGTGTTCCTTCAAAGCGGCGGTAGCCTCCTTTCCTACCCATTGTTTTCGTTCAACCCTTGACTTCCCCTTTGCCGTGCGATTTTTCCTCCCGCGATTACCGGCCTGGAACCATGTTTTGACACGCGTCTAGTCCCAAACCCTGATTGAGCATGTCTTCCTTCAGAGTTCCCGCCGTTCAATGACCCCCCTTTTCCGCAGTCCACAGGCCACCGTGCCTCCCTGCTTTCCCGAGAGCCCCGGCATGTACCTTCCCTCCTCCGCCGCGCTCCGTTTCCCGTTCTTTTTGCGGCTTTATTTCTCCTTCCATGGAGAATTTCTGTGGTTATTGAATGCCCCTTTTTCCCCTCCCCGTCGTAAAACTTTACTTTTGCTGTACAGGGCCCATCCCAACTCCCTTCGGAGAATTCAAGGCCCGTTTTTTTCTAATTGGATCTGGTGACCTATTAGTCTCCAAACTTTAAAGTTATTCCCTTTGATTCCACCCTTCCCTCTCCCCTCCCCTCAAGCCTACGGACTTTTCCTCTGCCTCTGCTCACCGGCCTCTTTGTTCCTTTTCCAGGAGGTATCCCGGAGGGATTTCCCTGTCCCGCGCCCCCCGATCACCC
>Ga0179593_1395982_pt1 | contig 12561 bp, 18 predicted proteins | sample CZODoug2_1_08_16_FD_185931 | JGI IMG/M metagenome (GOLD analysis project Ga0179593, IMG submission 185931) | Vadose zone soil fungal communities from Angelo Coast Range Reserve, California, USA - CZODoug2_1_08_16fungal (PacBio error correction) | ecosystem: Environmental > Terrestrial > Soil >... | reverse complement strand
TTGAGGGTATACTTCCGGACCTTGTGTTTAATCTTCCCGTTTCCGTTTTTTACACCCCCTGATTCGGTGGGCGGATTTTAAATCTTTTTCCTTTTTCAATTGGACTTCCGCTCTTTGGCTATTCCCCCTATTTCCCATTAAACCCTCCTTTTAGAGTAATTTTTTGACGAGCCAGTTTGGTTCACGTGGGGTTCTTTTGTTTCCTCCCCTTCCCGCCCTCTGAATTTTTTTTGAGTCCCGTCCTTCTCTAGCCCTCTTTTTCTCGTCTTTTTTTTCCATTCTTTGGAAGGTTGGAGGCCCACCCGAGTTTCCTTTTTTTTTTTTTTTGCAATTTCCGCTTTAACCTTGTGCCCAGTGGATTTAGCTTTTTTAGTTTTCTTTTTTTTTTCCCCTTTTTTGTGTCCTTTGGACTTTTTTATGTTTTTCCTTCCCCCCTCCATTACCTTTTTTTTCCTTGTCTTTAACTGGTCCGTTCCAAAGCGAGGTTCAGTCCTAGGAGGCGTTACTTTCAAGCCGCCATCTTAAACGAGCGTTTTTTCCCCGTCCTCCCCTAGGGTTCGTCTTCCTTTTTTTTTTTCCCCCGCCCCCCTGGGGGGGATTTTACTTCCCAGGGCAACCGCTTGTTACAATTCGCGTTTGACGACTGCCAACTCTGGCCATCAATTTTTGGTGAAAGAACACTTTGGTTCACCCTGATCCGTTCTTTTTGTCCCGCTTACATTCCCCCCCCCCCGCGTCCCCTTGCCTTTTTTGACCCCTGGACGTATGTTCCCTCCCATTATGGAAGTTTTTTTTTTTTTTTCACTCGGTCCACGTGGCCTTTTTTTTTTTCCCTTCCTTTTTGGCCCCAAAATGGATTTTTTTTTTTTCCCCCCTGTTTTTTCCCCCACTTTGTTCTTTTTTGTCCCTGGTTGACGGCTTTTCCTTAAATATGAACCGCGTTCCCTTCAACGGCCTGGGTTGAAGTCGTTTTCGACTTAATATTTTTTGGACTTTTCGGAAAATAAGACCCATTTCATTTCTTCTCTTTTCCGCGGACTTTTTCCCTCTCATCGTCCCCTTGAACCAACATCCGGCACTCCGGCGGCCCCCCTCTCTTGTTTCGCGTTCACGTTAAGGCTTCCCTTGGTTTTTTTTTTTTAACTCTCTGCCCATCATGAACCGTTTTGTTGAGGTCCCCCGCCTCCTTTTCCCAGTTCCAGAACCCACTGGAACCAAACCCCTTTTTACCTCGTCTCAGTTGGGCCCTCTGTTTGGTGAATGGCCCTTTTTTTATTTTCCCTCCCTTTTTACTTTTGGATACTTTCTGGTCCTCATTACCGACTTTTTTCCCCTCGTTTCTTTGCTCCCATTGACTCCTGCTTTTCCCCCCCTCTTTTGGGATTTCCCCCGTCTTCCTTTTACGGAAAGGTCCCAACGATATGCTTTTCTTCAAGGTGTGCCCCTTCCCGGCCGACTTTTTTTCAACCTTGACGAATTTTTTTTACATTTGGTAACCCCCTGAAGAGTTTTTTAGGCGGTAAAGACAGTTTCAGACTTCGGACAATCCCTTTCTCCCCTGGTGCGATTAGACCTTCCCCCATACCCTGATTTCTCAGGGTTCTTTTTCCCCGACTCCCTTTTTTCCTTTATCCCCTCCCTTTAAGCTTCAGTACCCTCACCATGTGTACATTGATTTTGCCCCTTTACGTTCCTTCGTTTTTTTTTTCGATTTGAACGCCGTTGAGACCTGGGAAGTAACATAGTTTGCGATTTCCCCCCGGTGCTTAACCCAACATCGTGGGCCTCCCTCCGAAACGTTCCGAACTCTCTGTTGCCCCCATATTGAGTATTTCGGCTTTTTCACGACCCAAGTCCTCTCCCAAAAGGACCTTCTTCCCCCCCCGTTGATCCGAGTTTGGGTTGAACCAGGTTACGGCACATGGATGTCCCGGCGGTCCCTGCCTTTGCTTCTCCCCCCTCCCCCCCTTCTGCCTCCAGTCCAAGATCTGCGGTTAACGCTTTTCCGCTGCTTCTTCGAAAACCCCCCCACCCTCACAACGAACAAACTCGTAGATTCATTGCCTTTCCTTGATTGCCTTCCCAACTTTTCAAGAATGCGAGCCTAAGGGTTGGCTCTCTTTTCTTAGCGTTTTTTATCTCGGTTCCTCTCTTTCCCTGCTCAAACCACCCCCCCCCTTTGACGGACTTTCCTTTTTTTTCAGGTCTGCTTGAGGCAGTCAACTTTTTCCCCCTGGGTAGAGGGACTTTTTCGAATCGAGGCTGGACCTTTTTCCCCGCCTCCACTCACCCTTTTCCCTCGGTTTTTTTTCCCCACTTTACTTTTTAGGAATAAAAAAGTGCGAACTCTTCTTTTTTTTCCACAGTCCTGATACTGGGCATTTCCCCTTGTTCACCCCCCTGCCACTGTGGGGAGATGCTCCAGTTGCATCCCCCCTCTTCTTTTTTTCCTTCCCCCCGCGATGGACCCCCAATTTTTGACCCCTAGGAAACCTTCCCATCCAACAAGTTTTTTTTTAATGTTGCTTTAGGAGTTTTCTTGGATTTGTTTTTTTTTGTGCCATCGCGAAGGTTGCTTCTTTCCCCCCTTGTTCACTTTTTTTTCCCCCAATTTTATTTCATCTCCTGAGTCATTTGGCTCTTTTTTGTTGATTTGCCATTTTTTTTGACTTTCCCCGCCCCTTGATTAAGGGTTCCTCTCTCTTGTTCCCCATCTCATACCTTCCTTGGTCACTCAAACCCTACCGGATTTTTTTTTGAGCCGGGAAGCTAACGCTTCAAAAGTGTGGCCACGCACTGGACCAGGGTAGTTTCGGATAGATCTTGTCCCGACTTTAATCTTTTATTTGTGTGTTGGTATGACATTAGTTTTCTGTTCCGATACAATGATGTGCTTTTTTTTTTTTTTTTTGCTCTTGGGACTCATTACTTTTTTGAACCTTTTTTTTTCCAACTTTGGTATCTTCCCCCTTTTTTTTTTCCTCCTGATAACCCCCTTTTTTTTTTCCCGTTTCTCCCGCCTCGAGACTCCCAGGACCCCGAAAACTTCTGGAGTCCCAAGGGAGTGTGAGGTTTCGTGCTTGTACCCCAGATTTTGTTGGTTTTACCGTAACCCCCCCCAAGGACCATTGTTCCCTTTCCTTTCCCTCCCCCCCCCCCCCACGTTCCTCCCACCATTTGCTTCGAGGTTTTTTTTTTTTTTTCAGAAATTTTGCCCCTATTTTAATGTGCTGCCCCCCCCTCCCCAATTTTCCCTTCCCTCAGCGTACAGAAACAACCCCTCCCCCCCCCCTCCCCCCGTTTCCTCCTTTTGCGTTCGCTTCCCATCCATTGAATTCGTCCACACTTCCCTGCAGAAACCCCCGATTCTCTTTTCCTTCCTCCGGTTTTTGTTTGTTGTTTCTGCTTTCGTTTTTCGTGAGTTTCTTTTCTCTGGGAGTGTTTCTCCCCTCCTTCCCTCAGACGATCTTTTTTCTTTTGTTTTTTTTTTCTTGGACCCGGCGGAGGAATATTTTCAATTTTACTTTTTCCGTCTCACTGAACCAACATAACGTGTATCGAACATTGCTGCTACTGCGATTCCCCTTTTTGAAACTTTGCGTGTTTTTTTTCAGTAAATGATTCTGGTGGACCCATTTGTTTTCCTTCCCCCCCTTCCAATCTTCCCTCCCCCCCCACGTCACCCCCCCCTTAAAATCCCTGGTTGATCACAGAAGTTCTTTTTTTTGCGGCGGCTGCCGGGAAAACCCCCTTCTTACTTTGAGTCCTTTTTTTTTTTTGGTCCCCCCTTCTTGACCACGTTTTTTCCATTTTATGAAAGGATGTTTCCCCCCGCGTTTTCCCCTTAAATCTCCTTTCCTGCATTTTCCCACCAGCGATGGCTTCGACCTCCTTTTTTTTTTTCAACCCCCCTTTTTTTTCCTCTGTTACTTTTCCGTGTTTTTTCTTTCCTCTCTCCCTCCCCTCGAGTCATGACCAACGGTAAGGGTTTTCCTCCAGAGTCTGCGTTTTAACCTCTTTTCCCCTTCTGCTTGTCAGTCAAACCCCTCCCCCCAATTCACCAGGTTCTTTAGGTTCGCCGAGATAATTGTTGCCCCCCTTGCCCCCCTTCCCCTGGTAAACTGCCCCCCCCCCCCTTTTTACTCCGATAAAAACAACTGGCAATCTCCCCCCAATACCAGGAGAAGGGGGGTGGTAATGAACCGTGTGGCGGATTGCCCCCGGTGCCCCTTTTTTTCTTTGGTTCACACCCGAGGGTTTCTTTTTCTTCCTCTGTGTCCCCCCCCCTTCTTATTCCCCCGTTATTGCCCCCCTTAAACCTTGAGTTATTGCAATGTTTTTAGATTGGATCATTTGTTCTTCAGACATTTCCACCTCCCTTCTTTTGCGTTTTCATCGAGACTTCTCTGGCGGGCCTTTCCTCCTCCTTTTTTCTGTCCCCTCTCCTTACGGGTGACTCCCTTTCAATGTTGCGAATCTCTGATACAGATCAGCCCCCCCTCAACCCACTCTACCCACACCCCCATGCGATTCTTTTTGGGTGTAGTCCTTCTGTCTTCCCCCTCCTTCGCCCCCCCCTTTTCGTTCCAGAGTTTTTGGTTGTAGTATTGTTCTTGTTACGAACGCTTCCCCCCCCCAGCGTTCCGCATATCTCTGTTTTGGTTATTGGGAGAGACAGTTTTCCAAGTGCCTTGCTTGCCCCCCCCTTTTTCCTAGGCCTTTTCACTCTGATTCCCCAGCTGCAGTGAAAGTGGGGACCTATGTGACCCTCCAATGTCGAAATAGAATACTCATTGACCGAGAGCTTAGGTAAATGAGTTCGTTCCCATCCTTTTTTCGATTTTACTCTCCTTCCCGTTTTGGACCCCCGAGTGGAAGGAAGTATCTTTCCGTCTAGCTTGGACGATTTCTTCAATCGGGTTGTCTTTCGAACGCGGCTGTTTTTTCTGTCTCTCTTCAATTTTCCCCCTTGGTTACAAAGAATGAGAAAGCGGTTTTGTCAAGTTCTGCCTCGGACAATGGTTCTGGGTATGTTCCCCTCTTTTCCCCTCTTTTTTCGGGCTCCTAATCTGCTCCACTTTTGACGGAATGCCGGGTCCTGTTTTTTTGTTTTGCCTGGCCCACGGTGAAATCATTTGCCTCTTTGTGGACCCAGACTTCTGATCCATTTCCCTTCCTTGCTCCCCGTGACTTCAATCGCCCTCATTTTAAACCAGTTTTCCCCTCCGATTGCTTCCGATTCGACGTTTGCCCATCACCATGTTTTTTCCGACCCCCCCCTTTTTTTAACCTACCTGAAGCAGATGGGTCATTTTTTTTCCATCCCTTTTTTTTCTTCACTTTTTTTCTCTGTTCCTTCCCTGTTCCAGTTTCTGTGAGACTTCTTTTTTCACAGTACGTTAACGTGACGCTGGATCGACAACCCGACCGTCTTCCGCCTCTTAGCGGGTCTTGGGCAATCATTTTGTGTCGAGAGGTTTATTGACGCTTTCGTTTGTTCTCTTCCTTGCAACCCCCTGTTCCTCTTTTCATTTAACACTGCCCATTCAGTCCCCCAGTCGTGGCCTCCGTCTTCCTCTTTTTCAGTGAACGCCTCACACTACCAATCCCAAGTGGTGCCTGGCACCGCCCTCCCTTTCCCCCCCGTTTTCCAACTTATTGCAACTTTTTCCCCCTCTTTTTTCTTTGTTTTCGGGCTTTTCTCTCCTTTACCTTACGCTCGGGTCTTATCTAGGTCCGAATGTACTTACCCGTCCAAGGAAAGTGATCAGGTTTTCGTGTTCATCCCCAACCTGGACTTTTTTCCGCGGGATGTAGGGGTCTTCGTCCTCTTTTCCCTCTCCCGGGTTTCCTGCTTTTCCCCTTTTTGCTGGTACAAACAACTGCGTCGGATTTTCCCCAGAATAGGAGCGGGTCTTTGCACGGCTGTTAACCATTTTTTTTTTTTTTTTCGTCTGACGGCAGACTTTCCTCTTCTTTCACGGTTTCGAATGTTTCCATCTTGGTCCATGACGTGACATCCAAAAAGGTATGAGGTGACCCCACTCCCCTTTTTTTATTCCAAACGTGAGCCCCCCCCACCCTTCCGAAACCCCCCAATTGCTCTCCATTGTCCCACTGGTCCACCCCCTGGCCGTCTTTCCCCTTCCCAAACCCACACCACTCCCGTAGGGCCCCCCACTTTTGAACTAGCGCCCTAATTTTTCCGGCTCTGAGCCAAACATACGTGATTCTTTTAAATTTGGTGGGAATACTCACCTACCCATTGCTTGCCCCCCAACAAGGGTCTCTCCCCCATCACTAGTCTGCTTGGATATCCGCTAGGGAATGCAATGATTGCATTTTCCCAGGGCACAGATGCCAACCCCTTTCCCTCCCCCTCCCGGTTTCATGCACTTCACAAGGGAATTCCGGAACAGTTTACGTTTTAACGGACCCAAATCCCTCTGAGTAAGAAAACCTATTCCCTCATTTTTGTTTTTTTTTTTCTGATTAGATTTTCTCACGTCATTCGGATTTGTTCGGTAAATTCTCGTAACCCTTCCCCCATTGATTAGGTTTTGTTTTTGCCTGAGATTTTTACTCCCCTTTTGTGGACCCAAAATGTCCACTGTTTTTGTGGGGGTCTTTTTTTTTGGGCCATCTTCTTTTGTTTTTGATTTCCTTTATTAGCTAACGCCTTTTTTAAGTTGATTTTGTGTCCCGTGACGTGTCCAAGTTTTTCAGTCCGTCTTTCCAGGACACACTTCTTCCCCCCCCCCCCCCTCTTCCTGAGCCCCCCTCTATTATTTTCTGCTCGCGCCTGGCCTCCCGATTTGCTTATTTGGTTCAGTTTTTCCTTCCCAGACTTTAAGTTTTTTTCCTGACACATCCCCGGTTTTGGGTGCTTCTCCCGGTGCCCTTTGCCTTTGGGGGGGGGGTTGGCCCCTTTGGGAAGAACGGTTTATTTCACTTGTCACGCTGGCCCTTTTTGTTCCTTTGCAGGTTAACCTCCCGGCTTTAGTGGCCCTATTTAGGCCCTTGGTTTTTTATTTTATTTTTTTTTAAATTTCCTTTTTTACATGCTTTACCATGAGTCTTCTCAACTGCTTCCCTCTTTTTCTTAATCCCTTTTTTCCTCCCCCCTTGTTTGGGGAAACGCCACCTTTTATCAGCAACCTGCTATTTTTCAGCATCCACAAGTTTCTGACTCCCTGCAGACCATTCCCCTTTCCCTGGCAAAACCCCCGACCTGATTAACTTCAGTCTTTGACCCCGCTTCACGTGCCCAGTACCGGAAGGGCTGTCTACTTCCATCCGAAAAGGGACCAGTTTACTTGAGCCAAGCCTAGTTGGACACTTTCATTTTTTCTTTTCCCTCACCTTTTTGGATTTTTTTTTTCCTTTTTGACCTGACGTTTTAACCCCCCAGCACCCCCCGCCCGAACAGTCCCTTTATGTAAGTTGCGCTCATACCTTCAGTTTGGACCCCCTCTAACAAACCCCACTCACTCGATAAGCTTTGGCCGCCAACGTATTGGCCAATCGGGCCCCCCACTTTCCGTTTACGCCTCTCTTCGGTTAGACCATCTTTTCCCGTTCTCCTTCCTATATGTGTGCGGTTTCTTTCTGAATTCCAATGAACCGTGAAGAAACATCCCGAAATGGTGGACCTGACAACACAGCTTGTTCCCAACCGGACCCTGTCCTGTATTTTTTTTGCATGGGCTCGGTGGTCCGGACATGTATGGGGCCTGACGACTTTACCCAATGAATCGCTGACGATCCCATCGGCGATTGATCGGGTCTTTTTTCCCCCCCTCTTTTTTCTACAGTTCTCCTTCCTTTTATTACGTGGCTACCCCCCGATTGTGATTCACGCACCTGACACGCCGGCGTGGCCTTTTTTTTTCTCTCATTCCGTAAAAATTGGTTTCAGCTTCGTCGCCCTTTGGTCCCTGCTTTTATTGACACTACTTCCCTTTCTCCCTCGATCCTTTCACACACTTCAATCCCCAGGCTTTTCGCAGGGCTTGGGTGGAACCACCCATCTCTTCTTTTCCCGCCCTGCCCGTCGATCCACCCCTTCCTTTCTTTCAATCGTGCCTTTCTCCTTGTCGTTTCTCTTGTGCCAGGGCCCCCCCCCCCTGGCATACTGTCCGGCACACTTTCGGAAGTCCTCGTCACAATTATCTCCTTTCCTCCAGTGTTATGGATCTTCCTTTTTCCCCCGATTTTTCCTTCTTTCGCTTGTTGAAAAGCTCATAGTGCCTTTTTTTTTCCCTTTCAACCCCCCCCCCTTTTGCGTCGGTGGATGGCATTCAAGCTTGACTTCCCCCGCATGTGTGTTTTGTCCCATTTCGTTCCACAATAAACTCGCCTCCCCCACAATTCTTTTTGGCTTCCCCCCCCCTCTTTCCGCGTGCTTTTTTTCGCGAAACAAACCACGTACAGAAAGAAACTCGTAGACGCCGAATGCGATGCCCCCACAAGTCCACCCCTCACTGTCATGCCCCTTGTTCATCCCTCCTTTTCTGTCCCGCTTTGTTTTTTTTTGGTGTCTCTTTTTTTACCTTGATCGTCCTGCTTCGCAAACATTGACCGGAGTCCCTTCGGCGTCTTTTTTTTTTTGAGGCACGTCACCACGTCGTTTCCCTTTCCCTACTCCTTCTTCCTCTTCTTCCCCCCCAGCCCGCGTAAGTTTTGAGGGCCCCAATCGGACTGGACCCCAAATGAATTTTGAACAGGTCCTTTTCAAAAGTGCCTTTCCCTTTGAAACTCCCCTGTTGGCTATTGCGCCTCGCCCTCTGTGTACTGTCGCCGTTGCTTGCCAACGGGCACCCCCTCGAACGGTTCCCTTTTCCCCATTTTTCTTGGCTAGTGTGTTCTTCTTGCTTTTTTTGATTTTTTTCCGCGAAACTGGGTGCAGCCCTTTCCTGTTTACCGGGTTCCACAATTACTCTCGCGTCTACCGCCTAATGTCTGTTCTTTATTTTACTGCCAAAATTTCTCTTTCCAGGGTTTTCTTTTCTCTTTTTTTCCTCCTGCAAGGAAGTAAACCCCTAACCGTGATATTTTCTGATTTTCCGTTTGAAGCGAAGTGGATCAAAACAGTGGCACCCCCCTCCCCTTTCTCCCTTGTCCGCGTATTTCCCCAAAAAAAAACTTTTTCCGGAGAGTACTTCGGTTAACTAGGGCACTTTTAGAACGATTCTCGGCCGTTGACAACATCCCCCCCTTTCCTTCTCAAATTTTCCCCGTGGTAATCTTTCCCCCTTTTTATTGATCTTCGTTTCCCCCCTTTTTTCCCGGTTCGAGCCTGCTGTGGACCCAAGAACTTCTATGTGGAGTGGACCCTTTGTCCTTTCTGTAAAATGGATTTTCCCTGTTTTCCCTTACCCCTTCCCCAGAAAAATTCATTTCCCTCCCCCCCCCACGTTCCGTGCCCCCCCTAGTTCCAAATCTCCCGAGGTTTGCCTGCAAGGTACGCGGCCCCCTGTTCTTAGGGAGCCCCCCCCCCTCCCCCCTTTTTAATCCCTTCCCCGCTTCCAGACCAACATCCTGCACCCCCTTTCCCCCAATCTCGTATATTTTCGCGCGGGAACTTTCTCCCCAACTTGAACCCCCCAAGCTTCTTTTCCACTCCCCTCCCCTTTTTAGTGTTTTTTTCGAATGTTTTGGGTTCTGGCTTGCTGTTTGGGTGTTACTTCCCTTTTTTTTGCGTGCGCATTAACTCCAGGCGTCTATGGCTGGGTGTTCCGGCTGGACCATTTTTCGATACAGACAATACCCCCGGTTGAGAACTTCCCCTTTTCTCTTCCTTCCGCGTTTTTCTTTTTCCTGAACTTTGCGGCCCTTCCTTTTGACCTTGCCTGATTATGGGTGGACCATTGGCGGCCCAACTTCGTGTTAACCTACTTTTTACCCCCCCCCTTTCCTACCTCAAAGTTAGTTGCACCTTTTTCTTTCTCTTCCTACGGGGTCAACCCCTTGTTATCAACGACTTGAGCTCCCCCGTGTGCATTGACTTTGTGTCTTTGAATCGGGATGGGCCTTTTTTCTACATCTGTTTTTTCAAGTGCCATACTGGGTTTTTTGGGGCTACCCATCTACCCTTTCTCCTACAACTCTCTCTCCGGGTTTTGGACCCCCTTTCCCGATTAACTGGCACTTTGACTTCCCCCCTCTTTTTTCTCTTCCCACCCCAGAGGACAGAACCTTGTAAGGGTTTATCCATGAGTTTCTTCACAGATACCGAGTTTGGGACACCTGAATTTGCCCATTCAACCATCCACTTCACCCCCCGGAAAACATGAAGGTCTGTCCCCTCTTGAGTCTACTGTTGACCACCGTGAAACCCCGGAGAGATTTGCGCGATCAAACACCCAGCCCCCCGCCAACCTCCTGGTCCCACTGCCCGGTTTTTTTCCTGTGGAATGGCCGTTTCTCGGTTTCCCACGTTTCCAGCCCGGGGCGGCCGTCCAAAACCCCGTCTTGGCGTAGGACCTCCCTCCCCCAACCTTTGGGCATTTCAAGGTCACTGCCTTACTGTCGGGGCCTGTTACCGATGCTCTTTTGTCTTTTCCTGTAAAGTGTAAAGACATCTTCTTCTTTCCTTCTTTCGCTGATGCGGGGCCCCTCTCGGCCGTTTATTTTCCCCTCTCCCTGTAGGGTCCTTTTTCATTTGCTGCCGCCCTCGATCAATTTTTTTCCCCAATTCTTTTTTTTTTGTTTTTCCCCCCGCGACCCTCCCCCCCTTCTGTGCTTTCCACCTGAGTTTAGGTTAGTAAGTCTTTGTTTTTTCCCCACGCACAAATGCGTACGAAGTTGCGGTCCTTGTCGTGGTTTCTCTGTGTCTGTTTTTAAACCACTCGCGGACGCAGGTTTTAATCCTATTTCTTCCTTATGTTCTGGAGAGTTTCCGGAACTCCTTCCCCCGAGGGACACCCAATAATTTTCCGTCACGCTATGCCCCTCTTCCCCCCCGCCAACGTTGGGGAAATCTTCCAGATACCTTCTTCTCCCCCCCATTACTTCACTCACTCTTGGCCAGTCGAAGAGATGATTGAACTGAGTTCTCTCCGATGGACGTTCCGCTTCCCCCCCGAAAGCCAGAGGTGCTCCTATTACGGTGATTTCCCCCCTTTCCCTTTTCCTTCACCTGGCCGAATATTTTCCTCAAATCGGAGTGTTCTTCATCGACGCGGCCCGGGGGATCGTCAGATCAGGTTACATGTTCGGCATTTGTTTGAAAGTTTTTTTCCCTCCCCCAGGGTTCTTGGATTTCCCTTCCGCGGCCTCGGGCCCCGAAGACAGCGCTCCCCCTTTTAGAAATGCATCCGTCCTTGGGCCGGCTTCTTGGCCACGGTGAATTTTCAGGGCAAACTTTTTTCCCCCCTTCCGTATCCTTTTTCCTTATCCATCATCTTGATACCGGAATTCACCCCTCTTCCTCCTGAATCGTCGCTGATGCTTTCAGATTCGTTTCAAGTACCATACCCGGGACACCACCCAACCTTCAACCCCCCAGTAGACATGTTGTCCTTTTTCCATCTGTTTTTCTTCCCGTTTTTTTCGCTTGTTTCATCCCTGGTTTCAGTGGATTTTCGAAGTTTTTCCATACGTAAACGTGACCGCTTTTGATTCCATGACTTTTTTCTTCATCGCCCTTGGAGGAGTTTTTCCACCTGGCTTTTTTTCAAAGCGCTTTCATTCGAAGCGAGTTGTTCTTTTATGGGCCGGTCCCAATCCCTATTAAGTTTCGTCCGTGCCTTCCTGGGTCTTCCTTTGCCGGAATCGCTTCGAAGTAAAAGGACCCCCCCCCCCATTACTTTTTTTTGCCTAAACCCCCCCGAACCCCCGTTTTCCACTACCTTTTCGGTTTTTTTTCTCGGCTTCAGACATTGGGAAGGATTTTTTCTTTTTGCCTGTAGTAACTCCTCCCCTTAAGCACACCGTTACCCAGGCCTTTTTCTTTCAAAAATTTTGAATTCCTCTTATGAGGGCAGCGTAGCGAGAAATCGCAGGTGTGGCTCAGCTTCCAAAAACTTCGACCGCCGTTCACCCCCCTCCTGTTCTAGGGCGTGTTTTTGCGAACCGCTCTGGAAGGGCCTGGTGGCATTTTCTCCATTACTGGCTGAACTTTTTCAATCCCACCGCTCCCTCCCCGCAATTCCCCAAAGGTCCTGGCGTGGACGCACCGGCTTCAAAACGGTGAGGCCCCCCACGTTCCCTAAAATGGCGCTTCCCCTTTGCCCTCACTTTGGTTTCCAAACGCCGTTTTCCCCCTTCCCCACCACCCAGTTAATGGGCCGACCGCCCCATAAGAGCATTCGAGGCAACCACCAGGCTGGGGCTTATAAAACATACTGTCGTTCCAATAGGTTTTTTTTTTCCCCCCCCTTTCGTTCACGCCACCTCTTGACAACCCCGGGGCGCGCCCCCCGGTCTGCTGGATCGCGATTGGGCCTAGCCCCAAAAGGAATGCCACAATTGCCCAGGCCGACCCCCTTCCCGTTTCGTTCCCTGTTTCCTTGTTTTTTCAGAATTACCGTACACCCATCCGATGGCGTAGGAGTCAAT
>Ga0179593_1298921_pt1 | contig 12561 bp, 17 predicted proteins | sample CZODoug2_1_08_16_FD_185931 | JGI IMG/M metagenome (GOLD analysis project Ga0179593, IMG submission 185931) | Vadose zone soil fungal communities from Angelo Coast Range Reserve, California, USA - CZODoug2_1_08_16fungal (PacBio error correction) | ecosystem: Environmental > Terrestrial > Soil >... | reverse complement strand
TTTCTGGTTTAGCTGAACATTCCGACCCCTACACCCCTCACTAAATGGGTCTCCTTTTCCCACCCCCGCAGTTCCAAACCTTTTCCAGATTGTTTGAGCCGTACCTATCTTCCCCCCTTCCTATGAGCATCGCGAGGCCTTCCGTGACCGTGTTTTTTTTCCCCCAGACTCCCCGGAATTTTCTTTTTTTTGTTGTCCGACGTTTTCTGATGACCTTCGCGCGTTTCCCTGGTGTTCTTCTTTTCAATATCAGCCCTCCTGCCGGTCCCTCAATCGATGATCCACCCATTGAGCTGGAGTCTCCCCTTCTCCGGCTTGATTGTGTCCGCATTCATGGCCCTCGCATTGCGCGAGCAGAGATCGCCGATTTTTCTTTGCCCCCCACAACCCCCTTTCTTGCGCCTCCCTTGTGCCTTCTTTCGTTTTCGCTAGCCACGTCCCGTGACGATTTTGCCTTGGCTGATGATCGGCGTGGGACACCCAAGTACGGATCCCTCATTCTTCACCTGTCCCGGACAATCTTTAGAATAACTCTCACCTGCGCTTTTCCTAGTTTTCTTTTCGCCTTTTTTTAGGCCCACCTGCCTCGGAAAGACAGGCCTTCGAACGCTTCCCTCCCTTCTGTCGCTATCCTTTTTGTGTTTGATGCCGATCATGTGTGCCTCTTTTTCTGTTCCACCCTCGGAGACGACTTCCCTCGGTTCCCGCCACGTTTTGCTTCTTTTTGTGGCTTGGTTTCCCACTTCCTTCATTTTTCCCCCAATTCGTTCTTTTGTCGTTCCACACTTCATCCCCCCCCCAAATCCCTGCTCGGGCCCCCGCATGGATCGTTACGTGAGCCGTTCATTTACCCACCGTTGAAATCTGGGCGTCCGCTCTCTTTCGGTTTATTCATTCGGCGTCTTTGCATGCGCTTTTTTTGCCCGGCCTGTGTCTCTACCAACGTTATTTGTCGCGCGTGCACATTTACGGCTCTTCTTGACCCCTACACGCGTCGACGGTTTGTCGCCCTTTTCTCTTCTTCCCACATCGACTCGAACAGGTGATTTTTTCTCTTTTGCCTCATGAAGGAATTGACGTTCTCCGCCTCACATCGTGCTGACTCTGCTCCCCCCTTTTTTTTCATCTTGCGTTCTCGTGCACCACCTTTCCTGAGCCGCGATCGCGCGGTTAGCGCCCCTTCCTTACTTCAGGTGCCGGAACAGCCAGTTCTCGATTTCCCGGTACTCGCCACTCGCTCCTTCTCCCCACATGTACTTATGATCGCATCGCATCTCCCCTGGACGCGTGCTCACCGTTTTGTTTATGTCCCACCCCGCTGTTGCATTTCCCCACCTTTCGATCATAGTATAGCTTCGCACTGCCCCGGCCTTTTTTCTTACACACTGAGCAGCCGAGACTTCTCGCAGAAACGCCTTTTTCTCCCTTTCCTTTTTTCCGTCGTTTTTCATTTTTTTCTGCTTTCGCGTTCATACCCGTCGAAAAATGGCGTCCCCTAGCACCTTCCAAGATGGGTAGGTCTGCGCTTTCCTCACTTCCCCCGCCTGTGATTTCCCACCTTTCAATTTCTTCCTCTCAGTTTTGATCCGCGCGTTCTCCCCTCCCTTTCCGAGCGTTACTGCACTGTAGTCTGCCAATGCTTTTGCTTCCCTTCCCAACAGTGAAGATTTCCGCCCAGCCTTGCAGTCTTTACCGCTGGTCCCCCGTTTCATCCCCCACTCCTGCCATCGTTTTCCTCGCCGACTCCCAGTTTCTCTTTTTGCGCGATGCCCCCGTAAGTTCTTCGCGCGACCTGAATTTTTTTTTTCCGATGTGCGTTAAAGGACCTAGCCCCGGTTTTTCTGCCACTTTTTCCCAGTTCATCTTCCGGCGGTCACGGCTTCGACCCGATTCCGGCCCTTGTGCTGCCGGTTTCTTTTTCCCCTTCATTATCCCCCGTGGATATGTTTCCGCCAGAGCCTTCCGCATGCCCTTTGCTATCGCCTCCCAAACAGTTTTTCCCGGTTTTCGGCTGCCGTTTTTTCTGATCCGATCCTCCCCCCGTACTTTTTTTGCCAAAATTCGATAACTTGTTTCTCTCCCTTCTTCACGCGTCGGCGTGTCGTTCCTCATTCTTCGTTTTTCTACCCCATGAGCCCCGCGCCACACAGCTTCGCACCAATCGGATTGCTTTCCTGCACTGGGACTTCTTTTCTTTTAACATTTTCCTGATTGATCCAAATCCCGGCATGTCTGTCAATCCCTGCTTCACGCTTATCTTTACTGGAGAATTTCCGCACCCTGTTTTACATTCCCGCTTCGGCCTCTCGTTGGCGCGATCTTATCGATGTTCCTTGGTTTCGTGGCCTTTTTTGCGAGACACCTTCAACGAAACAAGTCGGCCCTCCCCCTTCCTCGCCCACATTTTTTTTTTGCCGTTCTTTCTTCATTCCTTTTCAGCTTGCGTCGATACGCTTTTTCCTTCTTTTTTTCATTTTCTCTTTCTGCGCACCCTCTTCGTCACGGGGGGAATCGTGAAGCTGTTTCCCCTTGATTCGAAGAAGTTCTAAGGCCTGCTCGAAATCTTTTATGTTGTATCGCCTTTTGGGTTTCCAGGCCGGTCGAACTCTACTTTCCAAGCACATTAAACCTGACGTATGGAAGGTTCTCCCCCCCTTACTTCCTCCAGCCCTCCGCCTCTTCGCGCTTCTGGTTCGCAACAGTGGATGGACATTCGACGCGTCACTTTTTTTTCTCGCGCGGCAAGCGCGTGTCAGTGATCCGCCCCGTCTCACCCCGTTCCTCCCCCCTCCTCCCGTTGAGCTTTGCAAAATTCTTTGTCGGTGGGCCCCATGTCCTCTGTGTATAGTGTCCTCGTTTTTTCCCCTGAGAGAATCGGTTCCGTTGGTCTGCAGTCTCAGGCAACCGGCTTCTCCATTCGCTTTCATAAGGATAGATTTTATTCTTCCGCCTGGCCTTTTGTTTTCCTTCAGTCTTTTTCTTGTTATTTCTCACTATACACGACGAGAAATTATTGAATGATCTTCTCGTTTCCTCCCCTTTTGTTCTCCTCTCCTTCGTTTACGTATGAAGCATGCGTTTCTTTCTGGGGCCTTCCTCGTCCCCTTTCCCCCCCACTACTGTTTCTTGTCAGAGCACTCCTTCTTCAGCGTTTTTCTGGTGAAGACACAGATTTTCTCCTCCTGCCCCGTCTTGAAACAGGCACGCTTCTCTCCATTTTCCTGAGACCCGTCTCCCAGTATACCCTCTTCCCATTTCACACAGGTTTTGGTGCCCCACAATATTCCATTCCACCTGGTCTTATCTCCTGGTGGAGGGAAGACATGATCAAGTTGGCACTCTATTTGGCCCCCTCCCCCCCGTTTACGCCGGTTGTAACACATTTTTTTAGCAAAGCAGCCCTTTCTCGTGTTTATGAATAGAGGAGGAATTCGGCCTGTGCTTCTTTGATGGGAGGTATGAGTCAGGCCTTTGGATCCCCCTGTTCCTGCATTATTTTCCATTACCCCCCCTCTTTCGATATCGGCTCTTTCTTTGCTGTTAGGCGATATATTATCCCTACCACAACCGGAACGAGTCGGGTTGCCCCCCCACTTAACACCTCCACGTCCGTCCTTCAATTTTCTTCTAGAGCTTCCTCAAATATACGATATGCCGTGTTTCCCTCCCTGTCGACAGTCCTTTTGAAGATTCTCGTTCTTTCTTTTTTGCTTGTATCGCAACCCCCTACCTTTTTTTTTTTTCCCCCCCACCCGCCCTCGATCCTATTACACCCCCCCGTGCCCTCAGCACGAGAGTATTTCCGCTGGTGTGTTTCATCCCCCCTCATCAACCTGGATTCCGACTACGCTGTTTTTGCGACCTCCCATGCACAGATGATTCTTCTTTCCGACTTAAAGGTTTTGAGAATTCTTGCGTCGGGCTCTGCCCCAACTTTCTCTTCTACTCCCCCCCCCCTGAACGTTTGCTTTCTTAGGCCCTCTTTTTCGCTCGGGAGGTTTATCGAGTGCCCCAACCAATTGGTTCAGATCGACGTGACTTCTTCCCTCTCTATCTCATCTCCAACTTTTAAGACTCCTCGGGCTGTCAAGGTTTGCCTTTCGGCAACGGCCCACCCCTAGCGTGTTTACGACTTTCTTTTTTCCCCAATACCTTTTCCTGCTCTCTTCACCCCAAGCCGAGAACGTTCCGCCCCCTTCTGTCATGAAGGCTATCCCTTTACGAATGTCGCCGGTGAACCCCTTTTTTTTGTTTTGCCTAAAACCGCCGGTACTTTTTTTTCTATCTTCTCCTCACCTTCCCTGCGTCGCTGAGCACTCCCTGCTGTGTGTCGTTTTTCCTCCCCCCTAGGTATAAATATGGGTACCTTTTCCACTTTGTTTCGTCTTCCCCCAAGAGTGAGCTTTGTCGTGATGTGCTTCTTGTAGCAAATCCCAGCGTTCGCGCTCGTTGAGTTGTTTTCCCTTCCCATCATCTGATGAACTCCACAGTTTGGACCACCTGCCGTCCTCTTTATTTTTTTCACCACTTCTTCGATTGCCACGTACTTTCTTTCCATGTCTTATAGGCGATTTCCCTTTCACCTTTGACGCTTATTTTTTACGAAGCGGGGGATTCCCGGTATAAAATCAATTTTCGCCCCCAGCTTGTCAATGGTTATTTCCCCCCTTTTCGATCTGAATGTCCGTTTATCATTTCCCCCATCTGTTTCCACTCTTTCCTGAGTTGTCTGCGAAATGAAGCCGTCTCTGGTTGCTCAGTTTTCCCTGACCCCTTTCCTTGGCGCCTTATGTACAGCAGTCGCATCCTTGGTCCCGGCTACCCGACTTTTTCATGTTGCCAAACTCCCCACTTCCCCCCCCCCCTAAGCTTTCCATGTCGAGACTCATTGTTTTGCCCCGGTGTACAGCTCACGAGATTCTTGTATCTTCTATGTTTACCCGAATCTGACTGGCCCCCTCTTTTTGTGGATGCTTTAATGCCTGAGGTACGGCGTTTCATGGCACGAATTTTTTTTCCTAGGGTTCTCTTCTTCTGAGTGTGTGCTAGTCCACTTCCTATCAGTCTTTGTGAGCATATCGTTCATCCTCTGAGGTGCGCCTCCCGTCAACCCATTTCCTTAATGAGGCCTGATCCATCGTCGCACCTTCGCTTTGCGATTTTCTGCGAGATCTTGCGAGAAAACTCGCTCCGCGGTTTTTGTTTTGGGTCCGACGACCTCCTTCCCTCGCGCGACAGTTCGCAACCCCTCACTGTCGATCCTCCCAAACCTGACCCCCCATGCGACAATGTCTACATGCCAGCCGTGCTGCCCGACAATCCGCCGAAAGTTTTATTTCCTGTTTTCTTCTTCTGCCCCCGATCTCCTCCTGTTCTTCTCATCAGTGAATTTTCTCACCCTTCTGTTATTCCCTTTCCGCCCCTGATCTTCTTCGGGCACCCGTATTTTTATTCTTTGCCTTTTCTTTTTTTTTTTTTTCAACTCTGCGAAATGTTCTCCGAATCCCCCCTTCCCCCCCCCCTATCGTTTTCCTTGTGGCGACCCCCTTTCTTTCTTGCCCTCTTTTGTCGATTTTCAACCGAAAGGCTCTCGGTTCAACGTCCCGATTATCATCACGTTTTATACTCCCTGAGCTGCGACATCCCCGGTTCCCTCTCGTTCTCCTTGCATGGTCTTTCCAGTTCTTTTACCCGCCCTACCTGCTTGTTCACGTTCATTTTTGTCTGAGGAGTTGTCTTCCACCTGACCTGGACCTTTCGTGTGTCTTCCGTTATGGTTCCCCCCAACCTAGACTGATGCGCACACAACGCACCCCATTTTCCAATCGCGTCTCGCCGCTTCCCTCCCCTTGTTGCGTGCGTAGAAAGCATCCGTTTTTTTTGTCAATTTACCCGCCAGATGCTCGCGCCTGCTCTTTCGAGCCCCCTTCTAGCCCAAGCAGCGGTCGTATTTTTTCGTCCCTGGCTAGTTCATGGCCATGACCTTACATCGATTTCGGGCGCAGTCGCACCTTGATCTGTCCGAAGCGGCAAGTGATACGCGGGAGTTCGTTTTTCTTTCCTCATTCTTTTTCACGCTTCTCACTCTTTTCTGCACTTGTTCGATCGCATTGTCTCTGCCCTGCCATTTTCGCACGCGGTTCGTCCAAACCAGATCTTGTAAGTTTTTTTTTGGCGCGGGGTGATCTTTCCCTCCGTCCGCGTTTCGCGTTCCTTTGCGGCCTGTGAAGTGCGCTTCTTTCTGTTGTTGTGAGGAGATGATTTTAAGTTAGTTCCTGTACCCCCCTCTCCTTTCCAAAGTCCTTTTGCTAGCTCCCCGCGCCAACCCCTCATCTCGGTTTGGTTCCTCTTGGCGAAACAGGCTGATGCCCTGCACTGCCCTAAGGCTCGGTGTCCCCGTGATTTTTTTACACAGTATCGGCCTCTGTACCGCGTTTCTCTTTCCGATAAGTGAGTACCTGCGTTATCCTGAATCCTTCCAAGGACCCAATTGTTCTGCCGTTTTCCCCGATCCCATCTTTTTCCCTTCCGTTTCAGCCCCGGCGTATCCGAAATGCGCCGTGGCTGGTTTTTTTTGATAGGTTTTTTTTCTCTTGGTGGTTTTCCTTTGTCGATCTTACCTATCTCCCCTTGAGTCCGATTAGTAGAGACGGTTACCCCCCCTGATGCTTGCGCATTCCCTAGCTCGTGTAGAGCATCCTTTTTTTGGTTTTCATGCCTTCGGAAGCTAGCCTTTTAGGTGTCCCCCCCAAACGTGAATCTTGTGTTGCTACCACTTTCCTTTCGGCAACTCCCCCCAGCAACTCCTCTACCATGAAACGACCCGCGGCTTGTCGGCGCCATCCTGTTTCCCCTTCCCGCAGCCAGCCGGCATGTCGATTTTTTGAGTGCCCGTTCCCTTTTCCGCGGACCGTTTCTGTCCCCCTCCCCCCCCCCGATTTTGAAGCCACGGTCTGTCTCACGGATCGAGCCGTGTTTCTGTACGAGAACAATTTTTGCTCACCCCAATGCGAAATCAGGCCCCTTTGCCGCCCCCCCCTCCTGACCAATGTACCCTGCTTGTTGCTTGCATTCCGTGTCTAAGTATCACCTTCCCAATACCTTTGATTCATTTGTTTTCTTCCCTCTGATTGTCAGTTCCCCCCTATGGCTTCCCGCTTTTTTCGGTTTCCATTTTTTTCGCGAGCAAGGATTTCCCCCTGTGAATTTCCGTTTCGTCTGCAAAACCAACGGTCCTCTTCTTTTTTACTCCAACGTTCTCGTCGCCAGGATACGGACATCGCCCCTCCTCTTTCCCTGCTCTGTCTTGGGCATCGAAGGATTAGGTAGGCCGATCTTTTGAACATCTGCTCCCCCTTTTGATGCGGCTTGATTTTTCCCCAATTTCTTGCTTTTCTCACATTTTCCTTCAAGCTTCTTTCCTTAGAACGCACGTTATACTACCTCGATTATCACCTCCTACTCCCTTTTTACATGTGCCCTGTTCCCTTTCTTTCTCGGTACGTTTCTTTGCCAGCTTCGCGTTGGTTGATTTGCATCCTTTCCTGCGCACTTTCAGCCCTTTCTGATTATTAATGTTCCTTTACGCCATTTGCCGCCCAGCTTTTCGCATTTACCCTGAGCCCAGACGCTTTGTCTCAGCCCAAGCGTTTTTTTGCCCGAGTCCTTTGCAACCCGTTTTCTCTGGAAGTTCTCGCTTCAATAATCTTTCCACAAATGTCCCTAGACCTCTCCTTATTCTCTTTTGCATGGCCCCGTCCCGTTCTTTCCCAACCAGCGTCCTCTTGCCTGCCTAGCTGCAGCTGCTCTCTTGTTCCCTTTTCCTTAACCGGCTTTTGAGCGCGAATGTCCACGGTGAAGAGTGACCTGTTGCTGGACTTGCAGCGCGTGTTCTCTCGGCCCAATCGATAGTGGCTGCTTGCTAAAATTGCATCCCCCCTTTTTCTTTCCAGCGTTGATCGCGCCGCCCCGACCAAGTATCCGGTTTTTCTCCGAACCCTAAACCTTCCCTTTATCTTCGGTGCTCCCGAGGTCGGCTATTACCGGGTCTGACCTTGTGGTTTTCTTCCCCCTCAAGATACCTGATTTCGGCCTTTTTTTTCACTTGCTCCTTTTCTGATTTACTGCATTGGTCCAATTCCCCTTTTTTGGCGTTTTTGCGACCGACCTTTGTTAAACGGAATTTTCCCGTGACAGAGCGCATTTCACGCCGTTCCTCTCTTTGACCCATGCTTCAGCCCTTCCCCTTTCTCGACTTCTCGCGCGGCACGTCGCTGCACCCCCCTTGCTGTTGCGCTGTAACCGTCGCGCGTTTAACGCGCCCCCTCCGCGACCCACCCTGGCCTTTTTCTCACATCGTCTATCCCCACGAATGCAGCCCTTCAACAACGGTATGCCGGCACCCCCCTGATCGGACTCTTTGGTTCGCAAGTGTAGTGCCTGACCCCCCCGAAGAGCTTCTCGTGCTACTGATGAGTTTATTGTATTTTTGCCGGCACCAGGGACGCCTTCCCCGCTCCCTTGCGGATGCCCTCGTCTTTTTCCGTCGTCTGTTCTCGTGTTTTCGTTTGCCGAGGACCTCCAACCCCCCCCCCCTCCCCCCTTTCTGCCCCCCTTTCCAGTCCTTCGACTTGTAGTTCCTTTTTCCTTCCTTCCAGTTTTGCAGAGCGTCGCTCCCGCTTGACGATTCGGCATTTGCGTGTTCGACGGTCCGGTTGTCCTCCGAGACTTTGGGCCGCTCACTTGACGGACATGAGACTTTTGCCGATGCATCTCTTAGCCACTTGGTATGTAATTGTTTTGCATTTGCTGCGTGTCCCGGACCGCCCTCTCCCTCCCATTAAAAAGACCCCCGCCTGCCGGGCACGCCTTCCGTATTCCCCCAGCACGCTATCTAGTGGATCTTGCACCAGTGTAGATAGTTACATCGACGGCGTCACGTTTGCGTGCTTCGGTCCTTTCCCCTTTCCACACCCCCGCCCTCCCCAGTCTCCTCAGGAACCAGGTGGCTATTTGAAAATATTTGCCGTGGGTTGGGCCCCCTCCCGCACCCCTCTTGTATCCCTTGTTAATCCGTGTTGGAGCACACCCCCCCCCCCCCGAATTTACAATCTTCGGGTGGCCTATCAGGGATAACCGGCTTTTTTTCACGGATTCATAGTCTCAGTCTCTCAGTTTCATCCCTTAGTTTTAAGGTTATGGTGACTTTTTCCATCCTGCCTATACTTGGCAAGCGCGGTACACACCCCATACACTCCCTCCGTTTTTGGTGGGTTCTTCTAGAAACGTTTTCATCCGCCGGCCCTGTCGTTAAGTTTTTTCTCTTTTCCCGATTCCCCTCACACCTCACCTCACTATCATGCTTTGCTTTCAGAGGCCTATTTATTCATGGCTGATGCCGCCCGAAGGGCTGTTCTCCCCTGATTTCCCCCTCCCTAGACGATTTCTTCTCCCACCAGGTACCCCATCCCACACCATTCCCCAGGATTACCCTTTGCAATTTGCCCCCCCCCTAAACCCCACTTACACACAACTGTCTATGTTTCCTTCGCCTTTTTCCGCTTTCACAGGTGGTCCGCTCCGTTGCGCAACCGTCAAAAGGGACGCCTGGTTCGTTTAGATTTATCCGTGTTTTCCCAGATTGCACCTCGGTCCCTTTTCCTTTCCCCTGCCCGGCGTTTTACTTTGCTGGAGACTGGATTTTGTCGGCCTTTTGTGAATTTGGCCACTTTTATCCATTTACACTTCTCCTCCTATGTGAACTGTAATTGCAGCTGTTTCAGTTTTTTCCCCCTTTCGCCTCTTAACCATGTTGCTCCCTCTTTGTTTCGCACCAGCCCAACTTTCCCCTCTCCGCCCTTAATTTCAGTTTTGTCGTCGCCTATGACCTATCCGTTCTCCACGATAGGTCCCTCTGTCTGAAATTTTGACCTCGGCGTTTATTTCCCTTGTCTTTTGTTTTCTTCTCGCACCCTCGAAAAACGACCTTCTCGCCCCCCCCCCGTCCTCCGCACCGCGACTATGTTCCCTTGTTTGCGGGGCATCCAATCCCTGCATAACTGCTCGTTAAAGTCCTCCCTTTGTTTTCCGCCTCCCCTTTGACGCCCTTGGTCCTCCCATAGTCCTTGCCTCCCACCCTTGTTTCTCCTTGTTAGCTGGTTTTCTGGGCACTTACTCCACTGCACCTGCCCCCGGTTTGGATTCCTGTTATGACTTTACCGGTTAGGCTTACATCGTAGAGGGCGGTTTTTAAGATGCCACCTCCCTTGGCAGCTCGACGTTTTCGCTGCGATCCCCTCTCGCCTGAACCTTTGACGCCTGATGCTTACTGTGTTGCAGATAGGTTTGGCACGCCGGCAACGGCCGTTCCTTCTTTCTGGCTTCGGTTATCCCGTTATGTCAAATATCCGTGAATTTTCCTTTTTTTTTTGGGGTCTTCGTCAAAGCGCGTCCTTCCGCCCCGGGTACACTCTACTCTGCCCCCTGACTTTTCCCCCCGCATTCGAATTTTTCGTTCCTCGACCTCGTCTTCGCGGTCTTGTTGCCCAGCCCCCCGTTTGCCCAGGTCTATTCTTTTTATCACGCGCCTTTTTGTCGCTTCTAAGCGGGCTTTCCATTGTTTTTTCGTTTCGCCACTCCCCTACCCTTGTGTCGTCACGTTGGGGATCACCCCATTTGCTGGCGATTGGTTTCGCCCCATTTTCTCCTCACTGGTGGGTCTCTTTTCTGCCTATCCTACTCACAGACGGATTGCCCTCCTGTACCGCCCCTCCTTTGCGTGCCTTTGCCGTCGCCTTCGGGCCCCGATATTATGCCCATGACGCCCGGATTCCCCTGACACTTTTGAGGCCCCCCCCCTACAATTTTGACCGTATTACGTAAGCCGGGTACTGCTCTACAGTTTTCTTCGTGCTCATTTTTTGCCTGAATTCCTTTTATTTTTCTCGCCTGTCGATTTTTTCGTATTTGATGTTGCGTCTCCTTCAACATTCGTTTTCTTGCTGCAATTTGTTCCTTCGCCGTAAACTCCCTCTTTACCTTTTCTTGTGTAAGCCTGAGCCACTCCGGCAAGTCCCGGTCTTAGCCCTTGGAATCACCTAGTCGCTACCATGTTTGACTTCCCCCCCCCGTTATCGGTTTGAGTTACAATCCCACCCCGATCCTCTTTTTTTTCCCTGCCCCTTCCCTCAGTCGTCCCGGTTTCCCCCTTCCGATTCCTCGTCACCATGTTAGAACCTTCGCGGATTTTACCAGTATCTTTCTTGCGTTTTCGGGCACCGACACTGTTCCCCTTCTTTTATAGTCTTCTTTATCTCCCCCGCCCCTGAGAGATTGTTTTCGAGTTTTGACCGATTTTTCCTCAGGTTGGAGCAGACCTTTTTTTCACCTGGTTGTACTGGGCTCTAATTCAAACAAACCAGAAGTCCCACCTTCGTGGGCCCGACAGTGTCTCCCTGTTTGTATTCTTTGCACGTGTCTGTTCGCATGCCGACTTTTTGCGTCTAACCCGCGCTCCTACTGTGTTGGTGGTCCCCGGCTGGACGGTTAAACTTCGCTTTGTGCTTCTTCCGTGCGCGACAACCAAGGCGCACGAAAATCTCGCTCAATCTGAGCTTTTGCAACTTGATTGCAAGCAACCCTCCGCGCGAAGTCGGGATTTTACTGTTGCTCCTTAGGGCATCATATCGTGGCCTCGCCTATTCTTCATTTCCCCTTTTTGCGCATAATGGCTGTTTTTACAATAGAGCAAACGACGCTTACTTTCTTCGTCGATATGCGTTTGTGATCCAATTCCCATGGACATCCCCCCCCGGCCTTCGCTACTTTCGTGTGTCCGACCCGGATTGTAGACAATCCCGGTGGGGATGGATAGATTCCCCCCCGCCATGCCGACGGGGCAGTCTCCCTTTCCCCCCCTATCGTTTTTTAGGTACTTGTCGGCCAGGGTTCGCGTGCCTGGTCTTGAGTTTCTCGCCGCCGCACTGCCGCTTTTCGTTCTTCTTTTGGATGGCTCTAGGTTTTTCTGGCTTCCCGCTTTCTGCCTTTTCCCAACCGGTTTTCGACCTTTTTCTTGGACCACACGAACAGACTGTTTCCCCTTTTTCACATTTGGCCACACCACCTTTTGCCCCGCCCCTGTGTCCCCTGGTCTTTTTTTCCTCCCGATGCTTGGCGTCCCTTATCCCGTCCCCTCACTCGCTGTACCCCCGTCTCCTCCATAATGCTATGAGCTCTGCTCGACCCATCCCCGCAAATCACGTGACGATTCATCCTATGACACGAAGCTCCGGGGCTCTCCCTCCCCTCTTGATGCGGGGCTCCTGATCCTTTCTCCTTTGCTGTGGTGTACGACCGCCCAGTGTTCGGCTTTGAACTGCCCGCAGTTTTCGGCCAACGTTCCGCCCCTTTCCTGACCCTTTAGGTCAAACCAGAATCTTCATTGTAGAAATTGCGCACCCAATTCTTGTTCTCTCACCTCACCCCCACCGATTCCCTTTTTTTGCCTTAGTTTCTCTCCCATCCTGACCGCTTTCTCCCTTCTTTTCACTGAGCATGCCTTGC
>Ga0179593_1727450_pt1 | contig 12562 bp, 17 predicted proteins | sample CZODoug2_1_08_16_FD_185931 | JGI IMG/M metagenome (GOLD analysis project Ga0179593, IMG submission 185931) | Vadose zone soil fungal communities from Angelo Coast Range Reserve, California, USA - CZODoug2_1_08_16fungal (PacBio error correction) | ecosystem: Environmental > Terrestrial > Soil >... | reverse complement strand
ATATTTCGGTTTGTCGTCCCTCCTCCCTGGTCCTTTTTTCTGGAATCCCTGATCAAGCACAACCTTTTTTTTCAGTCTCATTCGTCTATTCTCTAGACCTGCTCCCCTGCTCACATCTGTCGTACCGTGAGCAGGTGCTGGGGGGTTTTGTCTCCTTTTTCTTTGTTTCCTTCAGCCCTTTCCGCGCGTCAATTTAAACTCCTCCCTCTATTTTTTTTATTTGCGACCTTCCTCCCCGTTATTTTCCCACGATGGCGATGCCATTTTTTTCCTTCGAGACGCACAAACGTGTTGTGGCTCTCCCTCATCTCCCCTCCCAAGAGCGCCCGACTTCGTTCCTCCGCCCCTTGAATTGAGATGTGCGCCGGTTTCGGTTTTTGGCGTTTTATGTCCGCCTATCTTTTGAATTCTTCCCTTTCTAGCCAAAGGAACGGATCGCATGTCTCTGGCTCTTTGTCGGACCCCCCCCGCTGTGTCAAAGGCGCGTCTTCCTTCTCGGTTCGGCCGCAGATTTGCCAGACTCGACCCTTCCCCAATTTTGAAGTTTGGGTGATGATTCCGTGCTTTTTTCAACTGTTCCATTCACAAAAACGTCGAACGCTCCTCACACTCACTCAATCCTTCTCCTCCTCAGCCTTTCTGCGAAGCGATCAGTTAGGAGATTAGAGGCTTAGAATTCGATTCTGTCGTCCCAATTCCTAATGGCTTCGGGAAAAAGTTTTGTCGCTTTACGTGGTCCGAAGGGCTTACGGTCCGTACTGACCTTACCTCCCCCATTAGGTCTCCTTTAACCTCCTGCTCTTTTGAAAATTCGCCCTCATGCTTTTTCCCGCGAAATGATAATTTTTCCCAGGACTTCTCCAGCGCCTTTCTCCCGTACGTTTAAAGGCTGCTTTTTTTTCTGACTGTTTTTCCGACACCCCTTTTTTCACTCAAAGTTCTAGGAGCCTTCCCTCCTCCTGATGAGGTGTCCTTACGCCGAAAGGGCCCTCAATTTTCATCATCTTTCACCTGAGAGATTTCTTCGATAGGATGCTCCCTCCCCTCCTTTTCCTTTTCTCCCAACTTTTTCCCTCCCTGTTTCTTTAGGAGAGGAGAGAGACCCCTCTATCGGCTTAGTCTTACCCGTACTCATATCTAGTTTCTAGAAGTCCGCTCCCACTACTACCCTGGAGTCAACGCCGAGATCGTTGGCTCCCCTCCCCCTCCTCTCTTTTCCGCTGGTCAGTACGAAGGACATCCCCCTATTTCCCGACCAAGTTACCTTCCTAGAATAAGGCCCTTTTGTTAAGCACATCATGCGACCCCTACCACACTTTCCTCACTTCTCTTTACCTGAAGCCCCCTTTCCCCTCATCCGGGCGTCATAGAATCCCGCGTACCCCAATTTTCTAGCCCACTCCCCCCTTTCGTCCCAGTAAACGTCCGCTACGCCCCTTCTACCTTTTTTTTCGAAGGCGTAGATGAGGTTTCTTCACCGCTCCCCCCGTTCTTTCTTTCGCCGACCCTGATCGTGTGGAACAAAACCTCGATAATGCGAGGCTACAGTCATCAGTTGTGGGGCTGAGGCCAGTTCCAGGTATTTTTCATACTAAGCCGTCTGGACTACGTCTTCCGCGGCGCAACTTCTTGAACACAGCCTTTCGTGCCCCGGCAGTCCGTTTGTTTCTAGGCCCCTCCCCCCCCCTTTTTTTTCCGATAGCCCCTAGACCAAACTGCCTTTAACTCTCCCTTTTCCTGCATGATCCGATTTTTTTTCCCGAGAAACGGCTCAGATCCACACTTCCTAGCGAAACATCCTTCTGCCTTCATCCCTTTTCGTTTGTCAACACCTCATTTCCGACTCCCATTAACCCCTTCTTCCCCAGCTTGCCGGGCTGCGATCTAGATTTCAGTTTTTTCCTGATCGTTAGCAATTTTGTCATTCTGTATTTTCAGAACCGAAGCACCTGTTTTCCTTAAGAAGTTTCTGTCCCCCCGACATCCAACATTGGTCGATCCCCCCCCCGGTACTTCTCCTATCACGAACCATTTCTGCACCGAGAAGAGGAGCCTCCGATCCATCACCGACTTTTTCGGTTGGGGGATTAGAGGAAACCCACCAATCCTAAGGTTTGTACTCCATGCGGTCCCCATCCTTCGTTTCTCAGTCTTTCCTCAGTTGGCCCCCGCGATGGTTCAGTTTTCATTCCCTCAATTTCTGGTTACGAAATGCCTTATGCATCCCGAGGCGTCCCCCCTCCGCGCTTTCCGGCCCGCGGAAATGCCCCACCTTTTGGTTAGGCAACTTCATTCTTCCCAACTTCTTAGGGCCCCTCCCTTAGGAATGCGTTGAAAACGGCGTGTACTGGTGATCCCTTTTTTGTATTTCTCAACATATTCCCGTTCTTCTCTAGCGATCCCCAATGCAGTACCACCAGTCCTTTCTTAGTTCTTTTGGTAGCTTCCGGAAACGTCCCTAGCTCCTCAACTCTTTCGAGCTGGTCCTCCAGGGCAGATTTGGCTTTCTCTCGATCTTCTCCAACGGGTCTTCTAGAACTCCCCCTTTTCGGGAAGTCAAGTGGAGTGTGATCTCCAACGAGGTCCCTGCTTGCCGGTCTCTATCCGCTGCCCTGGCATGGGAGCTGCCGCTGCCCGGACCCCTTGAGCTTGACGATGGCATTGTCTCCCTTAATTAGGCTTTTTTCCAAGGTTTTCCTGCGCGTCACTTCTCAGCTCGGTTGCTTTTGCATTCTGGAAGCCGACTGTCTCCCTCTCTTCTCAAAGGCTTTCTCGTTGAGAAGGACATTCTCAGTTTCTCTCCTTTGTTTTTTTAGTTGTTTAGAATCCTCACATGCGTGTAGCCCCTGCGCGCGGATCCACATGTGTTGGCAACTGTCCTTTTTTCCGACTCTTATTTTCTTCCCCCTGCTGTTCCGTACCTGTGCGGCGCTCTTAAAATTTCCTTGCATTGCGGCCGGATAGCTCTGATGCGCGATCTGGGATGCGTCCGCTCCTGTCCCCTTCCTGGCCTTCTAATTAAGAAATGAGTCTAAGCCCTTTTTCCGTTGGGGGTGCCCCCCGTTTTCTCCAATTTCAATTTCCCACCTTGCCAACCCTTTTTATCTCTCTCCTCTCTTTGTTTGCTCGAGATAACCCCGATAGTCCAGGTGGTCCCCGTTCGGGATGTCCCCCAATTCACCCGCGCCGGGACAATTCTTCGCCTCAGTGCGACTGAGACGTCTTTTTTTTGGCAGCCAAGCCAGGCGCTACCGACGAGCCCTTTCTCATCCCCTGCCGGCTTGCCGTAATTCCTGCCTCGTCACTTTTGTTTTTCCCTTTCCCAATAATTTTTCTGAGAAAGGCCTTTTCCACAGCCTTCACTGGTGTTGCTAGACCCTCCGGTCTACACCTGATGACGATGACCTCCTCCCAATACCCGATGGACGTCTCAACATTGACCCCCTTTTGAGCCCCTGTCATTCTCCCCCATTCTTAGATAGACGGATCTTACCCTTTGACCCCTCGTGGGTGTTACGGTGAAAAAATCTCTTTTCTGCAAGTGCCAATCAGGCCCTCAATTTAAGTTTGCCGGTCCAAAGCTTCCATGGGGCCGGCTAGTTTGTTCCGGATGATGTTCCCTCGTGCATTCGCCTATCACTCCCTTATTCATTTTTTCTAGGCCCCCGTTTCAAGGAATTTTCATGCCGGTGTTTCGCAAATCCGATAGATTTCAAAAGAAGCTTGCTCCGTGACCTCTCCGTCGTTTTTTCAACTTTCCTCCCCCCACGCCCCCTTGGGCCTGGAAGTCGGGGGTTTGTTCCATTCCCCCTTTTCTGGATGCCTCTTCCTATGTGTGGGGCTTGGGTCGGCCGGCACCGCCCGGCCTCCAGTTTTAAAACGGCGACAACGACCCCCCTGATCTCTCCGGCGCCCCCAAATTCGCTCGTTCTCCTCTAGTTATAGTTTCTAACTTTTTCCTCTTTTTCATTTGGTGCACTCCCCCCCAGAATATCCGCGAAGCTTTTCACATTCACTCGAGTTCTTCTTTGAATTTTCCACTGCATCTTTCCCTTTTTGACTCCCGGAGGTGGCCCATGCCTAAACCTCGCTTTAAACGGTTATGAACTCACTTCGAGGTCGATTTTCGTTTGTCTTAACGTGCACAGTTCGATCTTATTTTTTTTTTTCCCGAAAATCCTCGTTTGACCTTTGATAGCCGGCTGTGTCGCGGTTCTTCTTTTTGTCCGGATGGCACAATTTCTTACGCCGAGCCCGGCTGATTTTTCCTGACTCTTCTCGAATGGCTGAATTGCAAGAAACCCCCTGACGCCTCCCTTCGCAAGACAAAGGCCCTCCGGGGAGAGGACTGTAATCCAGGTCGACCCGCTTTATCGGTAGCTTCCGTTGAGAGTGTGCTTTTAGTAGCTTTTTTGATTTCCATTTTCCGTCGTGCCCTAGGCCCTCTTTTACAAGTGTCATTATGTCGCCTCGCGCATTCCGATCCGCCTTTACGGCTTTTCCTCCACTTTTTTGGTCTTGCCCCCTTCCCCCAAAAGTTTTCGCTTTTTACTTCGCCCAGATCGGTCGCACCTCTCCATCCCCCTTCAACCCTTTATGACCATTTTTAGATCTTCGTTCTCGTTACTCCTTTTTACCTTCGATTATACCCCCTTGTCTTCTTGATCAATACCCCACCTTTGCCCTTCGATTAGATGAGGATCGGTCTTGTTTGACCCACTCTCGGGATACCATAGTATAGTTTCCGTCCCCTTTGGACATAAAACCTCCACCTGACTCCTCTGTTCCAACCGGACACTATTAGAGTGATGAGCTGTTCCCCTCCATTTTTTTTTTACATTGGTTCTTAGAGTAGATGCTAAGTTTTTTCTGGATATGGTATTTTTGATTATGCCTGGATTTTTTCACTTCCTGGTTGGATCTATAATTGGACTTCCTCTATTGCTTGTCCTTCCCCTTTCAATTGCCCGTCGATTGTAGTCTGATCCTTCTTCAAGTCATATCGTGGGCGGGCCTTCGTAATTTGCCAAACTGATATGCCTCATGAGGAGTTTTAGCCCTCTCCCCCTGGGAGCCCGCGAATTGCCCTCCCCAGTTTCTTCTTTTCCCTCCTTTTTAGACGATGGACTGTATTTTGCCTCCTCTTAGAGGAGCTTCGATCTGTCCCGTCTTGACTTTGACTTATATCGACCTTTCCTTTTCGCGCCGCTAAGTAAGCCTTCCCCCTTTATCGGGTAATTGTTTTGATGATTTCTTCCCCTGACTTAACACCCGGCATTCAGTTTCTCGTTTTTTTCGACTGAGCCAGTCTTTGTCGAGCGCTTTCGTTCCAAGTGCGCAGTCGACGACGCAGACTCCGGCGGTGTCTGGCGGTTTAAGTCTTTTTGAACCCTCAGCATTTTTTCCCTAATTCCTATGTAGCGGTCCCTTTCCCCTTTCGCGTTTGACCCCATCTCGAGCCGCTCGGTTTTTTTCGATTATATTACGGCGTGATATCTCGCCCCGTTCTCCCTTATTTTTGCCCCTGTTGAGACAAGAAGCTTTTCTTTCCTCTCCCTCGACTTTCTCCTCCGCGATCATCCCTTCTGCATGAACCTCTTCGATCCTCTCGTCGCCTTTCAGGCTCCTTTTTGTGATGATTCTTCTGTCGACGTTTTTCATTTGACGACTTCTCTGTGCAGAAACACAGCAGCTTCAACCCCCCTTGGTCGGTTTCCATCGTTCTTTCCAATATTGCGCGCCGATCCCGGCCGCGCTTCGGGCCTCTACGCGTGATCCTTGAGAATTCGCTCCCTCCCATTTCGAGCTGTCGGGCTTCGGCTGCGCCCCTTCCTCCACCCTTCTCTTTTGATTTCCCCCAACATCAAAGGAGAGGACTTGTCTTCCTTCAAGCGCCTGCCTCTTTTGCGCCCTCCTCTTTTCGCCTTGGTCTATTTTTCCCCCAAAGTTCGCCGTAGGACCTTGCTGATTTCAAACGACCATTCTTCCTTCTTCCCCCTTTGGACTTTTTTAGACCGCTGGCGCACTAAAATACTGCGGCGTGCCGTTTATGGACCTTTCGCCCGGCTGTGGCATCCGCGACTCCCCAGAGCAAACATCACCTGTTTTTGTAGACGCTCTTGCTTTTTCTGATCGAACTGCACTCAGCGGCATGATCCCGTTGCTGGCTCGGATGCACGGCTCTCCCTGCATGAATTGCTCCCAAGCGATCGACTGCTCGAGTCTGCCAGCAACCCTTCTTTTCTTTTTCGATTTTTTTCGATAGTTCCCTCTCGCTTTCTGCAAACTCTAGCGCCCCCTAACTCATGTTTTCACTATCAGCCCAGCCGCGTTTCATTCCAAGCGATCCTTTTCTCGGCGTGGATCGAGCCGCCACCTGTCGTACCTCTGTCGATCTTCCCAACTTTTTTTTCTTTTTTTTTTTTTTTTTTTTTTTTCTTTCTCTCTCTTTTTTTTTTTTTTTTTTTTTTTTTTTTTTTTTTTTTTTTTTTTTTTTTTTTTTTTTTTTTTTTTTTTTTCTTTTTTTTTTTTGGGCGTTACGGAGGCCCACTTCCTTTTGATTTCGTACCAGTCAATCCGACGTGAATCTTATTTTTTTCGGCTTATCCAGTTTATATGACCCTTTGCCAACGGCTGACGATCGTCTTTTTTGACCCCGCGGGCCCCGGGTGACCTACGTCGAACCTTTTTTTTTCCGAACCCTATAGGACATACTTTTGGATTTCTCCCCCCCCCGCTCTTTAGTCCCCTCCAATGTCGCGCCCGGTGATTTTCGGCGCTTTCCGGTTGTTTACCTCTGAAGAAGCCGCCGGCCATTTTTTTTTTTCATTCTTTGTTTCATCTATAACGCGGCATGGCCCGCATACGCGGACTTTCGAAGGAGCTATTGTGAAAGCCTTCGCCCGGTCCGAGTTCGAGTTTTTTTAAGCTTTTCTCCACCTTAAGCAACATGCCAACCCCCAGCATACTACCTCCCCTGCAGACCCTCCCCCTTGGACGTGCTTTTTGATACGAATGTTCTTTTATTTTCCCCCTTTTTTTTCTTAGATAGCTTTTTGCGAGGGTGATGTTTCAAAGCCGTCCGCTTCTCGAAAAAGGTTTGAGGCCCTCTTTTAAGGTCTTTTTCTTCCGCAGTTCTATCGACACTATATTTCCCTTTCAGTCTTTCCGATGACCCCGATGATTCCCTGGCCCCTCCCTTGCCGCTTGCAAGTTCTTTCCTGCTACCGTTCCAATTCAAGAAGTCCATAAATTAGTAGGCGAATTTTCCGTTTGGACCGCTCGGCGACTTCATCTTTTTTCTCTCAAAGCCCCTCAGTTACGTAAGTCCCTCGCAGGCAGAGCTTCTTTTAGCCTTCTTATGAGCCCCTCCTTTAATCATAAAAATGCATTACCAGCGTAGGATTTATTCTTCTTTGCCTCGTCACGACCGGTCGATATCCACGTCCCCCTGTTATTCTCAGATCGAACCTCATATCTTTTTTTTCCGCTTTTTTCCCCAAGTAACCAAAGAAATATCTCAGACGAATCCCCCCAAGATCTTGATCGATCACTTTTTGCGCCCCCCGATCTATGGTTCTGAACCGCGCTGTCTTCCCCTCGTCTTTTTTTAATTAAGACCGACACACCCCCCTATTTAAGGTGCCCACATCATCATCCACTTTTTCAGGGTTCAGCCCTATTTTCAATTTTACCCCCTAATGGGAATACCTCAAGTATCAACCCACCAAGATCTTTTTCCCGGCTACTTTACGACCCCCCTTTTTTCAGTTTATCCCCCCCTTTCTTTGTAGCTGACTCTAAGCAAACTGTCGACCGTTTGTATCTCCGGTCCGATTCTTTCTCGTCAAAGCTGTCCCCTACCCTCTTTTTCCTTTCTTAGATCCGTGTTTAACAACATCTCCTGAGTCTCTTCGCGATTGGAAAGAAGTTTTTTTTTTTTGATTTCCTAATTGCTATATGGGCGCCCTATAGATTCTACTCTTCTCCTCGTAGACGAAGACCCCGAAACTTCGAACCCTCCTATTGAGCGTCCCCGATTTTGCTTTCCGTCCGACGATCAGCGACCCCCATCTTTGACGATCTCCAGAGCAACCCGGCTTCCCGTCTCCCTCCCGGCAATTTATAGGAATGGCTTTCGAGAAAACTTTCTTTTTCCTTGCATCCACAATTGCGTTTCCCCGCGCGGTCTCTCTTCCGTCCTGAATGGCGACTCTCCCCAATTTTTTTTTTTCACCGGCCTGCTTCCGAGGAACTCTTGCTTCCGCCTGGTTCTCCTTTGCCCTTTCAAGAACCCTGTTTTGCGTTTTCCGCCGTTCCGAACCCTCTTTTTTTATTTCCCTTTTTTGCGACTCCTTTCTGGTCTGATCCTCCCGTTTCTTCGAGTAGGTGCATTACATACGCCGTTCAACCTTCTTATCCCGGCGCGCACCGCCCTTCCACGTAACACCCCCTTTGCCGGCTCGCTTTCTTTCATGAACCGACTTCGCGGCAGTTCTTCAGCTAGGTCCTTATGTTTTTTTTCATGCCACCGCCTTCTTCTACCAGGTTTCCTTCAGCTTTCTTTGCGCCCGTACCCTTTCCCCCAGGATTTGTTTCCCTGCTAGTTCGCACTTCCTGTCGTCCATTGTGTTTGTGTAATATTTTCATCGACTTCTTGTTTATTTTTTTTTTGGTGATTTTTTTTTTTCTTGTTGATTGTGCTCGTTTTTTTTTCGTTGTTTTTTTGTCGTTTTGTCTTTTAGGGGTTCTTTCGTTTTTGTTATTTCCTTTGTCACTTTTTTTTGTGGCAAGAACGCACCTTCCTCTTTTTTTGGGCACCGACGTGTGTTTCTTTGTTACAGTCTTTTGTTTATATTAGACATAACGCACGCTGTTGCTCAGCTCACTAACTCCCACGTTCTCTGACACTTTTGTAATAGATCACCACACGCCGGCCCCTGCACACTTCCATTTTTTCGCCTGCCGCCTTACACGTCCAGCCGACAAACCCCTCCCGGCTTCCTGGCCAGCGCCTTCGACTAGTTCGGCAGCGACCAGCGTTTTTTCCTTCACACATTCCATCCAGCACGCACACCGGCGACATTTTTTCCTAGACATCTTTTTGACTTTCTCTTAAGTGAGTAGCGAGTCTCACTTTAGACATGTGAAATGTCTTGTTATATACGCATTTGACCAGTGGGTGTGGTGAGTGAGTGAAAACCCCCTGTCACGGTGTGTGTGTTTACCCCCCCCCCCCAGATCCCCCCCCCCTTTTTTTGAGACCCCGTACGATGCATTCCCCTCCCTGACAAGATTGTTGAGAGATGTGCGCTATCTCTCGCGATGCCGGATAGCAGACCCTTCCCCCCTCCCCCTTTTTCAATGAGTAAGCCCGAGGCGGGCCCATGCACCCCTCGGCCAGCGTCTACGCCCCCCCGCATCTTCTTTTTCATGAGATTACTGAGAAAACCTCCCCAAGCCTTTCTTCTTCCCTTCCTTTTCTCATAATAAGTTGTTGTGGTTCGTCTCACGCCTCCCTTTGGGCAAAGTTGAAGTTGCATGAGCCCTCCAATGCCGCGCGCCCGGACCCGCGCCTCCTTCCGGCTTCCTCGATGTTTTTTCTGGCGCCGTCTTTTTTACCCTACAGCCCCCGTGCATTGTGTCATTCTTTTCGGATATCTCCCGGCACCCATTTTCTCGAGCTCTCCCTTACAATTCTGTTGTCTTTCGTTAAGACAAATCATTCCCTCCCCTTCCCGGGAAACCCGCAATTAGCCCACTCCATTGGTTGCTCTCTGACGGATACACGCTGCTGACGATGCGACCACCCCCCCCCTCCCTCTTAGGACTTTTCAACTTCGAAAGTGCTGTTTCCTTTTCCGTCCGGCGTTCTCGCGTCCATTGACCCGGTTGAAAACGCTCGCCTAATTCATCTTTATTCCCCCCTCCCCCCTCCTTTTTCCCCTTCCCGGAGGGCCTGGAAAGCACATTGATGTGGCTGAGACAGGCTCGTTGTCATTATCACTCCAATGATCGCACCTTTTTCTTCTCTTCCCGGGACTCTCCCTTTCCCATACTTTTTTCCTCCTTTCCCAATTTGCTGAGAAAGATGCGGTGAAAGAAAACGGCTGGCTCTTCCCCTGCTGTTCTCCCCGCGACCTTCCTCGTGAACGTTTTAGTTTGGTGACGCATTCTGACTCTTCCAACACGCCCCGATGTCGACAAGCCCTTCTATCTCTTCTCGTTACGTCCTTTCGATGAAAACACGCCCCTTACTCTCGCTTCCTGAGTCATAGTGCCCGTCTTCCGTCTTTCTCCCCTGGTCAACAAGCTGTGGGGAAAGGTGAATCCGACCTCCCTCTCTCGTGAATTAGGCAACTTTCCTTCCTCAACCGTAACCCTTTTCCCTTTAAGACCTTGTGGAACTAACCCCTCGGCTTTTTTTTTGTGACCCACTCCCTTCAAGTCCTCCGAATGAGCAATTTCGTGAGGGACGGCACAGGTCTCGCTCTTTTTTTTCCGTTTCCGCGACAAAATCCCGACCTCCGGCTGATCCCCAGTGTTCGCGTCCTCGATGGTTGAAACCCCTTCGGACGCCGAGACCCTTTGGATCTTTCCTCCCTTTAGTAGAGCCATTTCCCCCCCGTGCATAAAGCTCCGGGATGTGCACGGTCTGAAGACAAGGATGAGGGCTCCCGTCATTTTCCAATATCAGGGAGTCAAGACCATCTTCCTTCCCGGTCTCGTGCCGGGTTTAGAAATGGCGTTCCTTCCGGAGATGCTCGCTTCTCAGCGAACCCCTTTAATGGTGCGATAAGTTTTCGGTCTTTCCTCTCTTTTTTCGGACCCAGAAATCATGACGGCATGCTGCCCCAGGTGGCTTCTCGGTCACCGCTGTTTGTGTATCTCCCCTCTTCTCCCCCCCTCCCAGATAGGCCCAGCGAAACTACCCCCTGTACCTCGATCCCTATTGCTCGCGGAGTCGCCAATAGTCGTTTTTCCTGTTCCATACCCCCAGTTCTCTTGCCCCCCACGTCCTGATGTCAATTTATCGGCCTTTTGCGCGGCCCCACAGCTCCTCTTAGTTGAGACATCTGGTCCCCGGTGCGCAACATTCCCCTCCGGACCCGGCGAATCAAAAGGTCGCTTTTCTATCTCTTTTTTCTCCTTCGGCACCTCGCTGGGAGAAGAGTTCTTGTCTAGCCCCCTAGTATCTTACTCCGTTAATTCTTTGTCGGTTCTTCTTCTTGAGTCTTATTCGTGGTTTTTTTCCTTTCTTACTCTCTTTCCACCTGAATGAACATTGGAATTGTGATTCTATTTCTCCCTGAACTCCTAGTGGGTTGAGCTTCAATTGACTTCTTTGCTCGCATGACGGTAGGCACAGCCCCCTCCCTATTTCCTTCCTTCAATCTCTATTGAGCTTAGTCAGCTTCTCTTGCTGAATTCTTTTTCCGATGCCTGTCCTCCTGAGCTTGCGCGTCTATCTGCAGCACTACACCTTGTTTCCTATACTCCCCTTTCGGCTTCTCGCCGAGACGTAATCCCCCCTCCCTTTCTTTTTGTAATAAGGGTTGCCTTATTCCGTAACCGGTGGGCTCGGTCATGAAACAACTAGGCACTGCTTCGTCTCACTCTTCCCTCTTCGCTTTCAGCCGCCGATTTCTAGCGCCAAGTCGAAGACTCCCTGGTCCCCCCCTTTTGGAGGGAAATGCTGCGGCTGCTTCTCCGGACCCGTGTCTTTCGGCCATTTTCTGCCGCGCGAGGGTCCCCCCTTCTCGCTGCGCTGACCCCTCCGGATATCTTATACGGATCTCAATTCTAGCCGTTAGTCCCACCTTCTGCACCTGTTTCGCACCGACCTACCGCTCCTTGACCGCCGAAAGGCTTCCGCCGCGATCGCCTCGCCTTCGCCCCTTCCGATCACTTTCCCCCCCCCCCCCGGCCGAGGAAGGCTGCCGGTTTTAGGGCTTTCTTTCGTCCGTTTTTCATGTGTCCTTTCCTGACGAAGCATCCACCCCGCCGAACTCGCTTTTTTGGACGTTCGCAACTCTTCTGCAACATCTTGACTAAACGCTCGGAATAGAATATTGGACCCCTTCGTACGCGTTAGATTGCCCCTGAATTCGCGTCGATGGTTCCTGTTCGGGGCGGCGCCCTTCCCCCCGCTGCTAAAACCTATATTCTTACCTAGACCCAGACCCCCTTCCCCCTTCTTTTGGCTGCCGTCGATTTGGCGATTTTCGCGAAACCTTTTTAGGTTTTTCGCGGTTGTGCGGATGAGGTTCCTCCCCCGTTGTCGCGTCGCCCGCGGAGTGTTCATCTCCTCCATCGTCAGATAAAACTTTTACGTTTCTTTCCATCACCTGCATTCGACGGCTTGCCCTTCTTTTTTCCTTAGATCCCTTTTCATACGCGCACGTTCCACCACGATTTTTTAGGAGATCGAACAGATTGTGACCCGTTTGTTGCTTTCCTTCCCCCCCTTCCCAAGACTTTTTCATGTTGGCCTTCGGATGGCAAGCTCCCTTTCTCGATTCGCCCTGCCTGACGCCAGATCTGAATCCCTTTGCATGCTGAG
>Ga0179593_1671324_pt1 | contig 12562 bp, 11 predicted proteins | sample CZODoug2_1_08_16_FD_185931 | JGI IMG/M metagenome (GOLD analysis project Ga0179593, IMG submission 185931) | Vadose zone soil fungal communities from Angelo Coast Range Reserve, California, USA - CZODoug2_1_08_16fungal (PacBio error correction) | ecosystem: Environmental > Terrestrial > Soil >... | reverse complement strand
CGGCTGAGCCGTAGACCTATCGCACCACTTCCCCCCCGGCGATCCCTTACTCCAAACATGTAAGCCCCACACAAACAACTTAATCCCCCCTGAACGGAACCGGAGATCAAGAGACTTCCCTCCCATCGGGGGATTGACGGGACGCTGCCGACTGCCGCATTTCTCAACGCCCACTCTCTCCCCCTTCCCAATGAACCAACTTCAGCCAGTCGAGCTATATCACCCCCCATTCACGAATACAGAGAACTTTTACCTCTAACATCCCGTCGCCCGATGAAGTGCAGCTCGAATTACTCCCGTTCACCTTTGAAATCGGACCCTTTAGGCAACTCGGAGGGAGGAAAACACCAACGGCTGTACTGTAGTCTGGACCTAGCCGTGCCGTTGATTTCCCCCCAACTTATTCTTAAGAGGGTGCCGGTCCTGCTGTATCACCCGGGAGAGCACTCCCATGTACCAATAAATTTGCGAGTCCCCTCTATGTCGAAAATGCCAGTCTATTTTTTTTCCTCTCGCCGGACGGCCGCAAGAATGCCCGGTTATTCTTGTTTTTGATGGCCACTGGACAGGTAAAGCTGCGCGAGATCGGACTCGTCCCCCCTTCGTCTTTTTGGAGAGCCCCAAGAACAGGCGGTCTTCTAATTCTGTATCAGCTCGCCCCCGGACGCCCTAATTGAAGTACGGTGTTTTCCCTTCTCCATGCTTCCGGTGCGGCCACCCCCAATTTCAAACGTTGAGTATGAATTGCTTCGACCTCTCCCCTCCCTGGACCAGTTCGGCTGCCATCGCCCGGAACTGCCAGTGAGCCCTTTCCTTAAATGCATGACGAATCCCCGACTAGTAGAGGTTCACACAAAATTCACGGGCGACTCCGGCGGTCGATTGTCCTTTTCTGAATCGTCGTCTTGCCACAGCGTCGATTCATGTCCCCCCCTTGCTTAAAATGCTACCTTTTCTTCAACAAATCTGGCCCTACTTTGGTGGCGTGCCCTCCTGAGCGAGCCCGACATAATTTGGTGATGAGTAGGGGGAAGTAACCCAGGACAACCCCCTAGCTATTTTCCAAGACAGTCCGTTGGAGGTCGTTACTTGACTTGAGCTTCCTTTCCGACGTGGGACTAGCCTGAGTCTTTTCTTTAAGGATCACTACCGAGAACGAGGATGTACCTCCATATAATGTTTTTTCCCTGTCAGACCTGTAATGAATTCCGCGGATGACAAATAGATTACTACTCGCTAAATAAGACGTGTTGTTACGCCCCCCCCTTTCTCGACCTACACCCCCCCCCCCCCCCCCCACACCACCACAACCCCACCCCCAAAATCCCACCCACCCCCCCAGTCGCGCAGCGGCCCTCCTGACGGAAACTTAATCACTATCAGCTTTGTGAGCACGGCGGTAGATACTGATTTGACGTGTGCTTATTTCCTTACTAATTTAATTGTCGGTCCGTTTCCTGGAGAAGATGAGTTCTCCTGAACCCCTCCTGTCAAGAGTTTCACCTTCCTTTTCTTTTTGCTGGGCTATCCCGAGAGCGACATTTGCTCTTTTTTTTCAAGATTTCCTTTAGCGGCATCCCTTTTTCCTCACGAGCCACCACGGTGCGATTCAGTTCCCGGCAATGTGACGCAGATTTTAGCCTTTTCTTTCCTTGCACGAGTATCGAATTTTTTTTCCTATCATCTGTTTTTTTGGTTTGAACAAAGGCTGGGATTGGGTGAAACGCTTTAGTTTTCTGGCGTGAACAATCACCGTTCGTTCCAACGTCGCCTTGGACCCTTTTACTCTCTGCCCCTGATTTCGCCGATCCCCCCCCTTGCGCTTTCTAATCATCCGGCATGAGAAGGATTCTATGGTTCCCCACATTCGTGGTCCTTAGACATTGCTGGGCTCCCTTTGCTCCCTTGATTTACTCGAAACTTCTTCCCTCACGAGGTTCCGAATATGGGGCAGTGTTCTTCGTCCGACGAGAAGCCCCGCTCAGTCTCCGATCTTTTTCCCCTGATCTTCGGCGATCAGAGGCCTTTTCTTGCTCTGCCCCCTGTTTCCCTTTATTTACGCGAAGGAATCTCACATGATCGAACCTTCCGGTTCTAGCAGTTCGTTCTGCTCCGCCCCGCGACGGTGACAAACCATAGAGCTTGCAAGGATTTTTCAGAAGTTTTGGCTTCGCACCAGTCTCGATAACGCCAATCAGGATCTCTTCTTTCACTCTCATCCCGTTTTGTTTCCTTCCTCTTATGCCCTTTCCCCTGATTTCTGAGTTCCGGCGTCGCAAATACGCAATTATTTTCATCTTAGTGGTTTTCCGCCCTCCATCATTTTTTCCCTCAAGCCGTCATGATGGCGGCATCGTATTGGAGCGGATGACATCATTGTTGCGAAGTCTCTGGTGGCCTGGCTGCCACGTTTGGACGCCTCCAACCTCCGTCTGTGATCTCCTGAGACCTAGCGGTATGCACAATGGAGGCTCAGCGGTCGCTACTTTATTCCCTCAATATTATTCGACCTAGGAGCCTATGTCTCGCGCGAACAGTGAGCCCCCCCCTTCCCTCTTTTTTTTGGGTTCTCCTGCGTGTGTTCGGCGTCTTCCTTCCATGCCCACTGTCGAACGGCTTCTACGGACTTTCTTACCCTCCCTTCGGTTTGTCCCCCTCCCATTCCCGTCTTCCAGCTACGCTTTTTTCGTTTTGTTCCCCCTGTAGTTTGTACTGCACACAGGAATTTAATTTGTTTCTTGTTATTTTGCCGACTAAACCTCCCTGCTTTTTGCTTCGAACGATAGTCTATTCTCCTTTTTTTTTTTTTTTAGAGTAGTCGTCGTTTTTTTGTTTATTTGGTGATTGTTTTTTTTTTTTTTTTTTTTTTTTTTTTTTTTTGGTCGTGTTCCCCTCTGCGTAACCAGCCGAGCACGATTTGGAAGTTTTCTAACGAGTTTTGTCCCGCTGCATAGCCCAGACATTTTGCAAGACAGACAATAATTCCCTTCCGTTCGATCCGATTACTAGGCTTGTTAGCTGACTTTACACCTTGCTGTGTTCTGGTTCATCAGCTCTCCTGACCTAGTATTTTTTAACCTACGATTGTTCGACTGTACTGTATGGAGAATCCGACCTTTTCCCCTTTGTCTTTCTACAAGTCGGACTTCGCCGATGGGTCCCAAGCTGTGTGTCTCCTGCTCAGTTAGTACTCTTTCCATCTTCCCGTCCGTTTCTTGACGAAGCCACGTCTTTTTTTTGGTTTTTTTCAGCGATTCTTCTTTTTAATCCTCGCCCAAGTAAACCGCTGATCATGACCTGTGTGAGCGGGACTTATGAATGACCAGATGCCTAAAAGAGAGCTCCAGGGAATTCGTACCACATCAGGATTATGGAGATTTCTCTTGGTGCCGGCCCTTTCCCACCAGACTACATCCGATCAGAGGTCCGGAACTCACGCCGGACTGCGGGTTGATACAAGCTTTGGAGTACGATACCTCAGGAGACGTGGTTGGGAGGCATCAGGGTCATCGAGCTGTGGAATTAGGCGTATTCAGCGATTCTCAGATAGACGTCCTTCTCCTACGCGTGTGCCAACCGACCCCACTTCCTTTCCCACCCCCTTTCTCCAAGTCAGACCCATTCTAGTCTCTCTTTTTCAGATTCAAGCGCGTGATTACTTGCTTCGGCGTTAGTCCGAAGCTGTGGGTTTGGTATTTTAACCGTCCTAGCCCCCTACCGATTACCTTTCCTGAAAGCTCGCCGTCCGAGAGCGCATTGCCATCGTGGCTCTATCGTTCTCCGGTACTTTTCTTGCCGGGCTCTCCAGCTCGCTGCTTTCCCGAGACTCGTCAGATATCGTCCTCGTCCAGTCGAACCCCGTTAAGCATGCAGGTTTTGCTTCCTAAGAGCTGACCCCAGATAGGTCTTTTGCAGCGGAGGAATCAGCTTGGAGTAGTCCGCGTTGGCCCTGCGGTTATTTAGGATTCTTTGTGCAAGCGGTATCCGCGCTGAACCCTCCTCTCCTTTCTCCTTCTCAAGTCCTCCGAGTGTGGGGTTCTTTTCCCCTAGGAACGCCCGGGTTGGGTTTTTCCGGAGCAAGATGTTTATCGTCCCCTCGCTTCGAGTAATCTGCTGCGCGGCGCGCAGGAGTGGTTCCTCGTTCGTATGTCGAAGGGGTGGCGAGTGGTCCGCGGCGGTGTGCTTTGGGCTTAGGCGCATGTTTCGGATCGTTTCGGTCCTCTCATCCCCCCGCTCCACGACCTGTTGCGGTTGGTGGGACGCTCTGAAGACGCGTGCCGCGTCGACTTTAGCGAGGTGCGGTGGAGATACTGCTGTTTTTGGTCCCTCCTCGCCGGTTCAACGCCTGAAGTTGCAGATCGGAAGTTCTTCACATCTTTTGAACCTGACCTGTACGAGACAGAGAAAATCAAGTTCGACTTCTTTTTCCGGCATTTTTTTGTATCTCGCGCTTTATTGCAAACGTCCCCCACATCGTGCCCTATCGATGTCCCCTTCTTGTCCGCACATATAGTAGCGCTTGACTTGGTACGTCCGGACAAGAAATAGGCGGTTCGCGCGAGGTTGGCGCATTCTTATTTTCTATCCCGTATCAGGTTCCCTATTTTTCCCCGTTTTCTTGAGGTAAGATCTATTTTGTGAACTGAGTCGAGCCGTTGGGATCAGAGGGCCAATCTCATTGACGAGGAGACCCCGTTACCACCCTACCCTCTCCCAGGTACTCAAACACAAAGTTCGACGTGACCTCGCCCTCCTACCCCCCCCCATAATCATCCTTTTGCCAAGATTCTGCTAGCGATCCTTGGATAAGATTCGGATATTTTTAGAGTGCGACCCGGCTTCCGTACTCTCGGGACAAGGGCCTTACCGCACGACATCATTCCCTAACCTTTTCCTTTTGTGAACCACCATTGTGACTTTATTTTCCCATAATCATTTTTGGCACCACGTACGTTATATTTTTATCCTTCCCCTGAAGCGGACCAATTCCGCCCTTTTTCCCAGGCATCAGGTCCTTCAGCGTATAAATGCCTCAGTGGATTTTCGATGTCCCAGTGTCTTGGTGTTAGTATTTCGGCACTGGCTTGGACCTTGGTTTTTTTCAATTTCCTCCGGTGTGCCAGAAAGGGGTGCCTAGGACGGACTGACAATTTTTGGACATCTTCCTCACCCCCCTTTTCTCTCAAGTCCATCTTCTCTCTTTAACTCGTAGAGCCCTACCTTCACGGAACCTTATCGTCCCTCTCCTGCGCCACATAGCACAAGACAAAAACCTAACCTTTCTGGGTCCCCTACGTCGACAGTCACAAGAGATAAGGCATGCGGTTATCTCGGAGTCCTCCAGGTCTGGGCCAACGGGGGAAGGAAGCCGTTCCTACATCCGAGTCCCCCCGATTGCGGGTAACTGTCGTCTACCTTCTCTTGCCCCCTGTGTCCCGTGTGTCAGGTCCTCGATATAACACTATATGTAACCCACTCACATGTGACCCGCCACCAGTCCCCCTTCGTTTCCCCCCTCCCACCGGCTACTTTCCCGTACGCTGAATACGGGATTCCACACATCATTTTGATCGGGTTGGCATGTAGGAAGAGGCCCTCGTTTATTGCACAAGTGGATTTCCGCCACACTTTCAACCAATCCCGCCGCGGCTCGACTCTAAGACACCACCCCCCTTTCCGCATTCCTCTCCGTTCGTCCTCCCGCCCAGTGAATTCTTTGCAGACTAGTCCCCGGGAGGCGCCAATACCAAAAAAACGGATGTTATGATCCCACCTCGCCGTTATTGTTAGTTCCATTCTTCCCCCGTAGGTTGAAGTTCGCTCTTGATAATTGAGATCACTCCAGAAGCCTAAATCTGCGGTCCTTTTTTTTTACCCTCATCCCGCACTCCTCATCGCTTCTTTCTTCTCTCTTCCCGAAGAACGTCCGGTTTTCGACTTGGAGTCTGCTGATCCCATCTGCAATGTTTATGTTTGTTATTTCGGCTCCCGCTTCGGCGAGAATGAATCGTTATCCCTTCTCTTCGATTTATTAGCCACGACTGGTCATAGTCCTATCGTAAGATGGGTGGAATTTGAGCGGACGATAGATCGATTTATCGGTATTGATGATTTTCTTTTTCCAACTCACGGAATCGACTTTTCCTTACAAGAGCGGAAGCATTTTGGTTCCTTCACGAGCAGCCATGTTCGAAGTTCGTGAGTAAAGACTCGCACCTCGACCTCTTTTCGTGCCTCACCAAAAGACTATGCCGTGAAGTTCTCGTCTGCTCCATTTGGCAATCGTAGATGACCCTTCTCCCCTTTGCATGTCCACATAGGGCCCAGTTCCGGGTCCCCGGTCTGCGGCCCTTAGAGGTTTTTGAGTCGGGGCCGTACCCAGTACAACCTCATTCGCCTCCACCTTTGTCGGTCGGGCTGCGCATGGATCCGTTTTTTTCCACTACTGCCGAGAGCGTTTTCATAGTACACGCTGCCCCGCGACATCCTTCTCAGAGGTTCTTTCAGTAGAATTCTGTTGAATGTCTCCTTTGCTGGACACACCGCTTGTCCTGCCCTGTATCGCACCTCGCCTGGCTCCTCAGCATGCTGCCTCAACTGGGTCTGCGATTGTCATAGGGCCACCTGCGGTGCACGTCGCACGGCCTACTGTAGTTCGCTCCTCCTTTTTATCTTAAATACTTACCGTCTACTCAGGTAGGAAGGTCAGCCGCGAGGCAGGGCCGCTCCCCCCCCCCTCCCCAGTATTTTTGAAACCAGTTCCCGAACTTCTCGGGGAGAGTCTAGAAGCAGAAGGGTATCGTGATGCTTTGGCATAAGATTTTTTTTCTCCCGGTTTTCCTCCAGAGTCACACTTCACCGGGGATGATATCCTGTGCCATGGGAGACTATCTCTCAGGACCATCCTGGCGTCCTTTTCCTCAGAGGGTTTTCTTGTAACCCACGCGGTTTGGAGTGGCGATGAAAAACTGCCCGCGCACTGTTGAGCTGTGTTGGCGCCCGTTTTTTCTGGAAGGCATTTTTCTCCGGGTCCCTTACTGGGGAGAAGGCTGACGAGATAAGTTCCGCAAAGCGGTGAGTTTCTTCCTGATCGCCTGAGCGACAGTGTCCTCGGTTCCCCACATTTCCTTCCTTTACTTGACGGGTATTGTGCGACTCGTTCTGTGGAACGCTTCAGCGGAAATTAAGGTCGTCGGCGACAGACCTTCCTCTACTCATGATCGTTGTAAGAGTATTATCTTCTTCTTAGGCTTGGACCGTGTCACAGACGTCCGGTCGAAAGAGACGTCCAATTTTCACTGCCTAGGGGACGCGGCGCCTCCTTTGCCTCTCTACGGTTCCGCTCGACGGGGAAACCCATCTGTCGTCCATGCCTGGCACTTGATCGTCCAGGATCCCTCCAATACGATAGATTTTTATGAGACACGTTTATCTCTCTTTCCCCTACGTTTTTTTTTTTAGGGAGATGCTGGCGCCAACGATGATAGTGTTGAGCGATCCCTTTGGACGTCCCAACTGCATTTCTATGCTTGCGCAACAGCTCGATCAGGGGTGGTTCCCGTTCGTTTGATGAGCGGAACGAAAGGCTTGACCGAGTATCCATGAGACCTTAGATATTTTTTTCTTTTTTGTCAAGACTCTTTTATGATTCCCGCCCCGAAGACTGCGAAAAAGAAGAGAGAACCATGTCAGATTGATGTGCGACGGGCGAAGAAATAACTTTTGCCCACTCCAGTGCCCTTTTTTTTGTTTTTTAGCCCATCTTTTTTTCGGCGCCAAGCATCCCCTCTTGCGCACCGCCTCCCCCTTGTGGATGCTCGAGATGTGTAAGCCGTAATCCGGCAGTATCAGTATCATCGACCATTCCCTTTGTGGTTATCGAAGTCCCAGTTCCATCTTAGAACTTTTCCCTTAAAAGCTTCCCCCCATATTTGACAATGACTATGTTAGGTACAAGAACACAGCTAGGAGCCGTAGGCTTTGCCTTGCTCAATACCCCACTACCGCCCTCCTCCTCGCTGAGGAAACAGCAAGTAGAGGTTCGATTTATGCGGTTCCCGTCTGTTTTATTTTACACCCGGGGTCCGTGAGTTTTCTCGGATTAGTCACTAGTCTACAGACATATTAGGCCCTCAGAACCAGCCCCCTTCATTTCGGTGATAGTCCGAATCGACCGGCCAGGTTCTTCGCTGCCGTGTCACCCCCCCTTTCTTTTTTCTTTATTTTCTCTCCTCGATATAATCGCGTTTACCCGTCCCGATTGATAGAACATGTAATATATGGAGTAAGGAACAGTCAAGCGATCCACTCCCCGCGTGAGACGATTAGGGCAATTTTTTGAACGTCTCCGGTAACGAATTTGCCGCTGCCTCCTTGAGATTGGCTAGTTCAGCTACACTTCCGATGGCTACTGCCGAGGTGTCCTGCTTTTCAAATCTCCTTGCGGCCTGCAAGACGATGTGCATCGGGACTATCGAGGTGAGCAGTGTCTTATTCCGACCGATCTTGAAAGCTCCTAGGACACTCCTTACCGTCCCCCGACCGAAACTCTGCTTTACGGAGCTTAAGGCACCCCCAACTATCATTTAAGATCCGTAGCGTGAAGACACCGAATAGCAGGAAGATGGGAAAGGATGTGGGCCTCCCGATTGGTTTTTCGAAGTCCTTTTGTATCGATTCTTGTACACTCGGGTTAACGATTATGTCGTGCCACGTCCATATGCGACACTCTAACAGGTCCACGGACTGTTCAACTAGCACTCTTTCCTTTCTCTTTTCCGTCCTTTTAAATTAGACGTTGCTAGTGCTCTCCTCCGTTCTTCGGAGGATGCACGCAGCCCTCCTTGCCTTTATAACCCGCCTCTCCCAAGACTTGATCAGTTTGAGGAACTCGTACCGCGTCCGTTCTCCTCGTCAGTGCTAAGCTGACGACTTTTTTCTTTTTCCCCTCGACCTTCGGTTCTTGCCGGGAGCTCCATCCCCTGCCGATCCTTCGAAGTGCCCTCTCGGACTTTAAGCAACCCCGCGCCGAATGTTTTCTTCTCACCGCCTAGCCAAGTCCCGCGGCATTTCCTGTCCCCCCTCCCCTCTTTTTTAGCCGCATACACCTATGAGGGATTCATAGGAACGACAGCGTTGTTCTTTCTTCGGTTTTTCATATCTGGAAGCTTTGACTACAACCTCCCGCGTGACCAGAATTTAAGGGTGGGGATCACTCCCTTAAGCAGGTTGGTGTTTTTTGAAGTGCAGAGTTTGTCATTGTGGGAGATCGTACGACTCTTCGTAAGCCTGCTGCGCTTCTCTGGCGAGGTGGTTGGAGATTATTCTTGAATTTTGTTCGATTGGGGGGTGCCGTTGTCAGGAGAATGTTGACTCGCACGTCTACCCCCATTATTCAAGTAATAAACCGATTTCCTTATTGGGTGGTGGACGATTGAGGTTAAAAGTAGAGTTCCGAGCATGGGGGTGAGTTCGGTGAGGTGATAACCTTTGGTTTTCACTTATGGGACTACACTCTTTTTGTTACAAAGTGCGATCGCTGAGGATATACACAGATAATTTCCACTCCCAGAAGGTTCAGCCGTCCCCAATCGAGAGGTATTCTTAGTCGTGGTCCGGTGCGGTATTTCCCCCCGGTGGCTTCTTCCCCGTTTGGCCCAGTCCGGGGTGCGATGATCTCCACGATACCTCCTTTCTAGCTGCCTGGGGATTTTCAGGCCAGATAGGCGGGGTCGCGGTTTTTTCGATTTGCTACTCCTCCTATCATTCTCTCGTCCCGCGAAGGTGAGATGGGTGGATCGGATCGAGGGGCCCCACCACATGCATTGAGCCCCCCCCAACCTTCCGATTTTCCCCCCACGCAAACAGCCAAAGTAGTGACAAGGGACTTCAACCCCACTGTCTTTGATTTTTTCTTTTCCACTCATAAAACCACATACACTACATCCGCAGCTTACTTCGATAATACGCTGATTAAGTCGGGCTTCTTTTCCCTTCTCATGTACGCCTGTCACAATTCCCCCTCCCCCGGAGATAAAGGAAGGTTCACAATGAATATATCCTACGTTTCGAGTAGAGCATTTTGGTTTTCTCACCTTGATTCTGAAGTGCTTCCTTCCCCGTTACATCACGCACCGTTGCTAACAGAGGGAAGCTATTACCTAACAGTTGATCGCGGAAGAGTACTAGCTTATTAGGGATGTTGGTGTTACTTTGCGTTAGTGAAGTTTGTTGAGCCTCGGTAGCTTTTGCTACAAAGTGGTCCGAGGCGGCCCCTGGGCCAAATCTATCCGCCACGGCGGCCTGTTCACAATTTCTTTATCTTTTCATAGAGTGGTTCTATCAGGAACTGTACCATGATCGTGATGCAGAGCCCTAGAAAATGCGACACCGCTACCCCCATTCGGCATGCGAGGCCCCCCGTCCTCTCTGCCAAGCGTCAAGGAAGGAATTTCAGAGCGGGAGAGTCCGCACTTTTATGGGCACTAGCCGCGATACCCTGCACCTCTCCCCTTCAGTCCCCCCTCCTTGGGATGACTGGGGCAGGTCCTTTTTTCCAAATTAGGTGCCGTTGCCAGGAGAAGAAGTACATGTTATACCCGAGGATCCCAAGAAAAACTCCTTTTTTCCGCCGCCTGCGGCCCCGGCTAAAGAGCCGCACGCGAGAGGGTGTGACGGACCTCTGCAGAGTCCTTCATTGGAGAGCAAAAATTCATGCCCCCAACCTCCCGCTTCTTCTCCTTAAAGATTCGGACACAAACTCAAGTTCCTCTTCACCAACAAGACCCAAAGAATCTCCCCGCGGTTACTCTACGAATAGAGGCAGGCTTCCATCCTCCGATTCCCCCTCTTGCGAAGTACCCACACCCCAACCGGGATGTTTCCTGTGGAGTGCCCCAAATCCGCGGTGAACTGTAAATTCTTATTGTGCGCGCTATGTAGCGCTCTTTTCGTACGAAAATCATGCCCCGCGCCGTTGGATACCCCCTATTTAAGATTGCAAATACTTCGACGGTGGGATTCCGCAGCACGGAAGAGAACAGCGTTCCTCTGCCTTTTTGTCTATGATGAGCCACTAGTCATGGTAGGCCGCTGGTTCGTAACGCCAGCATGATATCGCGATAGTCTGTATGAGCTAACCGCCTTAGGTTCAGTATAAGTTTATGAAGTTGGCTGAGCTAAGAGAGACAGGAGAATGATGGTTTCTCTCGTCATACGGTCTTGGAGATCGTTTTTATAACCCCCACATTTTTAATGCGCAAGAACCAAAGATACCCCCCTGCTTGACGCAGTTACGAAAACCCCCCACCCCCTTGCATCAAGAGAATTAGACATTTTGCGTGACTACCCTCCTGAGCATAGGGACTGATTGTAAACAGTCTTTTCTCCCCCGGCAAGTATTTGTCGCGGACGTTGAGGTCCCAGGAATTTTTTTTCCACAAAGAGATGGACAAATGCCTCCTCCCCCCCCCTTCGTCTTCCCACAGTGGCCCGGCGTAAGGGTCGGAGTGATCGCTCGCCCACTAGGTCTGGTAGGGGGTGAACCTTCCAAAAACCGCGGAATATGCCCGGTGCGGGAGGGATGCGCGAGCGTCGTGTCCCTGTACTTTCGCTGGCGCTGCCGGGATCTTCCCCGCGCACCATCGTCTTTCCCTTTAGACACGCGCTGCTGACTCCGATCTTTTAAGGCGCTGATGAAACCCGTCCTCCTTCGTCTAGCATCTAAGTGTTTCAGAATGACACTTAGAGACCAGGGCGTGCACCTCGACGACGTCAATGCATCCCGCTTCTTTTCGCAAGGAAGACTGTACGGAGCGCTCATTTTTTGACATCTGAAGTTCAAGAAAAGTTTATGTTCACGACGAGGGAGTCGGAGGGAACGTTTCCAGAACCACGGAGTGGAAAGGCAGATCCATTTTTTGAGAGCTAGACCCGAGCGAAGGTTAGCGTGGGCTCCTTTTCATGTGTGCTTTTGAGTGTCACTTTCATCCCGACACTCAAACAAGGATGTGCATCGATTTATTATCCCCTTGCTGCCTCTCTCTCTGCGCTTTCTCTTGGGAACCCATTTTTCGAGTAGTTCGCCGGAAACCTTGACGTCGAAGGCTCTTTGGCAGATGGCGGACCATTAGTCTAGGCAACAGAGCTGGATTTTCACATGGAGTCCGCTTCCCGATGGCGCCGGGACGGTTCGACCTTTTTGAGAAATCGTGACAGGTCCCTTGTAGCCGTCTCACCATTTGCTCGTCCCAACATCGTTAGACTTGAGTGTTTTCCCGGTGGCGACAGATAAGAAAATGAGCGTCTAGGTTTTTCGACATCTTGTCTTTTGGGTCTTTTTTGTCGACAGCGGAGACCTCTCGATTTAGGTCTGCGAACTTCTGCCTTCGTTGGAGGCCCCCGTTGAAGGGTCGAAAGCGACTTTCACCTCCCTGTGATCGAAGCCGATCTCGTCTTCTTAGTGTGCCTAGAAGCTATTAGTCGAAAGGGGACCACCTTCTTCTGTTCCGAAACGCATGTCGTGATCTAAGCCACACTCACTAAGAATATACGACCTGTGAGC
>Ga0179593_1286457_pt1 | contig 12562 bp, 21 predicted proteins | sample CZODoug2_1_08_16_FD_185931 | JGI IMG/M metagenome (GOLD analysis project Ga0179593, IMG submission 185931) | Vadose zone soil fungal communities from Angelo Coast Range Reserve, California, USA - CZODoug2_1_08_16fungal (PacBio error correction) | ecosystem: Environmental > Terrestrial > Soil >... | reverse complement strand
TTTCTTTGGGTCGCCCCCTCTTGTCCGGGACCGTTGTTTTTTTTGGTTTTTTTTTCATTTTCTTTGCTGGTCGCGGGAACCGTGTCCCCCCCCTTTGTGCCCCCTTGATTCGGTTGTTTTCTGCTGGCCAAGGTATTTGCTTTGCTCTTTTCTCTTATCCGTGGTTTTTTGACTTATTTCTCCGCATTTTCCTTTTGTTTGCCCTTTTTTTGGCCTTTTTATCCCACGAGGAGTCTCTCCTCCGGCTTTGCTTGGACTAATTTGGACGAGGCCGTCCTGTTGCGTTTTTGATTCCCTCCACCCACCTTGGAAACCAAATCTTTTTTCGCGCGGTCTTTATTGTCCCCCGCCCCTTTCCCCCCGTCCTGTCTCCTCCACTTTTTAACCCTCTTCGTTTTCCTGACCAATCGGTTTTCTTGATGTGACCCCCCCCACCCCCGCGTTGATTTTTTGCTGTCGGAACCCGCCGGGTTGGTTTTTGCTTTTTTTGGCCTTCCTCTTCCTCCTGTAGAAGATCTTTCCATCTTTTTTCGCCCCCCGACATGGCGCTTTCCTAATTGCCCGTTTCCACGGGGGTTTTCCTCGATCTTTTTTACCCGGGTTCTTCCCCCTTTTTTTTAACTTAGCAATCTTGCTCGGACTCCCCCCACCTGTTACAGCTTCCCCCAGTTCCTAGCCCCCCCACTCATCGTGACTTTCGCAGATCCCTCTTTTCCTTGTTTCATCTCGTGTGACGGTTTTCGTAGTTCCCTCGTCAGACCACTTATTTTCCCTTTTTTTCTGCGGCTCTTCCGTTCCCCGTGAAGGTGGCGGTTTAATTTAGTGTGCTATGGGTCCCCTTGCCTATTCTGAGTTTTGCTCTTTCATATTTCATCCTTTTGCCCCCCCTCAGCTTTTAAAGTTTGGGAGAAACCCCGCATTATCCGTTCCTCCCAAATTTATTGGGCCTCCTATTTGGTTTTTTCTTATTTAGGCGTTGACTGTTGGTTTCCTGGTTTTTACATTTTTAAACCCCGGTTGGTTCCCCCCAAAATTAGAGCTGTTTTTGTATTTTCCTCGAAAATGCTCCGTCTTCTTGCAGTTTTGCCTCTTTTATTTGCGTCTTTCCTTGACCCTTTTTTCCCCTTTTGTCGGAAGTCTTCCCCACCTGCCTTTGGTGAAGCTTCCCCCAAACGATGTCTCCTTTGCTTTCCCGCAACAACCATTTATCCTTAGCCGTGTTATGTTCCCCTCTTTCAGGTTCAGTTACGCGTCTATTCATATTCCAAGGGTCTTCCCTCGGCATTTTTCAACCGGTAGAAAGGCAACCCCCTTGGCCCCCTTTGTGCACATCTCTTTTGTCGCCCCCTTTTTTTCGTATAGGGGGTTTCCAATTGTGTCTGGCCCCTCTTACGGGATATTCTTGGCCCCCTGGCGAAGCGTTCTTTTTTTTTTCTGTTGTTTTTTTTTTTTTACCTTCCCCTCCCCCAAGACGGTTTTCCGGCAGGATTCCCAACTTCCCAGGCTTTCCGAAAAATGCTAACAAACCCGTTGCAAGTGGTCCAGTACTCTCTTGATTTCCGTTCTTTTTTATAGATGGGATTTATTTACTTTTTTTTTTTTTTTTGACGTTCACGAAGAAGATCCGGGATTCGCACCCCTCCTAGCTTTTTCACTCCTCATGGTTTTGGATTTGCTTTGATAGTGTTGCTCTCTTGTGTTATTAGAGGGCTTTCGCTTGCCTGCGCGTTTTGCCGGCGTTGCAAATGTGGCCCCTATGCGTCCCTCGGGGGCGAGAGGTTTTTCCCCATCGGTTCCAGGCTCCCCCCCCTAAGGTTGCACTTCTTGGCAGTAGGGAAGGGTCTTTCTTTGCCTATCCCCTTTTCAATGTGGGGGGCCGCTTCCCCCCCCCGTTGTTTGCTTCTCCTCGTTTTTGCCCTCCGAAGCAATCCCCCCTCCGACCCTCCGCTTTTTTTTGCCTTTGAACCCCCGTGTGCAGTTTTCATTTGGTTTGTCACCCCCTGGTCCGTGCCCAAGATTCGCGATCCCTGATGCCCCTCCCTTCCCGTCGCCCCCCCTTTTTTGTTTTGCAGGGCGTTTGGCGCGTTTGTTCGGCCCTTCGCTGTTTGAGGGTCCTTTCGTCTTTTCTAGAAGTAAGACCAGAAGCTCGTTTGGGCGCTCCCATCCTCTTTTTTTGTTGATGTCCCGTTCGTGTCGGGGCACAACTTTCGCGTGGAGAAGTTCCCACCCTTTTTTCCGATAACTTTTTTTGGCTTTTCCCCCCTTCTTTTTTTTTTTTTAGCCTTCCCAGTCTGGAAGACGTTGTTGCTGCTTAGGAGTAGGCATTTTTTTTCCTGCGTCGAGATTGTTCCTATTCCAGGGCTTCTTTTTGGACCTCCCCCGCTCAACTTTGCCGCGAGGAGGCGAGCTGGCCTTTTTTCGGAAGAATATCCCCTCCCCAGCCTTTTCTCGCTCCTTGTCTGGCTCAGTGGTGCTCCTTTTTTTCGCCTTTCCCCCGCTTGGACAGACGTCGCGTCCATCGAGCCCTTTGGTCCGGGCTCACCCCCCTGCCCCCCCCCCCCTCTGCTCTCCTCGCAGCCAGAGGGCTTGCCTAGGAAACCGGATTTTTGTCTCCTTCCGCGGCTTCCCCACATTGCCTCCCTGGTTCACGAGCTTCCCGGCGCCGTCGTTTCACTTTTTTCCTTTTTCGCTTAGAAGTGCTTTCGGCTGGTTTCGTTCTCTTCGATGACTTTTTCATGATGTTCCCCCCTCTTGTCTCGGCGGCTCTCTTTTGACCGTCTATCGCTTCATTGCCCTCGGGGCTGGAGCCACTGCGGTTAGTTTTATTAATTTCCGGTTTGCCGCGTTTTGTTCAGACATCCCTTTCTAGGCGGCGGGTCTTGTTCCCTGCTCTCCTCTTCACCAGCAAACAGCTGAGTTTTGTCTTGGTTCCCTCCTTTCCCGGTCCCTGGTTCGAAGCGGCCCTTGCACGCATGGCCGCCCTTTTCTTGAACAAATCTCTCCCCTCTTCTTCTTTCTCTTTTTTCTGGTCAGGGCTTCAGCCCGTTTTCAACCAGTGAAGGACTTCCCCACCGTTTTCCCCTTTTGCGATCTTCTGGTGTTGATTGATAAGATTCCTCTTTTTCTCCCTCCGTTTGTGTTGTTTTTTCCGTGATTTTTTTAGGCTATGCGCAACCCCACCCACTTTTTTTCTAGAAATGGGGTTTTGCCCGTCTTCATTTTGGGTTTTCGTATTTGATTTTTTTATTCTTTTGCACGCTCTACATTCCCTGAGACCACCCCCATCTTTCCTGGGGTCAGTGTTCAAAACGCCCCGGTGCCGTTTTTGCCCTGTGAATGTTGCCCAGGTTGGTATGGCCGGACCGGTTCCCCTTTTTTTCTTTCCGGTCCTACTCCTCCCCCCTCCCCTCCTTCGGTTTTCTTGTTGGCGTTTTTTGTTGATGAATTGGGCCACTGGCTTCCCCCTGCTGGCATCCCCCTTTTTGCGTTCACCGCGGCCCCCCAGCTCCGGACCTGTTCCGGAAGTTCGTTTTCTTTTCTTGGGCAGACGTTTCTTGCGGCCCTTTGCATGGTTCGGTTTTTATGTAGCATTTTCTCCCTCGTCTCCGTTTCCTCCTCTTTTCCTAGTCGTGTCGGCAACTTTTTTTTTTCCCCCTTGTGCTGCTCCGCGTCCGGTCTTCTCCTCTACTTCCTTCGGCCTTCCGTTATCTCGTCGTTTTTCATGTAGGCTCCTGCCCCCTTTCCTCCCCCCCGTTCCTCCCCGTTGTTCAAGCCTCTTGGGTCTCCTCTGACTCTTTTTCAGTTTCGTGGCGGAGCTCCTTGTCTAGGCGATTTAGGCTCGGCTCCCTTAGAGTTTACCATGTCCCGGCTGAGACGACTTCTGTCTCTTGTGAGTTGGAATGCCTCCTGCTTTTTTTTTTTTTGCCTCTGCCATTCGTGCTCCTTCCCAGCCTCTGGACTCCCCGTGTTTGATTCCGCCCTTCCCCTTTTTCCTTAGGGCCCCTTGGCATGCCGCGATCTGCGCTTGTTTTCCCCTGCGGGCTGTTTCCCCGCCCGAAACTGAAGTGTCTCCCCCCTTTTTGGCTTTCAAGAAAAATGGCTCTCCCCAAACCCATCCCCTCCTGCGCCGTGACCCTGGACTGGGCCGTTTTTCCCAAAAACTGTTCTCCCCTGTTGTCCCCGCTCTAAAACGGTTCTCAGAGTCCCATCGTGGAGCTTTCGCAGTCCCTAATTTTTTTCTTGTGCCTCGCCCCTTTTCCCCCGCTTTTTACAGATGCTGCGGAGGTAACCACCCCCAACCGGACGGTACTTCAGGTATTTTTCCAACCAGCCCCTTCCCTTCACCGCTGTCTCCTTTTTGTGGTTGCAACCGCTGTCAGTTCCGTGTCGTCCGGTCGTCCCTTTTCTGCCGGCCACTGTGGCCCCTGCCCCCAAAGCAAGCTGTCCTTTTTCCCGGCCAAAGCCTCGGGCGTCGCGTTTGGAGGGTGGCCTTGACTTTAGTTGATTTCCGGGTTTTTGCTCCTTTCCGCTCTATGCTTGCTGTCTTTTTCTTTCGCCGACATAGTGGCAATCCTGGCCCCCTTAGCTTTTGTGTAGTTCTGTCGTCGTCCAACCTCCCGCTGTTTGGCGTCCTCGCCCTCATTGCCGCTCACCGCGTTTTTTTCTTTTTTATTTCGCAACTCTTCGCCTTTTCCCAGCAATAATGAGCTTGAAACATGCAGTCCCAGTGACCGCTGCGGGTCTTGCCCGGTCGCTTATTTTTCGCACTTGAGATTCCCATCTCGGCTGCCGGCCCATTTGCTACCGTAGACCGACAATTTTTCTCGTGCAAAGCTCTTCTTTCCTGCTCCTACCCGTTTTGCCCCCTTGTTTTCTTCACTTGTGCTCGGCTTGGGGTTTTCCTGCTGTCTTTGACAAAAACAGTTTTTTTTCCTCCCCCCACGTCCACCCTGATCACGGACCCCTGCCCGCCTTCCCCTTTTTTGGTCCTCTCGCCCCTTTTTGTCTCCTTCTTGCGCACCCGAGGTGAAACCCAAAGGTCCCCTGTCTCTTTGACGGGCCCGTTATTCCCCCGATCTTTGTTCCTTTCTAGAGAAGCCTTTTTCGATCGACTCGTCTCCCAGAAACAGGGATTTTTCCAGGTTTCCCCAAAGACCGGGCGCGATTCATTTTGGCCTATCCCCCCCATTTTGCCCCTTGATCCCTAGGGAGGGTTTCCTTTGAGCGGCTCATGTTCAGGGTGGAATTTTTCTCTTTTTTTTTCTTTCCACTTGCAAAGGGATTTTTTCTCCATGTCACACTTTTTTTTCAATCCAGCGTACGATTTGCATCTTCCTCGCGACCAGCCTTGATGTTGAGAGACCGTTGAGTCCCCCCCCCCAGGGCCAAGTCAGTCAAACTTCCCGCCCCGCGCCTGGTGCTTTTTTTTTTTCCGCCTATCTCCAGCTTTTTTTTCCCTGCGGCATTTTGTGCGTGTGACGAGGACTTGCGTGCCCGTTTTGTCTCCCTTGGTAACTTTTAGGGGACCGATATTTTTAAGCGACGAGGGGCAGGAACCAAATTTTTTTCCCGTTGGGTCCCCCCCCTCCCCCCTTCCTGCACTAAGCCGGCCCCGCTAAAAGAATCCAAATTCCAGGACGGTTTTTTTTTTTTTTTCTGTGGACGCTGCGCCTGGATTTTCTTCCTCCTCATGGTGACCCACCCGAATCTCCGTCGGTCTGCTTTTCCGAAGGGTTCCCGCTTTGGCGGCTTTTGAGTGAATGTTCCTTTTTTGATTCATGGGTCGAGCAGATTTTTGTTGCCCCCCCTGTCTTCCCATTCCCCTTTTTGTTTTCGGCCACGTTTCCCAAGGACCACAACTCGCGTTTTTCCCTTCTTTTTCCTTTTATTTACTCCCCCTTTCTGGTTTAAACCTTCCTTCACTTATGTCTCCCATTTTTGACCCCTGCTAGGGACTACCGGCGCCGGGCGTTTTTCGAGCCAGGGAATCACGCGGTGATTCCAGCACGACCGCTCTTTCTTTTTTTTTTTTTTCCCCCCCCACTTCCTGGCCGGTATTGTGTAGGAGTATTTAGAAGCCCGGCCGATGGGTTAATAGAAGAGTCGTCTTTTGAAACGTTCCATTGCCCCACGCCATTTTTTTTAAGTCCTCGTAGTCGGCCAAATCGGGTCCTTCGGCTTGGGCCCGATATCCCCTACGTCCCCCACGTCTGCCTCGTTGAAACGAAGTAGTGTGGCATAACAGGCGGCCCGATTTTATTTTTTTTTATATCCGCTCAGTCCTCAACCCTTTAGTTGCAGACCCGTTGAGTTTTTTTTGCAGAATGCCCCTGCTAGTAAAAGGGGTGCCCCCGCCAGCTCATTAAAAATAGTACCCCCCCCAAAAACCCATTTTTTTTCTTGGTAGTAATTTGCTCCCAGTCCCTCTATAATAATGACCTCTTTTTTTTTTTTGTTGGGATTTCTCCCCTTAGTTGGTGTTTGGTCGTGCAATTCTGTTCCTTTAGCTTTACCTGGTTTTGGGTCATGGATAGCTGTTAAACTCCCTGGGCCGTCTAGTTCTCTTTTTTTCTCGGGGTCGGCGCCGGTTATGCTTCTTTGTCTTTCTTTCTCCCTCTGGCCGGTTTCCCTTATGCCGGTTTCGTGTCTTTCAATTCCTACGCGAAGCGGGCCTGTTCCCCCCTTTTGACCCCACCGTTCCTCTTTTTACTCCCCCTAAACTTTCTGTTGTTGTTTATCGATCCCCCCCCCACCTCTTTTAACAGTTTCCACTTTCGTGAGCCGTGGTTTTTCCTTCGATACATCTCTCTGCCGTTATATTTCCCGTATACTACCAAGAACTCGTCTTTATGTCCCAACTCTTTAGTTTGACAACCCCTCATTTCATGCCTATGAAAACGTGCAGTTTGCGGATTTTTTTTTCCCGGAAGTGGCCTGCGGTCGCCGATTTTGTACGATGGGTTTTCGCCGACCCTTTTGTCTCGCAAGACTGTACCGGGCCCCACCCTGATTGAGCTGTGGGGTGCTTTCTTCCCCTTTGTTTCCCCTCTTGGTAATCTTGTAGTCCCCATTCGTGGACTTTTTCCTTCAAGTCTTCCCAAGTCCATTGAGTCCCCCACATCAATGAGTTTTCCCCGTAGAGTCTTTCGAACCCCTCACGTTTGAGTGTTCACCCCCTTACCCCGTGCCTCCGTCGGGAATCTTAATGAACACGGCCCGTCTTTTGTTTGAGGATTCGTGTTTTGTCAAGTGCAAATTCGTGCTCTTTGTTTTCTTGCTCGTGTGCCTCATTACGAGCTTCCCTTTCCTTTTTTTACTTAAGCCAAGTTTCCCGATCGATACTTTTTTTTTTTCTCAACATGCTCGAATTCCTGGTTTTATTTTTTTTTGGCTTCCCCTTGCTTCGTTTTGTCCCGGGAGTTCTTTGGGCCCTTGCCCCTGTTTTAAACCTTTCGGCTGGTCTGACTTCTTTTTAACCTGCTTTTTCTTTTTCTTCCGTATTTTTCCCTTTATATTTTGATCCTTGGACTTGCTTATTCTGTCAGGATCCCCCCCCTTCCACTGTTTCCCTTCCTTCCTTTCCCCCCCTAAAAAGACCCCCCCCCCCTCACGTCTTTTGTATTTTTTTTCCTGCCAAACAAATATCGGCGAAGGTCTTTCCTTTACCTTAGAGAAGGGCTCCCCCCTTTCTTCTTTTTGGCAACTTTTTTTTTCCGGACCTTTCCCCCCCCGGTCGCCCGCAAACCCACGGACATCCTTAAGCGCCCGTGTTTTTTTTTTCCCCTTTTGGCTTTGGGGTGGCCGATTTGCAAACCCGTGCTCTTCGGTCCTTTCGATGTTTTTTCTTTTTCTCTCGTTTCGTGTTTTCACTAGCCCCCCCGACCTTTTTTTCTCCCCTTTTTCAGTCCCCCCTGCCCCACGGAGACCCAATGCTCACCCAAAGTTGCCCGTTTTTTTAGCGCTTTGATGCCCTTGGCTGTGTTCATTGTTAGTTCTTCCTGTTATCTTGCCTCCTCCCTTCGGCGCATGGCTTCCGCACCACCTCCTACATCTCTCCCGGTCCCCTGCAGGCTGGTCTGGCTGCGTTCTCTTTTCGGTCTGTGTGTGCTCTATTGTGTTTGATTTTCCCTGCTCGCTGTCTGCTTCTTGCTGGTCAATTGTCGTGGTCCCCTCCCAAGCCTGCGCCCTAGGGGTTACCTCGAAATCGCCCACCCGATTAATGTGCCGCGCTTTGCGTCCTTTTTTTGCCCTATCCTCCACTCTTAGATGCCTTGGCCGCCAGTGCGCACTCCGTAAGAACAACCCGAACCGGCTCGCCCACGATGTGTTTTTTCCTCCAACTGAGCTTTGGATTTTTTTCCCTGTTGTACCCATGGCGGACTTTTTCCCCCTTCCCCCGATCGCCGGAATCGTCGCCACCCCAAGTGTTTTGCCTTTTGCGATTTTCCTCAGGTGACTGCGGTTGTATTTTTGGTTTCTTTTTTTTTCCTTTTCCTGAACTTAATTGCCCTCGCCAGATCCTGTCCGAAGTCCTTCACTTTTTTGACCTCACCTGTCGGAGCTGGGCGATTTCCCTTTTTGGTTAACCCTATGTTCTGTTTGGTAGTGCTCTTTTCCGCGGTTTGTCTGGGAAGCCGGTATGCCGGCTTCGTCGGTTTTCTTCTCTGCCCCCCGCGCCTTGGCGTAATCCCCTGGAGCACGCTTGGAGGCATTGTTCTAATGGGCGCCGTCTGGGAGTTGCGGTCTCCTGTCCTTTTGTCCCTGGGACTTTATCAGCACCTCCGGTTGCGATGCCTGGACTCCGAGGCTCAGCTGCCGGCTCTGGTCTCTTTCTCGTTGCCCGACGCGCAGTTGGCGGCTCGGCTCCGCAAACAACAGTTTCCTTGCCCAGTTTGCTTTCCGATGAAAATTTCTTTTGGGCTGGCCTTGAGCAACGTTCTCATTTCATGTCCCGTTCCCCGCCTTCCTTTCTGGTCTGCCCCCCTAGTGTCTTCCGTGGGGTTCCATCGTTCCTAGGGACGTCTCGCCGCGGCGTCGGCGCGCTCCGATACCCCGCATAGCTTCGCCTCCGTCTTTCCCCTACGCTCGTTTCCCCTGAACTGTCCCTGCGCTGAGGCCTCTTTTTTTTTTGAAGCCCGTCTCCAGCTGACGATTGTCCGATGTTTGAACAAAACCCAACCCCCCCCCCAATGTCGTGTGTCTGTTTCCCTGGGGCCCCCCCCCCGGTCCGGGCCGCTCCTGCCCCCCTTTGCTCCCCGGCACCCCGATGGAACCCCCGTTGCCGCGCTTGATGCGTATGTTGTGGAAGAGGTTCCCCACCTCCCCCCCCCCTCAAAGCCGTGACCGTTCAAACCCCCCGTCCCTCCGTTTGCACCCCACTTTTTTTTTTCTGTTGTGTCGGGCGATATCTCTCAGTCCCTCGTTTTTTTTTGAAGTTTCGAGTTCTTCCCCCTCCCCACACCAGGAATCGCCCCCCCCAGGGGGCCTTCGGTTGGCGGTTTCGGGTGTTGCCTTTGCACGGGCCTCTTTTCTGTTTTCGTTTGCGAGGCCTTTGTCCACTCCAGGGTTTCTGTTTTTTCTTGGTCGGCCGGTTCCGCCCGGTCCTTCCTTTGGGCCGGGTTTCCCCTTCCCTGTCAGCCCTCATCCGTCTTTCGGTTTGTTTCTTGCTCATTCGCCTCTTCCCCTTCCCTTTTTTGGGCTTCTTTTTCCCCCCACCGCGGTCCATTCTGCCGGTGTAAACCGTTCTTGTTATTTCCCTCCGCGGCGTAGCCCTCCCTGACTGCGATTTTTTTCTGTTTTTTATGGCCTCCTCCGCTTTTGCTTTCTGTTTTTTGTGCCCGCCGATGACCAGGCTGACTTTTCTATTTGCGACATGGACCGTTTTTTTTCGGCGCTTGATCTCGTCTGATCGGGGCTTTTTTTTTCTCCTTTCCTTTAGTTGCGGTTCCCCCCGTCCAGCCGCGTGGCCGTTTTTCATGCTCCCCGAGATTTTAATTGTGCCTGATGCCGCGCTCCGGCGGATTCATCTCGTTTTCTTTCCTCTGGGTTTTTTTTGTGGCTGTAGCGTAGTTCGATTCCCTAGGATTTTTGGGTGTTCCCCATTTCTTTAGTGCTTCCTTTTCCTTTTCTATTTTTTTAGGTGTCATATCGGTCCCCCCCCTTCGTTTCCCCCTGCTGGATTCTCCCAGGCCGCCCGTCCGTCCTTCCTATCTTTTTGGTCGAGTTGACGCCCCCCCCCAACCGGTCGTTGTTGCACAGGATCCCACCCAATGGAACTTCCCCCCCTACCTCTGCCAAGACACCCATTTTTCCCCTCTTGGGGCCCCCCCAAAAAACACCAAAGGTTTTTTCCACCCTGCGGCCCGCATGTATTTTTCTCTTTCCCCTGACCGGCCGTTTCAAGCTTTTTGCCCCTTTTTCATTATGGCGAGGCACACCAAAGCTCTTTTCTTGATTGGTAGCTGTCCTCCCCATAAACAACGCTTGCCGTTCTCCACATCCTTTTTGCACCCCCCCACCTTTCCTTTTTGTGGATCTACGTATTGCCTGTTTTATTGGCTTCTTGCATCGGCTTATTTTTCCTGTGCAATTGGCCGACCCACCAAGACCTGCTGTGTCACATTCTGGAGGGCGATGTTCGGGAGGTTTCCCTTGATTTAGATTCCCCCATGTGTGCGAGCGCTTTTCCCTTCGGGGCTTTCGATAGTGTCATCCTCTCGCTCCTTTGGACCTAGGTCTCTTGGGTTTGGTCGTGCGGTGTAGGTCCCCTCGCCTTCCTTGTCGCCTTCCGTCACTTGCCCCGTCCACGGCGTTTGCGGCCCCCTCCTCCATCTTCGCCCCCTCTGTCACATTAGTTTTTTTTTTGATTTGACTTTTGACATTTGCCAACCCCCAGGACCCCCCCTAATCCAGATGCCTTCGGGACGGGCCTCACGATTGTCGAGTTGCTGACCCTAAGGATGGCTGCCTGCCCCTCCTCCAAAACACTGGCCCATGCCATTTTTTTTGGCATTCCTTATCCGAGCTAAGCATGCCCCCCACTTTTTTAGTGATTGTTGCTCTCTTTCCGGGGTTGTTGATTCGGCCCCACCCCAAAAACTGGCTTCACCAGTGTCTTTGTTTCTTTTTTTTTCCCACCCCAACACGCTGGCTAATTCCCCGCGATCGCCCCAGGCCCGAGAGCCGGTCCTTCTTTTTCAGCGGTAATCCTTCTGAGACACGTCTGGCTGCTGACTTCCGGGTTTTGCGGTCTACCGGGAGATCCCCCTTTTGAGATTTTCCCACACCATTGCCGCTATGCCGACCGCCCGTCCCCGCCTTTCTCCTTAGTTTTTATGAGCAACCCCTTCTAACGTTTGGAAGCCCTATAATTTTCGTCCGCACCTAAGTCCCCCCAGATCCAACGTGTCTTTTTTTTTCTTGTGAGTTATGGAGTTACTTTTTTTTCAGTTTGAGATGAGTGATGGGTTGAGAGTCGTTCTGTTGTGTCCTATCCCCACATTCCAGCAGATCGCCCCCTTTCCTTCCCTACTTTCTTGACGAGCGTTCTCTTGTCTGTGTACCAGGGCGATTTTTTTGTGATTCCGACAGTGGGACCCCACCGAAACCCAACTCCCCAATTTTTGTTTTCCACCCCTCCCCCTTGCGAAGCCCTCTTTTCCGGATCGCCAGCAATGAGTTTTTTCGGCGTTTCCCTGCTTGTTTCTCACCCCACAACCGCTCGATCTAGTGTGACCGGTGGCGTTTTCTGTACTTCTACACCCCACAGGTGCTGTCGCATCGGTCAGTGGGGCCAAAGATGCACGATGGGGCACCCGGCATTTTTTCAAGGCCCCCGGAAGGCCCCCAGACAAACAGTTTAAAAGCCAGAAGTCTTGCCGTCTCATCGTTCACGATAACCCGATCGGCGGCAGTATGAGCGCAAGGTACCCGATTGAGGTTGTTTTTCCTTGCCTTTTTTACTCTTTACTTGATCAGTCCGAAGTCCTCATTTCCCCAACCAGTGATTTTAAACCGAACACCCTCGTGTTTTCCCGACAACCCCCTGTCCGTTTGACCCCGAAGTTTTTTTTCCCGTGGCCCGCAACCCATTCTTCCCCTACCCATTTCTTGCTGTTCCCTTAACCTCCATTATCTTTTTGTAGAACCAGTACCCCTTTCCGTTCCGGCAAACTGGGCCGCCCGGGCGGGTGCCTCCTCGCCCTTTTCCCCCATTTCCATGCCCCCGCACCCGCGAACCTTTACGCGCCCCTTAGTTTCGTTTGGTCCTGGAGTTGGCTCTATATTCTGCTTGTCTTTTCAGCTCCTCTCCTTGTAACTGGTTCCCCAGAGTTGTTATCATTGCCACCCCAGTTTTGAATTAGGCGTTCCACCGGTTTCTTTGCGGCGGCTATCCGATTCTTATCAAATCCGACCGCTTACCGACCGGCCTGCTGATACCCGTCTTTCATCGCGGCTAGCCCCGCTCAGCACTCACTTGGGCCGTCCCCTCGCACAATTACCCTTCTTTTTCCCCCAGGGGCGGTTAAGAAGTCCCTGCGCATGCCCAACCACCGTCTTCCTT
>Ga0179593_1262211_pt1 | contig 12562 bp, 15 predicted proteins | sample CZODoug2_1_08_16_FD_185931 | JGI IMG/M metagenome (GOLD analysis project Ga0179593, IMG submission 185931) | Vadose zone soil fungal communities from Angelo Coast Range Reserve, California, USA - CZODoug2_1_08_16fungal (PacBio error correction) | ecosystem: Environmental > Terrestrial > Soil >... | reverse complement strand
TTTTGGCCTTTCTTTCTGGCTTTCTTGTTTTTCTTTTTCCCCTCATTCTGCTTCCGGCTACCCGTCTCCGAGAGTGATTTTTGATTCTTCTTCCCCCCTCTCGCTTTTTCCAGAACTTCAGGGTTGTTTTAGCCGGGTTCACCTCGCTTTTGATTTTCCTGTTTTGAAAACTCATTGTGACTACCACGCCACTGGTACCTGTACTCTTCCATCCAGTTTCAGTTCTCAGGCTTCCTGCTTTTTTAACTCACCCTCTAATTTTTCCCTGCCCAGCCAAACTTCTCTTCTTCTCGGGCAAAATAACCCCCCCCCCCCCCCCCCACTTCTTTTTCATCTTTTTCTGTGCTTTTCGTACCACTTTCGGTTATTCTTACAGGTTTTCGGGCCCGGTTCTTAGCTTTACCATGAGCCCCATTCCCCTTTCTTCCTCGTCTTCTTGTTCTTCAAGAGTCCTTACTAACTCCCTCGCTAGCGTATTATGGCTGACCGACGACCTTTTTTTTTTTTATTTGTCCTTCTTATCGTACCCATCTTCGTTTTCCTTCACCCCTTTTCTTTCAGTTGTGAAATCTTTTAATCTTGGTGCTTTAATCTGCCATGTCGGAGTGAGTCACATTTCCCTTTAGATCGTTTCGGTCTATGTCTATATTCTCAAATCCCAAGCCATCCTCTCTCTCCCTCGCCTCTATCTGAAGACCAAGTCGTATAAATTTCCAGCGCTAGATGTTTTCTCCTATAAAGCTCCGCTTTTTTCTTCATCCCCCTCCGCATTACCAACCAACCTCCCCCTTTAGGTCCCTTTTTTACCTTACAGGTCTGTCTCTCTACACTTTTTATCTGTAGCGGTACGGCGTTATGCATAGTGGGACGACTCTGAAGTTTCGTCGTGGTCCCCATTCCCTCCCCTCGGGCCCGACTTCTTTTCTCCTTTTTTTCTTATTCCAAGCCGGAGACCCAGTTATGGCGATCGGATAATACATTTAAAACCCGTTACCCTAGCAAAACGAGAGTCTTCCTTCCTATGCGATTTCAACCTTCTGGCTTTTTGCTGTGGCAACGCCCCATCCCCCTTTTTCTTCCTCTTTGCTCCTGAGCGTTCCGTGTAATGCTGATTTTTCACGGCGACCCAGAACCTTCCTTCACCATCACAAGTGCTCCCCCCTTTTTTCCAACGGTGGAAAGATCTCCGCCCTTCCCTTCCGGATAGTCGAGTCAGTTGGAGCAGCGATCCTCAACTTTTCGCGGTGACTCTTTTTCCCACCCCCCCGCTTACCCTGAACTGTCGTTGAGGCGTTTTGCTCTTCCGTGACCACACTCGCCAAGGTCCTAAACGTTTACCAGGCGCGCCCTCCCCTTTCTCTTCTTGCCTCCTGCCACTTTCGCAAGGCGCCCATAGGCCCCCCTTTGTAAATAGTCCAATCGGAGTTCAATGTTCCCATTTCCCTTTTCTTTCTCATTTCATCTCTCACCCTAGTCTCCTACCCACCTTCGACAGAGATTCATCACAGGTTTGAGTGACCATCGATTCTTTCTCTAGACAACATTATCTTCTATTCTTCTCTTTTCTTTTCCCTCCTCTCATGACTACTTGGGCATTTCGTCCGGCGTGCATCCCCCATTTCCTCCTCTAGCACTCCTAAGCGTTCCCCCCTGGTCTTTTTGAAACCCCTCGGGTTCTCAAGTTTTTTTTTTTTAAGTCATTCGTGGCTTACACAGCATTTCAACATCGCACAGATTGGTCCCTACAAGCTCACTCTGTAGGTGTCTTCTCTCTCTTCAGGTCCCTTCATTCTAACGAAGTCAAACTGTCGAGGTAGTCACAGACCTTCCTGATTTTTTTTTTTATCGTTATTATTTTTTCTCTGACTGGAGTTTCCATTCCCGGCTTTATTTCTCCTCTTTTCCCTGCTCCTTCCCTCGAAAAGATGTCCCAAATGTGTGATTGGGCTGGACGAGCGGGTCCCCCCAGTTGCATTAGTTTGGTCTCCAACTCTTTTGAAATCTCTGTTCCTTTTCCCCCTCAGTCTTCCCGCTCAGCCGTGCATTTCCGAAACTGTTTTCAAAATCAAAAATTTTCTTCGTGTTTTCCATTTTTTTCTCTCTACGCGTCCGGCCCCTTCCCGACTCCCCCCCCTCTCTTCAAGTTTTCCCCCTTTACCTTCTTGCTGATGGAAAGCGAGTTTCCAACACCCCCCTGACGAATTGAGACAAATAGGAAACCCCTCCCCATCCTTACTCGTCGGGATTTTAGCGTCCCCACCATTCATTTCTCTTCGACCATGTGCGTCCCCAAAATAAGCAGCCTTTTCCCCTTTTCTGATTTTGGACAAACTAGCGTCAGCTCATAACTGTTACTCTCTGCAATCCGACCTGGCAGTTGCCGCTTTTCCAATCTTCTCCAGCCCATTTCCCCGCTTCCGCCTCCTCTTTCCCCTTTCAATTCTGTTCATGCTGAAGGTCTATATCTAGTTTCCCTACCTCTTTTTCTTGAGATACCACAAATAACAGAATCTGTTGTTTTTCAAAATTTTTGAAATGTTCTTTGCTTTCTTAGGCTTCTTTCTCACTCTAATTACAATCCGATGCGATTCATTTTACTTCCTTTGCTTTTCTCCTCCTTCCTGGCTTCCAGTTTCCAAATGCTGTGGAACCGTTCTTATGATGTTTTATTTTTAGCACGCGACCAAGGAATGGTGGGACTACATCTTGTATGTCTGGTTTTCCAGCTTCTTTCTCCCCATTTTCTTTTCCCGATTGGCTAACGGAATATTTTCAATCCCCTTTTTCCCAACCGTTAATTTTTCAGCTCGGATCCGAGTAGGTCGCGGCCGTCGTTATCTGCGAAAACATCTACCGTCTTGTAGAAAATGGTTTTTGATTTTCCGTCCTGGAGAAATTCCCTTTTGCGTTCTTTTTTGGTGCTTTTCTCTGCCTCTGAGGTTTGTCCCGTCCCTATTAGTCTGTACCTCTCATGATAACGCCTTCCCACTGTAACGAGCTTAGACCCCCAATTACCCCTTTTTTTCTAAAATTCTTTCTTCTGTGCGCAGGTCATAGACCAACCCAGCCGTTAACTACCAATTTCATCCTCCATCCCTCAAACCGTGACCGCTATAACGTTTCTATGACGACTTGTCTTTGTCTCTTGACCCAGATGATCTCCGCGCTCAGGGTTTTTTCCCCCATCGTTTTCTAGCGGATTTGACCCCTGTTCCCTGTGTAGAACCGTGAGGACCCCAACCTGAGCGTCCTCGGTTCACTCACGTTTTTCCTATTCTGTTCGCGCGTTTGCCCCCTTCCAACTATTTTTCCGCCTGCTCAAATTCAAGTTTCGTAAGTCTCCTGATGGTTGACAATCGGAATACCTACCTTTTACCCCGAACACTTTATTTCCTTTTTCATTGGCTTTTGAGACACCTGCCGAAGTTCCGTTTCCTTCTTTTAGGCTTCTCCCTTTCTTCCCCTACCGAGTAAGCTCTACCTCTACGTCCGAGTATTTTTTCGTTTTTCAACCAAACCGGCCCGATGCGACCCTTCCGGACATCTTCGAGATCCTTTTCCAGGTATTGCTCTCCCTTTTCTGTCGTGGAACTTTCTTTTTTTGAGTTTTTCACTTAGCTGCCTTTCCCCTTTTCCCCACGCCACGTTCCTGTCTTTTCTTCTTCCCCGATCTCATACCAGCTCAACCTGTGCTTCGTTTTTATCACGGTGGAAAACCTCTCATTCCCGTTCTTCCTCTATTTCCCCCCACTCCGGCCCACCTTGAGGACTTTGCTCGTGAATGAAGTTGGAGGCTACTTTCAGTCGTGAAAATCTGACCTTTTTAGCCTTCTTCCCTCTCCCTCCTCCAGCCTTCCAGATGAAGAACCCCAGTTTTCTGGCTCTTTTCCCCTCCCTCCATTTAGCGGATGTGGTGTTTACAATTCATAAGTCTTTTGCCCAAGGTCCCCCACCTTCCAGTGTCCCAGTTGTGATCTGGCTCCTTCCCTCCCCTTACCTTTTTCAGTTCTTGCCCATCCTCAAGAACTAGACCTCCTACTCCCCCGATGCGGCAATTGTGAGTCCGAAACTTTTTCCAGAAGCAATGCCATTTTTTCCGGAGCGCCGCGATTTCTGATCGCCAGGTTTACCTTTTCTCCCCTGACCCCAGAGGAGTCAGTTTTGTGTCTTAATTCCTCTTTTCCACCTTTTGAGCCGGCGGGCGATGATGGATAACATCCTTCTTGATATTCTGCCAAATTACGCGACGGGTGACCTATATTATTCTCGCCCTTTCTTCTGCTTCCTCTTCCTTCCATACAGCAGCTCCGAGGTTTTTTGGTAAGCGTTCAAACTGTGGATCGACATTATTTGATTGATAGGCTATTTCCCCTCACATCCTTGTTCCCCTAATCACGTTTTTAATGCAGCCATCCGGACTGTTAGTTCCGGTATTGGACATAACCACGTCCGGCGTGACCAAATCGACTGCCCCCTCTTCCTGGCTTCTCTGACTCTTTGCTTTCGGCCCCCCGCCCGTCACCTTTCTTGGGCGTACTTCCCCAGGCCGTATGGAATACTTTTTTCTGATCCTTCACGTTTTTTCGACCATCACTCCAACCGCGCGTAACCTCCTTTTTTTTTTTTTATTGGAGAGCGCCCCACGTTTGCTGTTGATCGCCAAGAGAGTTGGGCACGTTCCCCCCCCTCCGCCTTCTCCCCGCCCTTTCAGCTCGTGTCAATATTGTTTTTCAAGTTTTCTCTCCCATTTCTTCTTTTCCACCGAAGTCTACCTTTCCCAAATCGCTTGCCCAATGTTTAACTGTGAGTTGTTATTAAGGCTCCTGCTTCTTCCCCCCTCTCCACAATCCTTTTCCTTCTTTCTGTCGCGGATCTTTCACGGCGGTCGACCCTCCCTAAATCAGTAGAATTTTTCGCTATTTCCTACCCTGTTTTGTGGTGCCCTTCTATCTATTTCCCTTCATTCTTTTGGCTGTTACCCCACCGGCCGTGAACTATACCGCTCCTCCCTTCCTTGGTAGCTTTGAGGGCGTCTTAGGCAGATACTGCTCAACTCACTTCACCGGGGTCGTGGGTTCCCCGGGTGCCAATTTCGAGGATTTCGTTTCTTTGGTTCACCCATCACTTTCTCGACTCCGTTTCAACCTTGGTGCCCATCTCTTCATCCCAGTTCAGTTTGTGAGCGTGATTCCGTTTCCTAAAACTCATGACGCTGCACAAGACAACGTCGATGCCCTTTCTTCTCAATACACCCAAACCAAGTCGTCTCCATTCCTGGCTTGGCTGGTCGAAACCGTCGAGGGTATCTCTTCCTTATTGTTTTCCCTTTGCCGACCGCTTGGAAAGCTCACCCCGTTAAAAGGTGTGTTTCTTGAGTCGCAAAGAGTCAATTAAACTCCCTTTTTTATTGCCTTCTTCCTTGGCGGACGCATGCTTTGCTTGGTGACCGGCATGCGCGAAAGGGTCTGTTTTGAAGTTTGCCCACCTTTGATTCATCTGCGCAGATGGTTACTGCGGATGGTATTGTCTTCAATCTGAGAGGCCGTTGCTTACTCTGAGAACTTCCTGCTCGGTTCGTTGTATGGGTTCGATCTCCAATCATCCCCTCTTGAGAGAACTCTCCGGAAGTCAATTTCCGAACTTTTGCAGCGCCTTTCTATCCTTTTCAGCCTCCTGTTTTTTTCCTTACTGCCCCCATCGACTTTACTCACAACATGTCACCTCTGGTATTAAGTGTCTCCCTCGGTCGGGAGCGATCCATTATTTGGGGTTTCCAGGGCGTTGTCTAGGGTCTCTTCAGTTCTTTAAGTAGTTCGTTCCGCCAATTGTCCATCGTTTTCCTCTTCTTCTCGTTTTCTTTCTTGCCGTGTCCCTTTGTCAAATACTTCGATACGGAGAAACTCCCTCAGAGTTCGTTAACTGTACACCGAAGACTGGTTTTCTCTCTCTGTCAGTTTTACTCTCCGCTATGTCGGTGCCCGGTGAAAGAGCAAGACACATTCTTCATCTTCTCATTCGGATTGCGCTTTTCCTCCTTCCTCATATTTTACAGAGACGACGAACCTACCCGATTCAAAACCATGGATTTGGAATTCAGGCTGTTGCCCGTCTGCGACTCCCTTAGTTCCGGAACTTATTACTGCTTTGTCGAGCCGTTTTTTTCATCCACGAATTCGTTGCTGGGATGATCGGTTGGTTCCACCCCCCGTACCGGCCGGCGTTGTTACGTCTGCACTTGTCTTGCAAACTCAAAAACCATGTCCCGACCCCATTTTACCAGTCGCACGACCCCTTTTTGCTGAGCCCTCGCATTGATTGCCTCCGGCGCAATCGGTACTTAAAAGTTTTCTCGGAAGTCTTTCGCCTTACTAGCTTAATGTCCGGGTTCCAGCTGCGACTTCGTCGCTGCATACTTTTAATTTCGCCCCCCCCTGTTCCGGGAGTTCAAAATTGGATGTCTGGTTGACAAACCAACTCGAACTCTTAATTCGTTTCTTATCTCCGCGTGCGAATCTTTTTAATTGTTGTTCTTGAACTATCTAGAGAGCATTGACACCCGACGCGGCGGTGTCTTATTTCTGCTCTTTTTTTTTGTTCCTCCGAATTTTTCACCACCTCCTTGTGTTGTTCCCAAATGATAAAAAACTCCCCCCATTCCCCTCTCGTTCCAGGCACCAGGCAAAGTTATATTTCCTAGATCGCCGGAGACCAAGAGAGTTCCCCCGAGTTCCTGGCGATGTCATTCCTCACACAAGTGAGAGACGTTGATTATTGTCTGGTCTTATTTTGAGAAAGTTCTTCTGGCTTTGTTTTTTTCTCCTGACAGGCAAAATGGATTCCTCAACGTCTTTGCCTCTTTGATTTGCCATTTTCCCCCCTTTTCCGTTTGTCCATATCTCTTGCAACTCATTTATTCCAAGTTGCTCGCGTCAAGTTGCAGTTTCTCTCCGGTTACCCCCCCCCCGTTCGCTCAAATTTGGACGGTAAAATGTGCTGAAGTTTCCCTTACCCCTCCTCGATCGGCCAAGCTGGAAACCCTTCACCCTTTTTGTCACCCCCGTTATGACAACAATCGATTTACCCCAAATAAGAATTGAGAATTCCCCTAGTTGACCCCCCCCTATAATTTGATTGTGCTCTCTTCCCCCCCTTTCCGTTTTTTTTTCGTGCATTACTTTCGAAACAACAAGACGGATGGATCAGAAGCTTTTTAGCCCCTCTCGACTGAGCCCCCCTTCAGGCCCCAGTATCATTCGTCAATTCTTCTCTATTTTTCCTTTCTTACGAACGCCACCCCTAAGAGCTCTCTCCGCACTTCCAATCATATTTGTTTCATGAGCATATTTTCTCCTTACTATTTTTTTTGATCTCTCTACAGTCATGTTTTTTTCAAATTGTCAAAAGAGGCGCCGAGCGAGCTGTATTTTCTCCTTCCTCTCCTTCCCTTTCTATTTTCCCTTTTTTCGGCCCTTTTTTTCTCCGCCGGAGTAGTTTGAGGACACGCGGCGGAAATCAGGAGGCTGAGTTGTTTCTACATTTACCGCTCAGTCTGTTTGGAACGCTCACTCGCATGCATTTTTTTCTCTTCCTCTCCTTTTTTTCCAGTCCTCGTTTTTTCCCCTACTTTGTCAAACTTGCCCTGCAGGAGATCGGGCAGGCGCGTCGCGACCCAATCCCTTCCATTTTATCTCTCACTTTTTGAGGGTTTTTCCGCTTCTCACCTGCCAATGTTGCGCTTCCCTTTCTGGGTTTCAAGCCCTCTTAGTTTCTCGTTATTGACAAAAAGACTTTTCAATTGGGAAAGCTCCGCCCCCATCCCCTTTTTTTCTTTTTTCTCTTCCTGGGCGCAGGTTCATTTTAACTCCCTCCCGTTTCCCATCCCTCCTTCCTAACTTACCACTCACAACAGTGACGGACCCAATTTGTCGAATGAGCCCCTTTTTATTAGTCGTAATCGTGACCAGCGCTCTATCCATCTTTTTCCTCTCTTTCTGCTTTGGTTTATTTGGATTTTATCCCTTCGTGCCTTTCATTTCTCGAAAAACACCGAGACCCCTCGGTATCCACCCTCCATGCTTTTTTGTAACCGCCTTTGTTCCCTCTCTCTCTCTTCACTCTGTACTATTCGCCAGGAACGCGTGTACCGGAGATAGAAAAATTCCCTCTGTTGTTTATCCCCCTTCCATCCCCCCTTCCCGTCCTTTTTTAAATCTCTGCAGAACTCCTTCCGCCGCTATTGTACTTGAGGCCACACGGAGGGATTCTCACCTCGTAAATGCAACGAGACTTAGTTATCGTTACGGCCTGTCGCATTGCTCATTCGCGCCTCCCCCTCCTTTTTTGCCCCCACCCCTGTTCTGTCCTTTGGGCAGTTTTGTCAGCTGCAGTGAGTCATAAAACCTCCATTCCTGTTGTTGACCCCTCTACATACCAGCGCACCTGGTTCTTTTTTCCCCCTTCAGAACTAATCAGCGCTTCGTTCAACAACAGCGGCAACCTTTTTTTTCACTTGATCGTGTCAGCCAGGTTTTTCTTCTCTTCCGATGTCCGGCAATGATTCCGCTTTCCAAGCCCCATCATCTCCTATTTCCTCCCAGTGTGATTTTTCTCGCACCGCCCCCTAGCGGGAGTTTTTCCAAAGCCTTCTTTTGTTGTAAAGATGTCTTGTAGGATTTTGCCTCTTTAGACCCATTTTACGGCTTGCATCCTCACTCCCATCTTACCCCTCCCCCTATTTATCAATTCAGGCCGTTATTCCCACTTTCGATTATAGACCAGATCCTCCTCCCGTTCCCTCTGCCTTTTTGACTCTCTAATCCATTCAAGGACTCTGAATGACCATAGGTTCGTTGGTCAATTTTCCTGGTGAAGGTAAGAGCCCCGATCTTGCTGAGTTCTCTTCCCCTCCCTTCTGTACATAGGGCGAGTTCACCACCAAATCTTCCTTTCTTTCCGCATCTTAGAGTTACCGCAGTTGGATTGATGAAGTTGCTCTACAACAGCCGAGACGAGGAGGATTTGTCCCCCCTAGTCGCACGCAATAATTTCTTGACCAACGGAATCTTCGCGTTTTCCCATCTGGCAACTTTGAATACACTTTTTACCTTCCTGACCCCTCCTTCCATTTTTTCTCCTTCATCTCCCAAAACCAAGGAGGAAATTAAGCCTTCTCCATCTCTTAGTTTATTCCCTTCTTTATGATCTCTGAGCACGGGGGTGCTGATACATCTGTCCCTGCGCCTATCATCTGATACTCAGGTTTTTCGACAATCAAGCACCCGCTTCATCCGTCCTTTTTTGGTTCTCACTATGCCTCCTCGCCCGTTTGTCCTTGTGCGCTTCAAATGCTCGTTTTTTCTCCCAATTCGAGCCGCCTTTGACTTCAATAGTGAAGGATCTCTCATTGATTTTCCCCCCGATCGCCTTCCCCCCCCACATCGCCCTTCACTTCTTCAAGAAGGGGAAGGTTGTTATCCGAGAGATTTCCTCAAACCAAATCTACACTCCGGATTCCCGTAGGGCGCGGTTCTTACGTCCTTTTTTCTGCCACGTTCCGCAATCCAGGCTATAGCCCGGGGTTTTTTTTTTTTGATTATCGTTTTTCCCCTCTGTTTGCGATCTGTCTTCATTGCTTCTTTTTTTATAAACCGGCCTTGAAATCCCTCAGGCTTACCGTATTTCGGGTCTTAGGCGGAGTTCGGATTTTTATCGTATTCCCGAACCATTTTCCCTGTTCTTGTAAGCACTGTGTTCTCCCCAATGCTATTTTTGATTTCGAGCCTTGTTTAAAATCATTTGCCTTTGCCTCGTACTATTTGGCAAGATCGGACACTGCCCCTGTTCCCTTTTTATGTTCCCCTATTCTTATCCTTTTTCACCAAATATACTGGCCCTCTCCAAAAGGCAAACTTTCTCGTCTTCTCTTTCCCATACACCCCCCCTTCTTCCTAAGCGAGCTTGTCTTAGAAAAACACGTCCCGGTATACGATTCCTTCTTTCTTCTTTCCCCCCCAGGCCGCGGCTGGAAATGCGCAAATGGCACCGTTGGTTTTTATTTAGCCAGAGTCAAGAACACTCCTGCCTCGTTTTCCCTTCTTATTGTCGCCGCTTTTTTCTCCTGGACTTTATAACACCTTTTTAATGCAGATGCCGGTCTAGGCTTCCGTTTGAGAACTATGGTCACCTATCTTCCTTCCCCCTTCTTCTTTTTTTTATGATTTTGATTCCAAAAAAGCTTGATCGGTGTATTTTTCTGCTCCCCCTCAAAATCTCACTGCCCTCCTTCCCTCTCCTCTCCCCCCTTCGTGCAGGGACCTCCTCTCGAACTTGCAGCGCGTTTTGTTCGACGGTCCGACTACTCAGCTTTTTCTTCTGGAAGAATCTCTCAAAACTCCCCTGGTCGTCATTCTGCATTCCCCCCTTCCTTCTGCGATTCTATCCCCGGTCTCCTTCGCGTGAGTAAGGACTTTGACTTTTTTATTCGTTTTGTTCCGTACACAATTTGACCCTTCCCCCCCAACGGGTTCTTCGCGTTCCTCGTCTGCGTGTTGCAATCTTTTTTCTGAAGGGGGCTCTTCCTGGAGCTAATACAAGAGGGGAAAGTTTAACCTTTTCCAACTCTATGATGTCCCCCTTCTCCTGTTTCCCTTTCCCTGGCTGGCTCTTAAGAGCCCACTTTTCTCTTCTGCGGAATCGAGCGGGAACTAACAATAATTTGCCTAGGCCTACGACAATTAATTACGTCCATTTCCCAAATTTGTTTCCCTGTTGGCTCGGTCTTTTCCTTTAAAGCGAATGAATGACTGGCATTCTCTTTTTTTTGAGCCTTCTGTTCAGACCCTACTCCTTCGTGCCTTTTTCTCTTTGTGGAACCATTCAAATCCTCCCCCATTGGGACTTGCCTTGAGAAGATCCTCTCCTTTAAAAAAATCTCCCAAAGTCAGGTCCCCTCCCCATTTTCCATGTCCGCAGACAAGTCCACTGGAGCGTTGTTGGACACGATTGGCCAAGACTCCATCGGTTATTTGTACCCGACTCCTCTTCTGATTCCTTTCTCGACCTCCTCCCCCTTTTTACGCATTCTACTTCTTTTTCTCCTCAACAATTATCATCTCTAGCTCACCCCCCGTCAGCCTATACCCAGGGATTCCCCCTGGTTTCTATTTCGGGGGTGGATAAACCCCTTAGGTCCATTTTTAATCTGAAGCCTTGGTTTCCAGAAGGCGGAATCTTTTCCTCTAAGCGCGACGCATGCCCCCTTTGCCACCGTTTGGTTTCAATGCTAGCCGCCTGTTCTCTTCGTAAGAACTACTCGTTCCTTAAAACCTAATTGATACAATCCTCTCTCCAACTCTTGCCTTCAAGCAGCTCCCCTGTCCTTCTGAGATTTTTTGTACAGAGACTTCGGCTACTACGACCCCTGCTCTTCTTTCCTCTCTCCCAATTTTTATGGCGCCTGTTGGCTTCTTTGTTTTCTTCCTTTTTATCTGTATTCTAGTCACAGAGACCCCCTGTGCCCAGAACCCTACTCAAATGTTGATGGGGCGAGCCGCGAATTTCCCCTTTCCTTCTTCGACCTACCCCTTTACCACTCATCGTGGTCAGTAGTCTCCTCGCCCTCCAGAGTTTTCTTCCCGGTTCAAACCATCACCCAGGTTCTCGAAGAAATCCGACGGTAAACTTTACTCGCATTTGGCCCGGACGAATCGCTTCCGTGCACTTTGCAACCACCGTTTGACTGGTCTTCAACTCTATTCGTCAGCCCCAATCCCTTCCCTCCTTCTGATTCCCTCCCCGTACAACCCTCATAAGCGGAGTCTTAACCTTACTGCGCGCGTGACCCAAACTCCATTTTCCTGGATGTTCACTCCTCGATTTGACCCAACCTCGCGCTCCCTGCGAAAATCACTTTCCCAATTTCCCTCCTTTCGCAAATGGCATGGCTCGAGTGCCGTATTACTTCCCACCCCTTTTTCGCTCCGCTTCCTTTTTGCCCTGTTTTGAGTATAGATTTGTTTTTCCTTTGGAGGATCCCGTTCAGCCAGAAACCCTTTCATCATGATTGACCCCTCCCCTTCTAGCCCTCTTTGCTTGATTTCCCTCTCCTGCCATTTCGCCTCCCGCAATTTGCGCGTTTTTTTTTCCAACTCTGGCAGGAGATCCTGGTTTTTTTTTATTTCCATTTTTTTCGCGCTCCTTCCTTTTTGTTCTCTCTCAAGAGAATCTCCTTTTGGTTTTTTTTTTTTTTGGTTTTGGTGTTTTGGGGGGTTTTTGCTGGGTTGGTTTTTTTCTTGTGTGGGTTAGCTTGAATCCCATTACTTCCCGATTTTTAACGGTCCAACGCTTTTTCCCCCTTGGTCACAACGGTCTTTTTCAGCTTGTTCTCTATGTGAGTAAGGTTAGGCGCTTACTTTACCGTCTTCATTTCTCTCGAACTGTTTCTGTGCTTTCAGGAGAACCTCCCTCTGCTTTCCTTGAGGTTGTAAGGCCCCTACTCTTTTCTCGCTTTGCTCACAACACTTCAGTTAACCTGGTTCGACTCCCTGAACCATTGATCGCGACC
>Ga0179593_1793410_pt1 | contig 12563 bp, 9 predicted proteins | sample CZODoug2_1_08_16_FD_185931 | JGI IMG/M metagenome (GOLD analysis project Ga0179593, IMG submission 185931) | Vadose zone soil fungal communities from Angelo Coast Range Reserve, California, USA - CZODoug2_1_08_16fungal (PacBio error correction) | ecosystem: Environmental > Terrestrial > Soil >... | reverse complement strand
AGGGACTCACCTTTGTCTTTTTTTCTCATCGAAGAGAGTTATTGAGGGTTACGCCTCGTATTAACGTAACATCACCCCTCCCCTTTTCTCTGATTCAAAGACGGCGGCACCATCGGAGCCCCTTCTCCCCTCTTGTGCAGCTGCTCCAATTTCGCCTTACCCAACGCCAATAGCTTTTTTCTCCACGTCCCGCCAGCAGTTGATCGTGCCTTCTTGCGCCGATTCCTTCCTCCGGCGTTATCACAAGAAACGAGCGCTCCGCGGTTTTTTGCCGGTTGGATCGCCTCGCGTCTTGAAAGATCCCACCCCCCTTACTTCTTTTTTTTTACCTTGTTTTTAAAAGCGCCATCGGATCAGAGATGTCGTAGGACCGAGATCGGTTTTTTTTTTTTTTTTACTACACCCTAGCTTGGCGATCTTAGGATCCCTCGATAACTTCTTCTTTCATGAATCCGCGGCAGAAGCTTCTTCATTCTTAAAACCTTAGCTCTTCGTTTATTCCGTCCTCTGGAGAGGTCTGTTTGGTCCGAAGTGCCGACCCTTGTTCCCGATTTTTTTTCATACTCCGACCGCATGACCCACAGCTCCCCTCGCCGTTATTCTATTCGGTCCCGACGCCTGCTGATTTAACGGTTGCTCAGACCATGATGCCTTATTTTTTTTTTCCCTTCAAAGCAAGAGGCGTTTCTCTGCCTGAGAGCAGGCACCTGCCCTTTCGAAAAGACACCACCCGGTTTTTCATACTGCGCGCGTCATCTGCCTCGCGATCGCTGTCGGATTCCTGCTCACTTAATATGCCTTCGCCCTTCCTTTTTTAGCGTTTTGTCTGCTTGCGAGCTCCTCCTTTTTTTTTTCCCTGGTTTCTTTGGACGCCAGCGGGTTCAGCCAACCACAATAGGTTCGGCTATCTTTAAACTCCCTTTTCCCCCTTTTGACATAGTCCCAGCGACCCTCGCACAGCACAATCGAAACCTTCCACCTCACCCGCGTTTTTTTTCTTTCCCTGCGTTATAGCGGATTCGTTTCCATCCCCTAGCGGAAGAGACGCTCTTCTTCTTCCCGAAGCTTGGTGCTACAGAGGCTTTGGTTCTCGCGCTTCCCCCCGAAAGGTTGCGGCGCAGCGCGTCCAATCGAGCCGATCGGCGCGGCCATTTAGACAGCAGTTCTTTCAGAATCCCGATTGCCCCCGGCAGTCGAACCCCTTCTCCTTCCACACCCAGCGGGTTGCGGTGTAAGCCCCTTCACGTTCCCCATAATTTTTCGCCTGCTTTGGCAGACCGTTTCTTTGCTCTTCCCTGCAGACGGATTTACCTCCTCTTCACCCCCCTCGCCCGAGGCACGTGCATTCTTCCCTTTTTCGTCCGAAGCTGTGTGTATTGTCGTTCCCCTTCTGAGCGGCGTTCGACGTCTTTTCTTTTTTGCGACACTGTTGCCACCCTCTCTTGTGGGCCGTCTCTGCGATCTTTCTTTTTAAGGTCTATCTCCCCACAACCATCTGGTTTTGAGTCGGTTGCATTTGCCGCGAAATTAACTTTTCTATTGTAGCCTTTGCTAGCTCAAAATAGTTTTACGTTTTATCAATCCTTCCCCCTCTGATCGCACCCCTTTCTCATGTCGTCTGCCAATAGACGTTGGGCGACCCCTTCTTTTCGGATAGTATAAGGCGCCGCGTTTACCTGTTGCTTGGCTTTCATTCTCCACCAGCGGCTCTTCTCCTCCCGTGTGTTGTTGAGCTCTGTTTGACCCTCACTCCCCGACTCTTTTTTTCTATAGCACCCTACCCAGTCAGGTGCTTCAACCCTATATCGAATTTTTTTCTTTTTCAGGAAGGGCACCAGATCCGAATGTGATCCCCCGGGATTGCCAGGTGGATTTCATTCCATTGCCTCTTTTCGATAAAGATATTTGTGTTGGGTTTTTTTTTTGTTTTTCTTTTTTTTTAGTGCGATAAGGCTCCCAAACTGGCTCCACTATCATTTCCTTCTGCACTTGGTGAGCCCTCTCACTTGGTTTGGTACGTCCCATCGAAGACCTACCCCTTTGTCGATACGGTGCGCTCCGTTCCAACCTTTTTTAGGGTCGCAACGTAGTCCACGGCCACATCCTTTAACTTGGCTGATAGCTTCCCCATCACCTGGCTCTGCTCTCATCCTTCGATACGTATCGTTACGGTTTGCGATTTTTTTTTCTGTCCCTTTTTGCTGCGGAAAGGCTTTCTTCCATTCGGGATGAAGCCAGTGATCCGCCTCTTCCTTTACGGGGCTCTTTTGCTCGCGGAACAGCCTACACGTGACCTTTTTTTTGAATTTTTTTTTTTCCTTTCTTGGGCAGGTGGCGGAGAATGAACGACTTCTTGCTTGCGTCGACGAGCGCCTTGCCGTGTGTCTCTTACTCAGAAAGATGGATTTCGCGGTCCCACGACTCCGCTCTAAGGAGGCATTTCCCCCGCGAGTTTCCCCGTTCTCTTCGTCGTTTTCGTCCCGCGATATTGGGCCTCGTGGGATAAACCGCGAACGCTGATGGCATTTTTTCTCTGAGGGGGCTTTTATTCACGCTAATCTGGCTTCAAGCGGTTTCTGTCCCCCTATCTTGTGGTGATGTCGCTGGGACACGGTTTGAGGTCAGACTTTCCTCTGAGCTGATTTAGCTTGCTCATAAATGACCGTCAATTTTTTTTTCATAGTGGGTCGTGATCTAGAGGAAGCTCTCCAGTCCCTCTTGTCTAATGATTTACCGCGGCTGGATGCCGAGTTTGGGGGGTTGGCTGCTTTTTTTTTTTTTCTTTGCGGAGCAGGAAGTCTCTCGATTTTTCTGCTGGTATTCGTTTTTGATTGGAGGCCCGCTTGCTCAATCCGGTTCCTGCCTCTTTTCGTTTCGCGCCCAAGCTCGCGATATCGGGCGCGTCATGTGGTGGATCATGCGGCCGGGAACGGATGGCTTTGTAATCAGGTCGGCTTCCTTCTTTTCCTTTCTCTCGCGCTGAGTCGGCCCCTCCTTTTTCGATCCAACGCGCTGAGCTTTTTTTGATTCGGTGGAGGAGCCGTTTCTCACAGGTTTCCACCGCGACTCGGTATAGAGAGGAGTCGAAACCTTCTTTCCCCCTCAGGATGTTTCGAGAGTTTGTATGCTGTTTCTCCCCATAGTCGGCGGGTGACCTGGACGTTTTTTTACTGCTCCTTCCTCCGCTTGCCACCCAGTTTCAGTTCTTCTTTTTTGGCGCCAGATCGTGCGGCTAGTTCCGGTATCGGCGATTTGTTTCCTTTTCTGCAGTCCTTTGAGGTCTTCTGATCATTTCTGATTCGGGATGTTGGTACGGTACGTGTGGAGATCTGTTGATTTTGGCTCGTTGACTAATTGGCTAGATGGTGTATCTTCTTTCTTTGTAGGGCCTGGGGGGGGTGAGGGTACGGTATCTATTTGTTGCCCCCTCATTGATCGCCTCCCTAACACAGGTGTAAGTCCCCTTCCTCTTTCTCATCTTCCCTTGTTCTCTTTCTTTTTTCTTCACCTTCCCCTTGTGGAGATCGGACCTATGGGGAGGGGTTCTTGACCCATCTTTAGACCTAACCCCCCCCCTCCAAGGTCTCGGAGGTAAAATTCTTTCCCTCTAGCCAATTTAAACTTCACAGAATTTTCACCCCGCAATTTTTCTCTCCCTTCCACACCGCCGCCCCCTTCTGACACGAACGCGCTTTTTTCGGTCTGTCGATGCCCTTATGCAAGACCCATCTTTTTACGTATCGGTGCTCATTTCGGCGGCCCCACCCCCCTCCACGCGCCGAGGCGGTGTGATTTTACAACTGCTGGATGCGGCAGCTTCCTTTTCCACTCCCCGGCGCACGTCTGGTGCGAAAGTCATTCCCCCCCTCTGCTGCGGATCAGATTCGCGGCAACAGACTATCTTTTTTCGATCCCCCCGGCGCGGTGTTCGACTCTCCCGACCTCCCAAAGGATCGCCCCCCCGCGTTTTCGGAATCGGAAACAGCGCGTCTTTGCCTTCCTGAGATCTTCTAGAGAGCTGACGACGACCATTATACATTCCTCTGAAGAGACTTCCCACCTTTATGTTCGCCACCGACAAAATGAGGCCAACGCCTCTATTTCCCCTGTTAATAGCGGACGATCGCCCACCGTCCGTCAGGTTTCAACGCTTCTAGCCATCCTCCAACTTTGACTCCATTACCGCCACAGCGCCCATCCCTTCGCGCTTGCCCCTCTTAGGAAACGCTTACCCCTTTGTCCTGCCGAGTTCATTGGACCCTCCCGCTCCTCCATGTTTCCTCGAGAACTCAGGCGTTTTTGTCCGCTATTCTAGCCCTCCTTTCGTTTCTTGACGGTCGTTTTCTGAGAGTTTCGGTAAGGAATGCTGTCTGCGCTTGGATTTAAGCATTTTTGCGACCTCACCACTGCTTTCCTCACCCTTACTACAGATATTTCCACTTCTCTCCCATCAGCGGAGCAATATTCTCCAAAACTTGCTTGCGAATCCAGCCTGCGATCTGTCCCTCCTAGGTGAAGACCGCTTATTGCCGTACCTCCCCTGAGCATGTTCCCGCCTGATATCCTTTTGCCGCGCGAAAATCCGACATTGGTACCCCCACGGCGCGATCGGCGACGGCAAGCCCGGTCCAGGTCCTCTTTGCTCCTACCGTGGACACACTTTTTGCATCCCTCACGGCAGGTCTTTGTTGCGGCTTGCTCGGCTCTTGGTCCGCGCGACTTTGCTGCAGCCCGACGAGGATGATGCTCTCGCAGCGGAGGATTACCCCCGCCTCCGGCACCCTGTTCTTTCCGAGCGCCGCGTGTGGGATATGGCGGCTCTGGTATTTCCGAATTGGGTTTGACCTTACCCCTGGGCACTCCTTGTGGGAGAGGTCGGCTTTCGTTAGATGCGTCCGGGTTTACTGCTATACTTATGGACCGTAACACTACACCCCCTATCCCAAAATCGCTGAGCTCCCGTCATTTGCCGCGACCATTTACTGTGGAAGTCCTTACTCCCCCTAGTTCAGTGCAACGTTAGTCCCTCCTTCACCTTTTATGCCTCCCCATTGCATTCCCTGGCAGCCATCCGCTATGGGTTGTTCTTCTTTTTCGGAGATCTTAGATGCTGAGATTTCTCCGGAGGCCCTTGGTTGTTGTATTTTTTCCTCCCTTTCTTTGATGTAGATCTCTCCTTTTCTCCTAATATTTTTTTTCTATTTTCTCAATCCCCCTCCGCCGCTTTGTTTCATCTCCCACCTTGAATGTCGAGAATTCAACTGGCTTCATCGATCCCCTCCGACTCAAGTAAGTCCTGGCTCCTCTTGTGGCAGGGCTTTGTCGAAGATTCCAATTTCCATAGCCTCCTTTCAGGGATGATAAATTTTGAACTCCGTGTAGTGCGATAATTTACCTACAAGTCTTCGATGTCTCCGGAAATTCCGGTGCTTCTCTCCCTTTCGAGGGGTGTGTCCGGTCCATCGATAGACTTAAACCCCTCATGCCCAATCTCCTCCTACCTCCCACTGGGTGTCCGGGGATGTCGCCCTGTCTCCTTAAGCGCTTTCACTAAATGGCAAATGATGCCGACTCACACCTACCCGATGACGTATCGTTTAACGTGGTTTGGAAGGTTGGGTGCGCTATCGTCGTCCCGTCCGTTCTGCTTAGATTCTTTTTCGGCATGGCTCTGCAGCAGGTCAGGCGTTTCACCTCCTTAGTGCGCGCCAGCGGGCAGCTACCTTTCGCAGGATTTTGAGTATGTTGGTCCCAGGGGTAGAATGTCGAATGTCAGATGCTGCCGATTTCTGGCGTAGCAGTGGTGGACTTCCGCTCCAGCCTGTGTATTTCTTGGCGCCTACTTCTTCCTAGGCGGAGCCTTCTTTCCTGCCCTTTTTTCCGCGATTGGACTCTTCTTGCAACCCCGCGAAATGGATTGATTGCTCGCTTCGGCTCGTGTTCGCCTCGACCTTAAAATCCGGTTCGGATCGTCCGGTTTTGGTGAGTCCGAGGAGTAAAGGTCAAACGAGAGGTCGTCTCCTTCCCATCTTTTTAGTCTTCTTTCCGCTCGGTTGATGGAGCTTCTTCTTTCTTTTCTTTAGAGAGTTCATCCTCTTACGCCGAGACTCCAGCATCTCCTGCGCGCCGGTATGATCTCAGGGTTTACAGTTTTACGTAGCTTAGGGGCTTTACCGAGAGCCCTTGGTAGATAATCAGGAATTCATATTTTGATTAGGTATGTAAAGATTGGAGGTATTTTCCCCGGTTCCTGCCGTTAGTTTCAGTTCATGATTTCCCAGATAGAGGTATCTTACGAGGCAATAATGCGGTTCGTGATAGTCCCGGATTGGATTGTCACCGCTTTATCATGTCGACGGGTCTCGTTCTTCGCGCGCGGCGTCTCTCCTCTCTCCTTCTCCTATTCTCAAATCTCAGATGCATTGCCTGCTGCTTTCTCCGTTTCTCGTGAAGGCGCCCCATAGCGCATGGATGTTCTTCTCCACTTTATCGTATAGACGCCAAGTGGCCGATCTCGGTTTTTTCCCGTGCCGTAGACCATGTGCTCTTTCCTATGATTTTGCCGGTTCCGAATACTCCTCTTTGCTGGTTTTCTGCCGCGATGATCTTTTTTCATGTATCGGTTCCTGCGCAGATGTCCGACCTTCAACTGTGGTTCTTCTTTCTTCGCTATCGTGCTGGCGGGTGGAAGTCGCTGACGAGATTATGCACTGGCGGCGGTTGATCTCCTGTCAGCCGCTTGTGATTGTTGTTTGTGTCTTTCCTTTTTCTTACCCCCTCACCCGGATTTTTGAGCTCACAAGGGGAGAGGTGAAGTCCCTCTCCGTGTTGTTTTTGAGAAAGTGGACTCCCTTTGTTTGATGTCGGATCGCATCGAATTTTTCCCTCGATAGACCGTAACCCAGAGATTGGAGTCCAGTCTTCTCGGCCCATAGATTGCGCTCCCCGAGGCAGCAATCTTTCCCCCTTTCCTCTTCCCCAAACTTCCCCCCACAGACGATCTAGCCAGTTGGTTTTTTGCATCAAGCTGCAGGCCACGCCGATACCCCTTTTTATTTTGCCGCTTACCCCATCCTTCCCCCTCTGAGCGTTAAAAGAGTGCTGCGCTTATCGAATTCCCTGCTAGGGCCAGCCCGGTCCTCACGTTTTAGTCACGTTTAAAATCTTCCCAGCCTTCTCCGTCCCATTGCGACTCCGCTATTTTGACTTCGGGGAGAACGCCACCTTGGTTCTTCTCGGCTCCAGATCCCGCCCGATTCCGCAGATTTGAAGCGCTTTTCCTTCATTCGGAGCTATCGGCACGCCGTTTTGAGGCGGGCCCCGATGCACGACCTCTTCCTGCGATGGTTGCGAGAATACCGCTACTGAGACACGACCCGCTGCCGTAAATCTATCGCGATTTGTAATAGATTCCTCTCTTGCCCAACGGAGAACGATTTTCAAACGGATACAGCCCCCAGGCTGCTTGAACCCCCCCCATTCCGACAGTAATCAGCAAGAGCGACCTTTATTCTGCACTGCGAGAGGCGTAAAGACCGGGACGCCTCTTTCCCCCTAGCAAACGTTTACCGCGCGGGGGAAGCATTATGGCCACCCCCCGATCGGAGTCGATTTCTGTGCCTTGCTCCACTTTTTCTCTCATCTTCCGCCAACCTTGAGGGCATTCTGTCTCCCCCCCTTCTTCATTTGGGTTTTTCATGAGACGACCAGGCCGGTCCGCGGACATCCCCACAACGGTCTCGATCTACCTTTCATTTTTTGCGTGACATGACCCTTTGCCTCGCAGCAATCTGACAAACCTATTCCCCCCCGTCTAGTTCGCGGGTTTCCAGCGACGTCTTTTTATCGTCCATCAACAGCGTTCTTTCCTAGCGCTATGTAAGCGGCTCCTCGCTTCTTCGGCTTCGTTTCTGCCCCCCCTTCCCCCTCCTTGTCGGAGTCGCGCTTACACAACACGGTTTCCGCCTCGACGCAAGCCGGTACAGCTTGGACCTCTCCGTCCACCGTCACAGGCAAACCTACCCCCCTAGGTCGCGGTTGTGCCTTGTTCCCTTCCACTCGGCACTAGCCTATCATGGTCTGCAGCGTCTTCTTGCCCTCTTTCTGACCGCAGGTCCTCCCACTCCGCCCCCTTAACATTCCTTATCCTAGCACTTGTCTCCGACGCTTTCTCGATCATTCTTTAGTGAGCGGCGCTTCCGTTTTCCTTGGTTCCCCGCGTGCATCTCACCTAGTTTTTCCGATTTCTCTGCGTACGGGTTAGGGGTAATTTTATATCTTTTCCCACCTCAAACCACCCCTGTTCCCCCCCCCTTCGTGGAGCTACGTATGCGATTCTTGTAGCCAGAGTCCTTATATCTTCTTTCAGGTAAATTCAATCCGCCATTCAAAGATTCCCGGTTCTCTCCTCCCTCCCTTGGAGGACACAGCCCTCATGCTTTTCGATTTTTTTCCCCATAATTCCTGACGTGAAGTCGGGATCGATACCGTAGTGCCTTTACCCCTGCTCTGTTTTTTTGGCGGATGATATACAAAAGCCCCGGTTTTTTTCTGTCCCTCTTCTTTTACCCCCATACTAAGTTGTGGTGTTGAGATTTTCGCATCCCTTGTCTTGACTGCAGCTCTCTCCCCCTCAAATACACCAATTTGCAGCAGGTGGTCGGCTCGATTCCGCCGTCGCTAGTCTAGTTGAATCATGGGGAGCGGGGGTCGGCGATTCATTTTTTTTTATAGGGACTATGTGAAGGCTTTACTACCCACTATGGCTGGAGTGCTAACACTGGCTAACATTCCTTCTTTCAATGACGGTATACATATAAAATTGTGAGGAGAGTTTTTTGTGTCTCCCCTTCCCTCTCACCACAATAAAATGTTTTCGATCCGACCCCCACGGGGAGAGGTGGCTTTTAGCTTTTTCCACGACTAAGAGCCCGTCCCTCCTAAACTTTTCCCTCCCCCCCCCCCTTTTTCTCGATCCGGTGGCCTCGTATGTGGTTTGAATCCCTTTGGATGCGTGCTAGCCCCTTTATTCTTTCAAGCCAGGTCCAGATCTTAGAATTTCCTTTTCCCTCTTCCTGCTGGCCATACAGACACACATTCTTCGTTAGGTTTTGGCTGCTGCCGTGGTGCAAGGGCTCCGAATGGAACGTTTCCCCGTATCCCGTAGCGATGCCTTCCTTTTTTTACCTGATGTGCCGCACCACAGATTTCTGCTTCCTACCCGTCCTCCTTCCGGAGTTTTCATCTTTCTCGCCCCGCGCTCGCGGCTTTTTTTTCTGCTTTTACGTTCCGTATCGAGATCTTCCGTCCCCAGTCCCCCTCTTTTTGGTTCCGATTTTTCAGATGGAGTTATGCTGCCTATGTCACGTCTCTTGTCCTCGGTTCGGCTCGCTGCGCCTTTGTTTTGCCTTTTTAGGCGGCCCGGTTGCCCCTCTTGCATCCCATGACGAGCGTTTTTTTTTTGGTTTTTTCTTTTTTTTAGCGGACATCCCATTCCCGAAATTCCTTTCTGGGAGCGATTTCAATTCAGGAGAAACGACTCCAGCTCAGCCATGCTTGACCGAGAGCATGGCCCTTTGGATCCTGGTGAGGCTGTGTCCGTCTCGCGGTGCTTTACTTGAGCGGCAGATCCGATTTTCCTTGGTGCGAGGTTCTGGCGTTAGTCCCTCCTTTTCTTTTACCCTCAGGTTTCTTGTGGCGATCGCCGTCGATTAGCTTCTCTTTCTTTTGGCCCTTGTCTGTGTCTTTCCTTGCGGACGGACCGTCTTCTCTCCTTCCCCCTTAGTTCATAATGGTGGTTCGGAATTGCGCCGCTCGGCATACCTTCATCCCCCGTTCTTTTCTCTTTCTCCTGCTGCCTTTAGTATTGCTCGGGATCTCCGATGATCGCAACATCTTCTGGTTTTTTTTTTTTCCTGCTATTCTAGAGGCAGTAGACACTGTTTTCCTGTCCTTTTCCGCCAGCCCTTTTCGTCCACCCGCTTTTTCCTTTTGGAATGATACCGCGCTTTTCCCCTTCTCGGTCCGCTATTGATGGTTTTGAGCTCGACATTTCTTCCCCTTCGTACTTTCTTTCGAATTTCTATCAGTCTGATGGGACCGTCACGATGGTTCGTGGATCGCTTATTAGGTGCGTGCTATCAGCTGGATCCCTCCTTTTGCCCGGTCATCTTTTTCTATGGTGAAGACTTCGTCCCTTGGCTTTTTTGTGTGAGGGTTCTATCTGGGTGCTTACCGTTTTTATTCGTCCGCTAAGTCGTCCACAATGGTGTCTTTTTCCTCCCGTCTCTCTCTTGGAAGAAAAGGTTTGTTTTGATTTTTTTTTCCCCTCTAATTTGTTCGAGGTCGGATAATCTCATCCTTCGCTTTAGCATCGATCTACCGTCCCCCCTCTCTCCACTCTTGAGATAGGCACGGTCGGCCCTCGATCACGACGTGCGCACATTCGTCTCACAAATTTTCTAGCCGAATACGACATTTCCTCCTCCTCCAAGCAGTCGTTTTTTCATATGCCGGCCTGAAATACACGGTTCCGGATAACACTCCGGCTCTTCGGTCGCGCACCCCCTAATTTACCCGAGCCTGTGATGAGGAAACGTCTTTTGACTCGACGTTTCCAGATCACAAGGTTTTCCCCTTACCACTTTAACCCTCCCTGCGCCATATCAGATGCGCTCCAGTCTACGCCGCTATCGACGATTTGTGCCTGCACAACCCTGATCTCGGAGGTGGTTTCTTCCTCTGCCCCCACAGTTTTTCCTGCGGCCTCGTCTCTCCATCGGAAATCCGTTGAGTTTTAATTCGGCCGCCGTCGCGCTATCTTGATCTCCCTTCGAAGCTCCCAGGATCCTCGACGGTCCGAGAATCCATCCGGTCTCCCTCCAAATGTGCAAAGAGGTCCCGATAGAGAGGTATTGTCAATTCTTTTTTATCGGCCACCTTCGGCAGGAACCCTTGATCCAGAACCTGCTTGACCGTGAATCACCAGCGACTTTGATACCCATCCTTCTTCTTCCCGCAGAGTTCTTCCTCCTCCCTCCCGAGACAAGGATTCACTTTGGCATATTACCACCCGCATGGTTCTCTGCTGGAATTGCGCTCGGTCGCTTTCCTTGACTACAGCGAACACTTCCCTTCCCTCACATTCTCGGTCTATTTTTCCGTCGAGTAAGGCAATCTACTTCCGCGGACTGCAGCCTCCATCCTTCTCCACTAAGGTAGTTGCGCCCCGCCTCTTTTTACAGAGATCGCACCACGAGTCCTTCCTCTCTCCCATTCCCCTCCCTCTTTAGAGGGTTGAGAATATTTTTTTTCGTAATCACCCGATCCGCGGGACTCCGAGAGCGCGGGGTCTTTACGACGCGCTGGCTCGTCTCTTCTCTTTGTAGGTGCCCGATGCGACTCCCTTATCGCAGCCTCGTATTACCCAATTTCGTCCGCGCTGGCGACGGACAAAAGCCGGTAGCAGAAGACTTCACTTAATGCAAAAACTGCCCCCCCCTTAACAGGTAAGGTTTTCATTTTCTGAAAATAATTCGGACGGTATATCGCTTTTGACAGCTGCCGCGAGTCACTGAAGCAGAGGTCCTTCAGACTCTTTGACCACCAACACGCCCGCACTTCCCCACTTCTCCCTTCTAGCTCTCTAAGCTGTTGATCTTTTCCTTCTTCTTCCTCGAGTCGGATTTTCCGAAGTTGTGGTTTTTTTTCTTCCGGTGACCTCTCCCTTGTGGAGATAGGTCCCCCTTTTATCTGGGTGAGGGGTTATCAGTCCCCTTACCCAACCTCTCCCCACCAGGGGGTCTTCAGACCCTTTTTTTTTTGCCTGACAAGAAATTGATTATTGTCCTTTCCCCATCAAATCTTCCCGGAACGTTTTAATCGTCATTCCCTGGCGTTGACTCGCCCCTTTCTACAACGGCTCATGCGCCCCATTCGATTGTTGCCTACTTCTCTTGAATCTGGATAGATACGGCGCAGTGTTTCCTTTTTCCTTTTTTTTGGTTATTGGCGTGATCTCCCAAACTCCTTCTTGTCGGTTGATGCTCCTCTATTTCCTGCTTTTTTTTTTCGAGAGATAGAAATCACTACAAGGCTATTTTTAGCTCTCGTACAACCTTGCCGGTCGAGCAGTGTCTTCCCTTCGTTTTCAAGTTCTCTTAATGTCGGCAACAAGATGTTTTCTGCAGGTTCCGTTATTCATGTGGAGCGATCCTTCCTTCGGATTTGTCTAAACGTTACCTGAAAGTTGTCTGTCGTCTATCCCTTCCAACTGGCTAGAAAGTTTAGAGGCCTCAACTGAAGGTTTTTTTTTCCTCTCCCTTGTTTTGGTGGGTGTGGGTTACGTCTCTCCTTCCCCTCACTTGATCGACACCTTAGACCTACCCATTTTCTGCGGGGGCAAACCCCCCCCCCCCTTCTTTGAAAGTTTTCTGAATTAGGCTTTCACTCCTTCTCCCATAACTGGCGCGCTAAAAGTTTCGCTCTTCTTCGCCAGCCACAAGGTTTTTTTCATTCTTCTTTTGCCTCCGTCGCAAGAGCAACGTTCTTTTCGACCTCGCGGG
>Ga0179593_1660239_pt1 | contig 12563 bp, 15 predicted proteins | sample CZODoug2_1_08_16_FD_185931 | JGI IMG/M metagenome (GOLD analysis project Ga0179593, IMG submission 185931) | Vadose zone soil fungal communities from Angelo Coast Range Reserve, California, USA - CZODoug2_1_08_16fungal (PacBio error correction) | ecosystem: Environmental > Terrestrial > Soil >... | reverse complement strand
TGTCTTTTTTCCCCCTTTTTTCTCCCAGGCACTTTTTTGTTCCGTTCGTTTTCCCGACGTGGTTTTCCTGAAGCCCCCCCACATGGGTCAATTTCTTCGAGGTCGACCCCCTGTTTAACCGCGAGTCCCAACCAAACCGGTTCGACTCGGCTTTCAAGAGTTTTTTCCTTCCCCCCACACCTTTGGATGATTCTTTCTGTATCCGAACGACTAATCCCCCAGCTCGTCCATTTCTTGAAGTTATGCTTGGCCCCGCTGGGCCAAACCACTTTCTTTCGATGTCCCGCGCTTTCCTGAGCACTTTTTTCCCCCCCGAAGAATCCCCCAAGGGATTAAGAATTGTCGGTTCCCCTTTTTCCGCGGGGCTGGAACCCTTTGCTGGCCAAAAGGCGGTCTTTTCAGCTGGTCAGGACCGCAAACTCAACTTCCACGAAGAATCTTTCGTCAAGTTCCGATTTCACTGGTCCCCTTTTAAGTGGCATAGCAGCTGCTTTTTTTGCGCCGCCCAGTTTTTCCCCTCCCATGACGATTTTTTCTCCCACAAATTCCCCTTCCTTCCCCTCCCCCCGGAATTTTCTCCCCCCCTGATCCTCAACATATACTTGTTGGGATAGGCTCCCTGGGCATGTAGTAATCTACCTGGTGGATACCTTTTTTCCTCACGGGGAGGGTCTAAATCTTTTCCTTCCCCTTCGACCCCCCCCCCCCCCATCCGCTTTTCGCGTGTTCCCTCCCTGAGCCTACCCTCTTCTAAGATGTGCGTCCCTCGTAACCGGTCATCGTCCCCCCCGTTCTGGCTTTTTTTCCCTCCGTTTTTACCCTGCCCAAAATTGGGCTATGAGTGCTTGGTTATTCCTGCATGTTTCCTTTTTCAAAGACCTTCCCTCCGGGGCGTGCTTTGAGTGATCGCTGTAGTTCTTCTTTTGCAACACCCCCCACGATGGTTGAAATCCCCCCAATTGAAAACCCTTGTGACACTTTCCCCTGCGAGTTCAGGACACTACCTCGTTGATGTCGCGAGCTGGTTCTCCCCCCTGCGCCCTCCCCCCTACCCCCTCAACTGCTTGAGAATGTTGTCGGGCGGATCATCGAAGGTGTTACCTCGATGTTCCCCCCTTACCGAGTCCTCTTCGCCGTGAAAGTCTTTTCCCCTCGGTTCCCCCCCCCCCCTGTTGGCGGCGCTTGACTGGACTTCGAGTTTCTGCTTTTGCAGGACTACCTTTTTTGGTGTGCAACCTGTCGTGAGCGGATCATTCCGCTTTGGCTGACCCACGGGTCTTTTTTTTCCGGCCCCGTTTCTGCTTGCTGCGCTGTCCGGTTCCTGGGGAGAGGATCGCTGTTCTTTTTTAGTTATCAGAGCGACTTTTCCCCCCCTTTCTGCTGAACCGGCTTCGTCTGCATACCTTTTCCCCTTTCCCCCAAACCTTACAACCGTCCGTCTTTGGGTTTTTATTCTTCTGGAAGAGGTTTTTTCCTGCGGATCCCTGGGAGCAGCTTTCTTCTCGACGATCCCTTTCCTGATTCCGGTTGCTGCAATGTGCGGCGAAAAAAACTGCCTGTCATGCCGATAATCGTTTACTATCGCATTTCGGCATTTTTTCCCCCGTTTGGACCTTTCTCGGTTATCCTGCCAACCCGGTGGGCGCGCGTTAGTGACCATCACCGGTTCTTGCTCATTTGGACTCGCCCTTTTTCCCAACCACCTGTTCCCTCTGATTGCGTCGTTTTTGTCTGCTGGCGCGTGATCGCACCGGTTTCCGGTTCGTCCGGAGATCGCACACCGCTGGTGAATCTTTTTTTTTTTTTTCCCTGTATTAACCCCGTTGTTTTTGCAGGGCGTGGCCTCCGAACGAGGCCGAAACTTCTGTTGGCCCCTTTTACATTTGGGTTTTTTCGTGTCGAGATCATCCCCGATTCTCTGAATTTCCGTCCTCCGAACCTTCCCTCCCCCCCCGAGGTTTTTTTTTTCCCGTCCCCGATCTGAAGTTGCCCAGTCGCAGTACCTTGATCGCAACGGATCCTTTGGCCCTTTCCGACGCTGGATTTTCCTGGCGCCTGCAAGAGGGCGCCTCATTCCTGTGTGGACCTCTACCCCGAGCAGGTTCCCTTTTTTTTTTTCCGTTGAGCTGGACGATGCTTTCTTTCCTCGCGCACTTGACCCGGCGATTATTTTTTTCACCTCATAAGGTTTCCTTGCGCGGAGTCCTTCATCGGGGTTCCTCCCCCCCTTCAGTTTTTTTCTTTAGAGATGGTGTTTTTCACCGGGGCATTACGCTTCGCCCAAAGTTTACCGCCCCTCCCAGATCTTGAACTTTGGAATTCGAATATATCGCAATCAGCTACCCCCTGAAAGTTTCTTTTTTCACCCCTGACTTCCGACATGCTCGGTATGGCTTCCAGTGGCCCATATATATTTTTTTCCTTTCCCTCTCCGTTGTTGTTGTTTTCCTCGCATTGCACTTTCCCCTCCCTTCCCGCAATCGTAACACCCTTCCGTGTTTTTAGGTCCTTCCTCCATGGTGGCTGTAGGTCCTTTCTTTTAGAGATAGTGTTGACCCTCTTCAAGGATAGCGTTCTGGTTCAGGGAATTTCCCTGATCTTTAAATTTTCCCCCTTTTCACCATCCGAACTCAACTTTTCGGGCAACCCCGGGACGATTCGTTTCTCCGTTCCCTCCCAAAAACACCTGATTATGTGTCTCTCGATTTTATTCCCCTTCGCCCTTTTGCATGCTCGAGGCAAACCCCCCCGAATACCAGTTCTTCCCTGTCGCCGTCACCCCCCCCCTTCTTAACGACGTTTTTCCTTCTCCACCTTGGCCCACATTCTCTTTTTCCCAGCGCCGCTTGCCCCTCCATCCTGATCCTTTGACAGGGGCCGAACTGTCTCTTTTCTCTCCCAGGTACTTTTTCCCTTCCTTCCCAGGATCGTTTTTTTTTATTGCAGGACGTGGTTCATCTTATTTTTTCGTCGCTCAGTCCGAGATCTTGTTTCTGGAGCCTCACGGCCCCCCCCTGTTAACCGTTTTTTTTTTTTCTTTTTGTTCGGCCCATTTCTTTCGGTGCTTGCCGCCTTTTTCAGGGTTCCCCGACTTTTTTTTTTTCACTCAAAGGTCCCCACGATCTTCCCTAGTATGTGAGATTTTCCGGAGGACCCCCGGTTACGATTCCCTGTTTCCTTGCAGCCGCTTTACTCCCCTCGACTTTTTTTTTGAAAACAGGTGGGTTTGTTTCCCAACTCTGCCGGGAGTCCTTTTCCCCCCCCTTGGTGATTCCCACGACCACCTCTGGCGGACCCTTTGAGGATTGTTTCCGAGGTCCCAGGCAAAACTTCTCGGTAAACGGCCCTTCGGCTGAATTCACGGCCCCCCCTATGATAGGGGAAGGCTTCAGTCAGCTTTCTTTTCAGAAACTGAAAGCACCTTCTTTCCGACTTTTTATTAGCCTCTTCCTGAATTCTAAGGATGTAACTTAAATCTAAGAACTTCTAAGAAGGATCTTTTTCTTTTCTCCTCAGTTTGCGGCTTCTTTTTTTAGAATCCTTTTTTTTTACTTTCTGGAACTTTGTGAGTATGAGCTCTAACAAGATAGAGCAGCATCAACCTTCTGAGTCAGTCCCCCCCCCCCCCCCTGGAACGATCCCCGAATAACCCCCCATGTGGGTCTCCACGCCCTTTTTGGAAAATGACCCCCTCCTTCAGGATTTGACGTGTTAGGTTCTTTCCCCCCTCCTCCCTCCCCAGAACGTCCCTGCGCACCTGACACATTAGTTGTCATAAACCTCTTAGATTCGGCGGGCCGATTTTCACGCGTCTTCCATTTTTCCGCTTTTTCTCCCCCCCTTCCTTTGATCTGCCGCCCCTCTCACACGCATTCAGGTTCTTTGTTGTTTTCTGTCGAGGTTTTTTCTCTACCTCCCCTTTTTTCCAGCCACCCCTTTTTGGTTACTGATCGGACTTTCTCCTCTTGGTCCCTTTATGCTTTTTTTCTCTTTCCCCATCTGTTGGTTGTTGGGGCAAAATTCGGTTTCTAAAATCTAAGCGTTTCACAACTCTCCCCCCCCCTTAGGCCGGCGGCGAAGTATTCGGGGGAATTCGGAATGAAGGATCCCTCCCCCGCTTCTCCCTCTCCCCTTTGCCGTCCCCCTTTATCGCTCCCCTCATTTTTTTCTTGTCTGTACGATTGCGAACATCTTAGTAATCTTATCAGGCACGGCTGGGCACTTGGCACCTTCTTTTTGTTTTCTCCCCTCTTTTGTGTGAATCCACGAGGGGGCTTGAAGGTTATCCGGTAACTGCTCAGACAAAGGCTTCCCTCTCAGCCCCCCCCTTTTTTATATGTGCTGATCTTTTTCCTTGCTTGTTACGTTCTTTCCCTGAAGTTCCCCCCGGCTGGGCATTCCCCCCCTGTAACCTGGAGAGGCCGCCCTGTTTTTCCTCGATGCCCTTCCAAAAATTTTTTTTCAAGCTTTTCCCTTCTAAATTATCTTTCGAATGGTCTTCTGCAGGTCATTTTTGAGTTTGCTGTCCTTTAACCAATCTTTCCCCCGATCCCGATTGGACCTCACCTGTTTCCAGAAAGTCCTTTCCACTTTTTCGTCGGAGGGAGATTCTTTCTGTGCCCCCTTCGGAGTATCCCAGGCTCACTTTTTTTCCCCGGAGGCGCATTTTCCTCTCTCAGTTTGTGCCCCCCCTTTCGCCAGCAGGAAAAACGTTGTCCCTCCCTGGCACGACTTTTCCCCTTTGTTCGTTCGTAACAGACACGCCGTCAGCCAGTTCGCCCCGCAGGCGTCTTGATCCTTTTTTTTCAAGTCGAACCCTTTTTTCTCTCCGCGGTTTGCCTGTTTTTCCTACCGCATTTTTTAATTCGGAACCAGAGGTTGTTCTCAGACCCCACGAGAACGGCGCCCGGCACCACCCCTTTTTTCCCCTGCTACCGGTCCCTTTTTTTTTTCTCCCAATCTTTTTGTGTTTTTGAGGTTATTTGTTCGCCTTGCCGGTAGCCCCTTCACCTTTCTTTTTTTGCCGTGCACGTCTTTTTTGGTCTGCACGCCCAACTTTTTTCCTTTTTGCCGGCAATTTTTCCCCCCCAGGACCCCCTCTTTCAAAAAACCACGTCGACTAAAAGGATCCGACGCCCCGGGTCGCACTGGTGAACTTCATTTCTTTTTTCTTGTACTCCCTCACGGACTTTTCCTTCCCCCCCCTCCTCGGCCTTTTTCCTTCTTCCCTGCTGGAAAAGTCCGTCGGGCGCGATCCTGTCTGATTACCTCCGGCCCCTCTCCCTTCGCCTCCTCCAAGCTGTCAAGCAGGATTTTTTTTTTCCCCCCCCCGGCGCCTGCTGTTTGTCTGAAACTTAGTTTTTCCGTGTCAAGGCTGCCTTCCAGGCAAATCCACTGACCGCCCTCAATCCCCCGGGCGATTTTTTTCCCCCTCGTCGACGTTTTTTCCCCCTTCGGGACCCCTTTTCCCTTGAGTGTGCCCTCTTGCTTGGCGCGCCCCCTGGTGGACCCCCCGTTTGCCGATCGGTTTTTCCAAAAATTCCGCGCTTTCTCTGCCGGACCCCCCTCCCAAAGTTCCCCCTATCCCCTCAAACCCCTTGGTTTGGATATTTGCGGTCAGGTTTCCTCCTTCTGTTACCGGTACCGTCAGCCCTTTTCTCTTTATTCCCCCCCCCCTGCCATTTTCGTTGGAAAACCCACAATAAGTTTAGTGGGTGCCAAGGTGCGATTCTCTTTCTTACGATGTGTTTTTCGCCCCCCTCCCCCCGGCAGGGCGATGGGGCTTCCCGGCGATCCGGTTTGGCAATTGTTACGAGGGAGCGGCTTGTCCTGTGCTTTTTTCTAATTTCCTGATCGGGCTTTGCGGCGTCGCCGTTTGGGAGTGTCGTTGCTCTCTCGGCGTGTCTCTTGCACCCCCCCCCCCCCATCGTTTGTTTTTTAGAGTTCCCATGAAAATTCGGACGGAACACGCTTGCGCATCCCTCCCCCCTGCGTTGCTGCGCCGAGCTTTTCGAGCACCGCCAGCACCGACTGAACTGCTTCTGGAATGGGTTTCTTCTTTTTCCACGAGTTTTTTTTTGCATTCCGGATGTTCAGAGCCTGGAACACAATCTTTTGAAGGACCCCTTTTTATTACAACCCTTTGCTTTTTTTTTTTCGAACTTTTCCTTTTCTGCTGCCCCCCCCTCCCGGCGAAAAACTTCGGGTAGGTTCCTGGAGTTTTCGTGGCTAAACCCTTCAGGTGATCGGCCATTCGTTTCTTTCTTTGCGAGGCTTTTTTTTTTTCGGCTCCAAGTATCAGAGAGCCCTTTTTCCCCGATGTTGAACGGTATTCCCCCCTGCATCCCCCTCGGCAGGCAGGACACCTGATTCGCCAAACACTTCTCCGTTCGGATACTTCTTTTTTTGATTGGACTTTCCTCTCAACCCCTTAGCAGAAGCTTTCTGATACGAGCCCTGTCGAAACGCCGTCTTTTTTTTTCCGTGAACTTGCTGGGCTATCCTGGCCGATCCGGAGGTGACTTTGTCTTCCGCAGGCTTTGTTTTTTTTGGCCCTTCCTTTTGATGTGCGGTGCATAGCCGACCCACCCCCGTTCGCCTCGTGGTCTTTCTTACCTTCTTGGCTGTTTACCTCTGCACGGGCCCCCCCCCTTTGTGTCCAGACCGCTGCGGTCGCGGCTTTTTTCTTGCAAACCGTGCACCGGTCTCCGGTCGTTCCGCCAGTTGTGGTGAATTTTCGGGCTCGTGGTCCCCCCCTGGGCAAGAGTACCCCCTTTCGGGGTCTCCCTTTTTTTTTCATCGAGTCCCCTTTTTTCCTCAAAAAGCCTTTTTTGTGGTTTGCCGTTCGTTCTCACAGGATCTCGGGGACTTGACGAACAATAAGATCCCCTCTCCCCTACTGGCCGTCCACGATTTCTCCAGTAGCCAGTTTTCTCCTCCCCTCCTCCCCAGTTCGGGGCCCTTTTTCTTTTCTTGGCGCTCGATTGTCGTCTCAGTGGCTAGTTACGCTTCGGCGCTGCTTTTTTTGCTTCTTTTCTTTTCCTGGCGCTGACGCCCTGATTTGTTTTTCTCGGCCCCCCTCTTGCGAGATCTTTTCATCCGGGTTGCTTCTACCTTCATCGTCGGGGTTTAAGTCCCCTTAGTTTGCATTCGCGGAGCATGGCATTACATCTTTTCTCAAACAACAAGTCTTCCATCCCTCGATTTGTCCTTTCCTCATATTCCTCCCAGTTATGTCTCGTGAGTCCCCCCTGACGTCGCTGGTTAGTATTGCGGGGGCCAGTGGAACCTCATCTCGTTGGTTCGTTTCTCGAGATTTCCACGTTGGCAACGCAGTACTCCGAATCTTTTTTTCCGGGTTTCTTCCTCTCATGTTGGCTGGAGCTTTTCCCGAGATAGCTTCCTTCTTTCTCGGGCTTTGTTGGCTTTTCGAACAGTCCATGAACAGTTGCCCTTCAGCAGTAAATATTCAAAATCTTTTTTCCCCCCACGACCTCCAGGTTAACAGTGGATAGTGTGCGATTTTATCCCCGTAGCGCTTGATTCAAACTTGAATCCCTCCCTTCCCCAGATCATTTCCCCACGACTTCGGATGCGAACTTGTGCCCCCTTCTCGACCAGCGCCTTTTCCCGCCAGGCCTTCGTCGGACCAAGGTCCCTTTCTTTCGTTGAGCCCCGGTCCTGCTTGCGGATCGGTGGCGGCCAGGACTCGGTCTCTGGTTTTCGTTCGCTCCTTCCCGATCTGGCTTAGCCCCTTTAAACGAGGGCAGGTTGTTCGGCCTCTTCTCTCGCCTTGCAGGGTCCTCCTTTGTTTAGGTTTCATATTGCTTTCCCACCAGAAGAGTCTTCCCTCTATCCCTAGCGGGTGCCTCTCAGGGTTGCAGCCAGCCTGTTTGCTACGCCTCGTGAGCCCCTTTTTCTGGACCAGTTTGTTCCCATGAGTACATCCCTCCCCGGGTGTGTGGTTCTTTTCCGATCCGAACCACCCCTTCGGCCCCACGTTTTGACCGGATTTTCTTTGCCTTCAACGTTTTTCCAAACTGGCTGCCAGCCCCCTCTGCGGATTCGATTCCCCCTTCCGATGATAGGAGGCCCCCTCCGAATTCCGCGCACCTGAACCCTCCCCCCGGCAATTCTGCTGCTCCGTTTCTGGATCGCTCTCCTGGCACTCATCCGACTTTCTGAACTTGTTGGCTTTTTTCGGCCGGCTCTTTTTAATCGGAGGAATCCGGTTTAAAGACAAGCTTCTTCGCTCTTTTTCACAGCTTCGCCTTTTTCTCCATTCCAGTTCATCGATGAGATAACCTACGTGTCACGCGCGCGGATCCTCCGAAAAGGTGGGTGCTAGTAGGTCTTCTTTTTTTTAACGTTCCCTCGCAGGCCTTTTTTCAAAAGAGGGTCCTTCGCTAAGATTTCCGCGTCGGGGTGTTTTTCCACCCCCCCCCCCCCCCCCCCCCCCCCCCCCCCCCCCCCCCCCTTTTTCTGATGGTTAAACATTCGCCTAGTTTTGATACCGCGAGACCATCCTTTCCTCATCCCGTTACTTCTTTTTCAGGGTTTTTCAGAACCCAGACTCTCGAAGCCCCAGAGGGCGTCGAGTGTAGGAACTGAGGTGTCGGGGTTAAAGGATTGGAGGTTTTCAAATTTGGGGCTATAACATTTTGTGGTGCCCTTTAACTTTCCACCCCCTTCCTGGCGCACCGCGGCCCTGCTCCCCGGTTCATGCGAACTCCTTCCTCCAATTGGCTTTTTCCAATGTGCCCGTAGTGGATCGCCCCTTGGCAACATAATCCCTTGGCTCGCCGGGTTTTTTTTTTTCGTTTTGAAACCCGAGGATTTGGGGAACCCGTTTCAAGGGCTTATGTGGGTTTTTTCCATGGATTTTACTAAGGGGCATCCCCCCCTTAGGTTTGGTATTCCCCGATTTGCCAGATCACCATGGTTATATGTTGGATGATCTTTTTTGGACTGACTGTTTTACAGTCAGGTCCTTGTTTCAGAACCCCCTGATCAGACCACTCCCTCCCCCCAGCAAGGTGTGAGACTTTTCTTGCAACCGTCCCGCTTTGGCAACCCTTGACTCGGACTGCTACTTTCTGTGGCGGTTTCATCTTTTTTTAATTGACCTCTCTTGGCCCCCCCCTCCCAGACTTGTCGCAACTGTCACCTTACTGATTAAGCTTTCGGAATCTTATGAGTTAGCTTCAGGCAGGCGCGAATTCCCCTTCCCGGGGAGCGTTGGGCTTGCCATCTGAAACCTTTTCCCGCAACCCGTCCCCGTGAATTTTCGAGTACCCAGTCCAGCCAGTTCCGACACGGGGTAGGCTCCTTTGAAGTCGAACCGGTGTTTTTATCTCCCTGCGGTGGGCTTTCCCCTCCCTTGGCACTCAAAGGTTGTTTTTCCTACACGTCTTGCACACCTCCCTCAGGCGTGGCTACCGGAAAGGGTTTTCCGCCCTTTCTCTCTTCTTTTCCTCCTTTGTTGTCTTTTCCTCTCGATTGCGGTTGCTCCACCCCCTTTTGTGGCCTTTCCGTGTTTCCTTCCCCAGTGCCCAAAACTGGTTCGAAATTTCCCAATGCGGCGACAACCCGGAGATTCTTCCCCCCCCCAAAACCTTTTTCAAAGGAGTTCCAACTTTTTTAACGGTCAAGTCGTTTGGTTAGCCGACGACGACCACGTCTCGGCCAGGGTGCGTTCTTCTTTTCCCCCCCCCCTCCTGGAAACAGCTCTTCTTTAGTCGATTCTTTTTCACCTACGCCCTCTGCCCCGACCCCACTGTGCAAAGCAGGAGGTTGACAGCTGCCCCCTGCGGGCCCCTGGAAACGGTCTTTTTTTTCCTGGCCGTGCAAGCGTTTCCCCCCCCTACAACCCCTTACAAGTCTCTTTCCCCGATTCGCCTGCCAGTGGGACCAGTTGCCTTTCTTTCCCTGAGGCCTGCGCAGTCCCCCTTTTTTCCCCCCGAAATTGCTTTCGAACCCCCTTCCTTTTTCCCCTTTCTCAACCCGCACGTCCACCCGATCAGCAAACATATAACCATTTTGGATAAGCCAGGATTAGCTTCCAGATCCCCCCGGGCCTTTTCTTATTCCCTCCCATGACTACAACCAAGATTAGCGTGCCTCGTTAGCCATCAGTCCGGCCGTCCCCCCCATATTTCACATTTTTTATGGTCAGAGGGGCGATTCCTCCCCTTTTTGCAAATTGGGAGCCGCATTGGATACTTTCCCTTTTTTTTCTAATCCTTTCCGGTGCTTCTTTGGAGTTTTCCTTTCTCGTGATCGATTTGAACCAAAAAAGATGTGTTTTCGAGCACGAAAACGCGCCCCTTTCCAAGGTTTTTCATGCCTCACTTTCCTCCTGCGTTGCTTTGGCTATTTGTGTCGGCCCTTCTCCCCCAGTGCAACGTCGAACACTGATTTTCTTTTTTCCCTTTTTATGTTTTTTTTTTTCCATTTCCTTTCTCTGGTGCAGAACCCTCGATGTCAGAATCCTCTTCGAGACCTCTTCCCCCCTTGGGAACCTTTACCTTTTTAGGACCGTTTCAACTTCTGATTCCTACCTTACTAGAACTCCCTTTATCGTGATAAGTGGAGGTCCTCCTCCAGGGGATGCCTGCTGACTTTACCTCTTGCTGGAGATTTTTGCCCATTTTTCCTTTAGGTCCCCCCCCTCTCAGAGAGGGCTGACCCTTTTTTCCCCCTTTCCCCCTAAGACTTCTTTTTCCACAGCTGCCCAATTAGGCAAGTAGGATTCGTTCCTTTCTAGGGCCTTCTTTTTCCGGGACTTTAGGCTCGACTTTTCCTTTTTGGAACAGGTTCGCTGACCCGTGCTGCTGGACCCCCCTTTCTTGCTCATCGGGCCCTTTTTCCCCCCGAGGGGCTTTTTTTGACCTCTTGCTTTCCGCACTTTCCTGAGCAAAACCCCTTGGCTCTTTGTCCCTCCCCCTTTGTCTTCTCGCCCTTTTTTTCCCAAACCCACTTTCCAGACCCTTTTCGATTTTTCCCTGCGTTTTCTTTCCCGTTGCTTTTCACCGGACTGTTCCCTGTAGTTATTCACAGCATCCTGGTTTTGTTCAGTGTGAACCCTTAACCCAAAGTAGTTCCTTCCTTTTTTTTTTTTTCGGCCCCATCCCTCTTAGTCCTTTTTTCGATTCTCCATGATCTCCTGGAATTAGCGATTTTTAACCCCTTAAGATCCCTCCCCATGAATTGCATTTTTTGTAACCCCCTTCCACTCATAATACTTTTCTTTTTTGGAGATGAACCCTCCCTTTTTTTTTTCCTGGTATACCTGTGTTGGGACCCCATAGTTATTATAGTTTCCCGGATCTTTTTTTTCCTTCCTTCTTTGCCTTCTTCTTTCGCCTCTTCTCAAATAGCGTTGTTCTTGGGCGCGGATCCCTTCCCTCGTAGGGTTCTTCCCGTGAGTGGAAATTTTCTTCCTGGAACCCTTTTTTTTTCGGGCCCTTCCTGCCTCCCTCAACTTTTTTTCTTTCGCCCCAAAGAAGCTCCTCCTTTGGCGCCCTCCTTTTTACTTTTTAAACCGCTGGATTTCTCTTTTTCCCCCCCCTCTTTTTATCCTCCTTTTTGCTCTATTTGATCCACTTTTCACATACATCGCTTTTTCCGTCATTCTGCTATTTTTTCCTCTGTTTTCTTCTCTCCGTTTTCCTTCCTCTCGAAGGGTTTGGTCGCGTGAGTTTCCCAGTGCATATTTCCCCTTTTGCTGAACCCCCCCCACTCTCTTCCCGCGCCCCCCTGCCCCGGATTTTGTGTTATCTGTGTCTCTCCCCCCTTCCCCCCACCTTCTGTTTTCCCTTTTTTCCCCGTCACATCCCCCCCCGTAATTCACGTTGAGTTTTCCCACTTTCCTTTTCTCCCTGCAGCTCTCAGCTCGCAGATCCTCGTTTACCCTTTTTTTTAAGAACTGGATCGTTTCGTAATTTTCTTCAGGATTTCTCGGGGATTTCCCTTCGGATCTTCGTTTTCTCCTTTTTCAAATTTTTCCCCCGATCTGGTTTCACTTTGACCATTCACAAAATTCCTCTACGGTTTTCTATTGTTCTCCGGTACCCTCCTTTTTGTTTCCCCGTCCACCAAGTATGTGACCTCGGTGTCCCCGATTTTCGTTTTTTACCTTTTTTCTGCAGCTGCCTCCCCCCTTCTGGGACCCAGTTTTTGTTTTCCCCCAGTGGCCCCTCCCCCTTCCCCGCCTTGTTTTTATGGGGTTCTCCGACTTCCCGGCCGTTTTTTTTTCTTTTCCCTCAGCCCCCGGGTCAAAACCTGTTTCCGGTACCCTTTCCCCCCTCCCCCGATTTTTCCCCTGTTCCCTCAGCTTTTTGGCTCGCCCCCCTTTTAAAGGCCGGAGGAACCCTTTCTTGATCGTTTTTCCCCCTTCCCCCCCCCCTTTTCTTTTGGAGGCTTTTTTTCGCCCAATCTCCCCCCCCTTCCCCGCCGTTCCTGTTGGGAGATCGGTTGTTCCTCCAGGAGTCGTTATTTCTTCCGACTGGTGCCCCTTGAAGTTCGTCAGATCCTGGGAAGTTGGGCGCCAACCCCTTTTTTGT
>Ga0179593_1502864_pt1 | contig 12563 bp, 14 predicted proteins | sample CZODoug2_1_08_16_FD_185931 | JGI IMG/M metagenome (GOLD analysis project Ga0179593, IMG submission 185931) | Vadose zone soil fungal communities from Angelo Coast Range Reserve, California, USA - CZODoug2_1_08_16fungal (PacBio error correction) | ecosystem: Environmental > Terrestrial > Soil >... | reverse complement strand
CAGGTCAATTCCTTCTTTCCCTTGCCTGCCACTTGCTTTTTCTCTGCTTCCCCCCCCCCCACCGAGCTTATGGACAGCTTGGTTTCAGTGTTACTTCCCTTCGTGATTCTTACGAGAGAGTTTCGGACAATCCCTGAGTAAGTCCATTTGGTCCCCCCCCTGTTCGTTTTGTTCTAGTTCCTTTTTCCCTCAGCTTTTTTACAGGATCACTTTTAACCCTTAACGGAATCCTCACCCGATGCCAGTACATGTACGTCACCATCTTCTATGCGTCCTCTTTTCGAGTCCTTTTTTTGCCTGGCAGCGTCGCGTCGTGAGAAGTTCTGTGCTGTGGCACCTATGTTGGATAGAGACAGCTTTGGTGAGTCGAATCCCTTTTGGAGATTTCCATAATTCGTTTTTCAACTTCCCGCCGCTTTCTTTCTCCCGTCCGTCCCTTCCCCCCGCTACTAGGGGCTGACCCCGTGCGAGCACTGCGAGTCGTATAGTTTTTCTTTTCTCTCGACTTTTCCCATCTTGTCCTTTACTCAACACTTGGTGTTTAGGAGTTCGTTAGTCCGGTATCGATTACCCCTTTTTCTTGACAAGTGGCCCCAGCATTTTCTCTTCCCACTTAATGACCAATTTTGCGCAGCGAGGGAGTTAGATTTATGTTTTACCTAGTTCGTGTTTTTGCCTTCTCTTTGTTCTCTTTTAAAATTCGACCCGTGACCTCACTAATTTTGGTCTAAAAGGGCAGATTCCATCTGCAATAAACTCCCCTTTCCTCACTTCACTGTTCGCCATGGACCATTCCCTCTGCTGTGCCTTTCCCATGTCCTCCGCAAATCTGTTTGCAGAAGCCAGGAAGCACTTCCTTCGTTTTCCCTTTCTCAGCTAACTTTAATTACCTCATTCTAGGGACAGGCCTTGTCAGCACCAATAGTCTTCCCCTACCCACCCCCAATTTTCCTTCCTTTCCTGCGAGGGGATTCTCTCAGTGCCCTCCTGCTTATGAGACGTAGGTCAGAACCGGACTCCCCCTGACCCATCATTTACATTCAGACCTTAATAGACGCTCATCTAGAGAAAACCCAAATGGGCCCCATTTTAACTCGCTTTTGTGCTCTTTGCTTTTGCCGGCCACGCCCCTCCCCCCCCCCCAGTGTGACATCTATACTTTTACTGGCACATTATCTTACACGACGGAAATTACCGAATAAACTTGCAATTTTTCCACCTCTCTTTTGCTTCGTTTCCGCTTTCTGCTGATTCAAATCCCTCCTTGACGACATGTTCCGGCTTAAGATCGCGTTTGCTGGCTATAGCTGTAGACGCCCGCCTCATGGATGATGGCGAACATGTTTCCTCATCTTTCCCGTTTCCTTCGACCCCTGTATACCCCACTGACGGATTCCTCGTTGAGAAGACTATTTAGAGCTACGCTTCCGTCTTTCTGTGTTTGATCTCGTTTAGACCCCTCCTCACAACCAACCCCTACAATTTTCGCGCGTCCCGGTGTAGCACGCAGGGTATAGCCTTCAATTTAACGTCAGCTCGCCTCCTACTTCCCTTTCACTTGCGTGCCAAGAAGGTCTACCTCTTTTTTCCCCCCCACCCTTGCCGGGGTCCGCGTCCCACAGGAGGATGCCGTTCCCTAATGAAAGTGGGTCTATTTTCCCCTCCCTCGGCACCCTCCTCCGACGAACTCCCTTCTTCCGTATTTTAGTTCCTTTCAGAAGGACTGATGCTCTCTATGCAAGAAGTAGTTGCGAGGACTTGAGCTGGTTTCCGGTTTCACAATCCAACTCCCCGTTTCCTCACCCACGTTGTGCGGCGGACTTTTTTGTTTAATTGCCCTTGACCTGGGCGAGAGGCTCTCGAACTTTTCCCCCTTCAGATGGCGTCACCCCTCCTCCTTGGTCACCCTCCCGTCACCCCCCCCAGTCTCATCTCGAGAGTCCCCCGGAGCACCCCCGTAATTTCCCCCTTCCAACATCCGTGCCTTCCCTGGGATCATAGGAGCCGTTGTACGATTTCAGTTCACTGAGCTGGATCGTCCGGGCCCGTTTCTCCAAGATGCAGTGCAGGACCAGCGCGGCGCTTGTTTTGTTTTTATCGGGTCTCTTCACAGTTTTACCGAGGCCCTAGTCCCTTTGCCCCCCTTCCCCTGTGTTTTTTTTTCCTTTCTATCGGCTTGCTTATTTCGAATATTCGAAGCGTCACGCGGTCACGTTTTTCGCCCTTTCATTCGTTTCTGCAATCGCTCACTGGGCTTTTCTTTATAATCACTTTCAGCCTCAAGAAGATATCCCCGTATTGACAGCGGATTTAATTCCTTTCTTTCCCACTGGCCCTCTGTTGGTTTTTCACACCATTTTGTAATTCAGGCGTAAACTAAAGGTCTCACACGAGTTTTTTACAGACACCCATCTTTTCCCCCCAAAAACCAATCTCCCCAGATTCCCCCCCTCTGTACTTCCTGATGTTTCGTGGGCTAGATTCTGAGCGGTTCGACGAATGTTTCCCTGACGGAATTTCTCAGTCTTTCCCCTGGTGCAGCTCTCCCCCCGTACGAGACATCTTCTGAAGGCGGCACCATAACCACACAGATGGCGTTCCCCCGAACGAAAGCTGTCTCCATCGATCGCTCCGCCCCGCCTTTCGGTCTCGCCCTCCATATCATAAAGGTCAAAATGTTAACGATCAGCTGTTTCAGCTCTTCTTATTATCCCTGGCCACTTTTTCTTCTTTTTCCAGTACGCGGCGGGATTTGTTTTTGATTTGCGAGAAACACAACTCGCCTGATCTCTTATCTTTCCTCCTCCCTCCCGTTTCTCTTCCCCTTCCAGCCGCGCACGTTGCTCTTGATTTCCCCACGCGCTCCCTCGTGGGCGGGTTGTGCGCGGGTGCCCCCTGCTCCCCCAGTACGGCCCGTGCCCTACTGTCGCTCATTCCTCACTTTTCTTCCCACAGGACTGTGGTTTTGTTGCTTCTGTCTTGGCTTTTCTCTCGATCCTTCGAAGCTGATCCAGTAGAGGGTGGGGCATTTTTTCCCCCCTCCTAAGGCACGAGTGGGTAGTCGCACAACACGTACCGCAATTTTACTTGACAGGATAGAGATTGCGTCAGCTCCGCTTAGTGCCAGGGGTTGCAGTGGACCCAATTGAGTGAAATAAGATTACGGTATTTTACATTTCTAGCACGTCGAGTTTTGCAGGTCGTGCGACCTCTCTTTGGCTCCGAGTTAGGTGGGTACCCCCGCCAAAAAATGGACTTATTTTTATTTACCCTTCTTCCTGACCCGCGATCCAGTCGGAAACCCGGACCCACCGGGGCAAATTCCTTTCGAACCTTGAAATCGTGCAAGTCGTTATTTGTTAAAGGAACACTGCATTCGCCAGCTTCTGATATTCTCTGCCCCTCAAGCCACAGGCGGGCCGAAGTCCCTTCCTTCCCTTGGTTTTTTCTGGCTCTCTTCTGTTTATTGTGTTAGTTTAATTTGGTTTCCCCCCTTTGAAGGTTCGCTGCCCCCTAACGCACTGTTTTTGTTTCCCCCCATCTCCTCGATAAATTTGCCGATCGATGACCCCTCCCCCCAAACGCGCGTTATCGCTAGCTGGGGCAGGTCCTTCGACCCGTGCAAGTTCTTTTCCTAATCTGTCTTCGAGAGGAGTATGAAGACGAGCGCTCTCTTTTCTGGGCTCTTTCACACCGTGCCATTCGTCTTTTAAGGGGCTTGTAGGATATTTAGAAGAGGAGATTATCCCCGCCCTTCATTCAACTGTTCGGCGTTCCTCGTATGTACTCTCCCTATCAAGCAATGCCACAAGGGCGGTCCCTGAGCGGGTACTACTCTTCTCACTTCTCTCTAATTCTCTTGAGTAGAAGATGCCCAGGACAGAAAAACCCGCTCCTTTACCTGTCCCTGCTTTTTCGACCCCCCTTGCAGTAAATGCCTGGTTGTTTTACCGGAACTAGTCGGACCCCCCCCCCGACAGGTCGAAGGGCCCGGTCGAGTGAGTGTCGTTGTGTGTTGTACTTTACCAATCGGGTTCTTCCGTTCAGGTCTCTCCTTCGCCGTTCCCAGTGCGAGGAAATCATCACTCGAAGTGGGGCGGTTTTTTTCCATGAAGTTGATGCCTCTTCAGTTAACAGCCGACCGCATTCTTCTTTCGCAATTTTATCTCTATATTCGTTTTCTTTTTCCCGAGACAAGTAAGGCATTTTTAGGGTCGAATGGCTTTTTAGCTTTTTATCTATTAGCAATTGGTCCCCTAGTAGTTCTGAATTTTCATCAATCTTTTTTCCCATGCTGACCTGGACCGGTGGGGACCATTATACATTTTTTTCCTGCACCGAAATTTTTAGCGGTATTCGGTCGCGACTCTCCCGATTGAAGGGAGACGTCAGATCCACGTTGAGGAACAATTTCGCGATTTGCTGGTTTTTTTTTTTCTAGTATTAGTTCCCCCTCTTGCTCAAACACACCCTTGTCAGGGATAGAGCCGCGGGTCAAGATTATACCCTCTCTCTTACCCATTTCCGCCCCCTTCCTCCCCCGGTGCCTGTTTCGTCTTCTCAGAAACAGGTATAGGCCGGCGGTACTTTTACTAGTGAATAGGCCCTCCCTTTTTCCGCCATCCCTGTGACTATTCGCGGCCCTAATTTGTTTCTTCCTTTTAGATCCCCTCCGAGGCATTCCGCGGAGGATGAATCATGGACTCTAAGTGTTTCGTTTTACATCCCCTCTCTTCCTACCCGCCCCCGACGCTCCCCTCCCTACTTGGCCTCCGTGAGCAATGTATGCGGTGAATGCGGGATTTTTCCCGTCCCAGGTCCTCGCTCGCCGCTTCAAAGTTTTCTAGCCAGTTTTTTCCGTTTCTCCCGTTCCTTCCCCACTCACGATGCTCAAATGGCCCTGGTCTGACAACCTTCCATTTGGTGTTTTGCATCTTCGCGTTCCTTCGATTCGCTGCCTTTCAGGATTGTGCGCTTTTTTCCTTTTTTTGCTTTCCCTAGTGGAGTCATAGCCCGCCTTATAGGCTTCACTTCGCAATTCCGCACTTTCCTTCCCTCCCCTTTTTTTAAAATAGGGCCATCTCCTATTTTTCCTTTCCGACGGCTTCCCACCTAATTCTGAATTAAGGGCTGTGCGAGTTAGTCCTACTCCCCTCAGTGCTTCCAGTTCTTCCTTTCGATTGAATCCTTCGGTATAGGAATCGTTCCTGCGCCGGCTTGGGTTTCCCCTTTTTTTTATCGTTTTGCCGGACGCTTTCGGTTAGTTTATTTGAAGTGTGCTCCGTACTTTTTCGTTCGCACATTCCTTGCCTGTTTCAACGTTCGCCTTTCCTCACGGCTCGTCCTTCATCTCGCTGGTCACAAGACCAAGCTAAGCTGCCCCCGAGCGGACTGACAAAGTTTTTAACCCCAGCCTATGGATACGTATTAGACGTCAGGTTTCCCGGAGCCAGTTTTTGAAGCGCTCCCTTCACCGGCCCACGCCTGCCCCCTCCTTAGGTTGTCATGTCGGGGCATCTGGTAATCCTGCGCGTTCCTTTCTCCCTCCCCCATCGCTTACGTTCCAGCATTTTTGTTTGCTTCGCCCCCGATTTAGCCGCAACGTTTATGCTCGACGAGGGATGTGCGTTACGTGACCTCCGCCCTTCCCTACTAGCTAGAGATCAGGAGCAGTAACCGGACGGGACATTTAATCCCCCAAACGAACATTTACCAGCTATTCTTCAGTTCCCTCTTTACGCGACTTCTTAATTCGCAGGAAGTAAGTGTGAGGAAGCTAAGCAGACGGTACTGTCGCTAACTCTTCTCTTTTTCTTCTTTTTCGGACTTTTCCCCATTTTTTATCCGCCCCCTCGAGAGCTCGTTGGCCGTAACTTAACCCTTAATTTTAGCTTGCCTTTTTACCCCCAACCTTTTGGCTTCGTACCGCACGTTGGGGCGCTCTTCACTTTCGCTCTGAGGAAGCCATTCCCCCCCCTCGTTTTTCCTTTCAAAACAATCTTTACAGCACTTTTTTCACGATGACTGTTGCGCTCTGGCGGCACCCCCCTTTTTTTTTCGCGCTCTTCGAACTGTTTTAAGCTATTTTATTACCTCTCGTTGTTTTCTTCTCTCTGATCGGAAAGGATTTTTCTCAGTGTCCTTTCCCCCTCTGCCCCCTTTGATTCCCCCACACAAGAGCTTTTCTTTCCCTATTTGTCCAGTTTTCCTTTTCAATCTTTCATGGCTACTCCTCGGTTGCCTCCTGTGGTAATAGTATTGGTACCCCTTGGAGCTCGACGATGAGGTACAGACTTACCGAACCCTCTCGGAAGCATATTTTCGTGTCAGTTCCGTCAGTCCAACTCAGAGGAGATGACTCCGAAATTTCCCCCGTTACCATCGGTCTTCTCTCTCCCGCGGTTCTTCCGGCTAAGTCCCTTTTCTCCCCTCCGTCGTTTCCTCTCCCCCCTTCAGTCGGGAGCGATTTTATGTCGGGCAACAGTATGCTCACCGGACCATTCGCCCATCTTTTCCCTTTTGAGAGTCCTAGTGAGATCTTGTTCCTTATTAGTCCAAATAAAAGCTAGCACTACTGTCCCAAGGTAGTTTTATCTTTGATTGGACAACCACCATGATACTCCATTGAGTTTCTTTCTACGCGGGCGAGCGCGACTCACAGTTTCCCCACCCTCAACAGTGTTTTTGTTTCGGTTCCCGGGCTTCTGATAGAATTAACAGCTCGGAAGATCCCTGTGCCGCGGCTTCCCTTTTCTTTTCCCCCCTTTGGCGCCTCGTGCCTGAGGAGCTTGGTCTGTACCCGTCTTAGTTATACTCTCGGGTCTTCCACGGCTTTGAACTGTCCTCCGTTGGCGCTCCAATAGGACGCGTTCCCTCCCCTGTTCAGAACAACTAATGACTCCCTCAGCGCCCCCCAACTTCCGGCGATGCGCGTGATACCTCAGGGCCTACTTTTCCCGCTTTGAGCTCTCTATGGACTCCGGAAGACCTGTTGACTTTTTTCCCTGAGAGCCAGTCCCCACTCCGGAGCCCTTCCTCTATTGATGAAGCGGGATGCCCACAAACGTATTCTTTTTCCCGACCAACCTTTGTGATTTCCCTCGATGTCTTTCCGAAAGTTTCCTTGCCAAGGACTCTGCTAAGCAAGAATACACTCCCCTCCCTCCATGTCACACCCCAATACTTCAAGTCCTACGACATCATCGAAGAGGTATGCCCACCCGAATGGGGAATGTGACCCTTTCTGAGCGCTGATTGTTCCGTGTGCACTTTCCGACGGCCCAACTCTCATGACATGGTTCCAGCGACACAGCCTTCCCCACTCCGATATCAGTGTTCCTTTCCTCCTTCAACTGTCTTTTCCTAGGTTTTTCCGCCGCTTCTGTCCAAAGACCATCTGGAGATCCCTTGTCCGAGGCAAGACCGTCCTTTTGTTCTCTACGAGCAACATTCTTTCTGCACGCTCTATGGACCTGACCTGCGGGCCTCTTATTTCCGGACGACGCTTACATGTGATGCCCCTTTCTTTCCCTTTGACGATTGCTACTTGTTTCTCCCGCTTTCCTGCCACGAGATTGTGTTTGATGAGAGTTCGCCTCCTCTTCGAACCCGCCACAATTTCTCTCGCTTTCCCCCGCATGCTGTTTTTTACTTCGGTTCCCAGGTAATTTTCGGCTCGACGACCCCGATCAATTTATGCGGGAAATGTGTGGACTTCTCCTCTTGGGGCACCCCCCTTTTCCCCCGTGTCATGACCTTCCCTCTTGAGTGAGCGAAAGGCGCATGCAATGGCCTGAACCCCCTCCCCTTTAGACCCCCACCTGCTTCCCTTTTTTTGTGGTGTCCCCTCTCTTTTGAGAGCCCCTTTCTTTAACGAACGTTCTAAACGGACGGAGCTGCGTTCTGTTCAGGCCGACGATCAAACTGGCGACCACGTGCTTTTCTTCTCCTTGGACGGCCATCAGTCGAGAGGATCGTAATGACCCCTACAAGCTGAGTACACCCTTTGTTTCTCACCTTTGTCCTTTTAATTCATATTTACGAAGATACGGTTGCAGGCTCACGGCATTCTTTGCCACGATCGGTTCCCGTCCAGATAAATTCAGAGGTTGGTCGCATATAGGTCATACTTTCTTCGCTCGGAAGGTTTTAAACGTTTCTTCCCATTTTTCTCTTGTAACGCCGTGAGGACTGATGGATGTTATCCTTACACCCGCTACCCGGCATGAAGTCCCGATTCGCCGTCTTTGCGGGTCTCTCCCTCCCCCCTTGTCTTTCATCCCTTCCCGCCCATTATCACTTTTAACGAAGGCACCTTTCGGTTACGACTGATTCTGGCTTTCTGCCAAGACTCCCCCCGATCGTGATAATCAGTCGCCGACCTTGACCGCGACGATCCTCTCCCTTCCATTGAATCCCTCGCTTAGTTATTTAATGTCGTATATGTGTGTTGGTTCAAGTTTACTTGTATAGGCCCCGCGCTACCTTCAACGTGAGGTTCCCCCCCATTACGCCCACCTTCTCTTCCAAAAAAAAACAATACTTCCGTCCCGACTTTGTCGGGTCGTCTCTTCGTATATCTCTTACTTTGACGCATTTTGTTTTTCTGGTACCAATACGACACTTCCCTGAGACCAAGTCATGGTACAGATGGTCATTTTCCAGACGTTTTTCTCGGTGCAGTAGTTGAGGGTGGGCATTCTTACTCCCCCCCCAACATTTGAGTTTCCCCCCCCCCCCCTTGACAAAGACTTCCTCCTAGCTTTGCGAATGTCTTAGTTAGGAATGGCACTCCACATTATCCTCACTGGAACACTTTCACTCCCTAAGCAGCTCTCCGCTCTCGGTGAACGGCAATATATTTTTTTGTTGAGATAGATAAGGGATTTCTTTTTCGGTAAATGTCTTACTATCCTTCTCCCGCTTCGCGGATCTTCTGTACCTGTTCCCCCCCGCCCCTCTTTCCCTGCCTCTTTGTAGTCCGCCCCCTTCCCCCCCTGCCGCTCCTTAATAAGCAACTCCCCATCGCCTTCCTGACGCCAGTCCTCCTGTGGCTGTCGTCCCCCCTTCCCCTGTCCCGGCCGACGCCCCGCCCCCCTCCTACCATCCCCTCTAGTGATCCCGCCTTCCCACTCTTACCTCCCCCATGCGCCTGCCCTCCGTCGCCCGCGGTGCTCCCGTTACCCTCCCCAACACCCCCTCCAACCGTTCACATGATGCCTTTGCCGCCCGGCCTGCCGCCCACCGTTCTGCCCCCCCGCGTCGTAGCAAGGGCGGCGTAACCTCCACGCCTGCCCCCGCTCCCACCCCCTCCTACCCGTTGGGATACTACCGGGCTCTTCCACGAGTTCCCCCCCCCTTCCCCGTTAGGAGCCCTCCCTGCCGACCACTCTCCCTTTCCCTCTTCCCCCCCTCACCCCCCGCACCCTCCCGGCTCTTCGGCTCCTGTCGCCCACGTCTTTCTACCTGTGCCTGTTGAAACACGCATGTGCCCCTCCTTTCCGTTTGTGGGACTTCATGATCCATCTCAGCGCGACTCCGGTCTCCCTTGGTGTTTCCCCCCCCATCCCCCCCCCACCAACTTCATTTTCTTAATACCCGCCACCCCCCGCCCGCTTGCCACCCTCATCTCGCCGTGCGTTTTTTCTTCTGTGCCCTTTGTCTCTGGTGTTGGTTAGAAAAACATCGAGGTTGTTGCATACAATACCAAGTTCTCCCTAGTCGATTTCGGCACCAAGCTACAAATGGCGGTCCTCATCCTCAGCTCTTTTGCGCTGTCTTCGGCGTTCACGTCCCTTGCTTACTCCTCATGCGATTTTCCTGCCCCCTTCCGATTTTCGTCTTCTCTCATGTGCATTTTTCGTTCCGGGAACGTCCCATGGGTCCAGTAGATTTCATTTTCCCCTCTCGTCACCCCCGAGCCTGCGTCGGGCCGGCACCCCAGGTTGACAATTACCTTTTTCTCCGACTTGCCGTAGGCTGACATAAACCATGATAGCCGCCTCCTCTCCTTTTTAGCACCTACGTCAACCTTCTGGGGGTGCCCGTCCTTGTTTTTTTTCTTTTTAAAGCGATTGGCTTCGCGTTACTGTTTCCATATGAGGCTTCGCTGCCTAGCAGCAAATGCCTTTTTAATAACAGAGATCCATTTTAATTCTCGATCCTTTCCAAAATCTTTTCCCCCGTCCCTCAAGAGGTTACAGGTAGGCATAAGGATTACCAAATCGAGCTGAAGCAAAATCTACCAGAAGGGTTCTGCCCGCGCCCCCCCCCCCCCCTTTCCTTGGAATTATAATAGTCCGCGAGGGCTGGCTGGTCTTCGAAACATCCCCCGTATCGGACAATACTACTCATCTTTTGCATCGGTTCACGACGACCATCCCCCGGAATTTGGACTGGCAAAGATCTTCACCTCCCGTGACCCTTCCCCCAGCTTCTACCCGAGTGTAACCGCTTTAAAACGCTGCCTGGGTTCAGTTTCCGGTTGTGTTCTAATGGCCCTTTGTGCCAGCGGCACTCGGTCGACTTAATGTCTTTTTACGCGTGGGTGCCGCATAGCGGACTTTTTTTTTCAGATACCCTTGTAGTCCCAGATTTTAAGAGATTCTTGTTCCGGGCACTTCATCCCCCCCCTTGTGTATCCCCCATTCAGTTGCTTTCGGAGCCAGTAGTTCCACACCGCGCCATCGCGCGACCTTCGGTTTCCCCTTCCCCATATTTTTTTCTTCTTCCCACCGACCCTCCCCATCCGGCATTTAGTTCTCTCCTGGTTTTTTGGTTTTACGACTGTTTGAGATTTTCTGCCACTTCTCTCTCCTTTCTTTTATGCACCTGCGTTTCTGCTTTGACACAGGACACCTTGGTGCCATCTTCTCCCTCTTGGGCCCAAAGTCTGGCACGTTGAGACGGGTTTAGGCGCGCCCTCCTAGGGAACCTTTTTCTCTTAACCTGCGTACGCCGCGGTACAATTGAGAGGACTGGTCTTGTTTAGACGGAGGCTGTAAACTAGAACACCACGTCTTCCTGGATCTCCCCTGGGCACTCTAAAGTATGCCCGTTCCAATCAGAAATGGAAGCGGGCGTTTTTGTTCACGGTATGGAGGGTCCTTAGTCAGTGTCCTCTCATAGGCGACGTCGTTTCGACGCCCGCGATGACCGGTTCAGCCTGTCTTTCTTATCCCAGCCATCTTCCGTTCCCGCCGGTTTCTTTTCCCCATTTCGATCCCGTGGTTCGTTTGTCAAATGCCCTGGCAGCGTCAAAAAACACTTCTCCCTTCTACCTTTTTGACTTTTGCATTGCTGTCCATGCTGCGGATTTTAGCGGGAGGCCGTGACGTAACTTCAGAGGAAACCCCGTTAAGCATGTGTCCGTGTGTTCTTTTGTGCCGTTTCCCAATCCCGAGCGTCTTCAAATTCCCTTTTTTCTTCCAATTACCCCATTTGGTTGGGGACTACCTCGGCGCCGATTCGTCGTATGTAAAGGTTGCTAATGGCGTCATTTTTCGTACTGTTCTCCTCCTTACTCTTATGGGAACCCTCTCTCCTAATTAGTCCCCCTTTTGCCTTAATCCACTTGTTGTTAATCGGGCCAGTTCTCTTTTGCATCGAGGCTCCCTCTCCTCGTGTTGACACCTTCCGTCTCTTGCGTTTTTCCCTGCTTGACATCCAGCCCTCAATTTGAGGAAGGGCTCTCCCTGCATGGAAAGGGGCACGGCCTCGTGCGGAGACGAGCAAGCTCCCCCTTCTTCGTGTCTTCACGAGCCCCTCTGTAGTGTGTTTGCGGTCTGCATCTTTACGCTGTTTGAACCTTTTTCCTCCTGTTTCCGTGTCGGCCGTGGCCGCCTGCTTCGTGGATCAGGACTCCTGTTTCAAAATCAAAACCTCCGCGGCCGAGTGCCGGCGCAACGTGCACAGTCCCAGGGCGTTCACTCAAATTTCTGCACGGGGTTGTCCGGCAAGTTGGTTCCTCCTAGCTTCACGTACAGAAGATAATCTGCCACCCCCCCTTGAAGAAGGGTTGATGAAGTGTCCTTGGACCTCCCCCCCTCCCTCTCTCGCGCTCTTAGTAGGACGTTTCTTTACCAATCTCAGGGTCATCAATTTTGTGTTCCGCATCACTACTAGGCTCATTTTTAAGGGTTCGACTTATTCCTTGTCGAATTTGCCTCAGGAGAGCAAGGGGCGTATATACCGTCCCTGTAGTTTTTCATGTCAATCCCAACTTCCTTTTGCGCCACAGTTTTAACCTTTCTGCGTCTGACAAGACGCGATGCCCGTTTTCCTTTTCATCCGCATTGTTCAGTTCGTGGGTTTGAAGTACATGTCGGGACGTTTTTCATCGCGTTACTTTCGACGGTTCCCCCCACTTGGTCTCCGCAAGATCGGTCCCTTCTTTCGATGTTCACTCATCGTCGAATTTTGCTTTTCCCCCTTCTGTCCTAACTCCCCTTTCTTGTTCACAGCTCGAGGAAGTCCTAGCTTCAGTATCACTGAACCAAAGTGATCTTCTTTTTTGTGTTTTTTTTGGCGCCTTTTAGTCGTCTGTGGCATTGCACTTTCGACGA
>Ga0179593_1314747_pt1 | contig 12563 bp, 12 predicted proteins | sample CZODoug2_1_08_16_FD_185931 | JGI IMG/M metagenome (GOLD analysis project Ga0179593, IMG submission 185931) | Vadose zone soil fungal communities from Angelo Coast Range Reserve, California, USA - CZODoug2_1_08_16fungal (PacBio error correction) | ecosystem: Environmental > Terrestrial > Soil >... | reverse complement strand
GTTCCTTCTTTTTTTAGTAGTCGCGCCGTATAGGATGGCAACGTTAGTTCCCGTCTCCAAATAGAAGACGGAAGCCTGCCTGCTATTTCTCCCGACGAGCGCGTTCCCTTTCTTACTTCCTCCCCGAACCTGTTTTCCGTGGGCGGCATCATTACTGGAATTTCTATGCTCTTTTAATAGCGCTTTTCCTCCCCCAGTTCAAACTTGCACTTTCGATAGTCGCTTCTTTGTTCCTATCACTTCCCCCGCCCGTCCCCGGACAGCTTTTTAAGATCTCCTCGTTGTTCTTTGTTTTTTTGGAGTGGTAGTCTCGTTCCTTTTCCCCCCCCAGGGCACGAATTGTATTTTTTCTTTTTTTACCCCTTCCATGGTTTTCTTTCGTGGACAGGCTTTGCTAAACCTGAAATATACCCGTTACAGCCTTGTTTTCAAAGTTGCTGTTCCGCGGGTTCTAAGCAGCTGCTGCAACGGTTCTTTCTAATCTTTTCGTAGTCCTGCCAGTCCCTTTTGCATCCTGATGCTTGTGCATCTAGAGGAATTCCACTTCCTTCCCCCACGGTTTCTTCTCACCCTGTCTTCTTCTTGCACCCTTTTCTTGAATCTCCGTTGAAGCCCCTTTCTTCCCCTTCCCACGCCACCTTCGCTTCTCCTTTGGTTTTGGTTGCCTTGGCTCAAAAGAACCCAGTTTGGATCTGGTTTCTCTCCCCCAAAGCTTTGATGTCTCCTTTTCCGTTCATCCAACTATCCGTTTCCGGTCTATCGCCACTTCCTTCTCTCTGCCGCCCTTTCTAAGTACGCCCCTGGTTCAGGTTAGATGTGTGAGTTCCCCCATAGTTTTCTAGCCGAAACCGTATTCGATGAAGCTCTTCCTCCTCGTTTTTCCTCACTATGAGCAGAAGAGGGTTTAGTTTTTGACTTAACTAGCATATCGGCCGTTCAATGTCGGTGTCAAGGTCAATTTTCCAGCGACGGTCAGGACGATTGTGCCTCAAAAGGCCAGGGACGGATAGACAAGCCCCTAATGGCGATTTGGTCTTATACCAGATCCGCTCCCACCCGGGGGTTTTTTCTTTGATCTAGAATTTTCCGGAGATTTTTTTTCGCGAAGCATGTGACGGGGATCCCTTCGTATCGTATTTTTAAGGATAGTGGCGACGTACAGGTTTCCCCCCCCAGGTTCACATTTCTTTTCCGAACCTCCCCTTTAACGAAATTTGGTCACGATCTACGTTTTCCCCTGAGACCCCCTTGGCCCCCTCCTTGGCATAGGGAGGATCTTTTCCCTCTTTCCCCTAAGAGGGATACGTGGACGACGGCACCAATTTTACCTCTCTGGGCCAGAGGGTCCCTCCCCCGCTCTGATCCCTCTGCGTGCTTCCTAGTGTATTATGATTCCCTTTTATTCGGTTTTTTCCCTAGATCCCTCATATGCACAATCCCCCCTTTAGGACAGAGTCACATACAGGATTTTTTCGACCGGTCCGAAAGTGAACCAGTTGTTATGATCATGGCCTTTGCATCCCTATCTTTTCCTGTACCTCAAGATCGCACCCTTGGCAACGGCAACCCAGTTTCCCTAATTCTAGAGTGCTCTGATTTCATTATCGTCCGTCCTTTTGCACGTCCCCAGATGATTGGAGTCTCTTAGTCGCTAGGGATTGTCGTCCCCCGCGCAGTCGAAATCGATGGTCTATACTTCTCCCCCTAGGCATCTTAAATGTTATCTCCTTCCCTTTTCCTCCCCCTTTCCCTCCGTGTTTTTTTTTGAGATCTTCCCTAGTTCTCCGGCGATCTCTGCCACATTCAGTGCTTCCCCGCTTTCTCCCGCTGTTTCCTCGAATTATCATCTGTCTCCTCCTCGACCTGTCCCTAGAAGGAGGGCCTTGCAACTTTCCGATCTCGCCCAATCCTCCTCTCAAGGTTCTTGCTGTCTCCTTTTCCATTTCCCTCTACTTGAGATGTTTTTTTTGAACCTAAGGGAATCACCTGCGCACTTTCTCCCCTTGAATGCGAACATTTCAACCTCCCATCTTTATCGGACATCATGGATGGTCCTTCTTTTTTTGGCAGTATCGGTCCCCCGCTGCCGTCCTCCATCTACGATTCCGCCCGAGGTTTTTTTTCTGTCGAGTGCCAGGCCCATCTTTCAGATCGGTCCCCCACTCTTTTTTCCCTCTTTCCTTCAGCTTCCCCATAGTCTTTGCCTGATAAGGACAACTATCCTTCCGCCCCCCATTTCCCCTTTCCAGATTCCCTCTCCTTCTTCCCCTGTCGCCGTTACTGTACTTCAAGTCGTCCCCCCCCAATCTTATGTTTGCTGGTCGTACCGACTTGGACCATGATGGGTCACCTCAAAACCCCCCCGCCCCTTTCCGATTCCCCTAGTCTGAGGGTCTCCCCCCCCTTCACTTTTTTTTTCTTTCTCCAACTTTCGTCCTTCTCCGATCAACCCCGCGAACCCCCGAAATTGGTCTCCTCTTCCGTGAGTCGTTCTCTCCATTTTCGCTTAGATCTGTACCCCCTTAGGGTGCGAGAATCGTATTCTTCATTGCAACCTGATCCTGCAATTTGCATCTGAATCGTGAAGCCAACCAATTCCCATCGGCTTTTCTCGAGTTTGTCACTGGAGATAGTACATGAATTACAACCTTGCTACGGACTGGTTCCCTTTTCCCCCCCCTCCCCTGCAACCCCCTATGAGACACTTTCCGGATGGCTGAATCCATCACCCCGGTTTGACTTCTGGCGGTCCATTCCCTCGTTTTGCTCCGCAATCTTCATCCCCCCCAAGTTTGGAGACTTGTTTTTTTTTTTTTTTTGTGAACCCCCTATCCCCCTGCCTTTTGACGACACGTACCATCGACCAAATGAGCCGCCTTTAGGGGGCTTGAAGCGTTCTTCCCCCGTTTGATTCGATTCTCTATCATTTTTCAATCCCCGTCCCCCCCTGTGTCCCCAGTGCCCTCCTGTTGCCGACCGTTATCGTCCCTCTCCCACACACGAGGCAGGAGAGTCCCCTGCTCCCCCCCGTCGATGCTTCTTGGCGACTGCTTTCTCTGCACAGTTGCCGCCCCGCGCGTCCCCTTTCTGTCACCGGACCGGTTCCCCACCCCCCCGGCTTTTTTTCTATTCAGGTCTTCCCCCCTTCCTCCCTCTTTTTCCCCTTCTCCCAGGATGTGCAAGTACCTACATGCCGGCTTCCTTGTTTGTCGCCCCCGCCAGCTCCCCCCCCCACACCCCCCCTGCTAGCAGGACAAACCTCTTTCATGTAGAGATCACATGGATTCTTCGTCCCCACACGCTACTTCCTTACATATGCGTTGACGTACAGGATCTGAGCATCGCCTCTTCCCCTCTATTTTGTTGGTGTGGGGTGTTTTGGGGTTTTTTTTTTTTTTTTGTGTGTTGTTTTATTCCATCGTCTTTTCCCCGTCATTCCCTTGCCCACGTTCTCTGGGTTCAGTTAGACGATGCCAGCGGATAGACAGCAATTTCGGCCCTCCAGGCTCCCCCCTTTTTTCATATAGCGTCCAGGTTCCCCCCCACCTGACCATCCCCGTCCTCCGAGCTAACGACTTCTCCCGGTTGACCACGTCCTCCCCCTGTCTTTCATCAGCCCTCCCTTCACAAGACTGTTTACCTGAAGGCTCGGGCCTTTATGGAATTGTCCCTTCGTACCAGGGAGTTGACGTGCCGCAACCCTCACCCAAGCAACCGCCCGGCAGGCTCCCTATCCGCCTGGCTGACAAGGTTCTAAGTAATCCCACCCTTAGTCGGAAGTCACCTCTCCCCCTCATGAGTACGAAAGAAGAACGAGAGCTTCCTGGAATGATCCCCACTCCCGTCCAAACCGACTCGGACCGAGTCGGTACTAGACAACCAGACAGGCCCGTGTGGTCCGTTTCTCATATACCACACCCTCCCCCTATAAGGATTGTAGGAATGTTATGCTTTCAGTCGGTTTCCCCAGACACATTTTAGTTCCTCCCCCTGGACGAATCGGCACAGAGTGTTACCTTTTGTAAGCGGCTTCCAGAATTCCCCCCGATTCTTAGGATACCGAGCCACCCCATTTTTTCTCTTGTGGCGGTCCTGAACCGCTTTACCCTCGTTCCCCTGTGCGGTTTTGAGTTTTGAACTCTTTCCTTCCTAGAACTCCCCGGCGTTGTCTTTTTCGCATTTTGATAGTGCGTTTTTTTATCCCTTAAGTATCGCCCCCCCTCCACTTGGGTTATCTTGGCCCCTTGTAATGGACCAACGAGACTCGACGGCCACCGGGCCGCGCCCTTCCTTCCAGTAAAGAGTTGTATGGTCTTTGTCCAAACCCCGAGGAGCACTCCCCGTTTACCTTTGAGTCCCCCCTTCAAGCCCTGCTGCTGGAATAATGGTCTGTTTTTTTCGTGGCCTGGCCTTCCCATATCCGCCCCGTTTTCTCCCAACCAGCTCGCTACACCATGAACGGCCTCTTCCCTCCTTCTGTGCCCCCAGGACACCCCTAGGAGAGGAGGTTTTCTCTGTTCCAGAGCCATTGTCTCCCCAAACCCAATACAACCTTCGAAGATAGACCAGGTAATAGGTTTGGTCCCCGCTTTTTCCCCCTTCCTATTGGGATCCCTTAATGGGAAGACTCCTGAGTCCTACCAATCGCGTTGAGCCGAAACGCCGCAGCTCTACACACCTCAGTACCACCGCTTTCGCATCCCTTTTTGAGGTTTTGGGGAATTCCCCCAAAAGCACGCTCCTCGATTCTGGTCCGCCGCGAAACCCCCAATTTCTTGTACCTCTTTAGAAAAGACCCACCCTCTTGTTTCCGGCAGAGGTTCATGATCTTTCGTCAATTGTTTTAACGTCACCCCCCATACGTTGGTCGCCACAAGATCCTAGGCACGTCCTTGGTACCTGAACTCTTTCCCCCTTCGGAAAGGGAATCCCCGCCCTCGACGCTTATAGTACCCTTCTCCCCTTCCACAAGCAGGTGAGACTTTTCCCACGAACGTTTAGTAAGCCCCCTTTCTTAGTGACGGGGACATGTTCTTGCCCGGTCGGGAGATCATGGTTGTTCCTGTCCCCCCCAAAGTATATTTGGCCACCTACAGATTATCACATCGCAAATCTTCCCAAGCTGGAGTACCCAACCGTACCCCCCCCCCAAAAATCTCGTTGAGGTCCTCATTGACGTCCCGATTTCTCCCCGGATTCCCTGCGCTACTCAAGACCTCGTTCTCCACTCCTGCCGCACTAGTCTTCGTCTACAGACTTTCCTACGAATCTATGAGATTCATCACTGTCCAGCGTTCGACCTTGTCTCCCAAGGTTCCCGGCCCGAACGGAGTCTCGATAGTACTCGGTAATCTTTCGGGCGCCCCCCCCTCCGAGACCCTCAGTCGCCGAAGATCAAATCGCTTTCCCATTGTCGCTCTCTCTCCTTTTCTCCTCTTCTTTGTTTGTGTATGACTTGCTCTACTTTCCCCTATGTGATCGTTTTCGAGTCTGTTTTCCCCCCCCCCCTTTTTTGATGTTTGCCCCCCCCTTAAGCTTGTACCCGTACTCGAACATAAGTGCGTGATTCCCTGACCCTTTCGCATGCTGCCTTCTGATCGACTACTCGGAGGCAGCTTCGTCCCCCCCTCAGATAGTTTCGAGGTGGTTCGGCTGGGACTCGGTCACGCCTCCCTTGCGTAGCCTGCCATAGGCGCCCCCTTTTCCCGTCATAGTGCGGGCCCCCTCGCACAACTGATTTTTTTTTTAGAGTCTGCGACAAGTCGGGCAGGACGGTTTTCAGATTGTTCCAGCCCCACAGTAGGGCGCGGCCAAAGAACGGGGGGCCCGCAGTCAACACCCCGAAAGACCAGAATAGCAAGGACCTGGACACCGCACTTATCCCTTTTTGCGGGAAGAGGTCAACGCTAATATTATGGGGGACATCTAAAGGTTTTATTGCATATCGCCTTAGATTCTTATGCCTTCCCCCAGACGGTACTCTTCGGCCACCCGCCCGTTCTCCTTTCCGTCAACATCTGTCCTGTGTCTCTTTTGATAGATATGCATCGACGGCACACCATCTGTTTCTTGGTGGCCGTCCTCAGGAGGGGAACGGCCTTTTTGTTTGTCCCGAAGGGCCCGTTCTTTCTTTATTCTCTTCCTTGGGGCTCCCAAAACCCATTCCCCCATGAGCCGCTTTATTCTGCATTCTTTGAGTGCAGTGTGAGTACGTTTCGATATCGAATCCGTGGTTAGCTAGGTGGGCTGCCCGTTCTAGTCCCCCAGGCGACCTTGAAACATCGCCCAGCCCTGTATATGCGCTTGGTATTTGTTGGCGCCCTTATCGTCCTCGTAGCCCCTCTGCCTGCTGCTCGCGGGCTTTTCCCTCAGTCCCTTTAAGCGATGCGATTCCTGGGTATTAGAGAGGATTTCCCTTGCCCGTCTTATCGTATTTTCGTTTCCTACGCCCCCAAACCCCGACCATGCTTCCGCATCGGCGTTCCTTGTCCAGTCCCCGACGGTGCTCCCCCTCCTTACACCTCCAGTACCCACCAATTCTTCCCCCTTCTCTCTGGGCGTCTGCTGCGGCCGGTGGAAGCCAGGCGTCTCTTTTGCCCCCCCAGAGCATGTCCGGCCTGTATGAACCCCCTAATGGACCCCGAGGGTTGAGCTACCTTGAGGACCTCAGAGACTTTTCCCAAAACATCACTCCTCACATTCGGCAAGATCCACAGTCCCCAAGGCCTGCTTCTTCACCCTCAAAGCTTTCCCCTACTCTCCCCAGGCCTGTACGTTTACACACCCCGATGCCATTTTTCCGCCCAGGCCAGCCCCACAATTTCCGGTTTGTTAATTTCCCCCCTTCGGCTAAACTCTAGAGCGAACCCTGAGTCCATCCGGTGACCCTGTTCCCAACTCGTGTCGGGACTCCTGGTCCGTCATTGCGCGTGCTTCCCCCCCCTGAATTGCCCCAGACTCATATTATAGAAAAACAGGGACGGATCTATGGGGTGGGTTGGTTCATGGGTGGAGAGGAGCCACCCAAAAGGTCGAGTCGTGGTTTTTCTCTGTCCTCCTTCCCCTTTTTAATACCGAAAGTGATGACTCCCCGGAGAATTACAAACTTGTCTAGGTTATTTTTAGCTCATTTTGCTTCTATGTTACCGTGCCCTGAAGCCCGGATGGCCTCACCCTGGGATGGGAGCACTGCCCCCCCTGCTACCCACCAATATACGCACGATCCGGTGGGGTGGGGTCTTTCTTGTTAAACACTTGCGACACTTTCCCAGTGACGGGGAATATGGACAGTCCAAACCCCAGACTGCACAGACGAGTCGCAATGTCACCAGTCCGGGAAGGCCTGTTTTCAACCCTTTTTTTTCGAGACCAGGTTCTGATCGTTCCTCGACTTGGCGATTTGAACGTTGGTGCTCGGCACGTCACACACCTGCTCCGCCCCTGATACCCCTGGTTCCCTCTTCCTACTCCACGTCGCGGGGCCTTTTTCCGCCCTTTCCCCTCGACGTGCTTGTCATTTACGTTACTGAAAAGGATTTCAGTAGCGCGTTGAATCGCTATTCTCTTTCCCAAGGTAACTGATATTTGACGCTTATTTTTGGGACAGAACTTCTGCCTCGCGCCGACCATCTTTTTGTGAGAGATACAGTTAGGGCGGAAGTCTTGTTGGTTGATCGGGTTATTGCAGTCCCAAACTGACACCCTGATTTTTTATTAACCTCTGGACGAGGGCATCTCTATTTTTTCATAACCCCTCCTCTAACGCAGCCGTTTGTTTCTTCATGGTTTTTAAGTTAGGCTGACCTTTCGGTCGAAATCTTCTCAACTGTTATCTTCCCCCCCACCCCCCCCACCAGAGTTATAGTCTCCTCATCTCTTTTCATCATGTCAGAGCTCATACTTTTTCTGCATTTTCTATCGGACGAGTTCACGGAGGCCCCCCCCACCTTTCTTGTAATCCACTGCGTTATTTCAATGTTCCCCAGTTCGAAATCAGTACCCATTCTAGATTCAATCCAACCAATTTCCCGAGAGAGCAGTTTTTTTGTCCCCCCTGGTTAGTCGTATCCCCCCAGAAGGTGGGCCACACCCTTGTTTCCTCGCAACCCATTTTTGCTGGCAACTTCTCTTGGTCTACATCATTCCTTTTTTCCCAGTTTCCCTCCGCCCCCCCCCCGGTTTTGCTCTCTGCGATTTTCCCACCTTTCGCCCGGGTTTCCTGGTGACCTAGGTTGAGGTAACCCCTCCCTTCCTCAGACTAGCGATGCGCTTTCGATCTTTTTTCCTGCGCCCCCCCTACCGGGGTCAAGAACCGGAGCCGAGTAGTCGGGATTTTCGTTTTTTGTTGCTTCCCCCCTCGAACTTTCCCCCCCGTTACAATTGCTTGGATACCCCTGTACCAAGCGATCGTAGAGTCTATTGGGAATCCCCCCCTGCCCCTTTGGAAGATTACATCTTAAAATTTCGAGCTCCGACTTTTCGTAAACAAGTTTGGTAGTGTTATAGTTTCTCTCGACAAGTCATTCCTCGAGGACTTGTCGATAACTCTTCGGGTTGATAATAGTGGCGCCTTTTAGGGAACCCCTTTTTTTTCCATTATTTCCGAAACAGAAACCCGCAAGTTCCTCGTCCCTTCTCCGGTTTCCGATTTCCCCCCCTTACCCTCTTAAGCAGATTGTTCCTTCTCTTCCAATTTGATCTGGGCAATCATCTACCATTAGTTACTCCTCGGGAAAGAGTTTTTCCCCTGCCGTCATCTCTGCCCCCCCTGGGACTTTTTTTTTTTTTTTTTTGCAACTTTATTTAGTCCGTCTTCGTTTGAGACCCCTATTGCAAACGCCATTATTCCACCCCCCCTTCGCCCGAGATATGCACTCACTGTTATTTCTAACGACGCACTGCCATTGATACAGGGGACCATATGCCCCCTTAGAGTAATTCCTCAAGGGCAGATACGCGACCCATTCCCTTTTGCCCATACATAGACCCTTGTATCGCCGTCTATAAGAGCTCTTTCCGCTTGGAACGCCCCCTCCGATGTTTCCGAGTCCCGGAGCCTGCTTTTTACCGTCACCGCCGTCATGATTCTCCACAACTTCTTTTCCTATATAGGCATCTGAATCCCTGTCCCTTTTCATCCTCCCACGTGTTTTTTTTTTGAGACACCTTGTCGTTCTCCTCTTCTTCTCCGGTAAAGGCCGTGTCTCTTTACTCGCGTGCGCCTGCGCCCGCCGTTCCCTTCTCGGATCAGACTCCGACTTTCCCGCCTTCGTCGTTCGCGGACGATCTCATCCCCCTCAGGGCTTTCCCAGGTTCTTTCCATGATGCACTTTGCATGTGCTCTGGCAGGGTCACTGACCTCTGATTCACATGATTCCCCCCTTGATCAATAACGTCCCTTGCGAAAAAACTCCCACACTTCCGTGAGTGACTCCTTCTTGAATTCTTTAGTGGTTGCCGATTTTTCTTGTGCAAGTCTCCGGAATCTCATACGATTACCTCCCAGACGGGATCCCCCCCCTATAGACACGCCCGTTCGCTATTAGTTAACCTCTTTCTGTCTTACCGCCTAATTTCCTTAGGGGCCGACGACCCTATTGTCAAGAAATCCCCATGAAAAGGTAGGACAGGTTCTCCTGTAGGAGTACAGTCGTCCACTTTATTGGGTTTCCGTAAATCCGGGTAACAAATGAGTTTCCCCGCGGCTCCACGATATTAAACTCTTAGCGCGTGTTCCAAGGCATTTCTGGAGACTTCTTATTCTTGATGATACCCGGTGACACCCCCTTTTTAGTTTCAGTCTCGTGAAGCTTCGTTCCGGTCTCTCCGACTAGTACAATTCCTTATGCTTACCCATCGGCCTCCCTATTTATCTACCTGTCTCCCCAGCCCTTGCGCCGTTCCGTGCAGCCCACCTCCAGAGGGTTCTAGATTTGCCCCCACCAATTTCTGGAAAGCTGTCAGTCATCTACTTGGAGCGCACTGTTTTGGCCCCAAAAGACAATGAACCTTGGCGCCCTTGAGTCCCGCCTCTATCAGATTTTTCTAGTCTGACTTGACCTTAGGCTTTTTCCAGCTCCTTTCCCTCCGACTATTTTGAGGTAGGACAACACATATTGTAACCCACCCCCTTCTGGTTTCGAAAAGTGAAACACGAACAACATTGCGAAGTTTCAAGTTTTGCCCTAGAGCATTTCTAGTTCGCCTTTTTTCTCCGTGAAATCAAGATATGATATGTCAAACGAACATCCTTTTTTAGAATTTTTATCTTCACTATGCCTTAAAACAGCTTCTTCCTTTCAGTCTCCCCCAGATTCTGCGCTTGTTTACAAGACCCCCTCTCGGTCAGATACTTCCCGCGCGCTCCTTACCTTCCCTTGTGCTCCCACCCCCCCCCCAACGGCTGTCTTCTCTGTTTTTTGTAGTAAACGCCCCTCCTGTCCCCCCCTATACAGAGGGAACCCTGAAACATTTCCATTCAGGCGGCCTTGATGTCCACTCCGCTTTCCCCACCAATCCCCCGATTCGAGATGCCACCACCAATCGTTCCTTTTCCTGACCGTCTTGCCATGCTCCGTAAAAACGCAAGACTTCGAGGAGATTTCACTTTTCGACTGCGACTCGCGTTCTGTCCCTAGATCTTACTTGTTCCTTGTTCCTGCCCCTGCCACGTCTCGGCTTTTTATTTGCCCTCCGACAGCAGCTCTGTGCAATGTCCCTTTTTTTTTTACGTGCTTCTTTTCAGTTTTGCCCGCCAACACAGTGAAAATAAGGCAGCAGCCGACTGCAACCGATGTCCCTCCCCAGGTTGGGTGGCCTCACCCATTTGCATACCCCCATTTTAAATGCTTACGTGTACTTCACACAGCACTCTCCAGACTCTTGAAGTAGGCTTTGGGATTTAATTGCTTCATGCGGGGGACTTTTTCTTTTCAATTTTGGCACACCCACATCCCCCTGTTGGATTGTGCTAGTCTAAATCCATGTTTCCTGCCGCCCTTCTTTGCGAGGACGTACCCTTCCTAAGCCCCTTCTGAAAACGCGAGAACCCCGCCAGCCAGCTTACTGTCATTTATCCCCTCCTCTCCGGCCAACCGTTCCCCGTCGTGTCGCCCCACACCGCACATTGTGTCTTCGGCCTACCCAACAACCTTCCTCTCCCCCTGGTCGCGCATGAGATTTTTTCCTCTGACGCGTCCCCCAGTTTAACTATGCCCCGTTCCTTCCCGCATGAGTCACCCCGCAGCTGGGACATTTGTTACTAGGTTGAGGCATCATTTTTCCCAGACGCGCGTGTCCAAAGATCAGAACACCATTCCATTTGGTATCCTGGCTGGATTTACATCATTGGTGACGTCGTTCTCCGAACCGCGTTATAGAGCATCGGCTTATCTTCTATTTCTTTTTAGTGGTCGCCCCCTCCTGGACGTGCAGTAGCCCAGCAATCTGGGTTGCCGGTAAGTCATGTCCCGTTTACAAACCCCCCCCCCCCCACTCCCCCCCACCCCCCGACCCGTGATAACACGTCCTCCAGCCTCCTCCCTACAGTTTTTGTTCGAAGAGCTTGCGGTATGGTAAGACGTGTAGGAACAAGGCGGGTACTTCCAGTTAATTCAACTCCCCTATCCTCTCTATAATGTTCTTGGTTTTCGGTCCCTTTGCGACCTTCCTCATCTTAATCTCCCCTCTAGAGTTACCACATACGTCAGCCTTCGTGTTCTGCCCCCCACCCCCCGTACTCCCAGGTCTCTGAGGCCGTTAGATCAGGGTACCCAACAACCCCGCAGACACGAAAACCGGTATCGGCCGATGTGTGCCTTAGCATTGTATTTTCGACTAAAGTCCGAAGGAACGCCTCCTTGACCTATTTTCAGCACCTACGCCTCCCTAACTCAGTAACCCCGTATAATATCCCTTTTTGAGCGTGTTGTGTTTTTAACTCTCTCAACAAAGAAAGAACCGATAAACTTTTTCAGGAGAACACCTTAAGTCATATTTACAGTGCCAAACGCCAACGCTGTTTTTCAGGAGATTCCGGACTCGTTTATCTAGAACGGAAATACTGATAGACCAGATTACAGAAAGGGACCTTACGTGCTTCTCCCAGGGACTCCGAATTATCCATGCTCTCAGTAACCTTGTTATTCCCACAAGCCTCCGGTTCGTTCTACGGACCCCGCCTCGATGTGAAGTGCTCGGGGGACGCCCTGCCCGGTTATTTTCGTTCTGGTGAGTCCCCGGCCCAAATGATCTTTTGTTACCGTTTTTAGTGCACCCCCCCCTGCGACGTGAAACGATTCACTTTGACTATCTCAAAAGATCGTTGATTGCCCCGATTACCCTAATCTAAGTTCGGTGGTTAGTATGAATCCGCAATGCTTCCTCTGCGGCATGCTGAACCTTTGTTGTTTCCGAACGCTTTTCCCCCCGCCTCGTATTCGATTCATCCCTTTTGCAGAATCCTCTGTAGCCAACAGGCTCACGCATGTGGCTAGTAAGTTTCATAGTTATTTCATTAACCTGATTCCCGCCACTTATTTTCGTACTGCTTACCGACCGGTAGC
>Ga0179593_1578852_pt1 | contig 12564 bp, 16 predicted proteins | sample CZODoug2_1_08_16_FD_185931 | JGI IMG/M metagenome (GOLD analysis project Ga0179593, IMG submission 185931) | Vadose zone soil fungal communities from Angelo Coast Range Reserve, California, USA - CZODoug2_1_08_16fungal (PacBio error correction) | ecosystem: Environmental > Terrestrial > Soil >... | reverse complement strand
ATCCAGTCTGCAGGACGGGGGCGTGCTCTTTTTCGTAACAGGCCCTAACTCTCAGCCCAACAGTCGCTGATCTCCCTTTTTATCAATTTCCCTTATCAAAACACTCCCCCCGGAGTCAACCATGTACTCTTCAGGGTCCCGGACATCCCCCTCGACCTTTCTCGACCTCATGCGGATTTCGCAAACTCTGCTCTTTCTTTCATTTACCCGAGCCTTCCTGAGCCACCCTGGCCTTCTCCCCCTCTCATGTGGGTCTCTGTTTTGTGCGTTTTTTTTTTCGGACCAGATTCTTTTTTCCTTTCCTCTTTCCCTGAACTTCGGCTCCAAATAATGGCCGCCCTGTAGGAGGAGCTCGGGGGCCACACCCTGTGCGCCGTGGCCTTCCATACCGGCTGCATTTGCAGCACCTTCCCCCTTTCCTCTTCCCTTTTCTTGTTTTTTCAATGATTCTTGTGGCGCGGAGGCCTGCTTTTTTTTGCATTTGATCCCAATTTGCCGCTGCGCTTAAACGCCCCCCGCACCGTCGAAAAATTTTTCAGCGCCATTTGCGCAACCTTCCTTGGGGACCGGCTCTTGGTTGTGACACCCTTGGTCTTTTTCTTGGATTACGTCATCTCTCTTCCGCCGTTTCCCTTCGAGCCTCCTTGATCTCTCACAGACCCCCCTGTCCCTCCCTCCCCAACGTTTTGCCGTTTCCCCTCCTCTCCCAAAGCCCTTGACCAGGTTTACATCTGCATCCGTTGTCGCCGACCACTGATCAGTCCTTTCCCCCAAATCCTTGTTAGTAGTCCCGGCCTTCTTTTTTCCCCGAATCCCTTCCCCCCCTCAAACTTATCATAAATCTGATAGTCCTCCGCCGAAGCGAATGTAACTGCCCCGCGACCAACAGCCACCCCGAAATTTTCATTTTCTGCACAGGCGCTCTCTTTTCCCCTTTCGACTCTCTTGTTGCAGAAGTGCTTTCCTCGTGTCCCCTTCTCGGGGGGATGGAGGTTTTGGTCCTGGTTTATTTGGCGCTATTTTAACTTTCTGATCTCCTTCTTTTTCCTCGCTTTCCTCTACCGGCAGCGAGTTTTTTGTGGAGAGAGGCCTGATCATTGCTCCCCCTTTCTAGTTTTTCCCCCATTGTCGTTTTTCGATTCCTCCCAAAAGATTTTTCTTACTTTTTTCTCTTGAGCAATTAGAAGTCTAATTCAGGCGCGAAGCCTTTCCAGCGTTTTAGTCTACGGCTCTCCCAGCCACGGTTCCCATGTTCGTCCTTCCCTTTATTGACTTAATGCGGAATCGATTGCGACTTTTTTCCTTCTCGACGGTGTGAGTTTTTCCCCTTCCCGAGGCGTTTTCTTTCCCGCCGGAATAGAATGCTGGCACTTCTCTCCTCTTTCTCCACAAATCATTGAATCCTTTTGACCGAAGTCCTGTTGGCGTGGTGCTGCCGTGATGATGGGCGACACTGCCCTTTTTTCTTCCCCCTGTCAAATGTGTGTCCTTTCCTTCGAATTCCGGACTTTTTATTCCTTCCCTTCCATTGGGTTTTGGTGAAATATCATGGAATTGCCCGACATAACCCTGAACCCTCTTCTACCCCCTTCGGCGCTGGTGGGCTCTTAAGCCCTTCCATCTAAGATCCGCCCCTTTTTGGGTATTCTCAGCGCAATGGCTAGTGTCGGCTTAGGTTTTTCCTGGTCCTTTTCTGTCATCCTCAGGGTTCTTTCCAGATTTCCTGCGTTTCCGCGACGTTTTGCTTAGGGCGCCTAGGTATTTTTTCGATTCCGTTTTCTCTCCTTTGACCCTCTCTTTGCTTTCCCGTATTTTGTGCGCGATTATTCCCCAACCAGTCGAGTTTCGTCCGTAAGCCACTTGTTTTCGTTAACTACGCTCTCTGTATTGAATCCCTTTGCCGATATTATTGTTTATGGCTCCCTTTCCCGGGCACACTTCCAGTAATCCTTCCTATTACTTGTCCTTTTGCTTTTTTTTTGATATTTGAGCGAGTCTCGGTTCTTATCCTGCTCGAAAGCCTTTTTAATCCGCTACCTTCACCTCCCCTCTGTGGTCAACCTGGTTACCCCCTTAGGTTTGAGAGGGGTCAAGTAAACTCTTACTGGTGATTTTTTTGACTTTTTTTTCCCCTCAGTACTGGCGTGTTTTTAGAAGGTTTTTTGGGGATGGGCCGTCCGCGTTCCCTCCCTTCGATTTCCCCTTTCGACAGTTGAGCCTTGGTAGGTTTTACAGAGTTTTGATTTCTACGAGGGGGGTTGCCCCCACGTTTCCCAGCCCACCCCAGTTTTGCTGGCTAAAAAACTTCTTTCCCCCCCTCCCAGCAACCATGGGCCTTTTGGTTAGAGAGACCCACCTTTCCCCATTTCCACTTTTTTTGCCTGGACACGATGTATGCACCCTCTCTTGTTGAATTGGCCCCTTTTTCCCCTTAAGCTGTTAAGATACAGCGAGGTTTTGTTTTGAGGGGGTCAAGCCATTAACTTACCCCGCTTCCCTCCCCCCCCCTTGCCGGCGTTTACGCATGGGGTTGTGGTAATTAAACAGGTCCCCCTCTACCCAGAACCCCTTTCTTCTCCGTCTTTGTTCGCCCGATTTTTTTTTTCCCGAGCAGTGATAATCCCAAGCATTTGACTAACCTTTTTTTTTATGTCCCCACCCTATTCCCGGGACCCAGGGACTTTTTTTTTCAACCCCCCTCTTCCTTTTTGCGCCCTGTCTTAATTCCCACAGCATAGGGAGTAACCGCCTCTCGATGCTTTGTTTTGCTGGTCCTTTCTTCGACTTTTTTGATCTGGGATTTTATTCTATCCATCCCCTCCATCTGTTTGAGAGATAACCAAAGGCATGGAATCCCCTCCGCATCAAGCTCGATCTCCAATTTTTGTCTTCCCCAGACCCCCTTCCCCCTCGCATAGCCTTATACATAGGATCTTTGAGAATCTACCCTGCCCCCTCCTTTTAATTTTTTTCCACGACCGGGTGATCCATTGACCGCCTCTTTCTTACCATTTTGTTTCCAATGGCTGTTCTTATCACCGGGCTCGGCCCTAATCCTTTTTCCCTGCAGATTCCGGGAGGTCTGACAAAAACCCAACCTTATCCTCTTTGATTGGATCTTTTCCCAAGATCTGGTTTTATTCGTTCCTGGTTGGAATTTCCCCCCCCCCCTTTCTTTAGTCTCCCGAAGCCTGTTCCCACTCTGGGGAATTTCCCCCAAGTTTTTTATTACTGCTCAAACGTTGACATCCCCACCATCTTCTTCTATTGCTCCGTCTGAAAGCTGTCCTTACTCAACTCTCTTGTTTCCTCTTTTCCCCCTCCACTTTGCCTTCCCATTTCGTTTTTTGCTCGCCCCCTCCCTGTCGTTTTCCTGCCCCCCCGCCCTGGTTCCTGCTTCGTGGTCAACAACACGAGTACTCTTCCCTAGTACAAACTCTTTACCAAGCACTCACCTAAATGAAAGGAAACCCCCGTTCCAGACCTCCCCCCCCGCCAAGAACATAGTCCCTTTTGAAGGACTACCAAGAAAACCGCCTCTCACCATTTTACTAACCCAAAACCAGACCACCTTAGGACCGTATGTAATAAGAGGACTCTCTGTCTCCCCCCAAAAAACACCCACCCGTAAGGCAAAGATTTGAGTTTTCTGAAGTTCCCCTCCTGCCTTTGGACCAACGCAATGGTCTAAGGATTGGCGACACTACTCGAAACCACCCCCCTTTGACATTCGGAGGATCAGGACAAAGATTGCTCTTGCATTTCCCACCCCAGAGGCTCTGAATATACACCCAGTTCACAGCACACCGAGGAAACCATCCCCCTGTTCTCGTCCCTTCCGACAGAGGAACCCAAAGGTCTTGATTTCAAATTTGGTTTTGGTGAAGGTAAAGACTCACCCCGCGAGAGTCCCCGAGACAGGAGGTTTTCTCCTCATATCTGGTAAGTACAGCGCAAAAACCAGCCAATTTTCTAGTTCCCTTTCAGCTCGGTACACGAACAACACAAGCTTCCAGTGTCTTTCTACCCCCTGAATGTATTTTTTTACTAAGAATACAGTCCCCCCTGACAGGATTTCATTTTACATGGACCATGCCCCCCTAGATCGTGCAACAGGATGAAAGCGAAACCATCCGGCCCCCCCCCAGTGAGAGGAATAACAAGAACCACTATCAATTTTTTTCCCCCTAACATGAAAACAACTACACGTTTCCCCAGTCACATGAATAAGTCTCCACTTCTTTCTTTACCACACCTCTTTTTTCCGATTTCGATCCATCAAAGTTGATAAGAGATATTTCTATTTCTTCCTCTCTTGCGCCCCCCCCCCCTTTCTCGTATCCCTTTTTTTTTTCGCTAGGTTCGCAGCTTTCTCTTCCCATTCTTCAATACTCCCCCAATGGTCTAATCGGCATCGACTTCAGTGCTAAAAATAATGGGGTTCCCCTTCTTTTTCGACGAACGAATTTCATATCACGTCCGTCGACCCTCACAGGCAGCACCCCCCCGCATTTATTTTTTTCCTGCTGATTTGCCCCTCTCGGCCCTCGGCATGGCAGGGTCAGAATGATTATTCCATTTTCAACCTTGCCTGCCCCCTTCCGCGACCGCAACACGTCGTAACAGACCTTCTCCCCCCTTTCTTCGCCTGTTTTAATCCATCCCGTATTGTACTCACAAGTCTTTGGGATTGGATTCCTCTCCGCCTCGACTTTCCGCGGGTTCGATTATACTCCCCTACATATACAGACGTACGGACGTTCTCTTCAAAACCTCCTTATTTCGTTTTATCCCCCCCATTTTTTTTTCACAAGTCCAAAACCCTACCTTGTGTGGCGACAAAATTTCAGGCACTCTCCCCCACCCCCCCCCGGTTTGGTCGTCGCTTGTCTCGCCCTCGTCCCAGCTCACCTTCAAGAACTTCCCCATCCTCTCGGCTCGTCTACGAAAGCCAGGTTTTTCCCGAGCCAAGTCCGACCTTTACCACGAGACAGCGGCGTCCCTGAAAGAGGCTGCACAGCCTTGGACTATCTATTTTTGCCATCCTGTTCCCCCTTTTTTGTGTGTTCTCTCTCCCTTTTTTCCCCTCTTCTTCTCCTTGGCTTTGGCTTTTGCTTTTGTTCAAATTACGCTCTGGCGGCGGCGACGTACTCTTTGCTTTTCTTCTTGTCCTGGGTCTCGCTTTGGCGAATCGTCCCGGGCTCCTCCCCAGCTTTTGTCGATCTTTTGATACACTTGTAGGAGACCCCTGTCCTCTTTTGCCCCCTGTCCTTTTTGTGGCCCGTCCAGCGTGAAGTCGGCGGATTTCTTTTGCCACTCGTCCTTGATGGACCTTTTTTTTTTTTTCGGGGTTTTCCTGGATGGGAAGGAGCGAAATCTCCCCAAGCAACGGGGTTCGGCGCGGTCCAAGGAGGGATGACAGTTGAGTCTATTGCGCCTGGAGGGTCTATTGTGCGGCCTGGCCGAAGGCGGCAGGCCTCAGAGCAGGTGTCCAAGACCTTTCTTCCCCCCGGCGATCTGCTCTCTACAAGACAGCACCGGGTGAAGAGTCTAGGCTTGTGGCTCACCCTTTTCCTTGCGCGCCGGTATGTTTCAGTTTCTTATTTCACACGGTGTTCCATTTACCTTCCCCAGTCTTTGGGGTACTAAGTCGACCGATGCCGCGTTTTTCCATTTTTTTTTTGGTGTATGTGTTTTTTTTCTCCTTTTGGTTGATTTGTTTTTTGGTTTTGTCCCTTCACATTTTGTGGTTGTGTATATGCGACCAGAGCCCCCCCACTGATTCCGAGAAAGGCCAGTTTTTGCAGGAAGGCGCGGGTTTTCCTCTCCCCCCCTGATCACTTTATTGGTGATATCAAATATGTTTTCTCGGTGTTCATCGATTTGACGTTTTCAGTAAGCTTCTGGTGACAGCGAATTGATAGATGTTTCCCAATGGATATTCTTATTCTTTTCCTTGACGGTCGCCTATAGTATTTTTCCATGGGTACCCTCCGATCCTGCCGTTCCGAAGACTGAAGCTTCGTGCTCGAGAGAATTTATTGGTCTGTAAACTCTGCCCCCCTTTTTTCCCTTGTCGTTACCTCTTTTTTCCTGGCTTTCTTTTTGAGTCTTTCAATGACCCGGGCGCCCAAGGGTTTGACGTCATGTCCTTCTCCGATTTGCGACTAATTGTCTTTCTTTTCCTCTTTGAGTTTCCTTTTTTGCGGTCGAGCGCTCTTTTTCTTTTTTTCTTTCCCCTCCGCCTTCTCCCCTTCTTGTTATATGAATTTTTGTGAAAAGATGCGCGGTTTGATCAAAAGTCACTTCCTCCGTTTTCTTTGAGCGCTTCTGACTATACTTCATTGCGCCTTCCGTGGATGGATCGACGATGACCGTGAGTCGCTGCCCCCCTTTCTCTTTCGTTTTTGCCCTCTTCCTTTGAGGGCTCATCGGTTTTTTTGTGCATCTTTTGCCGGCGTCCCCCCTGGCTGCGCAGACCCCCACAAGGGCGGGGGGCGAGCCTGACGGGCAAAAACGGGTTTCAGCCCATGCTGTTGCCTTACTCCACGAACTTTTTGATGAGTTCCTTTTTTTTTCGGCTCCCTTTAAAGCCTTTGCCATTTCTTCTTTGTGTGAGGGGCCTCGGCCCCCGCACCCTCCAAAGCTCTTGTTTACCTCACCGTTTTGACGTCTGGTACTCCATGAGGGGGGGTAACCCTTAAATACTTTTCCTCCAGTTGAGTCTTTTCGTTTTTCTCATACGATTTTTATGCACGACGCCCGGAAGTGTGATGAGTACTCAAAGCTTGCTACGCTTGTAGATCCACGTTTCAGGGCTTCCCCGGATTTCCTCCTCCCTCCAACGAAATGTTCGCCCCTTCCTCCCAACCTTTTCTTCCGACTTTTCTGGGCCTGGTGGACCTCGGAGCTTGATGATCTGCGGCAATGCGTGGTTATCTCTCTCTTTTCCGTTGTTTTTTTTTGATGACCCCATTTTTCTTTTTTGATCAAACCCTTTTGGGCCTTCCCCCTCCCCCCCCCCCTCCGCTCTCTCCTTTTTCGCTTAACTCTTCTGGAGCTGTGAGACAAGACACTGGCGCACTCTCCTTATTCCTTCTTTCGACAATCTTTTTCTTGTCCGCATCTTCTTCCCCCCCTTTGACATTTTCTTCGGCTCGGGTTCGCTCTGTATTAGACCCCCCGTCAAGACTGTCTGCATTTACTCAGTTTCCTGGGCCTTTTTTTTCTTCCCCCCCCTAGCCTGCGTGTTGGATGTGGAATGTAACGCTTTATTGCCTTTGACCCCCCCCCCCTGACGTAATGTCCTTTCAATGCCTTTGTGAAACTCTTTTCCTTCCCTCCTCCAGTCGGCCAAATCGTGTCCGGCACTTATCCTTGGCGGGCGCCGTTTGTCTGGTCTCCTCCCCCCTTTTTCTTTTTTTCCTTTTTTGCCGCCGAGCCTGGTTTTTTTAAACCCCCCCCGCTCACAAATATGTTTTTTCCTCAAGAAAAACCTCCCAACGAATGCTCAATTCCTCTCGGATCCCGCTTTCTTTCCCCCCCTCTACCGCTAAGCTTTTCACTTTATATCTTCCGGTCCAAACCCCTTTTCCCCAAAGGAAGTTACACGGGAAGTGACTCCTTAACCGCGCTTGCTTTTCGCCTTTCCCATGCTCTGGCACGCACCCCCTTGAATTGTCCTCAAGCGGTTCTCTCCATGTGATCCGAACCTCTCGCTCGATACAGAAATTCCATCCTCACCGGCCCCTGAACGGAGCCTTCGGCTTCAACCCTGGGTCGCCCTTTTCTGAATTTCAAGGCAATCCCACTATTCCGCTTCCCAAGAAATAACCGTCCCTTGGGACGCCCCCACGCCTCGACGACGATCAAACGGAACTCGCGCAGCCCCCACGTTCCTTTCCTTCCAGGGGCTCTTCACTCGCCCCCTTTTTTTTCTCTGCCCCCTCCCCCCTTCGCGGATTAACATCCCGCAAGCAATAAAGGAACTGGAACTCGATCCCAACTTCTTCCCCCCTTCGGCCCCCTTCCCTCCCCCCGGTACACGGTACACCTCTAATTCCGACAACGATGCTGAGATCACCTTCGTATCTTCTTTTCTATTCAGTACCCTCCCCCATTATCGTTTTCCCCTAATTTTTGGTTCCTCTTCTCCTCTGGTTTATGTCTCCTTCAATTTCTATTTACCCTCCCGTCATAACCAATGCTTCATCGGCACCTGCGGTCCTCACCCTCCCTTTTTCTTCTTCAGGGCGCCGCCGTAATGGCCAGTGGAAACATTGGCGTCGCCAACTCACGGCAGCCCCTCCGACTTCTTCACCCCTTTCAAATCTCTTTCGGCCGCGGAATTAAGAATTTCCTCTTATATCCCTTTGTCCCCTTGCTCGTCTTGTCCCCGAATTCGTCCTTTCAGCACGCCCACGGTCGAACAGCCTTGGAACTCGAGCACTCACTTCCCCCCTTTCATCTGCTTTGGTTCTCTCCCTGCCCTCCCTCTTTCCTTTCCTTGCGCCTCATTCCTAACTTGATCAAAATCCAAAGAAACAGAGCAGTCCGGTCCAACGCTTTTCTTTCTGGAAGCCTGAACCAACTTCTGTTTTTTCTTCCCATATGCCCTTTTCCATGATCAGGCCCACCCCCACCCCTTCCAGGCTCTGACGTTTGAACGGGTCGCTTAGCACTCGTTCTCGTCCAGACGCCCAGGACCCTCCCACTTCCCATCATCAAGCTCTCGTATCGCTTCCTTTCCCCCTCCCCCCCTTTTTCCGGGACTCCTTAGATCTATCTCCCTTCCCTTTTGTTGAGAGAGATTTATTGTTGCGTAGGATGGAGAGGTAAAGGAGGGCGTATGGGCGGCTTTTCTGTTGTCGCTTAATTAAGCGCTTCGCCGCTTTCTTCCGCGATTTATGTAACTTTCTCGGTCCTTCTCTCTGGGCGAATACCCGAAGAGTCCCCCTCCTTTTTTTTTTTTGTGGTTTCCTTTCTTTCCCCCATTCTCCCTTTGCTTCCCCACGGAGGGCCAGATGGTGGCAAAACTGGTCACCATTCGTTTTTCGAGGAGCCCTCTTATAAAGCGTTTTGACGTTTTTCTGCGGGCTTCTGGATCTTTTTATCCTCTCTCGGGGACATCCCCTTTTTTATCTGCCTATCCCTCCCCCTTGGATGCGGTCATTTCGCGGTCCCAGGGAATTCTTCAAGTGCCAGGCTATGCTCTTCGCCTTGAGTTTTCTGTTTCCGTCGCTTTCCTTTTTCCGGCCTTTTTGCCTCTTTCCTTCCTCTTTTTGCCCCGGCTCTTTCTGCCTCTTAAGCGGACGAAAAATCCATTTTCCCTTGAAAAGGGCTTGATCTTCGTGTGATTTTTCCTGGCTTTTCATTTCTCCCTATTTTCGTTAAGGTGTGGACATGCCGCTCAATAGTACCGGCCAGGATTTGGTTCTATCCCCCCCTCCTTGACGCTTCCCTGGTTGACGTATCCTGGCCCCCCCCCGCTCTCCCATAGCCCCCTTAGACCAAAATGCTGAGGACTCGACAAGGCCAGGGTGGGGCTGATTGCGCTTCCTCTCCTGCTCGCTTCTTCATTTCATTTTCCTTTACCTTTCTTTTCCGATCTTTTGCCTTCGAGGGACGGTTAGCCTCTAAGCGTTCAGTTAACGCCGCTTTTTTTTTTTTTCCCTTTTTCCCTCTGCTTTCTTGCTCCACCGGATTTTTTTCCGGGGTCTTTCGATTCTCTTTTCTCGGACTCCCTTCTTCCCCGTCATGCAGCTCTTCTTTTTCTGCGAGAGCATTCGTTTAATCGAAATCGTAGAGTTCGGTTTTGTCCGTCACCTTTTTTTTCCCCTCTGTTTCCCTTCTTGGGGCGTTTCTTGAACCGGGCGACATTTTTTTCTCTCCCATTTTTCCCCCTTTTTTCGCATCTTGTAATTGAATTTCTGGTTGGCTCGTGAGGATTGAATTGCGTCTGAGCGCGATAGTTCGGTCTTCCTTCTCCCCTCCCCCTCGGCCTCTCATGATTCACCCTTGTTTACTTTTCCTTTTCCTTGGGTGAATTCTTTTTTTGTCTCCCAAGTCCTTTTTGTCAGGACGGTGCGTGATGTTTTGGTTTGAGACGATCGAGAATTTCCCCTCTCCTCCTCCTTTTTTTTTTTTTCCTGGTTTTCTTTTACATGTTCCCTTCTTGTCTCTTTCGTTTTGCCTTCCATATGAGATGGTGAGGTCAGTGTTGTTGACCGTTGAGCGGGTGCACACTCGTTCTTTCCCCACCCCCTTCCCGAGACCTGGCGACCCTTCCCACCTTTTCCCAGCAGGATGCGTGCCGGGGGAAACGATGAAAAAGAAATGAGGCGTTTCATAAGGACAATCCTTTCCTCCCTCCCTTCTCCCTCTTAACTTTCCTCTCTAGGTTTAAAGCTTTTCACTTTCCCTCCCTTTGACGGTCGATTACCTCATGGGTGTTTTTTGATACATTAAAAAGGAATCGAAACCATTTCTTTTAACTTCCCTCTTTTTTTTGTCCCTCCTCCTTCCCCTCTTTCCTAGCCTTCTCCCCTCTTGATCAAATTTTTCTGTCAGGGATTCCATTTCCACCGATTTCTTTTACTAAATTAACAGTCTCCACGTTGCGCCAGTTTTTCTCCCCTTCAGGTTCTTCCTCGATTTTTGGGTTTGTTGATGCGCAACCCGTGTGATATCTGCGTGATGCTCTGCTGTTCCCCGTTGTTTCTTCCTTTTTCTCCCCTTTTGTGTTGATCCCAACTGCATCTCCTAGTAGCATACCTTCGATATCCACCAAGGATTTTTTTGCATCTCCCAGCCACTCCAGGCGCATTTTCCCTTTAGAGCCTTGGACTCCTCCCCACATTTTCTTTTTTTCCCCCAGTCCCTTAAGCCTGACTCTTGATCTCCAAAAAAAAGCTTCTCAAATGATTGTCCTCAACGCTCGGGCCCCCTCGGTAATTGATCTTTCTCTTTTCTTTCCTGGGCAGCTTTTTCTTTTTTTTACGTTTAAGTGATCCACCCCCCCATGAAATCTTCGTCCCCCCCCTCTGTGGTTTATTGTTCTAACTTTGCGACCCCTTCCCCCCCTTTTCAAACCATCTTCTTTTTTAAAATTTACTCTTCATGCTTTAAGTTTGCAGTGACAGATGAAAGCCGTTGTATCCTTTTCCAATCCTCGGTAAAAGTTTTTCTTTTGGATTTTTTTTTTTTGTCTGAGCTCCCCCCCTCCATTGTTCTTATAATCCTTTTTCTGAAGCAAGAAAGTTTTTTGTGCACCGCTTCAACTTTCTTTTACACTCCATCATGCAGTTAGCCCAACCCTGTCCTTTTACTTCTCCTCCCTCACCGGCGAAAAACCGGGCTGATGAAATCGGCCCCCCCCTCAGAATCGTTCAACCCCCCATCCCCCAGTCTTACCTGCCTTTTTCCTCTCAACACCGTTTTTCTTCTTTTTCAAACTTTTTCTCGGATTCCTTGGGCTTAGGGAGACTCCTAAAGCAGTCCCGCTCGACCTCAATTCAATCGAGCCCCCCCCTCAATTATCTTCCTCCCCTTGTAAATTGCCTGTCTTTTTTTCATTCACAGGCTCTCTTCGACGTTCCCCCCTTCTTTCGGGACGACACAAGAGAAGATTTCGACCGAAATGCGAGCGCAGTCACTCTCGTCTCCTTCCCTTGTTCTCGTTTTTTTTTACCAGCCCTAATTTCCCCCGAGGCGCCTTTCCCCGCGGAATCTTAGGGAACTTTACTCTCTCAAAATACAATCCTTTTCCCCCTGAAGAATTACGGCGAAACGGCCCTCTGCTTTCATATCTCCCTCTTTCCCAAGCCCTCTTAGCCCCCCCCCTTCTCGCTTTTTCCCTTTTATGTCATGCTTCCCCCTTTGCCTTGCTAGTCCTTCCTGTTGGTTGCCTGTAGATCGGGGTTCTTTTTAGTCCTTCCCCCAATGAATATCTCCCCCCCTTTCCTTCGGTCTCTTCTTCATTCGACATTAGGTTGTCCTCTTTGGAGCTCGGTTCAGTTGACGACTAGTAAGGAATAACTGACCTCCTTCGTCGCCATAATCCCTTCTGTCATGCACAACTCATCCCTCCTTTCCCATGTTGACTGATTTGTTTCCTTCGCACGGATAGCCTTTGATTCTATGTCTTTCCCACTGCTAGTCCACGGAAGCATTCGTCTGCGCGACCGCGACAGTGACCCTCCCCCTGACCTTCCGGCACTTTATGCAGTGGTCCGCATTGTCTCTCCTCATCTCCATCTCGCACGCTGTCCTTTTTCCTCAAGTTCGATTATCCTTCCCCCCTCCCCCCGTAGTTTAACTTTTGCCGTGCTTTTCCAAACGTTTTTCCCGGTTTCCCTCTATGCTCCTTTGGTCCTCCGACAACCTTGATAAGGCAAGAGATCTCCCCAAACTGACGGCTCTGCGTTTCGTGTAGATTCTTCCCCCTGATCCCTATTCCTTTCCCCTTGACATCACCTCCTCTTTTTCCTCCGCCCTTTGACCTCCCACAGACAAATCCTCCCCCTCCCCTTGAACCGCACTGACCTTCCCCCCCCCGCTATGCAA
>Ga0179593_1558775_pt1 | contig 12564 bp, 9 predicted proteins | sample CZODoug2_1_08_16_FD_185931 | JGI IMG/M metagenome (GOLD analysis project Ga0179593, IMG submission 185931) | Vadose zone soil fungal communities from Angelo Coast Range Reserve, California, USA - CZODoug2_1_08_16fungal (PacBio error correction) | ecosystem: Environmental > Terrestrial > Soil >... | reverse complement strand
CTTTTAACGCGCACCTCATGATTCCCAGTAAGTTAATTTGAGCCCCTCCTCGACAAAAGGCGTCCAGCCTAGGCAGTCCAGCGTCCCCCAAACTAACTCTTCAGAGTCGTTTTCAAATTCTCCCTCAGAAATTTTTCGCTGTTTGAGTAAGAGTCTTCCTTGTGTTTGACCGAAGGCATCGCCGGGCACGGTAAGTATTGGCCCGAGCCCCGCGCACTCCCAGTCTCAACTCTTTAACCCCGAATCACGTGCAACGCCGTTTGACGGCACCCAATTTGTCTTTTTTTTGCCCGCGCGAAAACAGTGACCAGAACCCAACCCCAGTCCCTTTTCCTCCCGATCAATCAGGCATGGTTCCCTATTCTTTTTCCCCCCCATTATTGACAGCCTGTAAACCTCCGAATGCTCCTCTGTCAGTAGACGATCGACTCACACATCAGAGGAATAGCCCCTAAAAAACTTTTCCCTCGACCGCCATTTCTTCTTCATTGGCTTACTGTCCAATCGCCGCCCTGGCGCTTCACCGACAAAATACGACTGTGTAGGTTTTCTTTTCTTTTTCTTTTTTTTTTGTCAATGGTCCTGCAGCAGCCAAGAGTGCCTAGACCCCTCAGTCTTTTCCTAATGAAATTCAAAAGCGAGGTCTTAATGTAAATTTCCCCTGTCCTCAGACTTTTTATTTTTTTCTCATACCTCCCAGAGCACCAAGGACCCCAGTCCGGCCCGCCGCCGGCTTTAGCGGTCGGTTCTTTTCCTCGAAACCCCTGTGAGTGCGATCTTCCAGAAAACAATCGGACGAACGCACGGCCCAAAAATTTTTCGCGAATTTTTGCATCAGATTGTTACATATCCCTTCCTTGCGGTGCCCAGACCCCTCCCATCTCTCGCCTAAACTTCCCCCCCGCGGCATTTTTTTCGTGCCGTCTTTCCGCCAGTGCATTTCTTATTCCATGAAGCCGGTTTTGTAGTCCCCAACGTTTTTTGTTGAGCTCAGCTCGCTTCTTCCCCCACTTATCTTGGTGGAACGTTGACTCCAGGTGAATTCGGCTACAATCTTTTTGGCGGTGATTTGCTTTTCTTTGAAGTTGCTTACCCCTGTGCAACTCTAAGAAGCCCCCATTTCCTTTTTTGAGGTGAATTTGTTTGAGTCCCCAGTTTTTTGATTTTGGCTTTGCTAGATCACGCGGGTAGTTTCACTTGCGCGTTTTTTCTCAGGCAATTCCGGTGCCCTTTCCCGATGGAAAGCAAGTATCGCGTTCATTTCCTTTTTAATAACCTGCGATTTACCCTCGTTTTCTGACACCGATGCGGCCAGAGTACCAAGACATGCCCTAAAGTAGGACTGCTTTTCTTTCCGCCCCTGTATTCCCTCTCCAGGGTTGATGACCGAATTTTTTTTCCCGTTTGGCGTATTTGTCGTTCCCCCCGGCCGAGGTTGAGGCGGTTTTATCCCTTGTGCGCAATTCGACTAGTTCCTTCGTCCTGGCTTCCCAGCCTACACTGAACTTTCCGTGCGAACCCGTCGTGCACGGTGCACGACACAAGCTTTATGACCGCGTCCCTTTTTATCCCCAAACTCCCTTTCCCCTTTGCTGTTCGCTCCCTCCAAAAGTCCGAACACCCCCGTCCCGCATCCGAGAGGAATATCCCTCGTGCGAAGGTGAATCTTCTCTGGTGTCATTAATTTCCAAACGACATTTTCCTGGAAATTTTTCCTTCGGTAAAGAAACCCCCACCTCTGCATGGGCTGCTTCGGCGGGGCTTCCGCCGGAAGGTCGCACGTATTCTGACGTTTTCGACAGGGTGCGCGAACCCCGAAACAAGTCTGTCCTCCTAACGACCTCCCTTTTCCCGTCAAGTCTGAGGAAATGTTCACCATGCTTCCCAAACCTCTGCTTGACCAATGAACACCCTTGCCTGCACCTTCCTTGATTGATTTCCAACGGATGGTTCCCCGTTCCCGTTTCCCCTGGCGCGCTTCCCCTCCCTGCCTCTATAGGTGTCCACCCCTTGTTTCTCAGGATTGCGGAGATTGCCTCACGGCCTCGTTAAGTCTCTTTCGCTTCCATTTTTCTTTTTCTGCCGAAGACCCTTCTTTGTAGTTCTGAAAGGCAGGTAAACCCTGAGATGACTTTGTTTGAGAATTCTCCGCGACGAAGGAGGACGACGTTTTTCCTTTGCGTGTCTCTTAGAATTGTCAGGCTTTCTATTTAGGAACTTTTGGCACATTAAGTAGGGGTTTCTTGGCCCGATGGACAAGTTTTCCCGTTTTTTCATGAATGTATGAATGGGGTTTGTTTTGGTGATTTCGTTGGCTTCTTTTCTTAAGTTTTATATATATCCTTCCCTCAACGTTGTTGTTTTTAGTCTGTACTTCTGCGCACCCTGCTGAACCCTAGCCCCTACCCATTCCGCCTTCACCCAGCAATTCCCCCTCCCTTTCTTGGCCTTTCCTGGAGAACCCCCCTTAATTTCGCTCCGCTTTCCGCTCGTCTGTCCCCTGCCGGTGGAAAATTTCCAGGAGCCCCGTTGAGTGTAATGGTAGTAAGACTCTTTTCCTCCATGCCTTGATTTACATGAATCTTCTTGCGCACTTATCCTCTTGGCCACCTACTTTGTTTTTTCCCCCCCTAAGCCCATGATTTTTGAGGACACCCCGACCAATCCCCTATTGTCAGTCACCTGTTCCAAAGTATCGGAACCGTCCCCTTTTGGGATAGAAAGAAGGTTCTTTTTTGACCTCGTTCCAATCTCGTCTTTCGCGACCCAACCTTTTCCGGTCACGCGCTGTTGGTCTTGGAGAAGTGTTTTTGCTCGGTTCCATAGCTCGGTTCTCTTCCGCTCTAGCGACGATGACCTTATTTTCTCAACCTCCCCGTTCTAAACGGTCTCCGATATTCATTTAATGACGAAACATACTAGTTTCCCCTTGACCCTTCAGTAAACTTCCTCTTTCTCTTTTGTTTTAACGAAGAATTTTCCCCCGCTGGTTTGTTTTCCGCTGCTTTCATATATTCAACCATTAGCCTTTCCCCCCCTTCTCAGCCTCTTTTCTTTTTCACAATTTTTGTGGTTCCCATTAGGCCCGATAAGGTTGTGCCCTCCTAAGTAGTGGCTCTTGTGGTTGGGGGAAAGAACGCGCGTTTATTCCTTTCTTTGCTTTAGGGCCACGTGGGGTTGATACCTCTCCTTTTTTTTCAATCACTTTCGTTTTTTCCAGAAATATACAGACCTCCTCAGGCTGTAGTTCTTACCATCCGGGTTCCCCCCCAGGATTTTGTTTGAAAACACTTTTTTTTGCCCCCGTGGATATGCCCCCCTCTCTATTCAGATAGTATGGACGTGCTCCATTAATACTCTTTTCGTTTGTTTACGCTGAAGGCCGCCCCTACAAGCACAGTTTCCTTTCCCGCCCCCCCCCAAATGGAAATTCCCCGCTTCGCCCCGCCTTTCCCCTTTTTTTCCATGTTTGAATATTCGAGACACGGACAGATCCCTCTTTCCCCCGTTCCGATCCCCTTCCCTACCTTCGGTGATCTTTTAGACCCTCCGAGCAAAAAAACGTTGCGCTCCACCTCAACTTTAACCTTAACTGTTTTGCCCACTTTGGGCTGGCGCTTGCCGGCCTCCTTACGATCCCACTTTCCCCACCATCAGTCAGCCGCAACTGCCTAGAATTGTTCCAGGCCCTCTTTCCCCCCTTCCAACGGCGAAGTCCTCTCCCTTTTAAACAACCTCTAGTGTCCCTTTTGATTTCCACAACGACTCGCAGGGTCATGCTTTCCCTCCCCCATTGTTTCCCCTTTGATGTGCCGACCGGCACCTTCCCCCCAACCCAAGAGAGCTTTACCTTTTAAAGCAGATTCGTTTTCTTTTTGCCTTCCCTTCGTCGGCTGGCAATGATAACCTTTTCCCCGATGTCTTTGTGACCCCTTGGCGTTCCCTCTCTGTTCTTGTTTTCCGATCGCACTCAACTGGGTTTATTCCTTCCCTCTTCCCTTCCCTTCCCTCCCTCCTATGGGACGCGTAACGGTCACGCTTTTTTCCCTTTTTGGATCTGTTCGGGATGAAATTGCATATTTATCATCGTTTCTGCCGAGGTCTTTTTCTTTCACCCGCGCGGCTTTCCTTTCCCTCGATCCTGGCTTGGATGGGGATCGGAACACTCTAGGTTTTCTTTAGTTCCCCTGGACAACTCTTTGCTTAGGCCAATCGCTGTTCCTATATTCTCTGAAGAAGAAATGTTCGTGTTTCCTTTTCTTATGTTTGATTTTTTCTCTCCCCCTTCAAACGCGTCTTCTCTTACGCAATAGACCCCCTTCCGATGCTTTTTCCACCAGTACACCTTTCCTTTTGGTAGTTACAAACTAAATATGGGCCTTCCCTTTAGTGTTTACCCCCCTTTTGACCTTGTGCTTTCCCAGTTATCGATGCGGTCACCTCCTTATTTTGTCAATTTCTTGCCTTGCAAACGGTCTTTTTTGCGTTGCGTTTCGTGGTTTATTCGTTTTTTTTTTCGGCTCCATTATTCTTTTTCCTTCCACCCAAGCTTTTTCCCCCTCTGGTCGAATAGGATGATCTGGACATTGTTCTGATTGGGAGCCTTCCTCCCCCCTTTTCCTTGACTTGAGAGTGGCTCTCTTCTCTGTAATGGGCTTCTTATTTCTCCACTAGCGTACTTCATCTTTACGTGTTCATCTTTTCTCTCAACTCCTACTCTTTTTTTTCTCTAGATATTTGCCCGTGAAAGCCACGTCCGAAGGCAGCCCCTTCAAAGTTGTCGCCCTCCCACTCAGCCCTGCCGAGCCTCCTTAGGCAACATACCCTTTTTCAGAGTGTAGAGTGCACTATCCAATACCCCCTTCTTTCCCCCAGCTTTTTTTCCCCTTTGTGGACGACTTTAAGCGGACGGCCGGTCTCTTGTCTCTCCCCGTGTAAGTTCCCTTTAAAACCACATCCCAAAACTGCACGCTTCCCACGTTTTTTTTCAACGAATCTCCCATGCATTCCTTTTTCGCTCCCCGCAATAACTCCCCCCCTTCCGGTCCCCTTTTTTTTTTAGGTGTCCGATAACTTTTTTTCCCTTTTTTCTCTTTCCCCACGAAATTTTTTTTTTCCAGCGCGGCCCACCTTTCTCTTCACCAGATTTTTGATCTACGGAAAAATCAGAAAGGAAATCTCCCCCCACCCACCCCCCTTTCCCCCCAGTCCAAACCCCCAAATTTTTGTAATTTTGACTATGCCCCCACTTCCCGTTTTTTTCGTCTCACACAGAATCGAGTGCGTCGCTGAGAACCCGACTCCTTTTTCCACTTTTTTGGGCTCTCCCCCGAACCGCCCCCGTGAGCCTCTAATTGCCATGTTCGACCCACTCCGCTTTCCCTCTTTCACTGAACTTTGCAAGTCATCCGAAGCCCGCGCCCCAACCTCCTTCTCGCGTTTATTTAGCCCACGGATGCATTGACTCCGTATGATCGTTTTCCCACTTTTTCGTGCGATCGGCGTGGGGAACACCTTTCCCCACCCTTTTAACGCCACGACAAACCCCCTCTTCGCGACACCGGAATCGATTTTGAATATTTCGGCCTTCTTCCTGGATGGGCCCTTACTAAAACGCCCTCTCTTTCGCCTAACTTCCAGCTTTTTCAGTGCCTTCTTTTTCTTTCCTTAAGCGGTTTATTCTAGAAGGAACCACTGTCACTATTGTTCTTTGATTTGAGGCAGAGAGCTACTCTCCTTTTTTTTAATTTCCTTCCAGTTTCCTGCCCGAGCGTTTTTTACAATTCTAGCAGTTCGGCTTTTTCTTTTGGATTTTCTCTTACATGAGCAATTTCGCTCCCTTCATGACTTTGCGTGAATTTGTGGAGCGCACCTTTGGGTTGTGTGAGTTTGCTAAGAAACGCAGGGGGAGTTCACCTCTCCTTTTTCTTCCCGGTTTGTGTCCTCTTTTCCTTTCACGCCGATGGAAAGGCCCAATCGATGGTTCCTATTTGGGGTATCTCATTATTATGCTGTTGCTCTTCTTCATCCGTTAAATACCTCTTCCCGGAGATCCCCTCCCCAACTTAATTAGAATATGTTTCGGTAGCAAGTCTATTTTTCATCCCCCCCCTCAACTTACTTTATTCATACGGATAGTCGCCTCCCGGTCCCCGTGAGGCCCTTCTTTCGGTTCTTTTTTCTTTAATTTCCCTTGGCCTGAATTTCAGCGCGGCCCAAGTCCTTTCTGGCCCTTGAACCTTTTCCGTCCTATCTTACCTTCCTCTTCCCTAAGTTTTTTTCCCTTCTGGGTCTCGGGGTTTTGCGCACCAAACGTTTTGCCTGCTGTTCTGCTTTCTCAAAATCTGATTCTTTCGTCGATTGCGGAATATTCCGGCGACGTGCCCTGGTTTGTATTTCGGAACCTCCTTTGGACAATGCCCCGTGGAATCTTCTTCTTCGTTAAAGAAAAACGAACTTCTTTAAGTGTGTGCTCTCTTCGTTCGTTTTATATCTTCCAAATTGATTCACCGGGTACGTTTCTCCCCCCGCAAGTACTTCATTTCCCTACCCCCCTCACGAAGAGTTTTTTTGCAAGTCAAGGGCTGAGAGCCCACATTCTTCTCCCCCCCACAACCTCTGTTTTTCACCCCAAACTGGAATACAATGGGTGCTGACATTTTTGACCCATGGGTCCCCCTTTTTTTGACGCGGCGAATTTTCCCCTCCAGCTGTGTAAAGATTGGCTGCGCCGCCCCCCCTATTTCCCCCCTTGGCGCTACTTCCCCTTTTAACTTTTTTTGAGATTCCCCTTACTCAGGCGATTTTCGTCTAATTGGTCCTGCGTTCTTCATAAGAGGAATTAGAAATAAGTTTCAGCTTCCCTGTAAACCTTAGGCTTTTTCCGGCAGGAGAGAAATAGATGTACTGTTCCCCTTTTTTTTGCACATTTTATACGAACTGTGCTGGCTCGGTGCTTACAGATTCCCCCTTTCCTTTCCTCTCTGACGCTTTTTCCCCCTAGCAGTCCATTAGTAGTAATGGGGGTGTTTCTCCTGCACTTTGCACCGCTTGCGTTTCCTCCCTTTCCGTTCTTTTCAAGGCGGATGCATGGAGTTTGTTTTGTCCGCATTGTGCCGGTCCAGATGCTTTTCCTTCTTGTGTTTGCGAGAGATCTTTTCTTTCTCCTCGCAAGTCCTCTCCCCGCATTTTCCTTTCCTTTCAAACGCTTCCACTTTTTTCGTTGTTTCTGGCGACACCCACTTAATGTTTTCCGCTCTCCGACTCCCCCTGGATAATGTGTTACTCAGCTAGACGTTTGCGTATTCTGTTTCTCTTCCCCCCTTCCTGCCTCTCGATTTACATGTCTGGAACGCCTCTCATTCCCAATTTTCAATGATCGACTCTCCTCTTCACCTGTATTGATCCCCCCCCCCCGCTGCTCTTGAACAGCGCGCAATGGTTCGTCCCTTCCACCCTCCTTTTTTAACGTTCGACTTTTTTCCAAGCCGGGGAGTTTTTGAACTCGTTCCTTGAATGTCCGTGCTTCATTCAGTCTCTAGGTTTTTGCCATGGCGAGTTTTATCGTTTCTCCCCTCCCTTTTTGCCACTCCCCTTCTGTTTCTGTACTTTACGAGCCTTTTCTGGGTATTCAGTGCTATTTCCAATTTGTAACATTTCTACGCTATTCGGAAGCGACCCTGACGTCGCTGACCACCTCTGTCACGATTTAGTTTTGTTTCTCCCTTTCCCCGATTAACCTTTCCTTGTGTCCATTCTCTTTCCAATACCCCATGAGCACTTTCAACCGTCCTCGGTGACATTCCTAGTTTTCCTTCCATTGCTTTTAGTCTTCCAGGAATTTCCTGGTGTCACGATACCCCTCCCTCCGGATACCATTCTTCTTTCATCCTCGCCAGACGGTACACGTGAGGGAGTAATCACTGAAACTCCCTTTTTTTTTTGGTTCCTGCCGCTCCAAATTACGGACTTTGGTCGAGCGTTGAAAATCACCTTTGTTATACTCGATCCGGTTTTTCCCCTCACGGATTTCTTTTGTGTAACAATTCATCAACATCCTTCTGCCCCCCCTTTCCTAGAACCTTTACTCAGCTCCGCCGCCTACTTCTTTTTTCTTTGACTCGTCGCTTTGCACTCTTCCCTCGACTCTGTCCAACCCGGAAATCCTCTCTCTTTCCTGTTCCTTTCATCTTTAATGTTTCCACGTTGGAAACTCCACCTCCCTTTTCTTTTCCCGAATTCCGTCACTCCTTCCCCCTTTCTTCTCTTTAGACAATCAAGATCAAAAAACAGTTGTCCGCTAACAACTTTTCCCTGCAAGTGCCACGTTCCTGCTGGTCGCAGTCTGTCTATCCTACTTCCTCCTCACAACGCTAGACAGGGTCGCCGCGCTGAGTCACCTTCCCGTTGTCACCAGTATTCCTCTCGCTGCCCTTCAAAGCACACTCTTTTTTTTGGTTTTTCATCCCGCCTTTTCGCAGCGCTTCGCAACCTTGAGAATCCATTTAATTCTGACCCTTCCCCCCCTTCGTCCGCTGTTTTCCTTTTTTGACGACGTTTCACACCTCGCAGGGTGATTTACAATTCATAATGGCCGCCCTTTCAATCTTTGTTCGAACCGGGCTTGTTTTCTCCGCTTCCTGCACCCGGTGTTTTCTTCGGTTTTTCCCGCCTCCGTACCAGGGGCGCCAGCGGGTTTCCGATGTTCCGGGTGGCGCTGGGTTTTTTATGCTGAAGAGGTGTAGTGAATTTTGGGGCGAGAGGATTCCCATTTTCTTGGATTTTGGTGGCTCGGAAACCTTCTGTCAAGTGAAGTCCCCTTTTTTTTCACTCCGGCTCTTTTCTGTGTGGATGCCCCCCTCTCGATTGGTCGCTTCAGCCAGACCTTGGCGGTAGATTGGAAGTTCTTTTTTTCGATTGACTTTCTGTCTTCTTTAAAAAGTTTCTTTTATCCATCAGAATTTTGTGGGCTTCCCCCCGTTTTTTTCCAGTCCCCTGGTGTGGGACCCCATAACTTTCCCTGCTCCTGGGCCCCCCTTTTTTTCCGTTCGTTCCTTTCCCTTTTGCTCACGCTGAACCTTTCTGGTTACCACCGGCACTTCGTTGCACGAGTGTTGCCTTCCGTTTTCGTAGTTCTTCTTGCCCCCCTTACCCTTGCTTCCTCTCCTCAATTTTTTTTGGGTCAGACGGAATCAAAGCGACATGGGATTGGGAGCGGATCACGTTCCCCTGTCCTGATGCCTTTTTTCTCGGCCTTCCTGTCCAGACTTTCTGATGCTGGACACTTGCGTTTTTATCCCCAGATCTCTCGTTTAAGACTTCCCGTTGTGGTTTTTATCGAGATCTAACCCCTTTCCCTTGAAGTACCATACTTTATCCCACATGGTTTCAGCAATTCTTTTCCTCGCCGCGCCCCCCCTCGAGTGCCTAATTTTTCCTCAAAAATGCCGTGCTGTGAGTACTATCTTCTTTTTGCCTAAGGCACTTTCAGTGTACTTCTTTACGCCCGCCCGACTTTTTGAACCCCGATCAACACGGGAAGCCCCCTTTCCCTTCCCTGGTTCCACCGTTTTTTCATTGACACTTTTCGTTGACCCACCTTGGAACAATCCACAATGCGGTCCCTTTTGTCTTGCGTCCGTCCTGAGGTGTACCCCATACTTTTTGGCCCCCGACACTTCCTGGGATTTGACAGGAGGAATCTGCCGCCCGAGAGTGCGTAAGATGCGCGCTTTTACCGGACCCCTGCAACCGGCACCTTCCGTTAATGTCACAAGTACACCCCTTATCTACACCATTTTCCCTTGTATGAAATAACCCACCCCCCCCTTTTCCTTCCCTTCCAAATCTCCCCCCCCCCATCCTCCTTTTTCGGGAATTCGAAACGATAATTTCCGCCAATGCCCTGTGTTTGATCTCCCCCCCCCCCCCCCGTCCCCGCAGTTCTGACCTCCCTCCCACATTTTGTTGCAAATCAATCCCGGCCCGCTTCCCGCCCCTCGTCCCGTTCCCTCTCCCCCAGCGCCTCAACTGCCATCAGCTGACCCTTCGTCCCCATGTCGATGCTGGAAGGCTTTATCCCCTCATGTTCCCCGTACGTTCTAGACCCTTGCACTACCCGCAACCACAACAGCCTCTAGACCTTCCTCCCCCTTTCTGCACCATTTCAAGGTTTTTAGGGGCCCTTCAGTTACCCCAATTGGCCCGTGGTAAAGAGATTGGAAGTTTGTACGATGACTGGTCTAATTTTCCTGCAGTCGCTAGTTTTGCGTTCCTTCGTTTGTTGCCTGTAGGAGACTAGCTCTTAGCCTTTTGACGCGGTCGCAAGCTCGTCGACCATAGTTCTTCTCTGATTTTGGATCGTAAATTCCGGCACTGGGCGTACACGGTTCCTCCACAGTTTTTCCCTCTTCGCGTTTTTGAGCGCCAACTGTTTTTTAGTTCGCTTCCCTTCAACCTGTGTAGTTCCCAGAGCCACCGTTTATCAGGATTTAAGGGTACGTATTTTCCCCCTTTCGGGCCTAGCGAGCTTCCGTTATACGCTTTCCCCCTCGTGAGTTTTGTTTGGCCTGAACGTCTATACAGCACGACCCAGCCAGTTTTGAGCGCGGCGATCCTCTTCATCTTCTCTTCTCCAATCTCCCCCCCCCTTTCTAGGTGACGAATTTTTTTAACGTTTCAACCTTTCTGTAGTGCTGACTTAAGCTGGATAGGGCCGGTATTTATATCGGTTCGATCGACGAGGTCCTCCTCCTTCTCCTTTCCCCACTTTGCAAGACCCCAATCCCTTTTCCTAAATGAGAGTGACCTGTGACCATCCTTGACACTAAGTTGAAGGCGCGGGAGTCGTGGGGGCGCAACCTCGTTTTGTGGGAATGACCAGCAGCCAAGGGAATTGCACCAACGACCGCAGAGGGGGTTTTTCAATTCCATCTGCGAGGTTAAGTGCGGTTCCTTGCCCTCCTACCCCAGCCTTTACACTTGCAGATTTCCCCCTCGTAAAGAAACAAAAAAACTTCTTTTTTGCTTGTTTCGTTTTTTGTTCCTTTCAGGTAGCAATTTTTTTTGAATCGCAGTGGGTCCTTTGCGCTTCATTTTTCCCCTCGTCGCTCGGGAGCTTCTACAATAATAGTCTTTGCTTTTTTCCATGAGGGGCTGACCGGCCACTCCCATGCTCCCCCTTTTTCGCGTGTTCTCATCTGTTCTGCTGCAATTCATCGATGTGTTTTCACCCCCGGCTTTCGACTTTCTTGAATTTCTTCATGGCGCGGGTTTCGATCTTGGACCAATGCCCTTTTCTTACTGTGCGCCCTTTCTGTATTCCCGACCCCGTACATAAGGTGCAGAGAGAGTTTATAATTTTTTCTTAGGGCTCCCTAAGAGGCTTAGGAATCCTGCCTTTCTCCCTTCTATTCGTCACCATCCCTCTCTTGCTTTTCTAACGAGGTTTTGGAGAATTTTACTTACGGCGACGCATGTGCTGCTCGAGGTGCTCAGGCACTGCGGTTAATTTGACTCTCAGAGGCCACCATCACCTTCCATCTTTTTCCACCTTTCAACTCTCCCGTTTGACCCCTCGCCCCTCGACCCCCAAAGCAACCCCACCACCTTTTGGAATGGACCCCACCTTTTCAATTCACCCCAAACCCCGGCTTATGTGGATAGTTTTGTAAGTATGTCGACCCCAGGTTCAATTTTTCCCCCTCTCTCTTTTTCCCCGGTGTGTTGTGGATAGATATTTTAAGGTTCCTCACCCCTAAAAGTCCCAATACTTCAAAGAATAATTTCCACTGGTGTGAAAAGTTTTCATTTAACTGTTGAAATTTGAAACCCCCCCCTTACTTGTCCCTTCCTTTTTCGCTCCTTCCCACCTACGGGTCCCACTTTTTTCGTAAAAGGCACGCATGAGTTCCCCCACCGTAGTTTTCGTTCCCCGCTCTTTCCTTCTCCCCTTTCTTTCACTGCCTTCTCAGGTTCCTACTGAAGTCGATTGGTACACGCCCTTTCTAAATTCCCCCCTCCCCCTCTGATAACCACAATTTATTACGCTCTTCCATTTTTTATTTTTCCCCCCAATAGTACACGTTTCCGCTCTTCCAGTACCTCTCTGGTTCCAAGAGGAGCTCGCCCTGTCCCCCTCTTTGGCCCCCATTTCAATCAGGGTTTAGTTTTGTTTTTATTCCCATCTAGATCCTCATCCCAGGGATTTCCAGTTTTGTCCGCAGTAGGTGGTTACATGAGAAGTGGTGCTCGTTCTCTCCTTCCTTTTTTCCGGCTCCGTCTGTTTATTGTCTGCTCCTCTGACCGAGCAGGTTTCTGGGTCTCACGCCCCGCGTTTCAGTCCTTCGTCTGTTACATCTGACTTACCCGGCAGACCCCCTGATTCCAACATTCCTTTTTTTGTTTCTGTAACGAAGAACCTCTGTTCCATCCCGTTTTCCCCTTCTTTTTCATATATTCACCATAAGAAACTTTCCCTTAGAAGCGTACTATTCCTTTTTCGCGTACTTTTTTGTTTCACCTTCCATTTTGCTTCTCCTTACGCCCCTTTGAGAACCGATAACG
>Ga0179593_1509182_pt1 | contig 12565 bp, 12 predicted proteins | sample CZODoug2_1_08_16_FD_185931 | JGI IMG/M metagenome (GOLD analysis project Ga0179593, IMG submission 185931) | Vadose zone soil fungal communities from Angelo Coast Range Reserve, California, USA - CZODoug2_1_08_16fungal (PacBio error correction) | ecosystem: Environmental > Terrestrial > Soil >... | reverse complement strand
GGCCAAACTGCCGTTCGGCTGTTGTTTCATTTTGCTCTCCCTTCACATGCCCGTCCGACTTCGAGCGTCGGAGGCTTGCTTCTTTTTCCTTCTCCGGCGGACGGTTCCCTTTTTCCGGGCGGTTGAGCAGACGGGGCTGCATTATTAGAAGCTGAGCTCTCCTTCTCCACCTTTCTTGTTTCTACTCCTCCGGCTGCCGGCTCGGTCGGTCTCCTTTGATGTTGCCCCATTTGTGAGCTACTCATTTTATCCAACAGGCCGCTTTTCGTTCTTGTTCCTCTTGCGGAACACCGTTGACGGCGGCATACAAACAATTTTTGCGATCAGTCTTCTTTGCTTTTCGTGCTTTCCCCCCGACGCATACATAGCCCAGCTCGCTACTGTTCCTGACCCCGTTACATCTTTTCCCCTTTCAAGGTCTCGTGTCCCAGGGAGAGTTAACTCTAACTGGTAAGGGTCCCATTCATCATTCCCTGTTGCCTCGTCTCTGATGCTGACTCTGCTGCAGTGGTTAAACCTTGCTGTACCTCAATCGGTCATTAGGCTCTGCTTCCTCTCTTTTGCAAGAACCATGCGATATGGAACGAGCGGCGAGATTTTGCTTTACACCGTGACTGCGTCTCCAACCTTCCACTCCCTTAGCCGAACTTGCTTCCCTTCTTCAGGTGCTCGACGGCCACCGGTGACGCTTTTGCTAAACCCGCGATTTCCTCCCTTTCTCTTCCGTAGCTCCCTTCCGGCAATGTTCCAGTCCATGTCTCTTTCCGTCAATCGCAAACGATTTCCTAAGAGCCCTTTTTTGGTTTCTCTTCTTATCCGCTATTTTTTTTTCCTTTTTCCCTTCTGCCCTTCTGCAAATCGAAGACGAGGTTGGATCTTGCAAAACCCTTGCTGCAGAAATGCGCGCATCTGTGCTCTAATTCTTGCGCGCCCCAGGACTGAGGATCGATGTCTCCCCGTTCATCTTTCACAAGCCCACATTATTGAGACCCCCTGTTTTTTTTTTTTTTTTTTTTTTCGTTAAAGGTATAATGGCGGTTCTTTCGGGTTGGGGCTCTCCTACGCTGTATGTCTATCATGCGGACCCACCTTGAGGAGAGAATGACGCTCTTTCCCTGGATGATTTTTTCTCGATCTTGTATTCTTTCTTTTTTTTCTCCCACTCACTTCCCTCCCCATGACCTTGTTCTGATCGAGGTGTAGAACTTAATCAATATGAGGTTGTTGGACTTCTCCTTTCTTTTTTCTCGTTCTGTTGTTTGATGAGATCATTTCCCCCGTTGAGGAAGTTTCCCGTGGAGCCGACGCAATTTCCATTTTTTCTGGCGCACGGTTGCGATGGAGAATCTGATTGACGAACGGGGTCTGACGACTATTTTCATCCCTACCGGCTCCTCACTTCGCTCCTCGCGTTTTTTATCTCTTTTCCTTCCTGACTACCCACTTCAAGGGCGAGGGCCCCACCTCCACGAAGCCCGCCCATTTTCAGGTTTCCCCTCGTCTGGTTTGGGCGTTTCACGCAGGTGCTGTCAAGATGGCACCTGTTCTTCAGCCCTCGAGGCCGGGCGAAGCCGATTCGGCGTTTCTCTTTGAGTTTTTCCAACCCCCCCCTTTGCTCCGAGGAGCGAACTACTCCCGATCGGATTTTCAAGGGGTTGATGAACAATCTTTGCTTAGTGACCTTGTCGACTCAACTATCTTTTGGTACCCCTTTTAAGTCTTTAGCGTCTGATTTTTTTGAAGGGTCGTAGGAAATCGCGTGTTTGCGACTTTTCCCTCCCCCCCCCTGTTCTAATTAGGACAGCATTCGTACTTGCCTTTTCGACGCTCGTCCAATCCGAGATGGATCTCTGCGCGTGTCCCAATCAGACTCGGCCAACATGGTCTGGTCAGCTTTTCTCAGCTTTGGCGTCCTTGTTTCTCCCTGCCCAGAAGAATTTTCACTCCCCTTTGCGGGAGACAGAGATCGGAGCTGGCTCGGATTTCTCGCTAGGAAGTTACCATTTAGTATTGAACGCCCCCCTCATTGTTACCCCGGCCTTTGGGCAAGCTTGCCATCTTGAAAGGACTCCTCTCCCGTCTCGAGTTTTCCGACGACTTTCAGATTAAACTCAGCTCTCTTCTTCACCCGTTGTAGCCTCCGGCGTCACTTTTTCTCTCCCACGGTTGCACTCTTTTTTCCCATTTTCAAGACCCGAATGAGGGTTCTGCAACCCTCAATTTAGTCTTGGCCCCAACTTCCTTTTCCACCTTCCGCCGAAGCCTGCGGTAGTAGACCTCCAATCCTTTGCTCGTCGTTAGAAGTCAATTTTCTCTGTTAACTCCCCTGGCGGCTCCCGTACCCTCTTTTCCCGGCACCTGGTCTTCCGTCTCCTGACTACGACCCGGTCCCCCTTCTCGAACCTCTTTGAGAAGGGCTTGGAATCTCGCCACTAATAAGTTCGCAGTTGCCACCTGTCTTAATCACATTCACTCATGGGCATTTCTTTGATTTGGTATTTTCTGAACCGAGGCTGCCCCCTCCCTGTGTCTGTCTTTTGTTTTCGTCACTACCGCTGAGCAGCCATCTGTCACCGCGAGCACGCACGATCGTAGGACTTTTTTTTTCCCTCGTCGCCTTGATATTTTCTTTCCCCCACGCACTGGCCCTCTCCTCTCGATTTCTTCTCTGGGTCAAAGAGTCTGTTATACTAGGGATCGGATCATTGTACTTACACAAGCGGTGTTTGATTGGAGCCCGTCCCCTCACGAAAACAGGAGTGTCGAAAATGCCTTTTTTTCTAAGGGCCTTTATTTTTCCTTCGTCTTTTCTTAGGGAATGGACTCCATTCGCCCCTGTGCGATGGCCGCGCTTGACGAAGCCAGGCTCTTGGCGCGCTAGGTGATTTTCCCTTTTATGCGCCTTCCTGCATGTTTTCTTTTGTTTTTTCGAGAAAAGTTACGAGCAAGTTTTCGTTCGGCGCGATACTTTCCGTTTTTCGGGTTTTCTATTGTCGGGTTTTGCTGAATGTGCCCCCCCCGCTTTGTGGGCACCTGTCCAGCTTCATCCGCGTCTCCTGCCAAATCTTCTTTTGGAAGCTCGCCGAAGCCCGACCACAGCCGTTAGTTCTCCCTTTTTTGTGGGTCGCCTTCCCTTTTCATCTGTTCAAAAAGGTGCATCTGATTGTCACTCCCTCGCGACCCTCTCTTTTGATCGTTTGTCGGTCTCGCGGCTCCGTGCTGGTGTGCTCACCCGATGGAGGTATTCCTCTATTCCCCCGTTTGTGTTTTTCGTTTCCCTCGGCGAGTAACAAGCACGGGAGCCTGAGTCGCCCAAAGATCAACCTTGTTCTTCTCGTATTGTCTTGACACGAACGACTAGTTTTGACATGGACTGCCGTTCCCTTCTCGCCCGCCGGTGAGTCCACGACAAGGCTCGGTTCTCTAGGAGCAGCACGACTTCTCCCTCGCGGATCGCGTCCTTCTTGGCCGACTGGTATCTACTTGTTCCCTCCAGCAAGGTTTGAGCTTTGCAAACCCTTTTTTTCCAACTGGCACGCCCAGAACCGCTATGTTCCTCCCGCTTTCTTCTTCCCTGCGCCACCCTTTTTATCGCCTTTTCTCCCCCCGCAAGCCTTTGCCAGTGAGTGTGGTTCGAACCCGTTCCACCTCTCGCCCCTATCTTCCTTCTCCTCGAGTCCATTCCTGCTGGTGATGCCGCTTTCCATTTGCCTAGGTGTCAAACTACATACGCACTCTTGATTCTGCCCCATTGTGTAGTTAGGAGGGGTCCTTACCAAAATGCTGATATTTAGACAGCTCTTTTTGAGCGGATATACAGTGATTAATTTCTTCCCTATATGTGCTTCTCCACCGTCGTTTTCATAACTAGGCCGCGCTCGCTTCACACCCCCCCGACGTTGTGATTTTGTTATGATTGACTGTGATCGATTTGGGTAGAGACGCCCCCTGGCTCTCCTGTTTCTCCGTATCAAGCATCAAGGACCAGTATCCCAACTTCCGACCTTCGTTCCCTTTTTTTCTTCTTAGGCCAACAGCGTAGGGGTGGCGATCCCTAACATGCCCCGGACCCAACGGGCTATTCGCGTTCGATCGGCCAGGCCTTCGTGAGCGACTCGTGACGGTTGGGTGATTCCCTTCCCGGCCGCTGTAGGACGGGCCCTCATTAGAATTGATTCGTGCATCTCGACCTTTTGCGATCTTTGCGAATCCGTCGTGCCCCTCTGTCTGGGGCCTTTTTTGTTGTCTTTTGTTTCTTGCATATTGTGGGTTGATCAAAACCGCATTTATTGAGGAACTTGATTTGACCCCGCTGTCGACCCTCGGCTCATGACCGCCAGTTTTTTGTACAGGGGAGCTTGAGTTTCTTCTGAAGTAGGTTCGAAGTTCCAGCAAGAGACTGGAGTATAAGCGCGTCCGTACGATGCTTGTGCCCCTTTTTGCCCCTTCTCTCTGTTCACTGAGGGCGATTTTTATGAAATCAACCGGTAACTGCGTTAGCCGAGGCCCGTCCTTTTTTCCCGCTTGAACAATATCTGCAAGTTAGAACTCGGCATCGTCCCAGCTGATCAGCGACTCGTTCCCCCCTCCCCTTGCGATTTGCTTCCGTGCTCTTTCTCCTCGTATCCCCCCTTGGAAAAGAAGCCTCAGAACGGCAAAAGACTAGACTTTTGCAGTCTTCTTGGGAGGTTCTTTCGAAGAATGGCAAGGGTGAGTCATGGCGCAAACCGCCGATCCTCCGCACTTTGACCCCCTCCATGCCCCCCCCCTATATCTCCAAAGGAACCTTCATCTTGAAAGATATTTTTGACCCGTCACTCTCACGATTCTCAGGGGTTTGTTTTGAATGCTCTCCTCTTTGCTTCCCCTGGTCGGTAGGATTAGAGCCCCGTCCCCAAGAGCGTGGATGGGGACGTTTCACCTCTGCAACTGACGCAATGCTGATCTCGAGCCCATTCGTTTTCTAATTTCTTCTCCGGGTACCACGTTAAAGAGCACCTGATGGAGACCCCAATGCCGCCGCCCGGTTCTTCCTGTCATGGTGCTTCGTTTTGCACTCGCCTTGAAGTTATGGTCCTCTTTCCCTCTTCTACAAAAGTCGCGAATGCTTCCCTTCCCTTTTATTTAATATATGTTCCTCGTCCGTGTTGTCGTATTGAGATACTTTCTGCGCCCCACGCCCCCCCCCCATGAATTGCTTCTTCTCCCGGTCAGAGAAGAACTGCCTCCCTTTAATCTGGGCTTTTTTTTTTTTTTTAATCTATCTATTTATCTTTCCCCCCCTTTTTTGTTTTTAGATTGTTCCATCATAGGGAGAGTTTTCTGCTCGACACTCGCAGACGCAATTCCTGGTTTCGGCTGTCAAGGTGCTTTGTGGTCGAAGCTCCCTTTCAATGTCTCCCCAACTAACTTGAGCGCGCCCCTTCGTATGCCTTCTTCCCTTGCGCCTCCTTTTTATTTTCTCCTTATCACCCAACTTCAAGGCAGAGGGAAAAGCCAACGCCATGACGGGCCGGGGCGCATGTGTTGGGGTCCTCAAGTTGGCATCAAGATGCCCCGGTTATCCCCGCTCGAAGGCCGTTCGTTGCCGATGCGGCTCATCCGCCTTTGTTCGCAACTTCACTCCCCACTCTTTCCTTTCTTTCTTATGGCTTTCGAAGAGTCGAGACTACGAACCGCGGATACGGTCTCTCCCAAAAGTTATCTGAGAAATTTTCTTGCGAGTGACGGCGACTCAATTCCGAAGGGGCCCCCTGTGCGGTATTATGCGTTTCGGATGTTCTCGACGTAGCCTTCACTTTGCGCCTTTTCGACGTAACATTTAATTTAGCCATAATTTGATCTGCGCCTGCAGCTTTCCGCTTGTTCGCTGTTTTCGCCGTCTTGGGGTCACGCAGAGATGGACTCTTGCGTCCATTCAGATAGGTCCCCCACCCCACCCAACAAAATTCGGTCCCTCCCTCCGCCTGAGAGATTGTGAGCCTTATTACGTCCCTGCATTTTGTAACCCATGCAGCCTGCGCGCTTATCATGGCTCTCTGGCGCTGGGCTTGGAATCGAATTTAGTCGTTACCTTTAGTTTTTTCCCTCCCCCTTTTTCCCGTTTTCCCCCCCCCCTATCTCTTTGCAAGCTCAGCTTTTCCCGCCCCTCTTAACTCCCTGTAGACTGCTGTCTCTAGACTTGAACGCAATGCTCTCCTTACCCTTTCGTTTTTGATCCGCCTCGTCTGGTGTTCGTAAATCGTAAGAATGTTTGAGCATACTCCTTCTTTCTTTTCTTTTCAAACCTTTCCTCCTTCCTCCCCCCGACCGGCTCTCAGGACGTATTTCGAAAACCGTACGCCGGGGCCGAGTTCTGACCTTCTTCTAATTAGGGGCACGCTCCACGGCGGAATCGGTTTCTTCCTTCCCCGCGTCGCCCCCGTCGGGGCCGACTCTCTTCTGCGTGAATTCCGGTTCGGGAATGCTCGCATCAGCGACATCATCGCGTGGCCCCCCTGTCCCATCAGCGTCCTCAGCAATGAAGTTGAGCTCGTTTTTTGATCTCGGATCAACAGACTTTGTGTCTCCCCATTGTCTTCGTCTCTCCCCACGCAGGCCAATCTGCAAACTCGATGCACGCCGATGGCTGTCCTGGTTGTGGAAAGCCGCCACGACTATGTGAGTCCCATCCTGGCAAGACCCTCGATACATATCCCTGTTTCCCTGTCCCCCTTTTCTCTCCCAGGCTCGGATTGTACTAAATGAGCAATTGTTTGTCATTGAGACCGCTCCGGAACACCCCCTGTGGCGATTAAATGTTTTGGCCCCCCCGTGTCCGCCATTTCTTCTTTCCTTTCTTTTTTTTTCCCCATTAGACACGCCAAATGCGGGGATGTAGCGAGCTGACTTTACGGGCCAGATAGTGTTGGCCTCTCTTTTTCATATCCGTTCGTGTTTCGCGAGTCCCCCCCTGCTGATTGTTTTCCTTCACTGTATATCCCGTTGAGAGAGAAAGTAAGGGCTGACTCATATGTCTTGCGATGTTGCTTTCTTCGGCATGTTTTTCCGCTCCTTGTGAGGGCACTTTTTTTTCTCCTGCCAGTTCGTGTATCTTTTCTTCCTCGCTCCTGTAGTCTGCAGAAATGCGCCGGAGAGGACCCACCCGACAACAGTCCGCTTGTTTTTTCGTCAACCGGCTTCGCGAGATGGACTTTTGCATCCCCTTTTTCTTCCCACCACCCTCGTTCACTTGTTTCAAGCCAAGACCATTTTTATTTCCTCGACGGCAGCTCGGCTGGTGGCCCCTCTAGATGGAGGCTATTTCTTTTCCTACTCCCTTTTTGTGTTTTTTCTTCTCGATTCTTCCCTCCCTCGGGCTGAGTACCGACGGAATGTTTAGTTCTCAATTAACAAGATATGGTCTTCGCGAGGTGGCTTGCAACTTCACGGCGGTGGGTGGAATCCCACATTTGTCCTTTCCCCTTTGTCCCTCCCCTCCTGGTTTCATTCGCACGATCGTTGTGTCGGGTCTTTTGCTTTTCTTCCCCATAGCCTGTTCCTTTGTCTTGCGGATACGTGCCGATGGATCCCGGTTCCAAAGTTTTGGGCAAAATCTAACGAAAGATCTTTAAAGACCGATTCAGCCCCGTTACCTGTATGTCGTGGTGTGCTTGCTTATCCCTTTTTTTCTCCCAAAGATTCTTCATTGCCGTCGCGTTCCCCGAGGCCAAGCTCGCTTCCCACACTATCTGCTTTTTCGCCCCGCTCGTCCCGCCTCCGTTTCCCCCTTGTTCTCTTGAATTTAGTCGCCCTACAAGGTACGCCAAAGCAGGTTTGTCGCCTACATTTCGATCTTTTGGTTCTGAGCGGTCCATAAAACACCTCTTTTATCTTACCCCATCTACCCTCTTGCGAGCAGGAAGCCTGCTTCCAAGTCTCGTATAGGATAGGTTCCCAGTGTTTCATCCATAGGCCGCGTGGCGCCGCTTAACCACCCCGCCCTCGTGTGTTCCTTGTTGTGCTCTCTCTTTTTTCTGGCAACCAAAATTCTCAGAAGTCTCTCGTATAGCACCTAGGCTTCCCAACCGTATGCCTTCTGACTGCTGAGGCGGTGGCCACCCCCCTATGTTGCTGAGTGTTTCTAGTCCCCTTCCCACCCGTGAACACCTCTTAGAGCTTCCGGAGAAGGATCCGACGGAGACGCGGGTTTGGTTCCCTCGGGGACGCTTTGAGCGTGGCGCTGTGAAATTGATTGCCTTTAATGCCTCGCTCCCCCCCTTCTTCTATAGTGTTTCTTCTTTTTGCGACCGCCGGGCGGGTTTGAGTTGCCCTTACCTTGTTCTACTCAATTGTGGGTCTTCCCTGTCTCCTTCGTTCTTGATGTAACGACGGCCCCCTTTTGCGAAATCTCTTTTCACTCCAAGGGTTGTCCTTCTTTTGCGTCGGTTTCGAAAGTCGCGTACCCAGCCAGCTTCGAGTTTTATAGTCGCGTCCGTTGATGTTGCAAGCTTGCCGTTTGTCAATCCCTTCTCGTTTCTGAAATCCCCCATGTTCCCTCCCTAATTTCTTTGATCCTGAGGTTTCCCCGTTTACTATATCCTCGAACGCATGCTGAATGGGGTTAAAAACCTCGTACGAGGGCACTCGGTTCTCCCCCCTCTTATAGATCAGTTTTTCCGCCGACAATGGTGGGCCGTATTCCCTCTATGTTCTCTCCTTTCTCCGTACCCTCCTACGAAACGGCCCGTTCTAACCGTTTCAGGCGTTCCTCATTAGAGGTGAGCTCCCCTTGACAAAGGTTTGTCAGCGAGGCTCAACCTCCTATTTGCCCCCCTTCTCCCTTTTTTCTGCACAGCTACCTCTAAAAAGGCCCACTTCCCTTTAGGGCCGTATTGAGTCGCGCCCTCCCCTCTTTTATCTGACCGGGATAGATACGTCTCTCAGCTGATCGGGCGGCGGTTGGTCTGAACCGGTTCCTCCCCCCCCCCTCCTCCCCTAAAAAGATGCCGGGAAGGTTGCGAACCTTTCGCTCAGTACGAAAATGCGCCCGGGAATCGCAGTCTGACCTTTATTCGGTCCTCGCTGGTATCAAAGTTCATTCTGAGATTCTTCCCAACCCAATTGACGTCCTGTTCTCCCTGTCTGCGTGTTAATTGTTGGCGCCCGCCCTTGAAGTTTATGTTTTGTCGTCGATATCACAAATAATCGGTCTGCTGCAGCAGATCGCGTCCATGCTTTTCCCTCTATGTTCGCCCTTTTTCCTTTCCCTCGGGTCGTAATGTCTGAGGATTTCCATCGTCCCACCTTGCGCCGCACCCTTTACTTGCGTCTGCTCCGCCACGGTTTGTAGAATGAAACGGCCCTCCCACTCTTTTCTTTCCTTCCTTCTCTTTTCCTACCCCCGTTTTTCTTGAGTCTACCCCTAAACGCAAGTCCCAGAGTGATTAAGTTTCTGTATTCTGCCGGCTGTACGCAATTCAGGTTTGGCGACGGTCGATGAGAAGTCAGAGACGAACGAAGGGGCGAGTCGACATATTTTTCCAGCCTTTTCTTAATTTTTCTCTCCCTTTTCGTTTCTTTTTTCATCAAATCATAAAGGGAGAGGCCCCAGAAACGGAGGGACATTCCGCCCGGGCTGGCGGCAGGGTTGTAAGCAGGTTTTGCTGCGCAGATGAACGGTGGATTCAACCCTCCCTCTTAAGGCTTTGGCGCTAATTTAGTTCCGGTTTCTTTCTTCCATGCAGACCTTAGTTTTTTCGTCCCCTTTCCTTCCCCCCAGATAGCTTGGTTGGATGCGACGCTATGCCCTTAAAGCCCCCCTTCTTTCTCCGTTGAATCACCCCACCTTGCTCTGAGGACGGTGAACGGGAATAACGCTTATGAGGGGACAGTGAGTTTAGCGTGCTTTGTGCTTTTCGATTTTCCTATTCCAACTTTGTGTTTGAGGCGACGCAGGCCTTCTTCGAAATTCTCAATTCGCCTCACTTTCGTCGTTGGGCCGGTTCGACGTTTTCAAGAGAGATGGACTATCCTTAGTCCCTCCGCTTCCAACAGGTCCCTCCCCTTCTTGAGGCTTCTTTTCGTTTCCTCCCTCCCTTTTTTTTCCGAAGATATTACCCGACATTCGAGGGTCAGACGGCGTTCTGGCCTCGGGGTGATCTTTTTTCTTCGTTAAACCGATCAACAGCCCCTCCTTTACCCGTCGCGCCCCCCTTTTCCCAGTCCTCCTTTTGTTGCGATATGGGTCTCGGTGTTTTGATGTCGTTGACTATTCGCTCCAAGCCCCGATCCTCCTGTGTACCCCCCTTGTCAGTCTGATTGCCGATTCTTTTCTGTTTTCTCACCTTTTTTCCCGCCCAAACGTTCTCAAATGTTTTGGGATCGGACTTTCGAGCATACCCATCGAGTATGCTCCAACCGTTTTGCAACTCACCGACCCGTCCTTTTCCGTCCAGCCTTGTGTGTTTTGCATTAGCCAAGACGGGGGCCATTTCGACCGTCATCTTCTATTTCAAGCGCCCCCGTCGGCTCGAGTAACTATTTCACAGTTTTTTTTTTCTGCATTTTTTTTTCCGACGTCCCGACGGCTTCCGCCCGCTCTTCTTTCCCGTTTCGGCCGTTTCTTTTAGTAATTGCTGATCCCGACAGCATGATTTGGCCCCTTTTACTCATGCCGCGGTGGACGTTGAGCTCTTTTGTTCTTTCCCGAGGATTAACCCCCCCCTTTCTTAGTCCCCTTTTTTTCGCATCCGACCCTCCTCAACGAGAGACCTCACTCTGTGCTGGTGTTCAAAGCTGCACGAGTTCCTCGTTACCACGGACTGTGAAGCCTTTTTCCCTATACCTATCCTGTGGTCCGCCCTTTTAGGATTAGTATCATGATTCATTGTAATTAAAGCTGTGTTTGATTTGAGCCTTGTCCCATAAACTACAACTGGCGATCGAAATATGGCGCCCCTGACACCGCTGCTTAATGTCGATCTTAACCCCCCCCCCCCACCCCCCCTTTCTCGGGCATGTGATCATTAGCACTCAGCCCATGCGGGATGGACTCCGCTTCCGTAAGTTTCCCCTTTTAGTTGCCGCTATCTTTGTCCCCCTGTTTGTCTTTCGCGCACTGCCTTCTCGAAGAAAAGTTCGTCATTTTCCTTCTCTACCGTGGTAACGGCTGAATAGCGTTATTGTGACCCCCTCGAGCTGGAGGGACTGTTGACACGCCCCCCTTGCTGCGTTCCAGCTCCCCTTACCCTTTCCCCCTTCCCTTTTTTTTATCGCGACAGAGCCCGTATTGGACCGCGCCGGCTGAAACACACCCCCAGCCGATCTCTAACACCGCGGCGAGATGTCCCTTTTGCCGTCCCCCCTGTCCCCCCATTCATCATTTTATTGTAACGCCTGAAGGGACCTATTTCTTGGTTGACGTCCGTCCGAGGCTCCGCAATCGCCCCGTTCGGTTCATCTCCCTCTCTTTCCTTCCCCCCCTCCTCGTGTTGTTTTTTGAGTTTCTCGACTTATACTCGTCGTGCAGCACGGAGCCTTTCTTCTCCGAAACGATTCCAAAAGAATGGGTCGCCTTCTTTTTCTTGAACCCCCCAGCTCTCTCTTGGTGGTGGCTACCGCTTGCCGGTCTGAACTCACGTCGTGTGTTTTCCTTCCCCCACTCGGCTGTGTTTTTTTTTTTTTTTCTGTTTTATTCTTCCAGACGGCGACCGGGTTTCGCGTTGTTACGATTCCGCCTGTTCGGGCTTGCCCAGCAGAGGATAGTGGGAACTCCGAAAAGTCATTTCCAACTCCCCCTTATGCAGTTCCCTGTATGCGCGCGCATCACCCCCCTTTCTTAATCAAGCAGTGCCGTCGCGTCGCGCCCTGATCTGCCGCTTCCACCCTCTTTAGTGCTCGCTCCCGGAATTTGGCTGCTCTACTGAGTCCATGCCGACACTTGAATCAACCAGGCAGCTTCGATCCCCCCCTTCCCCCTTCTGCCCTTTCTTTTCGGAGCGGGCTCAAAACCAAAGCGTGCTAGAAGTCATGCCTCGCCGAGCCTAGGGATCCCATAGTCCTTTTCCTTCCCAGTCTCTATCGATAGGCATTCACGTCTTGGATCCCATCACTACTTTCTTTTCGCTCTTTCCCACCAACACGATCGTCGTGCTCGCTTTGTCTGCTTGTCCCTCGATCTTGTACGAGACGAGCCCCAAAATGGCTCGCTATATACTCGTAATCGCTTCCCCCCCCCTCTATTTCTCCCCCACTTTCTTCCTCTTGGATGCTGATGTAGAGTTGCACCGATTGGCTGTCGGCTTGGCGTGGCGAGCAACCTAAATGCCAACTTTAACTCGTCGAGAGCGATTCTGTCGTCGTTTTTTTTCTTCCTCCTTGTTTAAAATAGGAGAAACGATTGGGCAGATGCAATTATTAGATTCTTGTCCTTGCATCTCGACCTGCTTTTTGCTCTTTAGTTTGCTCCGGCGGACGAGCCGGCTAGTTGAGTTCTTTCCCCCCCCCCCCTTTTTTTTTTTGCATACCCCCCCCCCTTTAGTTTCTTTCCCCCCTGCCGCTTCGACGTGCAACAACGTTGATCGAA
>Ga0179593_1433805_pt1 | contig 12565 bp, 10 predicted proteins | sample CZODoug2_1_08_16_FD_185931 | JGI IMG/M metagenome (GOLD analysis project Ga0179593, IMG submission 185931) | Vadose zone soil fungal communities from Angelo Coast Range Reserve, California, USA - CZODoug2_1_08_16fungal (PacBio error correction) | ecosystem: Environmental > Terrestrial > Soil >... | reverse complement strand
CGGTTCTCTCTCTTACCGACGCCCTGCTTATTTGTTGCGCGAACTCGCTTTTGACTTGCGCTCTCTCGAAATTCTGATTGACCCGGTCAGCGCAAAGAGCGTTTTCCTCTCTGGCTTTTATTCCCCCCGTTGCTTTCTCCGTCTCCCTTGCGGTAAGGATACTCAGTCGGGTTGCGCCCGATGCAACGCCGTCGCGGAGTTCTGCCTTTCCGCTCCCGCTTCTCGACTTTCCCTGATTTTTGAATTTTCTGCTGATTTTTTTCCCCCAATTTCTGCACATGCTTTGCTTCATGCCTCTTTCGCGCATCTTTGCGTGCCACGACTTACACTTTTTAGACGAACTGTCTCCTCTCCTTGCTGAGACACCTAGAGGGGATACCTCCGATTTGTATCAGATTCGCTGATCTCTTGAACTACGCCTTTGAAATGATAGTTAAAATTGTTCCCTGGCCCGGACCTTTCTTATTCCTCGGAATATGATTCGAGAGTTGAGCGACTTTTTTCAGAATGTTCGCTTGAGGCTTGCCCCCGGCTATTCCTTTGGCCCTTCTGGATGAGTCCCGAGATGGATCACGTTCTTCTTTGCAATATGCACGCGCCGCCCCCGATTTCTCTCCCTCCGTTGACCTCCTCGCGCAATTTTTCGAGGTTCTTTAGCTACTTTCCCGCTCATCAGATAATAATCATCTTTTGTTTGTCTGAAGGCCGCCCTCACCCTTGTTCACGTTTTCCGCAAAGGCGGGAAGGTAATCTCTGACCCTAGCAACTTTTTGTCTACGTATTTCCTCCCCTGCGAGTGAACTTCTCTTCATCCCGGTCCTTTCTTTATATGTTGCGCTCGTTGTTCTCCGATGTCCGCTCGTCCCCTTTTCGCCCTCTCGGGCCCTGGCTCCTCGAGGCGGTCCAAGAAAGTACACCCACTGTCTGTTTTTTACCGTATCAACCGCCCCCCTGCAGACGGTCCTTTCCAGAACCCTCTGCATAGTCTGTAGGATTTTTTTTTGTCGTGTTACATTTCGTTCTTTCGATTACCCTTTTCAATTCGAGCGTACGCGCCGAGAACAGTAACCTTTCGGTTTCTAGAGAGTCTGAACGACTAGCCGCCCCCGCACCCGCTCTCTTCCTTCTTAACGGCGTTGATTTCCGCAGTGCGACCTGCTCGAAGCCTGAGTTGACGGTGGCCCTGAGTCATTGTGAAAATTCTTCCCGTGGGTGGAAGCAAAAACCCGTTCGGCGCTTTTCCCTCAAGCCAGGCGCGCTGCTCGGCTGGCCTAGTCCCCCCCAGAGCGCGCTCTGCTTCTCTTCGTGGACATAGCGACTTACATTGAGTTTTGAGCTTACCCGCTTACAGAAATTCGATCTTCTCCGCTCTTCTGCGTTTTGCTTCGTGGTACCTGGGTTTTGATCTCAAGCTCGCCTAATAATAGAGAGTCTCCCGGATTCGGCTTGTCATGATTTTCCTATCTTCCCTCTTCTCTCCCGCGCAACGACTTCGCACAGTGGACGCTAACACCGTTTTTTCCTCGACCTAACAAACCTTTTCTCCTAGAAGACCATTTTCTCTTCTTAGGGTTGCTGGCCCTCTTGCCTATGCAGGCCTCGAAGGCCCTTCCGGTTGCAAGATTTGGTGAACCTGTCCGGTCACAAGGTTAATCGCGACTTTCTTCCTAATTAGATGTCTTTTCGAAGCCGTCCGCGTCTGACTCTTGACCCTCTTTTACTCACTTGTGCTCGAGCCCTCTCCTTACCCCAATGTGACCATTTCTTAAACAACTTACTGAAGACCATATTAAAGGATCAGGGCACTCTGCTCGTCAAGTCCGGTTCTCCGTGCTACCAACCCTTTCCTTTACACTACTTGCATTACTACTTGCACCCTGATTTGAAGACTTGTTTTTGTGTCTTTTGGCGGTGCGCGGCGCCCCCCCATCTTTCGCGGTCGTCTGTTATGGAGGATCCCCATTTGGAGGTTCGCTGATTGATCGCGCGCGCCTCTTCTCGTTCTTTAACTCGTCTTTTTCCCTTGAAAGACGCGTTGCATGTCTTTGCGTCCTGACGGTTAGTGACCCATCCGTTCCGGATCTGAGACCTTCCCTTCTTGCCTTTCATGAGAGTCCGCCCACAACCATCTTGCGACGCATCTTCTGGTTGTTGTCTACCAGCACGTCGCCCCGTCCCCTTCTTATTTTAAGCGCCTCTTTCAGTCGTGGGAACCTCGAGCTGCTGATCTGTAGCCTTGTTTGGCCTGGGATCCTCCCGGCCTTTCCGGAGTCTCTTTAGCGTAGTACCTCTTTTCCCTTCTTTTTTTTCGCCGAGCTGTAGATGAGCTCGTGTCGATGCGAGTTGGAGCGCATTTCAACCCACGTCCGCTGGTCCCGCGCCTCCCCTTTTCTTCCGCTTTCGCCATGTTGGAATATTTCTTCGCAGACGGGTCATACAAGTTCATGTTGAGGGCCTTCTTTTCCCTTTCAGGGTCGCCCCCCTTCGTTTGGTCCATGCCCACTGACATCTCCCCTCCTCCGTTGGGTTGAGTTTAGCTGTGTTCATGGGCGGCCGCCAGACTGCGGTGCGACCCTCCTATTTCGCTGATGACCAACCCTTTTTTCAGGCGGTTGCGCATTTCTTCACCATGCCAGCGAATCCGCCGTCGCGCTTAGGCGTCTTCGTTACCGGTCTTTTTGCAGCTCATTTTTCCGACCAAGCTAGTCGCCAGGCAGACGACTCTTCTCTATCGCCCGTGAAAGGCCGCTTCAGTGAGTTCTCCGATCAGCATTTTTTCTCTAGGTTCAACGGAACTACTTCCTCCGTTTCACTCCCGAAACAAACTTTCCGATCGCGGGACGTGAGCTTCGTGATGTCGACAACCCAGGAAGTCTTCGGCCTCCCTTGTCGGCGTTTTGAGTCCTCCGGTAATCCCGGCCAGAAGGACGTGATAGCGCCCGTCTTCTCCCTCCCTTTGCCTTCCTTACCGCACAACCGAACATGAACTTGCGTAGATTTTCAATTTTTTTTTCGTTGAAGTCGCGCAGAAGTTGTAGCAGATCTCCCTCCTCCCTCTGCCTAGCGCCCCCCCTTTCCCTCCCCGCGGGGGACATTTCTCTCTTTGCCAAAATATAAAACGCAGTCCTTTTCGTCCAGCAGTAACCTTTTTTGCAGTATGATGCTTTTTGGTTGTAGAGGTTCCGTCTGGACCTCTGCCGGCCGTCCGCTGCCTGCTCCGTTTTGATTTTATCCGTCCTTTCAATTGTATTTAATTTACTTTGCTGTCTCGCTCACCCTGACTCGTCTGTCTTCGAACTCTTTCCGTTTTAATCTTACTTCGCAAAGACCGTAGCAGACTTTTTCGAGTCCACGCCCTCGATGACCTCCCTGTTCAACCTCCCCTTCCCGTGCACGAAGCTTCTTCTGTCATTGTCTTGATTTCCAGTTTCAACTATCGATCGATCTTCTTTTTTCTCGTCTTGATATGGTTACTTCTCGGACACGGATCTTTGTCTTGTCTTCCTTGATATTTGTCCCGCGTGGCCCGAGATCGCGTGCCCCGTCCTCCTACGCTACCCCTCCTTGCCTTTGCAATATTCCTTCTTCTCCGCTGATTGCGAATCCTGAAGCTACGCTAGCGCTTTTTATCCAGAATTCTTCCTTTCCGCTCCCCTTTGGGTCCGTACCGGACATATAATCGCAGCCAGCCCTCCTCTCTTGGCCATTTCCGACCGAACCGCAGCCGCGCCTTGTATTGGGACGAGCGCGTTTGTGGTATGGTCACCCACGTTTCCGTCGCTTTTTCATCTCGGAACCTTAAACATTTCTCCGAGATTCGAGATTGCTCCTGGCGTCGCGTCCTCCCTCTTCACGCACAAGCTCCTATGGGTGCTGGATCTGATCGTAGGTAACTCCGCCTTCCAAATGCTTGTTCCTCTCTTTCTGCCGTAAAGATCTCCCTGACTATGTCGTCTACCTAGACCCTACCGCGAAGTTCAAAATTAATTCCCCTACGACGAACTGCCTTTTCTTTACGCTGCCCTTCGACTTGCTGCTTCCCTAGGTACGTTAACCAGTCCCCTTCGTCTTCGCCTTCAGAGCCGCTGAAACACTTCTTCTTTTTTTCCACACACAGGCTCACCTTTTTTGTCTCTCGTCACCCAACATCGTATTCCAGCCACACAGCGTCAGAAATTTCGAGGTGCTTGAAGATCCCCTGTTACAATCTCCCTTCCTGAATCTCCCTGTCAATATGTGTTGACTCGTTTTTTTTCTGGTTTGATCCTGGCGCCTTGCGTCTCAGTGCCCCGTTTCCGTTTCCTTCCGGAAGAAGTCAAATACCTATATTCTTTCGTCTTTTTTCTCTTTGAAAAGCTAAACGCAAGACTCGAACACATTGCTCCGAGGAGGCGCGTCTCTTGCTTACTTTTTCTACCTATTTCCTCCGTTCCTCTTTCACCTAACGTATCCATCTAGCTTCTCCCCTCCTTGAAACGTAATCATGCGCAAACGGTTAAGCCTAACTGATCCTTCCCCGGCCTTAGCGCCCTCTTCATCTACCCCGATCTGGTTCCCTCTTTCTGCTCTGTGTGCCCCCTGCAACCCCTACGTTTCCCCCTGCTGTTGCAAGGCGTGATTTCGATAGTAAGCTTTATTCTTCGATGCAGTGCTCCCGCTTTTCTCAGCTTCTTTTGCGCGACCCGTTTATTTTTTATTTTTCAATATTGCTGCGCTCGTTCGCAGCCGGCCTGTTCGACCCCCGTTCCACGATTCTGGACACTTCGTGCACGACCTTTTGCACGACTGCCTCTTACATCTCCTCATCCTTTTCGGCGCGGCATCCTACCGACGAATCCCGGTTCCTGAGTTTTTTAAATCGCATTGCTTCATCTTCCGCCACTGTTCTGAAGAGAGCTGCGACGTTTGATTGCCAAAGTCATTACAGCGCTGTCTGCCCCCCTCTTCCTTGGCCCATCACTTACGCGCGCATTTAGCGTCTCGTGACAGCTTGCGTGCACCGATAATCTGTAGTTTGATTCGCTGACCGACCTATATATCTTGTCCTCCTTACTCAATTGAGATCTATCGGAGCGATCGGACCCGCCGCCGATGACGGTTTTTGAGCGCCACCGCTGCGTTGACCTTCTCTGGTCCGCCGGAAACAGGATTTTCCTAGCGAGAAAAGAGTCGTTCGGATGTCAGTCAGCGCTGCTTGAGCGTCTCCTTGTTACTTCTTGAAGCATTATTGATTGCTCTGCCAAACTCCAGGTCTTTTGGTAGGTCTGCTTGACGCGCCTTTCCTCTACTCTCGGTCCGGCATTCCTATTGATTTTGACACGTTCTTCACCCCTGGAACAGACGCGCTGGCGGAAGAGGGGGCGAGCCCTAGCCCTCCGGCCCCACTCGTTTAGTTTGACATCTGCGGCCGCCTAGGGCGTCGCCCGTTTTCTCTCAAAAGTGGGATCAGACAGCTCTCATCAGAGATCCTCCTAGACGTATCCCTGGAAACGCCCATCATTGCACCTGCTCGTGGGACACCTGTCTTTGCCTTTTTCCTAAAGGTCGCTGATCTCTTGACCCTGAGATCGGGGACTGATAGTGGCTCGGGATGGCCGAAGTAGAGACCCAGTGCGGCTTGCCGGTCTCGCTACTACGGTTATCGTCATTGCGAAGAGAGTTGTATCCCACCGTGCTGTTTCGTTTAACCATCCATGCAAGCGACGCGCCTCTTCGCGCCGATCCGCGCGAAATAATACAGGATTCCCCCAAGCAGGTTGCCGTTTTTTTCTGTTGCGGGACTTTTCTGAGTGAACGGCGCTAATTTTTCTACTTTTCTTTGATTTGAGACGTGCCCTGCCCGCACCTACATGGTTCCCTTTTGCCGACGCAAGGCTCGGCCAGGATCTCCCTCAGAAGAAAACGTTGTTTTACCGCTTTTATGTCCTCCGCTCGCGGTTACACTTTATCTTTAACAACATGCATTTGTTATTTGCTTTGTCCCTTCCTTGGCAGCGTGTCTCTCGACAGGTGCACTTAGTTCTTACCTGTCTCCTCGATGCGGAACTCCATCCTGTCCTCCAGCGAGAAAGCCTAATGCACCATTCGTCTCCGGGCTCTTCCCTCCCCTCGGCAGGTCGGCTTCGCTTCATTTGCGCTTTGCAGTTTTCTTACGATGTTCTGAGGACTGATAGGTCATCGCGATTGACGTCATCCTCGATCCTCTAACCCTTTTGCTTTTTTGGGTTCGCTCGGTCTGACCTCCCGAGACGCAAGAACCACGGCAGATTGCGGCGTCATCGGCGTCGATACTCCTTCTAAGGCGATTTTCCGGTGGGCCTTCGGTGATTCAACCAAGCGCCACCACGGGGGTAGGTTTCAACAAACCCCGCTCGGCTCGTCTCCTCCTCCAGTCTCTGGCTGCGTTTATTCTCTGACTCTTCCAGCTTTCGGATTGTCTTTTTAATAGAGCTTTTTTTCCTGCGGTGAGCGGACAATCTGCCCCGTACTCACTGCTCCGCTATGAGATGCTGCAGCGCTCCGCTCTCAAGCGCGTTGATAACATGCTCTCCGCCGATTGCCTGCCATCTTTTTCGATTGTCCGCTTTTGGCACGAGCAAACGATCACCGTTATCGACTCACGAATCCGGTCCGAGCCCCCCTTCACCATTTTTACAATCAAAATCGATCGATCGGGTGCTTGCACTCCTGATTCTTCCTCGACCCGGCCCTCGCGGTTGCCGTGAATGTCGTCCCAAAGGTTGCTGGTCAGCAGGGTAATCTCATGATTTGGTTCGAAGACTACTGTCGTTCTCCTCGATCGTCGTAAGTAGGTCCCTTGCGTGATGGTTTTCTCCGCTGAACGTAACCATTGTTGATTACACCTGAATGCCGGCTCCCGAGACTGCTCAGGCCGTCTCCTCTGGCGTCCCTCTGTCGCGCACTCTCTGTCTCCACTACCTGCATCACTACTGCCTTCCTTCTCGAAGCCTTAATGCTTTTTTCCTTTGGCAGCGGTCCCCCCTCGGGCGGGTCGCGCTGTTGCATCCCTGCGCGGCGCTTCCTCCGCTTTCGAACGTCGTCTTATTGTTAAACCTCGTCAGGGCATACGCCAGCTTCATTTCGGTTTTTTCCTTCCTTCCCCGTTTGGAACAGAAGACGGAGCGCTCTCCTCCCGTACTTATGCTTTGAGTTTGACTCCGCCATTTCATTCCACAGATCTTCTGGTTGTCTACAGCCGTCTCTCACGTCCCCGAGCTCTTCAATACCGGGTACTATTACGTCGGTTTCGTTTAAAATCGAGAACGATATTCTTTGGAGATACGTTGGCTCATCGCTGGGAGTCGCTCGGAGCCTACATCGTTCTTTTCCTCGAGCTGGTCGATGGTTTTTCTGTGGGTCTCTTTCGAGACGGTCAAGCCTTCCAGATTCACGCGCCCTCCGGAAAATGATTCTTCTCTCATGAGATGTTTTTCTCCCAGTCGGACGTGTGTTAAGTCCCTGTGGGGCAGTCTTCTGAGCTCTTTCCTCCCGGCCTTGCACAGTCCTTGGGTCTGCCAAAAATTACAATTTCTTCCCAACTGATTTTGGTTAGTTCTATGTCATTTTCAGTTACGCCCTTCATTTTTTTTCAGGCTGGAGACCATGACTTCATAATATGCCACAAGACTTTTATGCCCTTGTGCGACGGGGAGTAAAAATCTTCAAGAGATAATTTCCGTCGCGGTCCTTGGTCGGCCTGAGTTGAAATTGCAGATAGCAGCTTTGAACCATCGTACCCTATGTTCCCCCTCTCTACTCGCCTACTTCGCCGAGCGACACCTCCTTCCAAGCTAGAGTGCGCCAGTCTCCCGTCCCAAGTCTTCGGCTCGTGTTAACCTCCCCCTCCGTTCAATCTTACGATGTCCAACCTAAGATTGGGTGGACGTTTCTTCTCACCAACCCAGACCTTGATCGTTTAGCCTAAATTGTCGGCGTTTCCTCCCTTCTCGCAGGACGTCGCTGATAGCCGCCGTCTTCGCTACCGTTGCCTTCCCTTACGCACCGACTTGACCTTAGTTCGTTTCCGTAGAGTTGTTTAAATCAAGCCGACGTTAGTCCTCTCTTATCCTCCTTTAAACTTCTCGCAGAACTCGTGAAAGAGGGGGGTTGAATTTTTCTCCTTCAAATCTCAAACTCCATGACTGCGTCTCGCAGTCAATTATATAGTGATGAATTCGTGAGCGGTTGTTTCAGTCTCAAGCGCATCCTTTTGGGTTTGCCGCGCAGCGGCCCTGATTTGTTGATCAGGGCCCCTCAGGTAACTTTTGGCGTTCGTCCGCGTCCCAATCGCGCGCAGGTTCTTCTTTCCCTTTCTTTTAACTTTCCAACTTTCTCAAGCCCGTTCTTCATCGAACTCCTTTTTTCGAGTTCCCCGCCTTTTGAAGCCAGACACTTTCCACCGCCATTAAGTAGGACAATCGAGCCTGCTCGCGTGCATGCGGGCCCCTCCCCGATCGACTTCGAAATGTCTTTCCTTCTGGACGACCGTTCGCTACAATGGCTTCTAGATACTTTTTTCAGTAGTTGCGAGTGGCGATCTCCTGCGTCGGCAATCATTCCACGCGCCTCCCTCCTCCAAGCTCCTTTTGAATGATTCTGGCCGACCTTTCCGATTCTGATTCTTAACGCTCAGCGCGTTTGAGCCTATCTAATTTCTGTCCCTTTCTTTTTCCTCCCCTCGTGGCTTGACTCTCTGTCCACGCCAGCTCCTCGCTCACGCTCGCTGGCGGGGCCTGTCCTTCCTTTTTTTCCGAAGAAGATCTTTTTTCTTGCGGTGTCGCCTCTCGGGTTTTGTCATAATGTGTCGGCGCGTTTCACATCTCCTGCCACCGGCCACCTCGCCTGTCATGCCGTCTCGTTTGCGTCTCGCTGCAGAGACGCCTCTGCCGCTGGGGTGTAGGTTATCCCCTTTCTGGTCGGTCTTCTCCCCTCCCCTGCTTTTAGATACTATGAAGTCACTCCTCGAATTGACTATGTAGTCTCTTCCGAAATCTAACCTCGCAGCCGCGAGCCCGCCCGCCGGTTTTTCTTGAGCTTTCCCCCCTCCTGGGGTTTTGATGGAACTTGTCGTCTCTCACCCGGTCCCTTTCTGGCCGCCCCGAGGAAGCCTTTGAAATGGCTGAATGGCGAACTGAGTCCGTCTATCGCCAAAGCTCTGCCAAGCCCCCAGCCTCCCGCTTTTGATAAGATAAAGTTCCACGTTTCGTCGAAGAGAGTGTCCCTAGTTTGCTTTTAGTCTTGGTTAGGGTGATGATCCTGCCGAGACTTGTGGAGTCGCAAAGTGCACCTTTTTTGATGGACTTTTCCTTCCTCAACTCATCTCTGATTGAGCTGATCGCCGGTAATCATCTGCCCCTCACAAAAGTTTTTTCTACTCTTTTGCGGCGATCTGCTCGAAGATCTCTTTATCTTTGAATCTTCAACTCCAGCACGTGATCCATCTACAGCTATCCCGTAATGGCGCCCCCCGGAGACGGTCAAGACCGCACTTTCTAGCTTGGCGCGACCATTTATCCGCTCCCTCTTTTTCTGCCGAGGAGATCAGATTGACTTTCGGACTCACCCCCCCCCCCCCCCCCCCCCCCCCCCCCCCCACCCCCACGTGTCCCCCGATCATGCAAGGAGTGAGTTCCCCCTCTCCCCTTCAGAGATCTATTGCGCTTTTTTCTCCTAGTCTGAGCCTCCCCGTCTGTTTTTTAGCATCGTGCGTTTTGGCGACCTCCGTCCCTGGCTGAAACGCTGCCGCTGAGTTTTTAACCACCAGGCTTCTTTTTCAGATACTCCCTTAGATGCCTCTCAGTACCCTTCCTCTTCGCGGCCGTTGTTGAAATGAGACATGGCGTTTTTGTCCCCTCTTCGCAATCCCGTAATCTTCATCATGACGCCCCGGTTTATTCAAGCCAGCCTCCTTACGTGCTTCCCAAAGTACTACGGCTTTTCTGTGCTCTGTGCAAATAATAAGGAGCCGTCAGGGCATCCGTTCTCGCTTCCTACTTGAGAGCACACCTATCATCTGTAGGACGGTCTCATCATCGGAGAAAGCCCCCCTCATCACTCCGTGGTTGTTTTTGATCTCGTGTCGTTTTTTTAGCGACCGCCTGCCCCGATGATCGGTGTGTTAAGTTGTTTTTTACGAGACTTGCGTGCGGCGCGTGCAAGGCGGCTTTGCCTAGCATTTTGCGGAATGACTTTTTTTCACATTCCGTACGCGCTGCCTTCAGTCGCCAGGATGGTCCGGTCTGTGTACGCATTCGGGATGATTTTTCAATCTGACACTGCCAGGTCGGACGGCTTCCTTTCCCAGCGCCTCCGCAGTATTTTTTGCAATTTTCTATATGCTTCTTGCAACCCTTTGCTGGTAACAAGAATTGGTTCCCCCGTCCGCGCGCTTCGTTTTCGCGACCATCGCTCTGACGCCAATGCTCCTGGGCCCTTCGGCTCGCTTTTTTTCGCCGGTGCGAGGGAAAATACTGTCGACTCTCCTCAGAGCTCCTCTCGCGGTTTTTTTTTTTTAATTCCCCCCGCCCCTTGCCCTTTGTTGGAAACGTAGGGGGGTGCCTGACAGGGAAGATTATCCCGCTTGGCCTTCGGCGCGTCGCGCCTCTTTGACCTTTTCTTGCTTTTTTAGGATGCATTATGACGTTTTGGAGGCTTTTCGATGAGATGGATCAGTGCTTCGGTTGGCAAATCAGCATCCCGACCGCCGACTCCCAGCGATCGCCCTCCTAATAGGCCTGCCCAAGATTTTTTTTTTTCTCTTCGGTCTTTGAGTTTTTCAAGGGATCAGCTCATCGATATAGGGATTTCTCCTCCCCTTCCGCAACCGAAAGAAATTTTTTAGCCCCAGGGAGGCAGGTCCCCCCTCGTCCCTCTAAGCCCCGATTTCACCTCCCTCTGTCGCTGCTTTTGAAAGGGATCGTCATCACCATCGGAATTCTTCGCTTGTGGCTTTGCCTCGCTCTTTTTGTTCTTCGTCGCCCAACGTGCCGCCGGGTTTTTCAGCGGCTCCTCGAGTTGGTTCTCACTTGAAAGGGTTAGAGATCTAAAGGTCCATTCAAACTCCCATTTTTTCTGGTTATAAAGAACCGGCAGGGCCGCGAGGACTTTGGTTAGTGAGAGGTCCCTCTTTTGGAGGGGAGAAGGAAATATTTTCCCCATCTCGATTGAGTCTCTAGAGCCACGTCCCCCGGAGGAGGGGTTGAGGTCGCGCGTCTGTAAGACATAGCAGATACTCACGGCGCTGCGGATTCCTCCTTTCCTGACTCGGCACAGGCTCTCCTGCCTGGGATCCCCCGGTTCCCTCTATTTTTCTTGCCAGACACGGAACGTGGGATTCCGCCCCACCACCCGCTCAGCTATGCGTCTGCCGCTACTGCGTCCGGGCTTTCTGTCATGATCTAGTACCCAGCCTCTCGGGCTCGGCGGAGCTGGATGCTGGGTTTTTTGCCTTCCCCGGAGGTTGATAGGACCCTCTTCCAGAAATTCGATCGCTATGAGTGAGCTGTGCGTAAGTCTCTCTGAGTTCCCTAATTCATTTTCCGCCGCCGATGGCGGCGCTTTAAGGATTTTGATCAGCGCGAATACTCCGCCACTCGCACGACGTCCCACGTGTTTCTACTACACCTTTTTTATGCCGCACCCCAATAGTCGAAGAGTAAAGACACTCTACTCTAGGCGTGTCTGGCCCCTATGCGATTTTTTTTTTCTCTTCCTCGCCGGTGTGACTTTTTAAAAGGAGGTAAGTCCCTCCGTTACTCGCAGGACTTCCTTCCTTGAATTTGATGTGGCGTTCGAATGAGACTTTTTAAGCTGTCGACCTGCGTCTCCCGTCGTTTGAGAGCGACCGTCCCACAATGTGACTTCTCCTGAAGTCCTTTCTGCCCGCTCCATGCATCAGCCGCTGCTTTTCCTAAGATTGACGGGCAACGCTACCAACCGCCCCCCCTCTAACATACGCATTACTGGTTCCCTCTCTTTGTCTGTCTTTTGACGGCCCCACTCGGTTGCGGGGTCGGCGAGTCTTGACCTGCTCACCGGTCTTGGCGGTATTCTCCGCTAATTTGCTGCTTCCAATCTTCCTGGGTCAGACTCCCACGTCCAAGCTTAATGTAGTTATCTTGCCGGTTCTTTTTTTCCCCGAAGACGGCGCGATTCGAACGTACTTAGGCCGTTCTTCTTAAGCCCCTCCCAAGACGCCCCCAATTAGGACGTTTTCTTTGTTTTGTTCACCTCATTGCTCAACCATATTTCACTGTACCTCCTACGTCGGTTACGTTTTCTTCTCTTGCTGCTTATTCTTTCTATTTTTTTTGGCCTCCACCCCCTGGTCTTTAATTGCAGTGCTTTCTGCTGTCGTCTGTCCTCTCTTTTCGACGAGCTGGGCGCATGTTTATAGTGTTCCTTGCTGATCACGGTCAACGACCTTCTCCTCCGGCACGCGATCCTTCCGCTTTCTCATTGTTTTGGCCCTACATTAGCCCCGTTATGACTTTTAAAACGCCTGTTGGTTTTTCCTTTTCCAAGATTCAGTCAAGACTGTACTGCG